>Ga0222420_100188_pt1 | contig 79773 bp, 74 predicted proteins | sample 3A2ome_FD_182470 | JGI IMG/M metagenome (GOLD analysis project Ga0222420, IMG submission 182470) | Enriched microbial communities from leaf-cutter ant dump, University of Wisconsin, Madison, United States - 3A200A (version 2) | ecosystem: Environmental > Terrestrial > Nest > Insects nest > Nest...
CCGCCGGCGGCGGCGACCCGGTGATGTACCAGCACATCTTCTGGTTCTTCGGTCACCCCGAGGTGTACATCATGATCCTGCCGGCCTTCGGCATCATCAGCCAGATCGTGCCGGCCTTCTCGCGCAAGAAGCTGTTCGGCTACGCCTCCATGGTGTACGCCACCAGCTCCATCGCGATCCTGTCCTTCATCGTGTGGGCGCACCACATGTTCACCACCGGCATGCCGGTGACGGGCCAGCTGTTCTTCATGTACGCGACCATGCTGATCGCGGTGCCCACGGCCGTGAAGATCTTCAACTGGGTCGCCACCATGTGGCAGGGCTCGATGACCTTCGAGACGCCGATGCTGTTCGCGGTGGGCTTCATCTTCGTGTTCACCATGGGCGGCTTCACCGGCCTGATCCTGGCCGTCGCGCCGGTGGACATCCAGCTGCAGGACACCTACTACGTCGTCGCCCACTTCCACTACGTGCTGGTGGCCGGCTCGCTCTACGCCATGTTCGCCGGCTTCTACTACTGGGCGCCCAAGTGGACGGGCGTGATGTACAACGAGACGCGCGGCAAGATCCACTTCTGGTGGTCGCTGATCTCCTTCAACCTGACCTTCTTCCCAATGCACTTCCTGGGTCTGGCCGGCATGCCGCGACGCTACGCCGACTACCCGATGCAGTTCGCCGACTTCAACGCGATCGCCTCCGTCGGCGCCTTCGCCTTCGGCCTGGCGCAGGTCTACTTCTTCCTGTTCGTCGTGCTGCCGTGCATGCGCGGCAAGGGCGAACCGGCTCCACAGAAGCCCTGGGAAGCGGCCGAAGGCCTGGAATGGGAAGTGCCTTCGCCGGCGCCTTTCCACACCTTCGAGAACCCGCCGCGCCTGGACGCCACCGCGACCAGGGTGATCGGCTGACCGCACCGGCATCGCCACGCCCTTCGCACGCATGACGCCCGAGCAGAAGAAAGCCAACCGCCGCATGGGGCTGACGCTGGCCACCATCGCGCTGGTGTTCTTCGTCGGCTTCGTCGCGCGCATGGTCTGGCTGGGGCACTGAGCCGCCATGGGAACGGTACCCCGTCTTCGCCGCGAGAACGCCCGCATGGTGGGCAAGCTGGCCATCGTGGCGGCCGGCATGTTCGCCTTCGGCTATGCGCTGGTGCCGCTGTACCGCGCCATCTGCGAGGTCACCGGCATCAACATCCTGTCGCTGTCCGAGCTGCAGGTGCCCGGCGGCGCCAAGGGCGGCACCGACGTGCGCGTGCCGGCCAACACGCAGGTGGACACCACGCGCACCATCACCGTCGAGTTCGATGCGAACGCCCGCGGCCTGTGGGAGTTCCATCCCGCGCAGCGCTCCATGGAGGTCCATCCCGGCGAGTTGCACACGGTGATGTACGAGTTCCAGAACACGCAGAACCGGCGCATGGCCGCCCAGGCCATCCCCAGCTACGCACCGCAGCAGGCGGCGCCGTACTTCAACAAGCTGGAGTGCTTCTGCTTCAACCAGTACACGCTGGACGCGGGTGAAAAGAAGGAGTGGCCGGTCGCCTTCGTGATCGACCCGAAGATCTCGAAGGACGTGAAGACCATCACCCTGTCCTACACCTTCTTCGAGGTGGGCGGCAAGACGCCGCCCGCGCCGACGGCCGCCGCCGAACTCCCGCTGGAGCCGCGTTCATGAGCACGCCCGAGCCAGCGGCGCCGCCGGCCCGCAAGCCCTCGGTCTGGCGCACCTTCAAGGCCGTCGGATGGGGGTTCTTCGGCGTGCGCAAGAACAGCGACTACCAGGAAGACATCGCCCGCCTGTCGCCGCTGCACATCATCGCGGTCGGCTTCGTGGCCGTGCTGCTGTTCATCGGCGTGCTGATCGCGCTAGTGAAGTTCGCCGTGGCATGAGCACCGCCAGCCGCATGCGAGCCCGGACCGATCGAGAGTCAGAGAGAAGAGAAAGCCCCAGGAGCTGAAATGAGTTCGACCACCCACGGCGCCACGCCCTATTACTTCGTGCCCGGCCCTTCGCGGCATCCGGTCATGGCGGCCATCGGCCTGTTCTTCGTCATCCTGGGGGCGGCCCAGTGGATCAACGGCCACGGCTGGGGCGCGTATTCGCTGGCCTTCGGCCTGCTGTGGTGGTGGACCGTGCTCTACCAGTGGTTCCGCGACGCCATCGGCGAGAGCGAAGGCGGCCGCTACGGCCACAAGATCGACCTGTCCTTCCGCTGGAGCATGAGCTGGTTCATCTTCTCGGAGGTGATGTTCTTCGGCGCCTTCTTCACCGCGCTGTGGTGGACCCGCACCCACTCGCTGCCGGCGCTGGGCAGCCTGGACAACGCGCTGCTGTGGCCCGACTTCAAGGCGGTGTGGCCCAGCGTCCAGGCCGGCGCGACCGGCTCGCCGGCCGGCACCGTGGAGCCCTTCCAGACCGTCGGCCCGTTCTGGCTGCCCACCATCAACACCGCGCTGCTGCTGAGCTCCGGCGTGACGCTGACCATCGCCCACCATGCCCTGCGGGCCAACCACCGCGCGCAGTGCATCCGCTTCATGTGGCTGACGGTGCTGCTGGGCTTCGTCTTCCTGTGCGTGCAGGGCTACGAGTACCACCACCTCTACACCGAGCTGAACCTCAAGCTCAGCTCCGGCGCCTACGGCTCGACCTTCTTCATGCTGACGGGCTTCCACGGCATGCATGTGTTCATCGGCATGCTCATGCTGCTGTTCATCACGCTGCGGCTGATGAAGGGCCACTTCACGCCCGAGCGCCACTTCGGCTTCGAGGGCGCGGCCTGGTACTGGCACTTCGTGGACGTGGTCTGGCTGGGCCTGTACCTCTTGGTCTACTGGATGTAGGCCGGCGCGGATGATCCGGCAGCAAAAAAGCGCCGCAAGGCGCTTTTTTTCTTGGGGCGGCGGGGCCGGGCGGCAGCAGGATCGCCTGGCCTCACTTGCCGACCGGCAGGCCCCCTGGCTGGATGTAGCCGAGCTTCCAGGCCAGCAGGACGCACAGGAACAAAAGCACCGACAGGCCGATCCGAACGGTGAGGGCGCGCGCCATGCCGCCCGACTTGGGCCGGCCCTCGCGGCCGTCCCGCAGCATGTAGTAGAGCGCCCCGCCCAGGCTGGCCAGGATGCCCACGAACGCCAGGGCCACGATGTATTTCATGAATCCGATTATCCGCCTCGTGCCACCGCGGCGTCGCCGGCCCGCCTCGCCATGAAGCCCGTCACGATCGCCGAAACGGGCGGCCCCCGGCGCAGTCCCGTGCGCTTCTGGCTGGTGACGCTGGCCGCGCTGGCCATGATCGCGCTCACGCTGTCGCTCGGCCGCTGGCAGCTGTCGCGCGCGGCGCAGAAGGAGGCGCTGCAGGCCAGCATCGAGGCGCAGAAGGACTATCCGCCGCTGGACATGGCGGCCTTCCTGTCGATCGAGCAGCCGTCCACCGAGCTGCACCGCAGCGTGCGCCTGCGCGGCCTGTGGCTGGCGGCGCAGACCGTCTACCTCGACAACCGGCAGATGCACGGCGTGCCGGGCTTCTACGTGCTGACGCCGCTGGCGCTCGAGGGCACCGAGCAGACCGTGATGGTCCAGCGCGGCTGGGTGCAGCGCAACTTCGTCGACCGCACGCAGATCCCGCCGGTGGACACGCCCGCCGGCCTGGTGGACGTGCAGGCGCGCATCGAGCCGCCGCCGGCGCACCTGCTGCAGCTGGGTGCCGACCAGCCGGCCCAGCCGGCCGCCACGGCCGACCCCGGGCCGACCAAGGCTGCCGATGCGGCGGCATCGCGCATCCGGCAGAATCTCGACCTCGCGGCCTTCCGCTCCGAAACCGGCCTGCCGCTGCGCACCGACGTGTCGCTGCAGCAGCTCGGCGCGGCCTCGGAGGGCCTGCAGCGCGACTGGCCGGCGCCGGCACTCGGCATCGAAAAGCACTACGGCTACGCCTTCCAGTGGTTCGGCCTCGCAGGCCTGCTGGCCCTTCTCTATGTCTGGTTCCAACTCATCGCTCCCCGCCGCCGCCGTCGCTGACGAGCCGCTGGGCCTGACCGTCCACTCCATGCCCACGCCGCGCGAGGCGCTGGGCGGCGAGGCGCAGGCCCGCCGCACGGCCCGGGGCCGCTGGAAGATGGTCCTGGTGATGCTGTGCTGCGCAGCGCCGGTGGTCGCCTCCTATTTCACGTACTACGTGATCCGCCCCGAAGGCCGCAGCGTGTACGGCGCGCTGATCGACCCGCAGCGCGAGCTGCCCGCCGTCACGGCGCGCACGCCCGAGGGCGCGTCCGTGGACCTGCGCAGCCTGAAGGGGCAGTGGCTGCTGGTTTCCGTGGCCGACGCCGCCTGCGACGCCCTGTGCGAGCGGCAGCTGTACCTGCAGCGCCAGCTGCGCGAGAGCCTGGGCCGCGAGAAGGACCGCATCGACCGCGTGTGGCTGGTCGCCGACGAGGCGCCGGTGCCCGAGCGGCTGGCCAACGCCCTGCACGGCGCCACCGTGCTGCGCGTGCCGGCGGCGCAGCTGGCGCAATGGCTGGCGCCGCAGGCCGGCCATGCGCTGCCGGAGCATTTGTACGTGGTGGACCCGTTGGGCCACTGGATGATGCGCTTCCCGGCCGGCATGGACGTTGCCGGCGCCGCCAGGGCCAAGCGCGACCTGGACCGCCTGCTGCGCGCCTCCGCCTCCTGGGACAACCCCGGCCGGCAATGAACCACCCCCCGTCTTCGCGGACTTCGTTCCGCTCCGCCAACCCCCTCGAGGGGGCGCACCCTGCGGCCTGGCAGAGCCAGTTCCGCGGGTGTTCGCGCATGGCCTGCTCCGCGGCCTTGACGGCATGAACACCTCCCAGCCGCTGTACGACCTCGCGCCCATCGCCTGGCTGCTGGCCGTGGGCGCGCTGCTGGCGCTCGGGCCGCTGGCCTGGGTGTGGCTGCGCCATGCGGGCCACGGGCCGGGCCGCCGGCTGCACGCGCTGACGGTGCTCACGCTGTTCCTCACCTTCGACCTGACGCTCTTCGGCGCCTTCACCCGGCTCACCGACTCGGGCCTGGGTTGCCCCGACTGGCCCGGCTGCTACGGCAACGCCAGCCCCGTCGGCGCCCGGCACGAGATCGCCATGGCCCAGGCGGCGCAGCCCACCGGCCCCGTCACCCATTCCAAGGCCTGGGTGGAGATGATCCACCGCTACCTCGCCACGGGCGTGGGCGCGCTGATCCTGGCCCTGGCCGTGCTGACCTGGTGGGCACGCCGTCGTCAGCGCCCTGCGCCGGCGGTCCGGGGGCAGGGCACGCTGAGCGCCTGGTGGCCGGCCGCGACCCTGGTGTGGGTGTGCGTCCAGGGCGCATTCGGTGCGCTCACGGTCACGTGGCGGCTCTATCCGGCCATCGTCACGCTGCACCTGCTGGGCGCGGTGCTGCTGCTGGCGCTCCTGTGCATCCAGGCCGTGCGCTACCGCCAGGCCGCGGAAGAGCGCCTGCCGCAGGCCATCGGCGGCGCATTGCGGACCCTGCTGTGGGCCGCCCTCGGGCTGCTGGTGCTGCAGATCGCGCTGGGCGGCTGGGTGAGCACCAATTACGCGGTGCTTGCCTGCACCCAGTTTCCGCAGTGCCAGGGCAGCTGGTGGCCGCCGATGAACTTCGAGCAGGGCTTCCAGGTCTGGCGCGAACTCGGCCACACGCGCGAGGGCGTGCCGCTCGAATTCGCGGCGCTCACCGCCATCCACTACGTGCACCGGCTGATGGCCTACCTGGTGCTGGCCGTGCTGGCCGTGTTGGCCGTGCGGCTGATGCGCCAGCCCGCCCTGCAGGCGCAGGGCCGCTGGCTGGCGGCGCTGGCGCTGCTGCAGTTGGCCACCGGCCTGGGCAACGTGCTGCTGGGCTGGCCGCTGGCGGCGGCGGTGCTGCACACCGGCGGCGCGGCCGCCATGGCGGTGGTGTTGACCTGGGCGCTGTGCGAGAGCCGGCGTGCACGCGTGCCGCAGACCGCCCCGCGGCCGATGGCGATGGAGGCTGCTGCCCGATGAGCACGCCGCTGTCCACTCCCCAGGCCGCTTCGCGCATCAGCGTGCTGCGCCAGTTCTACGCGCTGACCAAGCCGCGCGTCGTGCAGCTGATCGTCTTCTGCGCCCTCATCGGCATGGTGCTGGCGGTGCCGGGCGTGCCGTCGATGGGCGAGGTGTGGCGCGCCTTCGTCGCCTGCTTCGGCATCTGGCTGGTGGCTGGCGCCGCAGCCGCCTTCAACTGCCTGGTCGAGAAGGGCATCGACGCGCGCATGAAGCGCACCGCCTGGCGGCCCACCGCGCGCGGCGAACTGAGCGACCGGCAGACGCTGGCCTTCTCCGCCGGACTGTGCCTCGCCGGTTCGCTGCTGCTGTGGTTCGCGGTCAACCCGCTGACCATGTGGCTGACCTTCGCCACCTTCGTCGGCTATGCGGTGATCTACACCGTGGTGCTCAAGCCGCTGACGCCGCAGAACATCGTGATCGGCGGCGCCTCCGGCGCCATGCCGCCGGTGCTGGGCTGGTCGGCGATGACGGGCGAGGTCGGGCCCGAGGCCTTCATCCTCTTCCTCATCATCTTCCTGTGGACGCCGCCGCACTTCTGGGCGCTGGCGCTGTACCGGGTGGAGGACTACCGCAAGGCCGGCCTGCCGATGCTGCCCGTGACGCACGGCAACGAGTTCACGCGGCTGCAGATCCTGCTGTACACGCTGATCCTGTTCGCCGCCTGCCTGCTGCCCTTCATCTACGGCATGAGCGGCTGGCTCTACCTGGCGGTGGCGATCGCCGTGAGCCTGGGCTTCTGCGGCTACGGCTTCGCGCTGTGGCGCTCGTATTCGGACGCGCTGGCCCGCAAGACCTTCCGCTTCTCGCTCATCCACCTGAGCGTGCTGTTCGCGGCATTGCTCATCGACCACTACCTGCGCTGATCGGAACCCCATGCACAAGCGAGCCGTTCTCCGGACCCTGGCCTGCGCCGCCGCCTGGGCCGGCACGGGCCTGACGCTGTCGGCCTGCACCGACGCCAAACCCACGTTCAACGGCGTCGACATCACCGGCGCCGAATACGCCCGCGACTTTCGCCTGAAGGACACGGCGGGCCGGGAGCGCAGCCTGGCCGACTTCAAGGGCAAGGTCGTGGTGCTGTTCTTCGGCTACGCGCAGTGCCCGGACGTCTGCCCGACGACGATGACCGAGATGGCCGAGGTCAAGCGCAAGCTGGGCCCGCAGGGCGACCGGCTGCAGGTGCTCTTCGTCACCGTCGATCCGGAGCGCGACACGCCGGAGGTGCTGAAGGCCTACATGGAAGCCTTCGACCCCGGCTTCGTCGCGCTCATCCCCACGCCGGACCAGCTGGCCGCCATGGCCAAGGACTACAAGGTCTACTACAAGAAGGTGGAGGGCAAGACGCCCACCAGCTACTCGATGGACCACTCCGCCGCCAGCTACGTGTACGACCCCGAAGGCCGCCTGCGCCTGTATGCGCGCTACGGCGCCGGCGCGGACGCGATGGCCTCTGACGTCAAGGCGCTGCTGGGTTCCGCCTCGGGCTGAGCGCCCGCCGCCGTCGTGGACGCCCCGGTCGATCACCTGCGCGCGCGCAAGGGCGCCTTCCGCATCGCGCTCATCCCACCCGAGGTGCTGGAGGCGCTGAGCGACGGCCGGCTGGAGACCGTCAACCTCAACGAGTTCCTGGCGCTGGACACGCCGCGCCTGGCCCGGCGCGTGGCCGCCGACATCGGCCTGGACCCGTCGCACGAGCGCCTGGCCGACACGCTGGCGATGCTGGACGCCTTCAAGCCGATGCAGCGCCACACCCACATCGCCCGCGCGCTGTACGACCTGGCGGCCGGCCGGCCGGAGCGGGACGCCATCGCCCACCGGCTCGCCACCCACCCCAGCGACGCCGCGCGCAGCTGGGCCGCGCACTGGGTCCGCATTTCCGGCCTGACGCTGCCCCGGCAACTGGCGGCGGTCCGTCGTTTCGCCGCCGATCCGCACTTCGGCGTGCGCGAGTTCGCCTGGATGGCGGTGCGCGACGCGGTGGTCGCCGCGACCGACGAGGCCATCGGCCTGCTCGTGCCCTGGACGGCCGATGCCGACGAGAACATCCGCCGCTTCGCCACCGAGCTGACGCGCCCGCGCGGCGTGTGGTGCGTCCCGGTCCCCGCCCTGCAGCGCGAGCCCTGGCGCGCGCTGCCGCTGCTCGAGCCGCTGCGCGCCGACGGCAGCCGCTACGTGCAGAACTCGGTGGCGAACTGGCTCAACGACGCCGGCAAGAGCCAGGGCCCCTGGGTGCGTGCCCTGGCGGCTCGCTGGGCGCAGGAGAGCGACACCGCGGCCACCTGCTACATCGCGCGCCGCGCACTGCGCTCGCTGCCGGAGGTATAGCGGCGGGCGGCCCCGAAAAAGCAAACCCGGCCGAAGCCGGGTTCGTTCGTGGGCGGGGGGAGCCCTGGGCTGCTCAGGCGTACTCGGCCAGCGCCTTCTTCATCTTCTTCATCGCGGCCGATTCGATCTGCCGGATGCGCTCGGCCGAGACGCCATAGTCGGCCGCCAGCTCGTGCAGCGTCATGCCGCCCGAGCCGTCGTCGTTGACCTTCAGCCAGCGCTCTTCCACGATGCGGCGGCTGCGCGGGTCCAGCGTCTCCAGCGCGGTGGCGATGCCGTCGGTGGACAGGCGCTCGCGCTGGCGCGACTCGATCTGGCTGGTCGGCTCCTGAGAGGCGTCGGCCAGGTAGGCGATCGGGCCGTAGGCTTCCTCGCCGTCGTCCGCGGGGCCCGGGTCCAGCACCACGTCGCCGCCGGACATGCGGGTCTCCATCTCGACCACTTCCTCCGGCTTCACGTTGAGCTGGCGCGCCACCTCGCCGATCTCGCTGGCGTTCAGCGTCTCGCGATGCGTGTCGGCGTCGGCCGCCTCGGCCTTGAAGCCCTGCTTCATCGACCGCAGGTTGAAGAACAGCTTGCGCTGGGCCTTGGTGGTCGCCACCTTCACCATGCGCCAGTTCTTCAGGATGTACTCGTGGATCTCGGCCTTGATCCAGTGGATGGCATAGCTCACCAGCCGCACGCCCTGGTCCGGGTCGAAGCGCTTGACGGCCTTCATCAGGCCGACGTTGCCCTCCTGGATCAGATCGCCGTGCGGCAGTCCGTAGCCCAGGTACTGGCGGGAGATGGAAATGACCAGGCGCAGGTGCGACAGCACCAGGGCCCCGGCGGCTTCCAGGTCGTTGTGGTCCCGCAGCTGGCGCGCATAGCGCTGCTCCTCCTCCTGCGTGAGCAGGGGGAGCCGGTTCGCGGCGGAGATGTAGGCGTCCAGATTGCCAAGCGAGGGCACCACGGCCCACGGGTTGGCCACGGCCAACTGGTTGGCGGAAAATCCAGACAGACTTGTCATGGGGGATGCTCCTTGGTAGGTTTTCATGTTAGCACTCGGTTAGAGAGAGTGCTAAACCAGGGGTTCCCGATGACCTTGAGGTTTTTGATAGTTTTTCTGTTCGGGCGGCCTACCCACGGATGCCCAGCCTCCTGAGCCCCAGGTCGGCCACGAAAAGCGGGCCGACGTAGAGGTATTGGAGGTCCTCGAAGAAGGAAGGTTTCCGGCCCTCGATCCGGTGGCCGACGAACTGGAAGACCCAGGCCACGACGAACACCGCGGCCGACACCGGCAGCACCCGATCGCCCAGGGCATGCACGGCCGCCAGGATCAGCGCCGTCCACAGCACCATCACCGCCAGGAACACGGGCGCGTGCAGCCGCACGTAGTACACCAGGCTCAGCCCGAGGAAGGCATAGGCCACCCACGGGTGCAGGGAGAACAGCAGCCCGACCAGACTGAACATGATCGCGGGGATGGCCAGCACATGGATGAGCTCGTTCACCGGGTGGCGGTGGCTTTCGCCGTAGTGGGCCAGCAGGGCGTCGATGCGCCGCTCGCCCGCGGCGGCGTTCCAGGGGGTGGTGTCGATCTTCATCGCGTCTCCTTCCGGCGCAGGCGCCGGGATTACTTCACGGCGCCTCGAAAATTGAAACGAAAGTCAACATTCTGTCAACTTTTAGCTCCCGCCGATGCCGTGCCCCGGGCGAACATACCGCTCAATGGCGCTGCCGGGGAAGGCGGCGCCCTTGTCACACATCGACTTCAGGGACTTTCACGGGAGCCTCGCCGCCATGCACAAGCTGATCGTCACCCGTCATGGGGGCGGGCGTCAAATCGTCGAGCTGGATCGCCCGCGCATGACCATCGGTCGCGCCCTCGGCAGCGACCTGCCGCTGGACGCGCCGCTGGTCAGCCGCGTCCATGCACTGATCTCCCTGCGCGACGAGCGCGTCTACGTCAGCGACCTGGACAGCAGCAACGGCACGCACGTCAACGGGCGCAGGATCGAGCGCTGCCAGCTGCGTCACCGCGACGTGATCCGGGTCGGCGACGTCGACATCCGCTACATCGACGAGGAACTGGCGGTGCAGCCCGCCCCCGCGACGCTGGCGCCCAGCCTGTAGCGCCCGGCGCCGGCGTTCAGCCCACCAGCGCCTGCGCGAACTCGCGGGCGTCGAAGGTTTCCAGGTCTTCCAGCTTCTCGCCCACGCCGATGAAATAGACCGGCACCGGGCCGCCCTGGCGCTGCAGCCCCCACTGGGCGATGGCACACAGCACGCCGCCCTTGGCCGTGCCGTCCAGCTTGGTGACGACCAGGCCCGTCAGGCCCAGCGCGTCGTCGAAGGCCTGCACCTGGGCCAACGCGTTCTGGCCGGTGTTGCCGTCGATGACCAGCAGCACCTCGTGCGGGGCCGTCGCGTCGGCCTTGGCGACGACGCGCTTGATCTTCTTCAGCTCGTCCATCAGGTGCAGCTGCGTCGGCAGGCGGCCGGCGGTGTCGACCAGCACCACGTCCTTGCCGCGCGCCTTGCCGGCGTTGACGGCGTCGAAGCTCACGGCGGCCGGGTCGCCGCCCTGCTGGCTGACGATCTCCACCAGGTTGCGGTCGGCCCAGACGGCGAGCTGCTCGCGCGCGGCGGCGCGGAAGGTGTCGGCCGCCGCCAGCAGCACGGTGCAGCCCTCGTTGGCCAGGTGCTTGGTCAGCTTGCCGATGGAGGTGGTCTTGCCGGCGCCGTTGACGCCCGCGACCATGATCACGGTGGGCACGTGGCGGCCCACTTCCAGCGGCTTCTCCAGCGGCTTGAGCACGGCGGCCACGGCCTCGACCAGCTGCGTGCGCACTGCCTGCGGCGTGGTGGCGCTGGTGCGCCAGACGCGGTCCTTCAGATCCTGCAGGATGTGCGCGGCGGCGGGGATGCCGGTGTCGGCCATCAGCAGCGCGTCTTCCAGCTGCTCGTACAGATCGTCGTCGATCTGCGCGTTGACGAACACGGCCTGGATGCCGCTGCCGGTCTTCTTCAGGCCCGTCTTCAGGCGGGTCATCCAGCCCTGGCGCTCGGCCGCGGGCGGGGGCGCGACGGGGGGCGGCACGACGGCCGGCGGTGCGGGAGCGGCCGCCGGGGGCTCGGCCGGGCGGGCAGGCGGCGCGGCCGGCACTTCCGGCGCGGCCGGCGTTGCAGGCGGCTCTGCCGCCACGGACGGCGCGGGTGGTGGGGCGGGCTCGGCGGCCGGCTCGGGGGGCTTGCCGCCGAACCAACTCGACGGGCTGAAGACGGAGCGTTGCGCGGGAGCAGGTGCGGCGGCGGGAGGCGGCGCCTCGGCCGGTGCCGGCGCGGCGGGTGCCTCGGCAGGCGGCTTCTTCTTGAAAAAACTGAACATTCGAGGCGTTTCTAGAATCTGTCGATTCTATGAAACGACCCCCCTCGCCACGCCGCATGGCGGCCGGCGTGGCGCTGCTGGCGGCCCTGGCCGGGCCGCTGGCTTCGGCCGCGCCGGCCCAGGCGCCCACCGCCCCGCAGGCACCCGCCGCCCTTCCCACCGCTTCCGTCAGGCCCCAGCAGTTCCAGCTGGCCAATGGCATGACGCTGATCGTGCTGCCCGACCGCCGCGCCCCCACCGCCGTGCAGATGCTGTGGGTGCGCGTGGGGTCGATCGACGAGGTGGACGGCACCTCCGGCGTGGCCCACGTGCTGGAGCACATGATGTTCAAGGGCACCGCGACGCTCAAGCCCGGCGAGTTCTCGCGCCGGGTGGCGGCCCTGGGTGGGCGCGAGAACGCCTTCACCACGCGCGACTACACCGGCTACTACCAGCAGATCCCCGCCGACCGGCTGGAGGAGGTGATGAAGCTGGAGTCCGACCGCTTCGCCCACAACCAGTGGCCGGACGACGAGTTCCGGCGCGAGCTGGAAGTGGTCAAGGAAGAGCGCCGCATGCGCACCGACGACCAGCCGCGCGCCCGCCTGGGCGAGCTGCAGAACGCGGCCGTCTTCGTCGCCTCGCCCTACCACCGGCCGGTGGTGGGCTGGATGAGCGACCTCGACGCCATGGCGCCGCAGGATGCGCGCGACTTCTTCCAGCACTGGTACGTGCCGGCCAACGCCGCCGTGGTGGTGGTGGGCGACGTGGACGTGCAGCGGGTGCGCGCCCTGGCCGAGAAGTACTACGGCGCCATCCCCGCGCGCGCCGTGCCGGCGCGCAAGCCGCGCACCGAGCCCGAGCAGCGCGGCATCCGCCGCGTCGAGCTGAAGGCGCCGGCCGAGCAGGCGTACGTCTCGCTCGCCTTCCGCGTGCCGCAGGTCGACCCGCAGGCGCTCGATGCGCCTTCGGACGCCTGGGCGCTGGTGGTGCTGTCGGCCGTGCTCGACGGCTACGCCGGCTCGCGCCTGGACAAGGCGCTCACCCAGGGCGAGCACCGCGTGGCCGACAGCGCCGGCGCCTGGTACGGCTTCACCGGCCGGGGGCCGCAGCTCTTCGGCCTGTCCGGCGTGCCGGCAGCCGGCCGCAGCGCCGAGGAGGTGGAGGCCGCCTTGCGCGCCCAGGTGGCGCGCATCGCCCGCGAAGGCGTGGACGCCGCCGAGCTGGCCCGGGTGAAGACCCAGTGGCTGGCCAGCGAGACCTACAAGCGCGACTCGGTGATGGCCCAGGCGCGCGAGCTGGGCAGCCACTGGGTGCAGGGCCTGCCGCTGGATGCCAGCGAGCGCGTCATGGCCCGCCTGGCCGCCGTCACGCCGCAGGAGGTGCAGGCCGTGGCGGCGCGCTGGTTCGGCGACGACCAGCTCACCGTCGCCACGCTGCGGCCGCTGCCGCCCGATCCGGCGGCCACGCGCAAGCGGGGCTTCGCCGCGCCGCAGGGAGAGATGCGATGAGCCGCGGTGCCATGAAGACGCTGGCCGCCCGTGCGGCGCTGGCCCTGGCCGCCGCCGTCTGCGCCGCCGGGGCCCAGGCCGGCGTGCCGATCGAGCGCTGGCAACTGCCCGGCGGCGCGCAGGTCTACCTGGCGGCCACCGATGCGCTGCCCATCGTCGACGTGCAGGTCGACTTCGATGCCGGCAGCCGGCGCGATCCTGCACCGCAGGCCGGCCTGGCGGCGGTGACGGCGGGCATGGTCGAGAAGGGCGTGGCCGCCCGCGGCGCCGACCCGGCCCTCGACCAGAACCAGCTCGGCGAGGCCTGGGCCGACCTCGGCGCCGAGTTCGACGTCGGCGCCGGGGTCGACCGCATGAGCTTCACGCTGCGCAGCCTGGCCGACCCGGCGCTGCTGGCGCGGGCGGTGGCGCTGGCCGCGCGCGAGATCGGCGAGCCCTCCTTCCCCGACGCGGTGTGGCAGCGCGAGCGCGAGCGCCTGTCGGCCGCCATCCGCGAGGCCAACACCCGGCCCGGCACCATCGCCGCCCGCAGCTTCGAGCGCGACGTCTACGGCGGCCACCCCTACGGCGACGACACGACCGAGGCCACGCTGGCCGCCATCTCCACCGGCGACATGCGGCGGCTCCATGCGCAGGCCGTCCTGCCCTGCCGCGCCAAGCTCACCGTGGTCGGCGCGGTCACGCGCGCCCAGGCCGACGACATCGCCCGCCGCCTGCTGGCACGCCTGCCGGCAGCCGAGGGCGCCTGCCCGGCGCTGCCGCCGGTGCCGGAGGTGCCGCCGCTGGCCAAGGCCGTCACCGAACGCATCCCCTTCGATTCGGCGCAGGCCCATGTGCTGATCGGCCAGCCGGGCTATGCGCGGCGCGATGCGGACCACTTCGCGCTCAACCTGGGCAACTACATCCTCGGCGGCGGCGGCTTCGTCTCGCGCCTGACCGAGGCGGTGCGCGAGAAGCGCGGCCTGGCCTACAGCATCTACAGCGGCTTCTCGCCGGGGCTGCATGCCGGCGCCTTCCGCATCGGCTTCCAGACGCGGCCCGACCAGGCCGACGAGGCCGTCGCGGTGGCGCGGGAGGTGCTGGCGAAGTTCGTCGCCGACGGCCCCACCGAGGACGAGATGAAGGCCGCCAAGGACAACCTCGTCGGCGGCTTCCCGCTGCTGCTGGACAGCAACCGCAAGCTGCTGGGCAACGTCGCCAACATCGCCTGGAACGACCTGCCGCTGGACTACCTCGACACCTGGACGGCGCGTGTCAACGCCGTCACGGCGGCGCAGGTGAAGGAGGCCTTCCAGCGCAAGCTGCAGCCGGAGCGGATGGTCACCGTGATCGTGGGCGGGAAGCCCGGAGCCCGGTGAGCTGGGCCTTGGTGCCGTAGCGCGTGCCGGCTGCGTCGTCCCCTTCCTTCCTCGCCTTTGTCCAGGGCCTGTTCCTGAGCCTGGGCCTGATCGTCGCCATCGGCGCGCAGAACGCCTTTGTCCTGCGCCAGGGGCTGCGGCGCGAGCACGTCGGCGCGGTGGTTGCCTTCTGCGCGCTGATGGACGCGCTGCTGGTGACGGCGGGCGTGGCCGGCATGGCCGGCGCGCTGGGCGAGCGGCCGCAGCTGGCGCGGACGCTGGCCGGCGCCGGCGCGGTCTTCCTGGCTGCCTACGGCCTGCGCGCACTGCGGCGCAGCCGGATCGCCGGTGCGTCGCTGCACGCGGCCGGCGGCACGCCAGCCGCTGCCTCGCGCGGCGCCGTGCTGGCGCAGGCGGCCGCCTTCACGCTGCTCAACCCGCACGTCTACCTCGACACCGTGCTGCTGGCCGGCAGCGTCGGCGCCCAGCACGCGGCGCCGGCGCGCGCGGCCTTCGTGGCCGGGGCGGCGCTGGCCAGCGCGCTGTGGTTCGCGCTGCTGGGTTTCGGCGCCCGCGCGCTGGCGCCGGCCTTTGCCCGGCCGCGCGCCTGGCAGCGGCTGGACCTGGGCATCGGCGCCGTGATGCTGGCACTGGCCGCGGGCCTGGCCTGGCGCGCGGCGGGCTGAGCGCCGCGGGCCGGCTCAGGCCGCGCGCAGCATCGCCTGGGGCGTGTCGTTGACCGTGGTGCGGCGCAGCTCGCGCCGTTCGGCGATGTCGTAGCGGCGGCCGCGGTGCAGGGTGCTGCGGTTGTCCCACATGACCAGGTCGCCGATCTGCCATTCGTGCCGGTAGACGCGCTCGCGCTGCGTCGCGTGCTCCAGCAGGTCCTGCAGGTACATGCGGCTCTCCGCGACGGGCCAGCCGATGATCTGGCGGGCATGCACGCCCACGAACAGCACCTTGCGGCCCGAGCCGGGGTGCGTGTCGGCGACCGGCCAGACGGCGGGCGGGATCTCCTTCTTCTGGTCGTCGGTGTAGGCGTCGTCGCCCAGCAGGATGCGGGTGTGCAGCGCGAAGTGCTCGGCCTTCAGGTCCTGGATCTCGGCCTTCGTGCGCGCGTCGAGCGTGTCGTAGGCATCGCGCAGGTCGGCGAACTCGGTGTCGCCGCCCCAGCTCGGCTTGACCAGGCAGTGCAGCATCGAATAGGCCGCGCGCGGGTCCATGAAGGAGCTGTCCGAATGCCACAGCTGGTTGGCGAAGTTGGACAGGTTCCTCGGCGAGTCGCGCTTCGCCACGTTGCCCTGCGCGTCCACGTTGGAGATGTCGATCAGGCGCTCGTCCTCCAGCCGCTCCGGCCGCTTGAACACGCGCTTGAGCCCGATGTCCAGCGGACCGAAGGAGCGCGCGAAGTCCAGTTGCTGCTGCGGCGTCAGCGGCTGCCCGCGCCAGACCAGCACGGCGTGGTCGTTCATGGCCCGGTTGATGGCGCGCACGTCGCCGTCCGAGAGCGGCTGCGCGAGATCGATGCCGGAAGCCTCGGCGACGAAGACGGGATGAAGGGGTTTCAGTTGCAGCGTCATGGCGCGGTCACTCTCATTCGATTTCGATATGGGCATCGACGACCACCTTGCCCCAGCGCTTCATTTCGCTGGCGATGAAGGCGTCGAACTCCTCGGGCCTGCTGCCCACGATCTCCAGCCCGAACTCCTGCGCGCGCTGCTTCATCTCGGGGCTGGCGAGCGCCTTGCGCGTGTCGGCCTGGATCTTCTGCAGCACCGGCCTGGGCGTGCCCGCCGGCGCGACGAAGCCGAGCAGGGCGCCGACGTCGAAGCCGGGGAGCACTTCCGCGACCGTCGGATAGTCGTGGCCGCTGACGCGCCGGGCGCCCATCGTCGCGATCAGCTTCATCTTGCCGGCCTGCACGTAGGGCAGCACGGACAGGAAGGGATCGACCACCAGGTCCAGCCGCCCGCCCATGAGCTCGGTGTGCGCCGGCGCGCTGCCCTTCATGGCGACGTGCTGCATCTCGAAGCCGGCTTCGCGCTTGAGCAGCTCCGCGCCCAGGTGCGTCGTGCTGCCTGCGCCCGGCGTGCCGTAGTTGAGGCGGCCCGGGTTCTTGCGGGCGTAGGCGATCAGCTCCTTCAGGTTGTTGAAGGGCGCATCGGGCCGGGCGACGATGGCCAGCTGCATGTTGAACAGCTGCGTGATGCCGGCCAGGTCGCGGGTGGTGTCGTAGGGCAGGCGCTTGCGCAGCGTCGGGTTGACCGCCAGCGAGGAGTTCACCATGCCGAAGGTGTAGCCGTCGGGCGCCGACTTGGCGACGAAATCGGCACCGATCACCGTGCCGGCGCCGGGCTTGTAGTCGATCACCACCGGCTGGCCCCAGGTCTCCTGGAGCTTCACCGCCAGCAGCCGGCCCACGGTGTCGGTGGGACCGCCGGGCGGGAAGGGAATGACGATCTTCACGGGTGCCTTGGGAAAGTCCTGGGCCGCCGTGCCGAGGGAAAGGGCGGCGGCCAGCAGGCCCGCGCCGAGCTTGATCCAGTTCAAGGTTGTCTCCTTCTTCTTCAATTAAATGGAACGTGGTTTCAAAAAATCATAGACGAAGTGTCCATAAAATGAAACGACGTTTTGAAAAACAGGGGAAAACATGGGTATCGAAGCCAGGGACGAGGTGAGCGCGCTGGCGCGCGGCCTGGCGCTGCTGCGCGCGGTCGCGGACGCCGGGACGCCGCTTTCCAACCGGGAGCTGGCCGAGCGCTGCGGCATCCCCAAGGCGACCGTCTCGCGCCTGACCTCGACGCTGCAGTCCGCCGGGCTGCTGCGCCCGTCGCCCGACGAGCGCTTCACGCTGGGGCCCGCGGCGCTTCACCTGGGCAACGCCTACCTGCGGGGCTTCGACTTCCGCCAGCAGGCCCGGTGGCACCTGGCCGAGCTGGCGGAGGCGGCCGGCGCCAACGTCCATCTCGGCGTGCGCGACGGCCTGGACATGCTGGTCATCGACACCGTGCATCCCCGCACGGCCCTGATCCTCTCGCGCATGGACGTGGGCCTGCGCATGGCCATCGCCACTTCGGCGATGGGCCGGGCCTACATGGCGGCATTGCCGCCGCCGCAGCGCGATGCCCTGCGCGAGGAACTGCGCGCGGCCGGCGTCGACGCGCGCACGCGTGCCAGGCTCGACGAGGCGCTGGCCGAGCAGCGGGAGCGCGGATTCACCGCGTCCTTCGGCGAGTGGCATCCGGACATCCACGCGCTGGGATTCAGCCTGCGCGGCCCGCGGGACGAGCTCTACGGCGTCAGCGTCGGCGGGCCGGCCTACTTGCTGCCTGCGGCGCGGTTCCTCGAGGAAGTCGGCCCCCGCCTGCTGGAGGTGCAGCGGGCGATCGAATCGGAGGCGGGCCATGCCTGAGGCCGGCGCGAGGGCCGCGCTAAGCTCTCCCGGATGAAGGGCTCATCCAACCCCGCGCCGCGCGCCGCGCGCCCGCACGAGGTGCGCATCATCGGCGGCCAGTGGAAGCGCACCCGCCTGGCGGTGGCCGACCGGCCCGGCCTGCGCCCCACGCCCGACCGCGTGCGCGAGACGCTGTTCAACTGGCTGGCCAGCCTCGCCGGCGCGGGCGGCGGCGAGCTGCCGGGCTGGCACTGCCTCGACGCGTTCGCCGGCACCGGCGCGCTGGGTTTCGAGGCCGCCTCGCGCGGGGCCGCCGACGTGCTGCTGTGCGAGCAGGACGCGGCGCTGGTCGCGCAGATGAAGGCGGTGCAGGGCCGGCTGCATGCCGAGGCCGTGCGCGTCGAGCGCGGCGACGGAGCGGCCCGGCTGGAGGGCTCGGCGCCGGGCCAGTGGCACGCGGTCTTCCTCGACCCGCCTTTCGATCAGGCGGCGCTGTATGCGCGCTGCCTCGCGGCAGCGGCGCGCGCGCTGCGGCCGGGCGGCGTGGTCTACCTGGAGGCGGCCCGCGAATGGACCGCCGACGAACTGGCGCCCCTGGGCCTGGCGCCGCTGCGGCACCTGAAGGCCGGCGCCGTGCATGCGCACCTGCTGCGCGCCGCGGAAGGCGGCTGAAAAAGCGGCTCCCCGGGCAACCGCTTCGCGCCTGCCCGATCCCCCGAGGGGATGCCTGTCATCCTGGGGCCGCCCGGCGATGAAAAAAGGCGCCGCGGCACGGCGTACATAATGCGCCGGACCCAGCCCGCAGGAGGAATCCCCATGACATCCCAAGTGATCGCGGTCTATCCCGGCACTTTCGACCCCATGACCCTGGGCCACGAGGACGTGGTGCGCCGCGCCACCCAGCTGTTCTCGCATGTGATCGTCGCGGTGGCGGCGGGCCACCACAAGAAGGCGTTGTTCACGCTGGCCGAGCGCATCGAGATGGCGCGCAACGTGGTGCAGCCCTTCGGCGAGCGCGTCACGGTGGAGAGCTTCTCGGGCCTGCTGCGCGACTTCGTCGTCGCGCGCGGCGGCAAGGCCATGGTGCGCGGCCTGCGCGCCGTCACCGACTTCGACTACGAGTTCCAGCTCGCCGGCATGAACCGCTCGCTCATGCCCGAGGTGGAGACCGTCTTCCTGACGCCCAGCGACAAGTACCAGTTCATCTCCAGCACCTTCGTGCGCGAGATCGCGATCCTCGGCGGCGAGATCGACAAGTTCGTCTCGCCGTACGTGCAGGAGCGGCTGGCCGCCAAGGTGCGCAGCCTGGGCCGCGATTGACGGGCGGCCGCGCCGTGGCCGTGCCCGCGCCGCACCTGCGGCTGCATCCCCTGGGCGAGGCCGCGCTGCTGGCCGAACTGCCGCCGCCGGCCACGCTCGGCGCGCAGCGCCGCATCTGGGCCTTGGCGCGCGAGGCGCGGCGCTGGCCCGAGGTGCAGGAAACCCTGCCCGGCATGAACAACCTGACCCTGCTCTTCGACCCGGAGCAGGTCGATGCCGGCGAGCTGGAACTGCGCGTGCTCTCGCTCTGGCCCGAGCTGGCCGGCGAGGACGAGGGCGCCGCGCGCGTGGTCGAGATCCCGGTGGACTACGGCGGCGAGCACGGCCCCGACCTGCACGACGTGGCGCGCCACACCGGCCTGCCGGCCGACGAGGTGGTGCGCCGCCACGCGGCGGGCGACTACGTGGTCTACCTGCTGGGCTTCCTGCCCGGCTTCGCCTTCATGGGCGGGCTGGCGCCGGAGCTGGCCACGCCGCGCCGCAGCGAGCCGCGCACCGCGGTGCCGGCGCGCTCGGTGGGCATCGGCGGGGCGCAGACGGGCATCTACCCGCTGGTCTCGCCGGGCGGCTGGCAGCTCATCGGGCGCACGCCGCTCGAACTGTTCGACCCCGCCGCCGAGCCGCCCACGCTGCTGCGGCCGGGCGACCGGGTGCGCTTCCTCGCGCGGAGCGTCGAGCTGTGACGATCACCGTGCTCAAGCCCGGCATGCTGGCCTCGGTGCAGGACCTGGGGCGCTTCGGCCGCCGCGAACTGGGCATCTGCCCCGGCGGCGCACTCGACACGCTGGGCCTGGCGCTGGCGAACCGGCTGGTGGGCAACGAGGACGGCGCGGCCGGGCTCGAACTCACGCTGGGCAACTGCGAGCTGCGCTTCGAGGCCGACACCCGCATCGCCCTGGCCGGCGACGACTTCGGTGCCCGGCTGGACGGCCAGCCCCTGTGGCCGCTGTGGAGCGTGCCGGTGCGCGCCGGCCAGCGCCTGCGGCTGGCCGGCGTCAACGCCTCGCCGCACAAGGCCGGCCTGCGCACCTGGCTGGCGGTGGCGGGCGGCATCGACCTGGCGCCGGTGCTCGGCTCGCGCAGCACCGACCTGAAGGCCGGCTTCGGCGGGCTGCAGGGCCGGGCGCTGAAGAAGGGCGACGTGCTGCCCGTGGGGCCCAGCCGCCTGGGCGAGGCGCAGCAGCGCCGCCGTCCCTTCGGCGTGCGCGGCCCCGAATGGGACGAGGACCTGTGCGAAGGCGAGGCGCCGCCCGGGTTCATCACCCTGCGCACTACCCCCGGCCCCGAGTGCGGCCACTTCAGCGAGGCGATGCGCCGGCGCTTCCACACCGCCCTGTGGCGCGTCACGCCGCAGAGCAACCGCATGGGCAGCCGCCTGGACGGCCCGGCGCTGGCGCGCCAGCGCGAGGGCGACATGCTGTCCTCGGCCGTCATCCCCGGCACGGTGCAGGTGCCGCCCTCGGGCCTGCCGATCGTCCTGATGGGCGATGCGCAGACCACCGGCGGCTACCCGCGCATCGCCGTCGTCATCCGCGCCGACCTGTGGAAGCTGGCGCAGGCGCCGCTGGGCGCGCAGCTGCGCCTGGCCGAGGTGGATGCCGCCACCGCGCTGGCCGCCTGGGCGGCGCAGAAGCGCTACCTCGCGTCGGTGCATCAGGGCCTGGCGGCGATGGGCTGGCCGGGCGCGGCGTAGACTGGTCCGCCGTCCTCTTCCTTCCCCACGGAATCCGCCATGCAAGTCGATCTGAACGCCGACCTCGGCGAAGGCGCCGGCAACGACGAGGCGCTGCTGCGGCTGGTCAGCTCCGCCAACGTCGCCTGCGGCTGGCATGCCGGCGACGCCAGGACCATGCGCCAGTGCGTGCGCTGGGCGCTGGCCAACGGCGCGGCCGTCGGCGCGCACCCGAGCTTCCCGGACCGCGAGAACTTCGGCCGCAGCGCGATGCACCTGCCGCCCGACGAGATCGTCGCCAACATGCTCTACCAGATCGGCGCGCTCGACGCGATCGTGCGCGCCGAAGGCGGGCGCCTGGCGCACGTCAAGCCGCACGGCATGCTCTACAACCAGGCGGTGAAGGAGCCGGAACTCGCGGCCGCGCTGTGCGAGGCGGTGCGGCTGTACGACCCGTCGCTGCGCTTCTTCGGGCTGGCCGGCAGCGGCATGATCGACGCGGCGCGCCGTGCCGGCCTGACGCCGGTGGAAGAGGTCTTCGCCGACCGCGGCTACCTGCCCGACGGCAGCCTGGTGCCGCGCAGCCAGCCGGGCGCGCTGATCGAGGACGAGGAGCAATCCCTGGCGCAGACGCTGTCGCTGGTGCGCGACCACCGCGTGACGGCGATCGACGGCAGCAGCGTGCCGGTGAACGCGCAGAGCGTGTGCTTGCATGGCGACGGTGCGCATGCACTCGCCTTCGCGCGGCGCATTCGCGAGCGGCTCGATGCCGAGGGCATCGCCGTGCGGCCGGTGGCCGGCGTGCACTGAGCGCCCCCGGGCCGGCCCGCGTCCGGCCGGTCCCTTCTCCCGAAAGCGCCGGGGTGTCCCGGCTTCTTCCCTTTCTCCCTCGAAGCGTGAGTGCCGGCCCGCCGCACGGCGGTCCGCGCCGCGTGACTTGTTTCCTTGTGCCGGTGCGGCGTCGTCGCTACAACTGGCGCCCCACCAAGAAAAAACAGTCAGGGAGAAATCGATGGGCTTGCGCGACATCGCGCTCACGGTGCGCCAGGCGCCGGACGGGCGTTTCGTCTGGCGGCTGCTGGAGGGCTCGGGCGACATCGGCCCCTTTCCGACCTACGTGCGGTTGCTCGAGGCCGAGGACGGCTTCGACACCTACTCCTCGGCCCTGGTCGCGGGCCTCGCCGCGCTGCGGCGGCTGGGCAGTCCCGAGCAGGGGCCGCAGCGGCGGATCGACCCGGCCTGAGCGACCGCCGCTGCCGACGCCTCAGGCCGGCGCCACGCGCCGCAGCCAGTCGACCAGCAGCGCATTCACCTCGGCCGGCTTTTCCATCGTCAGCATGTGGCCGCAGTCGCGCAGCCAGTGCAGCTCGGCCTGCGGCAGCAGCGCGGCGATCTCGCGCGAGGCGGGCGGCGGCGTCAGCCGGTCGCTGTCGCCGCACAGCACCAGCACCGGGCAGGCCAGCCGGCCCAGGTGGAGGCGGGCGTCGGGCCGCTGCATGAGGGCGCGGTTCTGCCGGATCAGCTGCGCCGCGCCGGCGTCGAGGATCATGTCCACGTAGCCGTTCACCAGCGCCGGCCGCGCCGCCTGCGCCGGGTGGAAGGCGAAGACCACGTTGGGCTCGATCACGTCGCGCACGTCGCCGCGCTCGAACAGCTCGATGGCGTCGGCGCGCAGCTGGTAGGTCTCGGGCGTTTCCGGCGCCGCGTTGGTGCCCAGCAGGGCCAGGCCGGCGATGCGCCCGGGCGCCTGGCGCGCCGCCTCCATCGCGACCATGCCGCCCATCGAGGCGCCGCACAGCACGAGCGGGCCGTCGGTCTCGGCGAGCACCGCGGCGGCCATGGCGGGGAGGGTGGCGTGGTGCATGTGCGCGTCCGAGACCACCGACCGCAGCGCGGCGGGCACGGCGGGCAGTTGCGCCGCCCACAGGCGCGCGTCGCAGGCCAGGCCCGGGAGGAAGACGAGGCGGGGAAGCATCGGCGCATTCTGGCATCGGCTCCGCCGGCAGGGACCGCGTCGGGCGCAGGGGGATGCCGGCGAGGCGCTGCGGGGCACTTCTAAACTGCCGCGCCATGAACACCCTCGTCCAGCGCGTCCAGGACATCCTGCTGCGCCCGCGCGGCACCTGGCCCGTCATCGATGCGGAGCCCGGCGATGCGGCCGGCCTCTACCGCGGCTACATCGCCGTGCTGGCGGCCATCCCGGCGCTGGCCGGCTTCATCGGCCTGTCGCTGGTGGGGGTGGGCGCCTTCGGCTTCGGCTACCGGGTGCCGGTCGCGGCGGGGCTGCTGTCCGCCTTCGTCGGCTATGGGCTGGCGCTGGCGATGGTCTTCGTCCTGGCGCTGCTGGCCGATGCGCTGGCGCCGGCCTTCGGCGGCGTGCGCAGCCGCTGGCAGGCGCTCAAGCTGGTGGGCTACGCGAGCACGGCGGCCTTCGTCGCGGGGGTGCTCAACGTGCTGCCGGCGCTGTCGCTGCTGGGCGCGCTGGCGGGGCTGTATTCGCTCTACCTGTTCTGGCTGGGCGCGCCGGTGCTGATGAAGTGCCCGCCGGACAAGGCCCTGGGCTACACGGCCGTGGTGGCGGTGTGCAGCGTGGCGGCGTGGCTGGCGGCGGGTGCGCTGGCCGCGCTGCTCGGGCCGTCGCCGGCGCGCGTCGCGGGCATCGGCAGCGGCACGGCCGTGACCATCAGGACACCGGGCGGCGAGGTGCGCATCGACAGCGCGCAGATGGAGGAGGCGGCCCGGCGCATGGCCGAGGTGGCCGGCCGGATGGAGCAGTCGGCGAAGCAGGCGGCCGCCGGTGCGGTCCAGCAGCCCATCGATCCGCAGCAGCTGCGGGCGGTGCTGCCCGAGGCGGTCGGCAGCCTGGCGCGCGAGTCGATCGAGTCGCGCTCCGACGTGGCTGCCGGCGTCGGCACCTCGCAGGCGCGGGCGCGCTACCGCGCCGGGGACGAGCGCATCGAGCTGCTCGTCAGCGACGCGGGCGGCCTGGGCTCGCTCATGTCGGCGGCGGCCTGGGTCGGCACCACGCTGGACCGCCAGGCCGACGGCAAGGTCGAGAAGGTCTATCCGCAGGACGGGCGCACGGTGCGCGAGGAATACGCCACCGACGGCCACCGGTCGGAATACGCCGTGATCCTGCGCAACGGCGTGCTGGTCGAGGGGCGGGGCGACCACCTGGGCATCGAGCGGGTGCGCCAGGCGGTGCAGCAGCTGCCGCTGGCGCAGCTGGAGGCGATGCAGCGCAAGCCGTGACCGCGAGGTCGGTGGACAATGGACGCCGTTCCATGCCCACCGACCTCATCCTCATCCGCCACGGCGAGACCGACTGGAACCGCGAGCTGCGCTTCCAGGGCCACATCGACGTTCCCCTCAACGACACCGGCCACGAGCAGGCCCGCCGGCTCGGCCTGCGCCTGGCGGGCGAGACCGTCCACCACATCGCCTGCAGCGACCTGCTGCGCACGCAGCAGACGGCCGCGCCGGCCGCGCAGCAGCTGGGCCTGCGGGTGAACACCACCGTCAACCTGCGCGAGCAGAACTTCGGCGTCGGCGAAGGGCTGCGGGCCGACGAGATCCAGGCGCGCCATCCGCGCGCGTGGGAAGACTGGCTCGCCTTCCAGGCCGACCGCGCGCTGCCGGGCGGCGAGTCCACGCGCGAGTTCCACACGCGGGTGATGGCGGCGCTGGGCAGCATCGCGGGCCAGCATGTGGGGCACGTGGTGCTGGTGGTGACGCACGGCGGCGTGCTGGACATGGTGTGGCGTACCGTGCGCGGCCTGGGGCTGGACGGGCCGCGCCGCAGCGAGATCCCCAACGCGGGCGTCAACCGCGTGCGCATCGCCGATCCGTCGCAGCCCGAGGCGCTGGAGATCCTCGACTGGGCCGACACGGCGCACCTGCTGGGGCTGGGGCCGCAGCCCAGCTACGACCAGTCGAGGCATCTGCGGCGCGAGTGAGCGCCGGCGGGTAGTGGTTGACCTGGGTGATCCGGCTTGATTGCCGTTCGTGGGCGTGTGCCGTGGCCAGGGGCCTGGGCCGGCACTTTTCCCCCCCTGACTGCAGACAACCGGCAGACCTTCAACCCGCCCGGCGAGCCAGCAGTTCCTGCGCGTCCTCGCACCACCACGCCGCCGCGGCATAGAAGCCTTCCCACACGCAGCCGTTGCAGCCGCGGCCGCAGCAGGTGGTGGGCTCGGGTGGCGGCGTGCGCAGGACGACGCCGGCTGCCGCGGCCTGCGCCTGCCATCCCGCAAAGCAGGCGCGGGCCGATGCCAGGTCACCCGTGAGAGGACGCGGCGGCGCACCACCGCTCATCGCCAGCCCGCCTCGCGCAGTTGCGCGGCGATCTCCTCCGCGATGCGGGCGTAGCCCTGTGCGTTGGCGTGGATGCGGTCCGAGCGAAGCGATCCGTCGGACAGCACGCCGGCGTACACGCCGGGCAGCAGCTGCGCGCCCGATGCCCTGGCCAGTTCGGCGTAGAAGGGCGCGTCGGCCAGCACGCCCACGGCTGCGCGCATGGCGTCGGGGGCGGGCGTGGCGATCAGGGCCACGTGCGGCGTGTGCGCCTTGGCCTGGCGCAGCAGCTCGGCGATGACTTCGCGCGTGGCCTGCGGCGGCGCGCCGCGCAGCATGTCGTTGCCGCCGATGCCGATCAGGATGGCGTCGAAGCGCTGCGCGGACAGCAGCGGGCCGAGTCGTTCCAGCGCGCCGGCCGCGGTGTCGCCGTTGACGCCCTCGTTGTGCAGCTCCCAGCCGGTCAGCCGTGCCAGCTGCGCAGGCCAGTCGGCCCCCGCCGGCGCACCGTAGCCGGCGGTGAGGCTGTCGCCCAGCGCGAGCACCGCGGCGCTGGCGGGCAGGACGGCGCCCGGATCGCGCCGGCGGCCGCAGCCCGCGAGCCAGGCCAGGGCGGCGATCGCCGGCAGGGCGTGGCGGCGGCGCAGGGCCTGCATCTCAGGACGGCAGCCCGAGCGCGGCGTACACGCCGGCCACCTGCCGCGCCAGCCGCTTCGATTCGGGCTGGCCGTTGACCTGCTGCTGCAGCAGGTCCTGCGCGGTGCGCAGGGTGGACGGCGTGCCGCGGCGCATCAGCGCATCGAGCCAGATCTGCCCGAACAGGTCGCGCTGGGCGTGGCTGCCGCCGATCTCCACCATGCGCGGCAGCGCCAGGCCCAGGCCCTCCACGGCGCCGGCCATGTCGCCGCGCGCATGGGCCAGCAGGCCGTGCGCCGCCGGCACGCACACGCGCTGCCACGCATGGCGGCTGGCTTCGGGCGAGCGCGGGGCGTAGGCTTCCATGCCGGCCAGCAGCGCATCGGCCTCGGGCCGGCCGGCGCGTGCCAGGCCGTAGAGGTACTGCAGGTCCAGGAAGGGCAGCACATGGTCGCGCGTGCGGCCGGCCATCCGCCCGGCCAGCGCCTGCCAGCGCTCGCCGACGTCCACGCCGGCCAGCTCCAGCCGTGCCAGCAGCGAGACGGCGCCGATCTGGTCCTGCGAGTAGTCGGGCTCGACGCCCCAGCAGTGCGCATCGTGCACCGCCAGCGCCTCCCCGCCGCGGCCCAGGTCGATCAGGAACAGCGCCAGGTGCCACCAGTTGTGCGTCACCATGAAGGAGTTGAGGCCGGTCCAGGTCTCGCTCATCTCCTCCATGAAGGCCAGCCCTTCCGAGAGCCGCCCCTCGGTCAGCATCACGTGCGCCAGCGCGTGGTGCGCCCAGGGCTCCTTGCGGCACATCGCGATGGCATGCAGCGCGCTGGCTTCGGCCTCGCGCAGCAGGTGGCACTGCTCGTAGCCGAAGGCCAGCATGCCGTGCAGGTAGGGCACGTCGGCCGCCCGGGGCTTCGCCGCCAGCGCCAGGCGCAGCATGCCGGGGCAGTCGCCCAGGTTGAAGCAGTGGTACTGGCCGAGCTTGACGGAGACCAGGTCGCGCGGGAATTCACGCACCTGCTCCTCGTGCAGGGCGATGGCGCGCGCCACGTCGCCCGCCACCCAGGCGGCGACGGCGGCGATGTAGCGCTGCTCGCGCGGCGTGGCGCGGGCCGCGCCGGCCTGGGCGCGCTCGATGAAGGGCCGGGCGTTGGCCGCGGCGTCGCGCGACTCGGCGAACATGTGCAGCGTGGCGGCGTAGGCCTGCACCAGGGGGCTGTCGTCGCCCGTCGGTTCCAGCACCAGCCGGGCGGCGCGGGCCTCGCACGAAAGGAAGCCGATGACGAAGTCGTCCACCTGCGCCAGGCTGGCGGCATCGCGCACGTGGACGGGGTTGCCGAGCGCGTCGGCGGTGGCGGGCAGGGCGGGCGCCATGCGGCCTCAGCTCTCTTCCAGCGGCGTCAGCCGCGATTCGCGCAGCCGGCTGGGCGCCAGGGCGCCGGCCGAATCGAGGATCGGGTAGGCGATCGAGCAGATGTGCGAGTTGATGCGCTTGAGGTCGCTGATCAGGTCGATGTGCAGCGAGCTGGTCTCCATGCTCGGCGCCGTGCGGTCCATCAGCCGGCTGAGGTGGGTGTTGGCGTAGGCGCGCTCCAGGTCGCGGAAGCGCGCCTTCTCCTCCAGCAGCTTCTGGGCGTCGCGCACGTTGCCGTTGAGGAACACGCTCATGCCCAGCCGCAGGTTGGCCACCAGGCGCTCGTGTAGCTCCACGATCTCGGCCATGCCGGCCTCGGAGAAGTTGCGCTGCGGCCGGATCTTCTTGTCCTCGATGTCGGTGATCACGCGCTCGACGATGTCGCCCACCTGCTCCATGTTGATGGTGAAGCTGATGATGTCCGTCCAGCGCTTGCTCTCTTCCTCGCCCAGCGCCTCGCGCGAGATCTTGGTCAGGTAGTACTTGATGTCGGAATACAGCCGGTCGACCGTGTCGTCCATCTTGCGCAGTTCCTCGGCCAGCCGCAGGTCGTTGGTGCGGATGACGGTGAGCATGCCGATCAGCATGCTTTCCACCACGTCGGCCTGGTGCAGGGCCTCGCGCGCCGCGTTGGAGATCGCCAGCGAGGGCGTGGACAGGGCCGAGGGGTCCAGGTGCTGCGGCCGCATGCGCGAGGGCGAGGGCGGCGGCGCCGGCAGCAGGCGCGTGACCAGCCTCGCCACCGGCGTCGTCAGCCCGATGAAGGCGACGCTGGCCAGCACGTTGAAGGCCAGATGGTAGAGCACCACCAGCTGGGTGGCCCCCGTGACGTGCGGCCGCACGTACTGCAGCCACAGGCCGATGAAGGGCGCCGCGATGGCCACGCCCAGCAGCTTGAACAGCAGGTTGCCGATCGTGACCTGCCGTACCTCCACCGAGGACTTGGCGGTGGTCAGCACCGCCAGCAGGCCGCTGCCCAGGTTGGCGCCCAGCACCAGGCCCAGCGCCACGTCCAGCGGCACCACCGCCGAACTGGCCATGGCCGCCACCAGCAGCACCACGGCCAGGCTGGAATAGGCCACCACCGCCAGTGCGGCGCCGACGGTGATCTCCAGCAGCACGTCGCTGGTGATGGAGGCGATGATGGCGCGCATCGCCTCGCTCTCGAAGAGCGGCCCGGTGGCCGCCACCACCAGCTGCAGCGCCAGCAGCATCAGGCCCAGGCCGATCAGCACGCGCCCGAAGCGCCCGGCGGCACTGGCAGGCCGCGTGATGGAGAACACCACGCCGGTGAAGATGAACAGGGGCGACAGCCACGACAGGTCGGTGGAGAACAGCACCGACATCAGCGCCGTGCCGATGTCCGCGCCGCGCATCACGGCCAGCGCCGCCGGCAGGGTGATGAGGCCCTGGCCGACGAAGGAGGAGGTCATCAGCGAGGTGGCGGTGCTCGACTGCACCAGCGCCGTCACGCCGATGCCGGCCAGGGCGGCGGAGAAGCGGTTGGCCAGGCTGTGCTGCAGGAACTTGCGCAGGTTGCCGCCGAAGACGCGCAGCACTCCGGTGCGCACGAGATGGGTGCCCCACACCAGCAGCGCGATCGCCGCCAGCAGATTCAACAGATGCTTCATGGAATCGGGGGACTATACGCCCGCCGAAGCCACGCCGCGAAGGCGGGTGGCGGCTGCCGGCAGAGCGATCCTAGGGCTGCCGGCCCTGGTCCGGCTCGCGGGCCGGGGCGTCCAGCAGGTCCTCGAGTGCGGAGAGCTCCTGCTCGTTGCGGATCACGTGGCGCAGCCAGGCATGCAGCGGCATGTCGGCCCAGCGGGCCGCCTTGCGGGCCATGTAGGCGGCCGGGCTGGAGGGCTCGGTGCGGTCGAAGTAGGCGGCCACGGCCTGCAGTTGCGCGATGGCCGCGGCGCGGCTGCGGATGCCTTCCGGGGCGCCGGGCGGCCGGGGCGCGGGCGTGTCCTGCAAGGCGGCGTCGTGGAAGGTGGGTTCGACGCGTTGCGGCGCCTGCAACGGCGGGTGGGCCGGTTCGGCGGCGGTGCCGAGCGCCACGCCGGCTTCCGACGCAAAGCGCTCCGTGGCATGCAGCAGCGCATCGAGCGCCTCCTTCACGGGGGCAAAGCTGGGGCCGGTCGAGTCCGTCCTGGCGTCGAACACCTGCTCGAAGCGCAGCACGGCGTCTCGGCAGGACTGCAGTTGCGCGTGCGCGGTGGCAAAGAACCTGCCGGGCGTGGCGAGCCGCACCTGGTCGAACTGCTCATGCGTGAGCCTGCCCTGGCGAAGCTCGTGGGCCCCGGAGGGGTCGCGCTTGACGGCATGGTCCAGCGCCACCGCAGCCTGCCAGTCCCGCCAGCCGTGGCGTTGCGTACCGTTGTCGGCAATCGGCGCGCCGTGCAGCAACTCGACCGTGCGCGCCACAAGCCAGGCGATGTTGCCGTTGCGCACGTCCATGTCGCCGTCTTCTGGCAACGGGTGGAGGGCATCCCAGTGGCGCTCGCACAGGCCTGCGAGCAGGCGGTAGCCGTCGGCGAGCCCCGCGAAGCCCTGCTCGATGCCCAGTGCCTCGGTGAGCCAGGCCGCCAGGCGCAGGTCCTTGGTGCGGGTGCGCAGGAGCCGGTCGGCTTCCGCGATGACGAAGCGCCAGTCGGCCTCCTTGAGGTCGATCACCCAGTCGCCTTGCTCCAGCGAGGGGTCGTCGTGCGTGCGCGCCGCCTGGATGGCATCGAACTCGGCGGAGAACAGCAGGTCTTCGCCGCAGGCAGAGGAGCCGGGCAGGGGCGCGAGAAGGGCGTCGAGGTCGAGCATGGCGTGTTGCCGGTGAAAGAAAAGGTCCGGGGATCGGCCGGACGGTCCATCCGTGTCGCTCAGGGCAATGAGATGGTCAGGTGGGCCTGGGGCGGGCCGAGCTTCACCGTGTCCTGGTAGCCGGCCAGCATGGCCTGCGTTCCCTGGCCCAGGTGGGTGGACAGGCCGATGAACGCCAGCAGCGCGACGAGCGCGAACACGGCGCCCACCACCCACTGCGGCGCCTCGCGCTTGAGGGAATGCGCGATCTGGTCCGGCAGCGCCCAGTGCGGCGCGAACGGCGCGCGCTTGCCTCGGATGCCGGCGATCTCGTCGCCCAGCCGCGCGGTGAGGTAGTTGAGCTTCTCGGGGCCTTCGAGCGCGTACTTGCCCTGAAAGCCCAGCAGCAAGCACATGTAGAACACCTCCAGCACCTGCACACGCGAGGCGCCGTGGGCGCGCTGCGTCTCCAGTGTGTGGAAGAAGTTCTCGCCCGCGAGCTGGTCGCCGAAGAGCGAGAGCTGGAGCGGCCGGCGCTCCCACTCCGCATGGAGGGCGAATTCGGGCGAGGCCAGGACGAACTCGTCGATGGCGGCGCAGAAGGCGTACTTGGCGGCGTAAATCTCTTCGGCACCCATGTCCAGGCGCTTGGCGTTGCGCTCGAACTCGGCGAGGTAGTTGCGGATGCTGCCGAGGAAGTGCTCGGCCTGCAGCGGCTCCTGCTTCCGGCGGATGAGGAAGAGCATCACGAAGCCGTCGTACAGCAGGTCCAGCAGGCTTGCGTCAGACGCCGGCAGCGTGCCGGGCGCTGCCGGCGGCGGTCCATCGGTGCCGAAGAGAGAGGGGGCTTTCGCCATGTTCATGAAGTCACCGCGATCAGTTCGATGTGGAGGTCGGCGATGCCGGCCGGTGCGTAGATGGCGACGCTGCGCGCCTGCAGCATGCGCTCGTACAGCGGGCTCTTGCTGTCCACCGAGAAGTAGCATGCACCGGCCTTGATGGGCACGGCCGGAGGCACCTGCGGCGCATAGACCAGCCGCACGCCGGGCATGGCCGAGAGCACCAGCTTGTCGACGTCTTCGGGCGCGCCGATCTTGAAGCGCGCCGGCACCGCTTCGACCAGTTCGGCCAGCGGCATGCTGGCCGTGACGGCCATGTAGAAGGCGGTCTTGTCGTCGATCTTGCCCGAGTCCAGGTGGCCGACGTGGAAGGAGCGGCGCGTCTCGCTCAGTGCGATGGCGAAGTAGCGCGTGGAGATCACCGTGTCGAGCAGGTCGCGGATGATGTGGTCCAGCCGCGCGAAGGCCGGGCCCGGTGCTTCATGGTCGTAGACAGGCAGGTCGGCGAGGCTGTAGGTCTTGGCGAACGTCATCAGCGCGCCGGCCAGCGCCAGCAGCTCCTGGAAGAGCCGCTCGGGATGCAGGGACGCGTGTTGCGCCAGGTGGGAGAGCGAGGCGAAGGCCGTGTTGGCGGTGTGCAGCAGCCAGAACGATGCGACGTCGCCCGAGCGGAACTCGATGATGTTCTTGCTCGGCTCGCGGTGCAGGCCGTAGAGCGACGCCACCTTGGCCTGCAGCACGTCGAGCAGGCGTTGCAACTGCTGGTGCAGCGTCGTCGAAGCTTCGATCGCCAGGCAGGGCGGGACGAAGTCCCGGTCGAGTTCGAAGCTGCCCGACGCGGTGCGGCGGATGCGGATCACCGGCAGCGACGTGAACTGCTCGCGCGGCTCGGTGTCGGCCAGCAGCTTGACCGTCTTGCGCAGGTAGACCACCTCGGCATTCACGGCGGTGGTGTAGAGGTCGGGCACCTGCACCGCTTCGCTGCGGTAGCGGGCGGAAAAGCCTTCCTTGCCGGGCTCGGTGCAGTTGGCGCCCAGCTCGCGTACCGGATGCAGCACCAGGTGGAAGGTGATGGCGCTCTGCCCAGCCTGGAGCGTGTCGAGCGCGATCGGCGGCGGCAGCATGTCGCCCTGTGGCGCCGAGTAGGGTTCGCCATCGGGAAAGATCAGCGCCATGTGGGTGGCGCGCAGCATGCCGCTGGCGAGCGCATCGAGGTCGAAGCCGATGGCGCGCACGCCCCAGCCGTAGGGATGCAGCGCCTGCACTATGTGGTGCAGCCGTGCCTCGTGGTAGGCATCCTGGCGTTGGAAATGCTGCGGGCGCAGGAACAGTCCCTCTCCCCACAAGACCTTGGCGGCGTGGCTCATTTCCTGGCACTCCCTTGAATGCCCGGCGCTTCATCCTTGCACTGCACCGGCGCCAGCAGGTTGGGGGCGGACGCCGGCGCACTGCTGCCGGCGTTCTGCACGGGCACGATGGCACCGCGGGTCACCGTCAGGGCGCAGGCGTGGACACCCATCAGCACGCCGGTCTTCTCCGACTCGACGGGATCGAAGGCGAAGCGCCAGCGCTGCGCCGCCGGCGAGTGGAAGAGCACCACCACGCCCAGCGCGTTGGCCGTGCGCGGTACCGACTCCGTCCAGTCGTACTGCTGGTCGGGCAGCAGGGTGATTTCGCGGCTCTCGATCAGGTCGTCGCCGAGCACGGCCCTGTCGCGCCCGGGCGTCACGAAGGCCTCGAAGGGCGCCTGTCGGAAGCTGGTGGAATCCTTGAGCTTGTAGATGCGGGCGACCACCGCGAGCGGCCTGCCGCGGCCATCGGCGTTGAGGTTCTTGCCCGCCGCCATCGAAACCGGCACCTTGCGGGGCGGCTTCTGCGACTCCGGCAGTTCCGGCTTCTTGACACCGCTCATCTCGAGCGCCAAGTTGGCCACGGTGGCAACCGTGCCTGCGGTGCCGCAACCGGCCAGCGCTGTCGTCGCCAGCAGCCATGCTGCGGACGAAGTTCTTTTCATGTTCGACCTCCCTGAGCGGCGCAGCATAGCAAGCCGGCCCGCCGATACCGCATCCCCTACCTCCAGTTTGGGAGGCGATGCCGTGCGCAGACGCGATCGAAGTCACGAGTTCCCGATGCGAATGTTTTCGTGCTGTACAGTTCGTAACGCGCCGGCCTATGATGCCGGCGTCCAACCACACATAAGAGTTCAGGGAGCGTGGTGATGTTCAGGCACATGCAATGTGCAGCCGCGGCCGTGCTGGCCGTGGCTGCCTTTCTCGGTGGGTGCGCCACGGCACCCTCTCCGGCCGGCGCCCAGACGGCGGAGCAGTTCAACAAGGGCATGGCCGACGCCGATGCGCTGGCTGCCAGGAACGATCCCGACGGAGCGATCCGCGCCTACCAGAAGCTGGCCGCGGACAACCCCAGCCGCGGTGATCCTTGGGCCCGCGCCGCCCAGATCCATTTCCTGCAGGGCCACTACAGCCTGGCGATCGTGGCCGCCGAAGAAACCCTCAAGCGCGATCCCGCGAATCGGCAGGCCAAGAGCATCACGGCCGTCGGTGGGCTGCGTCTGGCCGCCAGGTCGCTGGAAGACCTGCGCAACGACAGTGCGCTGTCGGGCGATGCCACGGCGGACGCGCAGCGCCTTGCGGTGCTGCTGCGCGAGACGCTCGGCCAGCCGGTGCTCGTCCCTTCCCCCGCGACACGCCCGGCGCCCGCGCGCCGCCCTGTTTCGCGCCAGCCCGCCAGAGCCGGTGGCGCCGACGAGGCCCCGTCGACGCCGGCGGCCACTGCCGTGCACACCGCTCCCGAGCCGGCCCGGCCGCGGGTCGGCGGCGGCAATCCGCTCGACGCGTTCAAGTAACCACCTCCAGGGAGCAAAAAACACATGGCCACCAAGCGACAAAGCGTCCAGAAGCGACTTCAGAAGGTGCGGCCGCCGCGCGTCCAACTGACCTATGACGTGGAACTGGGCGATGCGATCGAGAAGAAGGAACTGCCCTTCGTCGTGGGCGTGGTCGCCGACCTGGCGGGCCAGTCCTCCCTCGAGCAGCCCAAGCTCAAGGACCGCAGGTTCGTCAGCATCGACCGCGACAACATCGACGACGTCATGAAGGGCCTGCAGCCCCGGGCGGCCTTCCAGGCACCCAACAAGCTCGACGGCCGTGGCGGCAGGTTCGGCGTGGACCTGACTTTCACCTCGATGGAGTCCTTCTCGCCCGAGGCGGTGGTGGAGCAGGTCGAACCGCTCAAGCGCCTGCTGGAGGCCCGCTCCAAGCTGGCCGACCTGCGCAACAAGATGGCCGGCAACGACAAGCTGGAAGACCTGCTGGTCGACGTGCTGCGCAGTACCGAGAACCTGCAGGGGCTGGCCGCGCGCGGCGACGGGAAGGAACCCAACTGATGAACGCATCCACCGTCGCCGCCGGCAGCGCCGCGCCGGCCGCCGCCGCCGACCTGCTGGACCGCATCGTCGACCAGAGCAAGGTCGCCAAGTCGCAGGCCGAGCATGCGCGCGCCCGAGACATCATCGGCGAACTGGTCCAGCAGGTGCTCGAAGGCTCCGTCATCGTGTCGGACAACCTGTCGGCCACGATCGACGCCCGCGTGGCCGACCTCGACCGCCTGATCTCCGCCCAGCTCAGCGCCATCATGCATGCGCCCGAGTTCCAGAAGCTGGAGAGCACCTGGCGCGGCCTGGACTACCTGGTGAAGGAGACCGCCACCAGCACCATGCTCAAGATCAAGGTGCTCAACGCCACCAAGCGCGACCTGACGCGCGACTTCAAGGCGGCCATCGAGTTCGATCAGAGCGCGATGTTCAAGAAGATCTACGAAGAAGAGTTCGGGACCTTCGGCGGCGCTCCCTTCGGCGCGCTGATCGGCGATTTCGAAGTGACGCGGCAGCCGGAGGACATGTACTTCCTGGATCAGATGGCGCACGTGGCCGCGGCGGCGCATGCGCCGTTCATCGGCGCGGCATCGCCCGAGCTGCTGGGCCTGGAGAGCTTCGCCGACCTGGGCAAGCCACGCGACATGGCCAAAGTCTTCGACACGGTCGAGTACGCCAAATGGAAATCCTTCCGCGATTCGGAAGATTCCCGCTACGTGGGCCTCACGCTGCCGCGCTTCCTGGGCCGGTTGCCCTACAACCCGAAGGAAGGCACCGTCGTCGACAGCTTCAACTTCGTGGAGGACGTCGATGGCACCGACCACGCGAAGTACCTCTGGTGCAACGCCGCCTGGGCCTTCGCAGCGCGCCTGACGGCGGCCTTCGAGGACTTCGGCTGGTGTGCGGCGATTCGAGGCGTCGAGGGCGGCGGCCTGGTCGAGGACCTGCCCACGCACACCTTCAAGACCGATGACGGCGAAGTCGCGCTCAAATGCCCGACCGAGATCGCCATCACCGACCGGCGCGAGAAGGAACTGAGCGACCTGGGCTTCATCCCGCTCGTGCACTGCAAGAACTCCGACTACGCCGCCTTCTTCGGCGCGCAGTCGCTGCAAAAGCCCAAGAAATACAACACCGACAGTGCCAACGCCAATGCCGTGCTGTCGGCGCAGCTGCAGTACATCTTTTCGGTGTCCCGCGTCGCGCACTACCTCAAGGCCATGATGCGCGACAAGATCGGCAGCTTCGCCTCGGCGCAGAACGTCGAGACCTTCCTCAACCGCTGGGTGTCGCAGTACGTGCTGCTCGACGACAACGCCACGCAGGAGCAGAAGGCCCAGTTCCCGCTGCGCGAAGCGTCGATCACCGTGTCGGAGGTGCCGGGCAAGCCGGGCGTCTACCGCTCTGTCGCCTTCCTGCGCCCCCATTTCCAGCTCGACGAGCTGTCCATTTCGCTGCGCCTCGTGGCCGACCTGCCCAAGTCCGCAGCCTGATTTTTTCGCTGTCACACGTCAACAACAGGAGAGGTAAACCATGAAAGACATCTACATCAAGTTCGGCAACCCCGAGATCAAGGGCGAGTCGCAGGACAAGGAGCACAAGGACTGGATCGAGGTGAACTCGTGGCGCCATTCGATCGTCCAGCCGCGTTCGGCCACGGCCTCCACGGCAGGCGGGCACACCGCCGAGCGCTGCGAGCACGGCGAGATGGTGTTCCAGAAGGACATGGATGTCGTGAGCCCGCTGCTCTACCAGCACGCGTCGGGCGGCAGCACCTTCGATGAGGTCACGGTCGAGTTCTATCGTGCCGACGGCGAGGGCAAGCGCGTGCGCTACCTGGAGATCAAGCTCAAGTACGTGCTGATCGCCAGCGTCACGCCCAGCGTGGTGAGCGAAGGCGTGCCCAGCGAAAGCTTCTCGCTCAAGTACGCCGCGGTGCAGTGGAAGTACACCCAGCAGAAGATCGGCGGCAACCAGGGCGGCAACTCGCAAGGCGCCTGGAGCCTGACCAAGAACGACAAGACCTACTCGGTCTGAGTTCGGACCGGCCCGGAAGTCGCGGCGCAAGCCGCGGCTCTTCTTACGGAGCCAGGTCGATTGCGCGACACCAGAACGCGCGACTCCAAAGGGATGAACCCATGAATCAGACGGTGGCAGCCGAGCTGCGCCAGCTGCTGGCCGCCATTTCATTGGGGGGCAGCCAGCGGGCACTGCGCCTGAAACTCGGCGACGGCAACCAGGCTGGCGCCGACCTGATCCTCCAGCGCATCGACATCCGCGAAGCGATGTACGAAGGCATCCAGGCCCGACTGGTATGTCTGAGCACCTCGGCGGACCTGCCCCTCAAGAACTTCATCGGCCAGTCCGCCCAGGTGCAGATCGTCACCGACCAAGGCGACCTGCATGGCATCTGCATGCTCGTCACCGGCGCCCGCGCAGGCCAATCCGATGGCAGCCTCGCCGTCTACGAACTTCAGGCCGCGGACGCCCTGGCCGTCATGGACCTGCGCACCAACAGCCGGGTCTTTCGCGGCAAGAGCGATCTGGACATCGTCGAACTGCTGCTCGACGAATGGCGCCAGCGAAGCCCCGAACTGGCCGCTTGCTTCGAATTGCACGAACTGGGGCTCGACCGCACCCGCTACCCGGTGCGCGAGTTCGTGCACCAGTCCAACATCAGCGATGCCCAGTTCGTCCGCTACCTGCTGCGTCGCTCGGGCATCGGCTGGTTCTTCCGCCCGGCGGCCCCGCAATCGAACCCCGTCCACCAGATGGTGCTGTTCGACAACTCGCAGCTGTTGCAGGCATGGCCCTTCGGCAGTGTGCGCTATCACCGCGACGCCGCCACCGAGCAACGCGACGCCATCACCCAGCTCGTGCTGGAGCGCCAGATCGTGCCGGGCGGCACCGAGCGCAAGACCTGGGACTACAAGAGGGTCGGCACCCTCGATGCATCGAGTTCCGCCAGGGTTGACCAGGGCGAGGCCGGCAATTCGCTGGCACGGTTCCTGACCGATTTCCGCATCGAGCCGCCGCACACCGCGGACAGTCAGGCCCATCACCTGCGTCGAGCGGACCGCGTGGCCGAGTTTCACGGTGCACAGGCCAAGTTCGTCCGCGGCCAAAGCGGCGTGCGCAACCTCGCCGTCGGCCAATACGTCCGCATCGACGGCCATCCCATCATCGACGCCCATGCCTCGCACGAGCGGGAGTACGTCGTGACGCAGTTGCACCACCGCGCCGAGAACAACCTGCCCAAGCAGTTGCAGGCACGGGTTCACTTGCTGCTCGGCGTGCAGGACGACGACCACACCCTGAAGGACGAGCGGCGCTATCGCAACAGCTTCGAAGCCATCCGCCGGGACGTGACCCTCGTGCCCGCCTACGACGCCCGGCACCACATGCCGAGCGCGACCCCGCTGACGGCCTTGGTGGTCGGTCCGGCAGACGAGGAGGTCCACACCGACGAACTGGGCCGCATCAAGATCCAATTCCAGGGCTACCGCAGCGAAGACCATGCCCATGCCAACGGCGCGGGCGCCAGCGGCACCGACCGCGACAGCGCCTGGGTGCGCTATGCCACCGGCCTGGCCGGCGCCGGCTTCGGCATCGACTTCATCCCTCGGGTGGGCCAGGAAGTCGTGGTCGACTTCCTAGGCGGCGACCCCGACAAGCCGCTGGTGACCGGCGTGGTGCACAACGCCCGCAACACGCCGGCCGCCTTCAGCGACGTCGGGCAACTGCCAGGCAACCGCTACGTCTCGGGCACCAAGACCCGTGAGATCCACGGCAGCGGCCACAACCAGCTGCGGCACGACGACACCCCCGGCCAGATCAGCCTGCAGGCGGCCAGCAGCCACGCGGCCAGCCAGGTCAACGCCGGCTGGCTGACCCACCCCCGGCGCGACGGGCAAGGCCAGCCGCGGGGAGAAGGCATCGAAGCGCGCACCGATGCACAGGTGGCCGTGCGCGGCGGCCGAGGGGTCTACATCACGGCACAGGCCCAATCCCAGGCCGGCGGCGAGATGCTGGAGCGCCGGGCGCTGCTTGGCCTGGCTGAGCAACTGCAGGGGATCGTCCAGACGCTGGGTCGGCTCTCGTCCACCCACCACGCCGAAGACACCGACACCGCGCGTATCGCCAAGGTACTGGAGCAGTTGAAGGCCTGGGACCACGGCAGCAACGTCAAGCCGGATGCCGGCCAGGGCGGTGCGCCCATGGTGGCCATCGACGCGCCCGCGGGCATCGCCGCCATCAGCCAGGACGCGCTCGTGCTCGGGGCGCAAAGCCACATCGACGCCGTGAGCGCGGGCAACACGCAGATCAGCGCCGGCAGGCAGGTGCTGCTGCGCGCGGACGATCTCCTGAGTGCCTTCGCCCGCCACGGAATCCGCATCGTTGCAGCCGAGGACGGAATCAGGATCGAGGCGCACCAGCTGGACGTGAAGATCATCGCGGCCCGGCGCATCGAGTTGTGCGCGGGCGAGGAGATCGTGCAGCAGGCACCGGTGATCCGCTACGTCGCCCAGGGCACGCACGTGGAGCACGGGCACGGGCGCATCGTGGAGCAGAGCCAGAGCCTGCATCACATCATGAGTCCGGATTTCTGCGTCGGTGGGGCGGGTGGCGGGAGCCTCGACGCGCCACCCCGCTACGACAGCGAGCGTCACGATCAGCGGGTCGTCCTGACCGACGCCAATACGGGCGAGGTGCTGGCCAACCGCCGCTACCGCATCAGCGTCGAAGACAGCAGTGTCATAGAAGGCACCAGCGATGCACAAGGTCGCACGCAGCTTCTGCAGTCGGACGTGGCCTTTGCCCGATACACCATCGAAGTGCTCAAGGACTGATCAACCATGGCAAGCGGCTACCACCTTCCCATCCGTCCGGAGCAGAAGCAGGGCCACGTCAGCGAAGGCTTTCTCACGCCGCCGCAGGACAGGCGCGAGCAGATCATGTGCGTTCCCCCGCGCCGCGTGGTCCCCATCGTTTTCCTGCCGGGCATCATGGGCAGCAATCTGCGCATGAGCCGGGAGCGCCAGGAAGCTTTGAAGAAGGGCAACAACATTGCATGGCGCCCGGATCGTCTGAGTGCGGCAGCCGATCAGATCGATGCCCCTGCGGCCGAGCGTCAGCAGCAACTTGATCCGTTGCAAACCGAGGTCGACACCTACGACCCGCTCACCAACCCCACCGGCGACGCCAAGGAATCGGCCGACCAGCGGCACGACAACGCCCAAGTCAAGTTCACGTTGCCGGTGGACATCGATACGCCGCTGCTGACGGACGATCCGCCCACCGCCAGGCCGCGCAAGACCAAGGCCGAGAAGGCCCGCGCGCGCGGCTGGGGCGAGGTGTACTTCGGCAGCTACGGCAAGCTGCTCCAACTGTGCGAGGAGCGGCTCAACACCGCCTCCGTCCATGGCCAGCCCAACCCGTGGTGGAAGAGCAACCTCCTGGGCGTCGATCCGAAGACATGGGGTGCCGTGGCCGACCCTGCGCTGGCGCCCTTGACGGAAGAAGACCTCAAGAAGGCGATGTTCGGGTGCTTCTATCCGGTGCATGCCATGGGCTACAACTGGCTGCAGTCCAACAAGAACTCCGGCATCTATATCGCCGACCGGATAGACAACCTGATCAAGCTGTATCAGGGCTGGGGCTTCGAGTGCGAGAAGGTGATCCTGGTCACGCACAGCATGGGTGGGCTGGTGGCACGGGCGGCGGTGCATCCGGAGATCGGCAACGCGCAGGAAAGCGTGCTGGGCGTGGTGCATGGGGTGATGCCGGCCATCGGTGCAGGCGCGGCCTACAAGCGCATGCGCTGCGGCTTCGAGGGCGGGCCGATCGTGTCCCGGATACTGGGCAACACCGGCCCGAAGGTGACGGCGGTTCTGGCCAACTCGCCGGGCGGGCTGGAGTTGCTGCCCAGCCAGGCTTACGGCAACCACTGGCTGCGGGTACGTCACAGGAACTACCACCCCGTCGAACTGCCCCGCAACGGCGACCCCTACGAGGAGATCTACAAGCTGCGCGCCGAATGGTGGCGGCTGTTCAGGGAGGAGTGGATCAATCCGGCCAAGGAGCCGTCTGAAGGATTGTCCGCTGGCTTCGAGCGAACGTGCCAGTACCTCGACGCAGCCAGGGCTTTCCACAACACTCTCAACGGCCACTACCACCCCCACAGCTACGCGCACTACGGCGCGGATACCCGCCGTGCGGCTTGGCACAAGGTCACCTGGGAAGTAGATGCGCAATCCACCGTGCCCAACGTGGCTGCGCTGGAGATCAAGTACGACAACGAGCAGGGCCTGCTGAACCTGCACGGCGATGCGGTGAAGAACATGATGCGCGGCGTGCCCACGCAGATCGTGCCGGCCAGGCTGCTGCCGCCCATCGAGTCGGGCGACCAGACCGTGCCCGCGCATTCCGCCGACGACCAGATGCGCAGCGGCAAGTTCAAGGGCATCTTCCGGCAGACCGGCTACGAGCACCAGGACAGCTACCAGGACGAAGCCGCGCTGCACTCCACGCTGTACAGCCTCGTGCGCATCGCGCAGACCATGCAATGGACGTCAGGCTCATGACCCGCCTGCGCCGCCTTGCTGCCCTGTGCCTCGTGGCGCTGGCCTGCTGCGCGCTGGCCGGCTGCGACCCCACCCCATCTTCCTTGAAGACACCGAACATGACCGAACTCTCCGAACGCCTGCAGCCCCTGTTCGACAAGACCAAAGTCGTGTGCTTCGGTCACTACCTGGTGGATGTGCCGGCCACCGCCCAGGTGATCTACGGCCCAGCCACTGCGTCGTTTCGCACGGAGCGGCTGGAGGGTGAGGCCCATCGCTTCGATGAATGGGTGGCGGCCGAGGAGGAGAAATTCAGGCAGCAGACTCTTGCGCCCCGCGGAAGCGGCTTGAACAAGTATGTAAAGACCCTCAACGGAGTGAGTCCAGGGCACAAGATCGTGGTTGGCTATAGCGAGGTTGCAGAAGGCCTCTACAAGATCGTGTCCCTCGTGAAGGTCGGGCAGGATGTGTATGTTCAGGAGAGTCAGGCCATGGTGAAGCGCCAGCCCAGCGACACCGAGGGCCGCTGGACGCTGGAAGGCATAGTGCCCAAGCTCAACGTCATTGCCCGGATCATTCGCGCCCGCACCGATGATGAAGTACCCGATGAGCCGGGAGGATGCATTGACGGCGCCTTTGTTCCGGATGCCAACGGTCTGAGTGTCGGGCGCACTCCCATCGGCATCCGCCTGGCCGAGTTCCCGGACGTGCATCTGTCGATCAGCATGTACGCCCGCGGCGACTACATCGGTTCGGATGAAGATCTGGACGTTCGCCTGGACGGTGGCAAGCGCGCAGCCGAGGAAATGGGCAAGGGCGCGTGGTATGCGCGCATCAAGACCCTGCGGCGGGGTGCGCGCCTCATCGGCGAGTGGGAGGGCAAGGAAGTGCTGTCGCGCATGCCCTCGGCCGACGGCAAGCCGGAGTACCACCACTTCATCTTCATCGGCCTGGGCAAGCCCAACGATGTGCTCAACCCGAAGATGGACGTCCAGCTGGACACCGGCGTCAAGGGCAACAGCGCCGCCGCGCAGGGCGCCAGCCTGACGGATGAGGAAGCCGTGGCCCTGTGGGGCAGAGTCACCAGCACCATCCGTGTGCGGCCCACGGGCGCGGCGGCGCCCAAAAAGACAAGCGATGCCTCCCCTCCGCCGTCCGGTCCCGTGCGTGTCGCCACGGGCGAAGCCTGCCCGACCGGTGGCGTGTGGGTCTGCGAGGACCACGGCAGCGTGCAGCGACTGCATGTGCGTGTCGGCGAGATCATGCCCAAGGGCGTTTTCCCCGGCCCGCGCAGTGCCTTGCAGAAACTGCGCGGCGAGCATCCCACCTATGCCCTCAACGTCGCCTGGACGCTGGTGCGGTCAGATAGCGTGCCCGGAGATGGCGGCGGGGGCGGCGGAACGTGAATACCGTTGCAGTCGATTTCGCAGCACGTTGCGTCCAGCCTGCGGGTGCTGCGGGCCGTTTTGGCTTGACGACGGATTGCCGCAGTTGGCGCCTCCGTGCCGAACGGCTAGGCACGCCGGGCAGTTCGCTCACGACCGACGAGCGCTTCATCTTGCGTTCTCGCACGTCGGGTGAATTGGTCAAAGGGCGGGCCTATCGCATCACGTTGGATGACGGGCAGATCGTGGAGGGGCGCACAGATGAAGACGGACGGACAGACTTGCCTCAAAGGGACGCGATGCGTGTAGCCGACATCCAAGTCATGGGCGACGCAGGCAAAGGGGAATAGGAGGCAGCATCATGGGCACAGCGAACAAGGAACTCACTCGCCTCATCCTCACGCGCATGAACGAGGACGGTAGCTACGGCGCCCAGTCGGTCCTCACGTCGACCAACATGAAGGTTCGGGCCATGTGCCTGATTCCTTCCAAGCTGGTCATTCCGGTGATCTTCGTGCCTGGGATCATGGGCTCGCGCCTGAAGGTCAAGAACAGCGAGAAGACCAAGGCCTGGTTTCCGCCGGAGGGAAAAATCGCAGGCCTGGGCCAGGTCGTTGGCACCATGGGCCGCAGTGCGGCCACCCGCCAGCGCATCCTCGATCCGAACAACACCGAAGTGGATAACAGCGGCCCGGCCCATGCACCACCCGAAAGTGCCGTGCTCATGGGCGATGCGCCGGGAGAAACCGACGCGGAGCGCGCGACGCGGCGTGGCTGGGGCCAACTCCACGAAGACAGCTACGGCGTCATCCTCGACGTGCTGGAGCAGCGCTTGTCGGCCATGTTCCGCAACGGCAAGGATGTGGATGAGCGGTGGGCCGCGGCCGTGATGGACTGGCAGGAGGAGCGTACGAAAGTCACGCGAGCCGGAAGGACAAGCCGAACCGGCGCGCAGCGCATGGGCGCCGTCAAGCCTTTCACACCCATTGACCAGGAGGCCCTTAAGCGCGCCGCCAGCGCTTTCTATCCGGTCTATGCAGTGGGCTACAACTGGCTGCAGAGCAACAAAGCATCGGGCAAGCACTTGGCGCAGGAAATCAAGCGAATACGGGACTTCTATCGCGACCGCAACAAGGTCTGCGACAAGGTCATCGTCGTCACGCACAGCATGGGCGGCCTGGTGGCGCGGGCATGCGCACAGCTTGACGAGGCGAAGGACATGATCCTGGGGGTCGTCCACGGCGTGATGCCTGCCATCGGCGCGCCGGCCACCTACAAGCGCATGCGCGCGGGCTTCGAGGGGCCGGAGCAGGCCCTGCTGGGACGCGATGGTGCCGATGCCACGGCCGTGCTGGCCAATGCGCCGGGCCCCCTGGAACTGTTGCCCACGCGCCAGTACAGAACCCGAGACCCCGATGGCGTGCAACGCCACTGGTTGCGCACGACATCGCCTGTGTCTGGCCCAGGTCCAAGTCCGCGCGCGCAGGGGCAGCGCAAGTCCGCCGCGCTTGGAGACGGAGGTGACATCTATGCGGACATCTACCTCAACAACAAGGCCGACAGCTGGTGGCGATTGGTCAAGGAGCAGTTGATCGATCCGGCGGGCAGGGAAGATAGGGAGAAGGCCAGAGAGAAGGCGAGGAAGGAGGGGAAGAAGGTGGTTGAGGAGAATGAGATCAAGTCTGACTTTGATCGATTTGACAAGGTCATGAAGCAAGCTCGCGAACTTCACGACCTGATCGAAGACAAGTACCACCCAGTCACCTATGCCTCCTACGCCGACGACAAGAATCGCCCGAGCTGGAATGAGGTGCGCTGGCATTGCATCCGTCCGATCGATGGCGACTGCCGCAGCGGTGACCTGGTGGACGACGACCTCAACGGCACGGTCAAAGTCCGGGCAGGAAAGATGGAGTATGAGTTCTCCATTGCAGGGCAGGAGGGGCCGGGAGATGGTACGGTGCCGGCGGAGTCGGGCTGCGCGCCGACGCAGCACGTGACGCAGATTTTTCGGCACCAGGGCTTGGCAGGCGGCCATACCAGCTACGACCACCAGGGTTCGTACAAGGCCGACGTGGTGCAGGCCGTGACGCTCTATTCCATCGCGCGCATGGCGGTGGACTCGGAGTGGCTCAAGGCCAATCTTCACCGGGCCTGATTGTGAAAGCGTACCGATCCTTTCTTGGGCGCATGTTCTTGGTGGCATTTGCCATGGCCCTTTTGCAGGCTTGCCATCCGGCCGACCCCGACTCTTCCTTGAATACCGCGATGACTGCTCCTGTTTCGACCTTCTGCACGGGACGCTTCCTGATTGATCTACCTGAGGGCGCCAAGATCATTGGCAGTGCTCGCAACAAGTATGACTTTGCGCAGATTGAAAAACCTCGTGTCATGAGTCGCGAGCAATTTCTCAAGGAATTGGACGAGAGGGAAGCGAAGCTCAAAGCGAGCAAACATGACGTTGATCCAAGTCAGCTATTGAAGGTTCTTCGAGTAGAAGAGAACACGAGAGTTCTTGCTTTTTGGGAGACACCGACCGCGGCGGGCCTCATCAACCTTGAGGGTCACAAGTGGATGGAGGGAAACGAATTCTTGATTGAGGATGAGGCAGGAGCCAGTCCTCCCAAGACTGGGACTATCAGTAGAAGAGATTTGGGCATTGCGCGTGTCGCTCAATCGCTTGCCGGTCTCCGCCCCCGTCCTGATACCGAAATCCCTACCGACCCCGGCTACTGCTTCCCCGGCGGCTTCATCGCCAGTGCGGAGTGGGAGAACGAAGAGGCATTGACCGAATTCAGCCTGCCTGGTCATCCCGACGCCTATGTGTCCGTGTGGTTCTACCCGCTGGCTGCTAGCAAGCGCGACGAGCCTCTGCTGGATCGCATGGGCGGCGTCGTGAACTCGTTGGGCAATTTGGCTTCGCACGTGCACGTTCTGCGCAAGGGCGAGCGGACAGTGGCGGGTTACCCAGGCCAGGAGTATTTGTTCACTGCCCCCAATGGCGGCGGTACGCCAGCCCACAACTTTGTGTGGGAGACCCAGGGCGAAGGCACGCTGGAAGACCCGGTGGTCATCATCCAGATGGAAACCGGCACTCAAGACGGCAAGGGCAACCCGCAGAAGTCGAGCCTGAGCAACGAGGAGGCGCTGGCGCTGTGGGACCGCATCGTGTCCACCTTCCGAGTTCGGCCGACTGGCCCCTCGAAGAAAACCAGCGACGCTGGCCCGCTTGCTCCTGTCAGCCCCATGCACGCCGTCACCGGCGAACCCTGTCCCGCCACCGGCGAGTGGGAATGCACCGACCACGGCAGCGTGCAGCGGCGCCACATCCGCATCGGTCAGGCCATGCCGCAGGCCATATTCCCCGCCCCGCGCAGCGCGTGGCAAAAGGTGCGTGGCGAGCATCCTGCCTATGCCCTTACCGTCGTCTGGACGCTGGTGCGGCCCGATAGCGTGCCCGGCGATGGCGGCGGGAGCGGCGCAACGTGAATACCGTTTCAGTCGATTTCGCAACGGATGCGCAATGCAGGTTGTTGAAAGACCGCTACGCCAACGATCCAGGCGTGATGTCCAAACTCAATCGTCTGGAACCGTCCATTGAATCGCGACCACGGCCTTGAACAGACGACTCACCGCAAACATGAACGAAACCCCTGAATCGTCCGAAGAAATCACCCGCCCCATCCTCACCCGATTGAACGAGGACGGCAGCCACAGCGCGCAGTCCGTGCTCACGCCCACGCAGTTGAAGACCCGTGCCGAATGCCTGATCACGCCCCGGCGGGTCATTCCGGTGATCTTCCTGCCCGGCATCATGGGCACGCGTTTGCGCAGCGCCAAGAACCCCGATCGCTCTGCCTGGAACCCACCTAACTCGACGTGGGACACCCTCCTGGCAGCGCTGCAGTACAGCTTCACCGGCCCGGTGGGGCGCCAGAAGGCGCTGAACCCGAAGGAAACCGAAGTCGACGACAGCGGCCCGGCCAAGGTGCCCGACGACACCGCCGTGCTGCTGGGAGACGCGCCGGGCAACACCAACGACGAACGCACCAAGCAGCGCGGCTGGGGCCAGGTGCACGAAGACAGCTACAACACCATCCTGAGCGTGCTGGAACAGCGCCTGGCCCACCTCTTCAGCAACGGTCGCGACATCGATACCCGCTGGAAATCGGCCGTGATGGACTGGCAGGATGAGAGGGACTGGCCACGGGCCAAGGCTACCGGCGACGCGCAAGGCGAGCCGCAGAGACAAAGCGGCGCCCAGCGCCTGGGAGCGCTCAAGGACTTCAAGGCGCTGGACGATGCCGCCCTGCGCGTGGCGGCCCGTGCCTATTACCCCGTGTATGCCGTGGGCTACAACTGGCTGCAGAGCAACCAGGATTCGGGCAAGCGGGTGGCCAGCGAAATCATGCGCATCACGGCGTCCTACCGCCAGCGCAAGAAGCTGTGCGACAAGGTCATCGTCGTCACGCACAGCATGGGCGGGCTGGTCGTGCGCTCCGCCATGCAGGAAGAGGGCATGCAGGAGGCCATCATGGGCGTGGTGCATGGCGTGATGCCCGCCATCGGCGCTCCTGCCGTGTACAAGCGCATGCGCGCGGGTTTCGAGGATGCCGCACAGGTGGTGCTGGGCCGCAACGCCGCCGAGACCACCGCCGTGATGGCCAATTCTCCCGGTGGGTTGGAACTGCTGCCCACACCGCAGTACAAGGCCAGGGACGACGAGGGCGTAGCGCGCCACTGGCTGCGTGCCAGCGTGCGCCAGCAGAGCCTGCCCGACCAGACGCCCGAGCGCTTCACGGCGCTGGGCGAGGGGGATTGCTACCAGAACATCTACCTCAACAAAAGCGCCTGGTGGCGCATGGTCAAGGAGGAGTTGGTCAATCCGGCGAAGTTGAAGTACGAAGATGAAGCTGAGCAAGACAAGGAGCGAGAGGACGTTAAGAGAGAGGGGGAGGATTCAGTTGAAGAAAATGCGGTTCGCTCGGACTTTGGCCGGTATGTGCAGTCCATAGGCAAAGTCCGTGCATTCCACACCCGCATCGAGGATAAGTACCACTCCGTGACCTACGCCTCCTATGCGCAGGATGCCGAGCGGCGTTCATGGAGCGAGGTGAGATGGAAGTGCGAGCAGCTATTGGCGGGTGACTACACTGGCGCCGAGACAGTGGCCGACGATCTGAACGGCGAAGTCAAGCTCAGGCTCGACAAGGACCCCAACACCTACCGCTTCGAGATTCAAGATGCGGCCGGTCCGGGCGACGGTACGGTGCCGGCCGAATCGGGCGCGGCGCCCTTGCCGCACGTGCTGCAGATGTTCAGGCACGAAGGTAAGGCCAAGGGCCATACCAGCTACGACCATCAGGGTTCGTACAAGGCCGACATCGTGCAGGCGGCCACGCTGTACTCTATCGCCCGCATCGCGGCCGACTCCACCTGGCTGCAGCAGGGCGAAGCGGCATGTGCTGCCAGCCCGGCCCCTGCCGGCGCTGCGAGCCCTGCCGCCGCACCCGCCCCGGAAGCTGTCGGCCCATGAAGCATCCGTTGCTGTCCATCCTTGCGGCGCTTGCGATCACGGGCTGCGCGGGCACGCTCGGCCCTTCTCCTTCAGCTACAGCTATGACTACCACCGCTGCCACTGCCCCTTCGTCAAACGGCAACACCTTTTGCCTGGGCCGCTTCCTGATCGATATGCCGCAAGGTGCGCGACTCCACGGGGCTGGCTACAAGTACGACTTTGCGCAGATCGAGAAGCCGAAGGCGATGAGCTTGGAGCAGTTCAACAAGGTGGTCAATGAGCGGGAGGCTCAACTGAAAGCGGTCAAACACCGTGTAGAGCCGAGCCTATTGCGTCAAACCGTCAGACCCAACGCCTCCTCACGCATATTGGTCTTCTGGGAACAGGATTTCACGAGCGCTGGCGTGGAGATTGAAGGTTATCGTTGGATTGATGGGACTCGCTTTCTTGTCACGGACGAGGCGGATACCGAAAAGCAAGCACTGGCTGTTGAGCGAATGGAGCAAATCGTTTCGGGTTTGCGCCCTCGAACCGTTTCTGATATCCCCACCGACCCAGGCTACTGTTTCGAAGGCGGCTTCATCGCCAACGAGCGCTGGAAGAGCGGCGAAGAAATCGACATCAGCTTCCGCTTCCCCGACCACCCCGGTGCGGCCCTGGTCGTGCAGATCTACCCGCTACGCGCTAGCCGGCGCGACCCGCCGCTGCTGGACCGCGTAGGCGGCGTCATGGGCGCCATCGGCGCGGTGGCCAACCGGGTGCAGGTGCTACGCCGGGGCGACAAGGCCGTGGGTGGCTTCAAGGGCCAGGAATACCTTGTCGCCGGCTCGGACCATCCCGGCAAGCCTGGCCAGTTGTTCACCTGGGAGACGCAGGGCGAGGGTACCTTGCAGCGGCCGGTGATCAAGATCGAACTGCGCACGGGCAAGGTGGACGACAAGGGCAACCCGCAGGCCACGCGCTGGAGCAACGAGGAGGCGATGGCGGTGTGGGACCGCATCCTGGCGTCTTTCAGAGTGCGGCCAGTGGGCAGTTCCGAATCGAAGAAGACCAGTGATGCCGGCCCGCCCACGCCCACCGGCCCCGTGCGCGCTGCCACGGGCGAGGCCTGTCCCGCCAGCGGCGAGTGGGAGTGCCGCGACCATGGCAATACGCAGCGCCGCCACATCCACGTCGGCCAGGCGATGCCCCAGGGCGTGTTTCCTGCCCCACGCAGCACTTGGCAAAGACTGCGCGGCGACACGGCTACCTATGCCATCAATGCCGTGTGGACGCTGGTGCGTGCGGATGGACCGGCCGGTGGTGAAGAACCAGGGGCAGTGTGAGCGTGCTTGCGATCGATTCTGTCGCTGGGGGCGCCCGTCCTGATGGCGTTGTTGGGTGTTCTTGCTTGAAGTCCGACTGTGCGCGGTGTGGCGCCGTTGCCCTGTGTTGCAGGCGGGTGGTTGGCCCATGAAGCATCCATTGCTGTGCGCCCTGGCGGCGTTCGTGTTCACTGGCTGTGTGGGCACGCCCGGCCCTTCTCCTTCATCGCCTGCCATGACTACCACCGCCGCCGCCATTGCTCCCTCGTCCACCGGCAACACCTTCTGCCTGGGCCGCTTCCTGATGGACGTGCCGCAGGGGGCGCGGCTTCATGGGGCTGGCTACAAGTACGACTTCGCGCAGATCGAGAAGCCGAAGGCGATGAGCTTGGAGCAGTTCAATAAGGAGGTTAATGAGCGGGAGGTGCAATTGAAGGCAACGAAGCACCAAGTAGAACCGAGTCTTTTGCGTCAGTCTGTTAGACAAGACAACCTATCTCGCGTACTGGCGCTGTGGGAGAAGCCCACTTATACGACGCAGGTCGAGATCGAGGGATATAGATGGATTGATGATCGCAAGTTTTTCGTTGAAAGAGAAGTGGATGACGATAAGCAACAGTCCGGACTCAATAGAACACAAGACATTCTTTCGCGTCTACGCCCCCGAGCCGACACCGACATCCCCACCGACCCCGGCTACTGCTTCGAAGGCGGCTTCATCGCCAACGAGCGCTGGAAGAGCGGCGAAGAAATCGACATCAGCTTCCGCTTCCCCGACCACCCCGGTGCGGCCCTGGTGGTGCAGATCTACCCGCTGCGCGCGAGCCGGCGCGACCCGCCGCTGCTGGACCGCGTGGGCGGCGTCATGGGCGCCATCGGCGCGGTGGCCAACCGGGTGCAGGTGCTGCGCCGGGGCGACAAGGCCGTGGGTGGCTTCAAGGGCCAGGAATACCTTGTCGCCGGCTCGGACCATCCCGGCAAGCCTGGCCAGCTGTTCACCTGGGAGACGCAGGGCGAAGGCACCCTGCAGGAGCCGGTGATCAAGATCGAACTGCGCACGGGCAAGGTGGACGACAAGGGCAACCCGCAGGCCACGCGCTGGAGCAACGAGGAGGCGATGGCGGTGTGGGACCGCATCCTGATGTCTTTCAAGGTGCGGCCGGTGAGCAGTTCCGAACCGAAGAAGACCAGCGATGCCGGCCCGTCCACGCCCACCAGCCCTGTGCGCGCTGCCACGGGCGAGCCCTGCCCCGCCAGCGGCGAATGGGATTGCAGCGACCACGGCAACGCGATGGGCAGCAAGGCGCTGAGCGGAATCGAGCAGTCCGCAGCATGAATTCCCAACAGATCATCCTCGACCACGATCGCTGGCGCCGCGGCGTTGGCGGTGGCCCGGCAGGCCTCACGGGCGAGCGTGACGCCAACGCCTATGCAGGTCTGGATCTGGACCTTGCGCAGTTCACGTCGAGCTGTTTCAGCGGCAGCAGCTTCGCGTCGACCACGCTCCGCCAAGCGGTTTGGACTGGCTGCCACTTCGACGGGGTGACGTTCTCCGAGTGCGATCTGAAGGGAATCTCCATGGTCCAGTGCAGTTTCGCCAACTGCACATTGATCGGCTGCGCCCTGGATCGGAACACGCTGCAAGACTGCACATTCACGGCATGTCACTGGGAGAGCCTGACCCTGCACGACGGCACATGGAACGCCGTGCGGCTTCTGCAATGCAGAGGCTCCCGGATCGAGGGCCACGGCATGCGAGGGGAGCAGGTCAAGTGGGAAGGCAGCCGGTTCAGCAACGTGCGCTTGCAGCGGGCAGGCATCAATTTGTCCATGTGAGCGGGGGTGAAGATGAGATGCCAGGAAAACACGGCCGTCGCCGAGCGGGAAAAGTCGGCGGCAACAACCGGGATCGGGTTGGGAAGAGGGCAGGACTGCCGCGACAGGCGGCAGCAAGACCACGACGCTCTCGGCCAGGATCCATCATGGCCACGACAAGGGCCGCAGGCTTGCTGTCGTTGCGCGCCAGGCCTCTCGCGGTTCGATCTGGGTCAATGAGCCGTGACAAGATTCGAACCCGGGTTTCTGGACAAGCTGTTCGACGACGACGCGCGTGGTCCCGCTTCGCCTGTGTTGCGCAGCCATTCCATCGGCGAGATGAAAAATGCGGTGGCACGCGATATCGAAGCACTTCTCAACACCCGGATGGTGTTCACCGACGAGGCGCTGGAGGGGTTCCCGGAATGCGAGCGATCCGTGGTGACCTTTGGGCTCAATGATTTTTCCGGGCGCAGCCTGGCCAGCCACGACGACCGCGAATTTGTCTGCAGCTCGATCAGGAACGCGATCGACCGTCATGAGAAGCGCTTGAGCAACGTGTCTGTGACGCTGATGCTGGATAGCCAGAGCGACACCCAGGTTCTCTACTTTGGCATCACGGCATTGCTCACCTTGTCGCACCTGCAGGAGCCGGTCCAATTCGACGCCACGCTGCAGCCGACGACGCTGCAGTACTCGGTTTCGCGCGGCGTCGGCAAGGCCCGCAACGACGGTTGAGCATGGACGAACTGCTGCCGTTCTATGAGAGGGAACTGGCCTTCCTGCGTGGCCATGCCCAGGAGTTCGCCCGCGCGTTCCCGAAGATCGCGGCGCGGCTGGCCATGTCCTCCGACAGCAGCGAGGACCCGCACGTCGAGCGGATGATCCAGTCCTTCGCGCTGCTGAGCTCGCGTGTCAGCAAGAAGCTCGATGACGACTATCCGGAGTTCACGGAAGCCCTCATCGAGGTTCTGTACCCGCACTACCTGCGGGCCTTTCCCTCGTGCTCGATCGTGCAGTTCGACCCCGGCCCGGGCCTGGCGCAACTGACGAAGGCCACGGTCGTGGCGCGCGGCACGGAACTGGACTCCCGCCCCGTTCAGGGCCAGCCCTGCCGCTTCCGCACCGCCTACGAAGTGCAGATCACCCCGGTGCGCCTGAGCGAGGCGGTGTTCCACGCGGTGGCGCTCGCGCCTGCCCAGGTGGTGCTGCCGCGCCACGCCACCGCCAGCCTGTCGCTGAGCTTCGAGGTGGCCGCCGCTGATCCGACCCTGAGCTTCCAGAGGCTCGCGCTGCCAGGACTGCGCGTGTTCGTCGATGCCGAACCCTCGCTCACAACGGCCGTGCTCGATGCGATGTTCCTCCAAACCGCGGCGGTCTATGCCGAGTTCGGGCGCGATGGCCGCTGGCATGCATTGCGCCAGCCCGTGCTTCGCGAGGCGGGCTTCGACGAGGCCGACACGCTGGTCGATCTGCCGGCGCGCTCGCACCCGGCCTACCGACTGTTGAGCGAATACTTCGCCTTCCCCGAGAAGTTCAGCTTCTTCGACGTCGACCTGGCCTCCGCCTGCGCGTCGACGGGACCGTGCCGCGTGCTGACGCTGCACCTGGTCATGCGCGACCTGCGTGCGGACATGCCCGCCGCACGTCTGCTGGAAGGCCTTTCCCACCGCAACCTGCGGCTGGGCTGTACGCCGGTCGTCAACCTGTTCAAGCGGCGCGGCGATCCCATCCGCCTGACGCATGCGACCCATGCCTACCCCGTGGTGGCCGATTCGCAGCGCGCCCATGCCTACGAGGTCTACAGCATCGACAGCGTCAAGCTCGTGCGGCAGGACGCGGCGGGCGACGCTCTCGTCGAGTTCAGGCCCTTCTATTCATTGCACCATGGCGAGGCGCCCGGCGAGACCGAGCACTACTGGTTCGCTCGCCGCGATGCGCAGGTGGCGGCGCGCAGCCCGGGCTACGAGACCGAGATCTCCATCGTCGACCTCGACTTCCAGCCCACGATGGCCCGCATCGAGACGCTGAGCCTAGAGCTGACCTGCACCAACCGCGACCTGCCGCACAGCCTGGCCTTCGGCCTGGCGGGCGGGGACCTGTTCCTCGAAGGGCAGGGCACCACCCGGTCGGCGACGCTGCTGCGCCGCCCCACGCAGACGCAGCGCATCCCCCGGGGCAAGGGCGTGCAGTGGCGGCTGGTGTCGCACCTGGCGCTCAACCACCTGTCGCTGGTGTCCAGCGGCCTGCCGGCCTTCAAGGAGATGCTGCACCTGTACGAGCGCGGCCGGTCCGCGGTGTCGCTGCGGCAGATCGAGGCCGTCACCGCGATCGACCAGCGGCCGGCCACGCACTGGCTGCCCGGCAAGCCCTTCGCCACCTTCGTGCGCGGCATCGAGGTGCGCCTCACGCTCGACGAGAGCGGCTTCGTCGGCAGCAGCCTGCATGCCTTCGCGCGCGTGCTCGACCACTTCTTCGGACTCTACGTCCACCTCAACAGCTTCAGCCAGCTCGTCGTCGTGTCCGCGCGCGACGGGCGCGAACTCGTGCGATGCCACCCCCGCAGCGGCGACTCGATCCTCCTGTGATGGAACAGCTCCGCGAGGAGCCGTTCCGTTTCGGCTTCTTCCAGGCGGTGCGCCTGGTGGAGCTTTGCCTGCTGCGCCGGCGCGAGCAGGACGCGCAGCGCCGCCTCGTGCCCGCGGCGCGCATGGTGCCGTACCGCGTGCGCTTTCGCAGCTCGCTGAACCTGTCCTTCCCGCCCAGCGAGATCGCGTCCTTCACGCTGCGCAACGCGGCCGGCGAGGTGGTCGATGCCCCCGACTGGCGCCTGCCGCCCGGCGAGCAGGCCGGCGCGGTGGAGCGCGTCGAGATGACCCCGGCCTTCTTCGGCATGCTGGGCGCCATGGGGGCCTTGCCCATCACCTACACCGAGACCTTCCTGCGCCGCGAGCAGGACTTCCGCGACCGGGGCGCGCGCGCCTTCCTCGACATCTTCACCAACCGTGCCACGGCCCTGTTCTACGGCGCCTGGCGCAAGTACCGCCTGCCGCTGCACCACGAGCACGAAGGGCGCCGTGCCTACCTGCCCATCCTGCTGTCGCTGGCCGGCCTCGAGCACGCGGCGCAGCGCGACCCGCTGCACCGAGGCGATGGCGAGGTGTTCGACGAGACGGTGGCAGGCTATGCCGCGGCCGTGCGGCATCGGCCCGTGTCGGCCGTCTACCTGCAGCGCGTGCTGGCTGACTACTTCCGCTGCCCGGTGCGCGTGGAGCAGTTCGTCGGCAAGTGGTACGACGTGCCGGGCGCGCAGATGTCGGAGCTGGGTGGCGTCAACGCCACGCTCGGGCACACGGCGCTGGCCGGCGAGCGGGTGTGGCAACGCGACCTGCGCGTGCGCCTGTGGATCGGGCCGCTCAAGCGCGACGGCTTCCGTGCCTTCTTTCCCGGCCGTGCCCATGCCCGGGCGCTCGAGAAGATGCTGGTCCTGCTGGCCGGCGTGACCTGCGAGTACGAAGTCCGCCTGATCCTCGCCCGCGAAGACGTGCAGTCCGTCGTGCTGAACGACGCACAGGGCAGCCACCTGGGCTGGGACAGCTTCGTCACCACCCGGCCCGTGCCCGACGACCGCTGCGATACCTCCTACGAACTCCACCCGTTGCATTGAACCGCCCTTCGCGCCCCCGCGCGCGCTGCATTCCACTTTGATCCTCGCCATGAGCATTTCGCTGAAGACCCTGATCGGCAAGCTGAATCCCTTCGCCCGCAGCGCCACCGAGCGCGCGGCAACCTCTGCCTGTCGCACGGCCACTACGAAGTGGACCTGGAGCACCTGTTCCTCGCGCTGCTGGAGCAGCCACGCGGCGACCTCGCGGCCATCCTGCGTGCGGACGGAGTCGATGCGGGGGGGCTGCGCGCCGACCTCGAGCGCGAGCTGCGCACCTTCAGGAATGGCAACGCCCGCACGCCGGTGTTCTCGCAGCACCTGAGAAGCTGTTCCAGCAGGCGTGGCTGCTGGCTTCGCTGGACGCCCATGTGCTCCAGATCCGCTCCGGCCACCTCGTGCTGGCGCTGCTCACCGAGCCCGACCTGGCCCAGCTCGCGCGGCGCGGCTCGCCGCTGTTCGCGCGGCTCAGGCTCGATGCGCTGAAGCATGAGTTCGACCGCGTGACGGAGGGCTCCGAAGAAGCGCTGGGTGCCGCGGCGGCCGCACAGGCGCCGGCCGGCGTGGCCGCCCCGCCCGAAGGCGCCACCTCGGTGCCGAGCCGCACGCCGGCGCTGGACCAGTTCACCACCAACCTCACGCAGCGCGCGCGCGAGGGTGCGCTCGATCCCGTGATCGGCCGCGACGCCGAGATCCGCCAGGTCATCGACATCCTGACGCGCCGCCGGCAGAACAACCCCATCCTCACGGGCGAGGCCGGCGTCGGCAAGACGGCCGTGGTCGAAGGCCTCGCGCTGCGCATCGCCGCCCAGGACGTGCCCGCGTCGCTGCAGCCCGTGCAGGTGCACACGCTCGACATGGGCCTGCTGCAGGCCGGCGCCAGCGTCAAGGGCGAGTTCGAGCATCGGCTGAAGAACGTGATCGACGAGGTCAAGAGAAGTCCGCACCCGATCGTGCTCTTCATCGACGAGGCCCACACCATGATCGGCGCCGGCGGCCAGGCCGGGCAGAACGACGCAGCCAACCTGCTCAAGCCCGCGCTCGCGCGGGGCGAGCTGCGCACCATCGCCGCCACCACCTGGGGCGAGTACAAGAAGTACTTCGAGAAGGACGCCGCGCTCGCGCGCCGCTTCCAGGTCGTCAAGGTCGAGGAGCCGAGCGAGACGCTGGCTGCCGCCATGCTGCGCGGCATGGTGCCGCTGATGGAAAGGCACTTCGGCATCCGTGTGCTCGACGAGGCCGTGACCGAGGCCGTGCGCCTTTCGCACCGCTACATCAGTGGCCGCCAGCTGCCCGACAAGGCGGTGGGCGTGCTCGACACCGCCTGCGCGAAGGTGGCGCTCGGCCAGAGCGCGACGCCGGCGCGCATCGAGGACGCACGCCGTACCATCGAGCGCATCGACGCCGAGGTGGCCGCGCTGCACCGTGACGCCGCCGCCGGCTCGAAGAGCCGCACGCACCTGGAAGAGCTGGCACGGCAGCGCGCCGAAGCGGGCACCGCGCTGGCCGAGGCCGAAGCGCGGCTGAGGCGGGAAAGCGCGCTGGTCGACCGCATCACGGCGCTGCGCAACGGGCGCGAGGCGGCCCCGATGGAGGACGGCGCTGCGGCTGCCCCCAAGGCCGGCAGCCGCAGGAAGACCACCGGCACCGCACCGGACGAACTGGAGGCATTGATCGCCGAGCTGCGCACCGTGCAGGGCGAGCAGCCGCTGCGCCCGCTGCAGGTGGACGGCCATGTCGTGGCCGGCATCGTCTCGGCCTGGACCGGCATCCCCCTGGGCCGCATGGTGAGGGACGAGATCCGCGCCGTGCGCAACCTGCAGGCGCTGCTGGCCGAGCGCGTCATCGGACAGGACCACGCGCTCGACGCCATCGCCCAGCGCGTGCGCACCGCCAGCGCGCGGCTCGAAGACCCGAACAAGCCGCGCGGCGTCTTCCTGTTCGTCGGCCCGTCGGGCGTCGGCAAGACCGAGACGGCGCTGGCGCTGGCCGACATCCTCTACGGCGGCGAGAAGAAGCTCGTCACCATCAACATGAGCGAGTACCAGGAGGCGCACAGCGTCTCGGGCCTCAAGGGCTCGCCGCCCGGCTACGTGGGCTACGGCGAGGGCGGGGTGCTCACCGAGGCCGTGCGCCGCAACCCCTACAGCGTGGTGCTGCTCGACGAGGTGGAGAAGGCCCATCCCGACGTGCTTGAGATGTTCTTCCAGGTCTTCGACAAGGGCTGGATGGACGACGCCGAAGGCCGCGAGATCGACTTCCGCAACACCCTCATCATCCTCACGTCCAACGTCGGCTCGGCGCAGATCATGCAAAGCTGCCTCAACAAGGGCGAGGACGAACGCCCCGCGCCCGAAGCGCTGGTGGAGGCGCTGCGCCCCACGCTCATGAAGTCCTTCAAGCCCGCCTTCCTGGGGCGCATGAAGGTGGCCGCCTTCTACCCGATCAGCGACGACGTGCTGGCCGAGATCATCACGCTCAAGCTGGGCCGCATCCGCGAGCGCATCGCCGCCCACCACAAGGCGCGGTTCGAATGGGACGACTCGCTCGTGGACGCCGTGCTCGCGCGCTGCACCGAGGTCGATTCCGGTGCCCGCAACGTCGACCACGTCCTGGGCGGCACCTTGCTGCCGGAAATTGCCGACGCCGTGCTCGCGCGCATGGCCGAGGAGGCCGCGATCTCGCGGATCAAGGTCAGCTGCGGGAAGAACGGGGACTTCCGGTATCGCCTCGGCTGATGCGGCCGAAGGCATCGAGGTCATGGGGAAGCGATGGGCGGGCGCCTGCCTCCCGGCGGGCTGCGGCAGGACAGCGCGGCGCAGACGGAGGTCAGGGCGTCGCGGGCGGCGGGCGATGGTTGCGCCGCAGGATGGCGGCCAGCAGCTCGCTGTCGGGGTCGGGCGATCGGCGTGTGTCGGCTCGGGGTGGCGTGCTGCGGGCTTGCGCGGTCTTCGCGGAGGGAACTGCCTTCCGCGTCGCGGGCCTGGGGGATGTGGAGAGCCGGCTCTGGCGGCTGGCGGCCGGCACCGTGGGGGCCGCAGGTTCGACGACAGCCTGCGCGTCCGAATGAAAGGGTGTCGTGACGGAAGGATCGGGCGCCGGCGGTGCGGCCGGGGCGGCTGCCATGGCCACCACCCGGGCGCCGGCCGGCTCGAGGCGTGCGGCCGGCATGTCCCGCACAGCGGGCGGCACGTTGGGTGCGTGGGACGCTGCGGCCACGGGCTTCTGCCGCCATTGGCTCCATGCACCCCAGGCCAGCGCGCATGCGAGGACGGCCAGGCCGGCCCGCCATGCGGCGCTGCGCGGCGCGATCGCACCGCTGGCGCGTTCCGGCGTCCCAGCCAGGTCGGCCAGCACCCGCGTGGGACTGTCGGCGACCGCCTGCGCCTGCCGAGAGGCCGGCGACATCAAACTCGGACGCCCGCAGGCGCCGCCTCCCTGATGCTCTTCATTCATGTTCTGCTCCCTTGGGCTTCGCGCGCGCAGGCCGATGGCATGCGCGGACGACACCGTGCGCGCAGGGTAGCACCGTTCGTGCTGCGCAGGCGCCACGACGGCGCCTTGCGCACCGCCCGCCTTCCGATCCAGGGCCTCCCGTGTTCGCCGTCATCCTCCTGATCTATTTCCTCGTGGCCGTGCTCGCACTGGCGCTGTTCCTGTTGCCGGAGTTCCGGGACCGGGCGTGCGCCGCCGCGGGCACTGCGGGCCGGCGGCTGGCCGTGATGTGGGGGCGCTGGCGGCGCCGGTCGACGCACGCCGCGAGCGAGTCGGTGCGGACCGTGCAGCGCGCCGGCGAGGACGTGGGGCGCTTCATGGTGGAACAGCGCGTGCTGTGGGGCGGCGCCGCAAGCCTGATGGTGGCCGGGCTGCTGGCCGGCATCGTGTTCGGGCGGGGCAACGTGCTGTTCTTCGAGGACGGACAGCGCGACGTGGACGCGAAGGTGGACGCGCTGCTCAAGGGCGAGCAACTGGTGCCGCCGCCGCCGCTGCCGCCCGAGGTCTTCGCGACCGCCGAGGTGGAGCAGGCGCGCCCGCTGACGAAGGAAGGCAGCCGCGACTGGGGCTCGCTCGATCCGGACTTCCGCAACCGTCTGCTGATGGTCTACCGGCTCATGAAGGAACGGCACGGCTACGACATGGCGCTGCTGGAAGGCTATCGCAGTCCCGAGCGGCAGGCCCGGCTGGCCGTGCTGGGCGGACACGTGACGCAGGCCAGGGCGAACCAGAGCTACCACCAATACGGCCTGGCGGCGGACAACGCCTTCTACCGCGACGGGCGGCTGGTCATCTCCGAGAAGGACCCGTGGGCGATGGAAGGCTACCGCCTGTATGGCGAGGTGGCCGAGTCGCTCGGCCTGGTCTGGGGTGGGCGCTGGTCGTTCAGAGACTACGGGCATGTGGAATATCGCAAGCCGGGCTTCAGGCTGCCGCGCGACTGAATGAGAGAATGCACGCGTCCGCCGCTTCGCGTGGCGGGCGCTCAGGGAGAAGAAAACCATGAACCGATCCGGCCGCCCGCACGGGCATGCCTCAGCTGCCTTTGGCACTGCCTCGCGCGCCCGCAGCGCACTGCTTCCCATCCGTCGCGCGCCACAGTGCCCTGCCTCTGCGGAGCGCAGTCTGCCCTCCGGCGCCTCGCCCTTCCTCCTTTCCTGAACGCATGGCGCCTGGCCGCCTGCCGCCCTTTGGGTGCACGCGGACGCGGCGCCTCGACCCGAGGTGATGGCCATGCGGCGATTCCTTTCTTTCCTGATTCATCCGACCACGCTGGTGATCGTCGGTGCCCTGGCCGCGGGCGCCTTTCTGCTGCTGGGCGCGCAGACCCTGGAGATCGGCCTGGCCTGGGCCGCGGCCGTGTTCGCGCTGCTGCTGCTTCTGGGGCTCGTCGTTTGGGCCGTGCGACGCCGCCGGCGCCGGACGGCCAACCGGCAGCTGGGACAGATGCTGGAGGCGCAGGCCGAGAGCGGAGCGCAGGCGGCGGCCCAGGGCGTCGACCCTGCGCGCAAGGCCGAGGTGGAGGCGCTTCGCAAGCGCATGGTCGAAGCGGTGAAGACCATCAAGACCTCGAAGATCGGCCAGGTCTCGGGCCACGAGGCGCTGTACGAGCTGCCCTGGTACATGGTCATCGGCAACCCGGCGGCGGGCAAGAGCACCGCCATCCTTAACTCCGGCCTGCAGTTCCCCTTGGCCGACAAGGGCGGCAGCGCGGTGATCCAGGGCATCGGCGGCACGCGCAACTGCGACTGGTTCTTCACCACCGAGGGCATCCTGCTCGACACGGCCGGCCGCTATTCGGTGCAGGAGGGCGATCGCAGGGAGTGGTTCGGCTTCCTCGACCTGCTCAGGAAGTACCGGCCCAGGGCGCCCATCAACGGGATCATCGTCACGGCCAGCATCCCCGAGCTGATGGACAACCCGCCGCAGTTCGCGATCAACCTGGCCAAGAACCTGCGCCAGCGCGTGCAGGAGCTGACCGAGCGGCTGGAGATCTTCGCGCCGGTGTACGTGATGTTCACCAAGGCCGATCGCATCACGGGCTTTGCCGACTTCTTCGGCGACAGCGTGAAGGCCGAGCGCGATCGCGCATGGGGCGCCTCGCTGCCCTACGAGCCCGACGAGAAGCAGAACGCGGTGGCGCTGTTCGACAGGCGTTTCGACGAGCTGTACGCGGGCCTCAAGGAGATCAGCGTCGCGCACATCGCCACGCACCGCGCCGCGCATCCCTTGGCCGAGCTGATGATCTTCCCGCTCGAGTTCGCAGGCATCAAGCCGGCATTGCGGGTCTTCCTGGCCACGCTGTTCGAAAGCAACCCGTTCCAGTACAAGCCGGTGTTCCGCGGCTTCTACTTCACCAGCGCGCTGCAGGAAGGCACGGTGCGCAGCCTGTCGGCCGAGCGCATCGCGGCGCGCTTCGGCCTTGCGTCCGACCCGGCCAGCCGGGAGCCGCGCGAGATCCACTCGAAGAACGGCTTCTTCCTGCACGACCTGTTCTCGAAGGTGGTGTTCGCCGACAGGAAGACCGTGCGCCGCTTCGCCACCCCGGTCAAGACGCGGCTGCGCTACCTGAGCTTCTTCGCCTTCGTCGCACTGCTGGGCCTGGCGCTGGGCGGCTGGACCTGGTCCTACCTGGGCAACCGCCAGCTCGTCGCCAATGTCGAGGCCGACCTGCAGAAGGTGGTCAAGCTGCAGTCCGGCCAGGCGGGACTGAAGCCGCGCTTCGAGGCGCTGGGCATCCTGCAGGACCGCATCGAGCAGCTGCACAAGTTCCGCGAGGACCGGCCGCTGGCCCTGTCGCTGGGTCTCTACCAGGGCAACCGGCTCGAGGACAAGCTGGTGGCCGAGTACTACGGTGGCCTCCGGCAGCTCATGCTGGTGCCGGTGGCCGACAGCGTGCAGGCCTTCCTCAAGGAAGTGAACGCCAGGCCCGAGCAGCTCAAGCCGCTCACGGTGACGGCCACGGGCGCGACGGCTGCACCGCCGGCGCCCGGCCTGGCCCAGGCCGGCGGCGGCCTCTACGCCGGCGCCTCGCCCACCGACGTGCAGGACGCCTACAACGCGCTCAAGACCTATCTCATGCTCTCCGACAAGCGGCACGTGGAGGCGGCGCACCTGACGGACCAGATCCCGCGCTTCTGGCGTGCCTGGCTGGAGGCCCACCGCGGCGACATGCCCCGCCAGGAGGTCATCCGCGACGCCGAACGCATGATCGCCTTCTACCTGAGCCGCACGGGCGACGACAACTGGCCGGTGCTGGCCGACAGCAACCTCGCGCTGGTGGAGCACACGCGCGACAACCTGCGCCGGGTGGTTCGCGGCATGCCGGCGCGCGAGCGCGTCTACGCCGACATCAAGGCGCGCGCCTCGACGCGCTTTGCACCGATGACGGTCGCCCGCATCCTGGGAACGGCCGGCGCGGAGGCCGACGGCGTGGTGGCCGGCAGCACCGTGATCTCGGGCGCCTTCACGCGCGAGGCCTGGCAGGAGTATGTGGAGGCGGCCATCCGCGATGCGGCGAACAAGGAGAGCAACAGCAAGGACTGGGTCCTCAACGTCGCGGCCAGCGACGACCTCACGCTCGAAGGCAGCCCGGAGCAGATCCGCAAGACCCTGGTCGGCATGTACAAGGCCGAGTACGCGCGCGAGTGGCAGCGCTTCGTGCAGGGCATCGCCGTGCGCGATCTGGGCAGCTTCGACAAGGCCGTGGACGCCATGAACCAGCTCGGCGACCCGCAGAACTCGCCGATCCGCAAGGTGCTGGACACGGTGTACCGGCAGACTTCCTGGGACAACCCCACGGCCGTGAACGCCGGCCTGCAGAAGGCCGGCAGCGAGACCGCCGGCTGGTTCAGGCGTCTGGTCGGCAGTGCGTCGCCCTCGGGGGTGAGCGTCAACGTGAACGTGGACGCCGGTGCGGCGAGTGCGCTGGAGGTTCCGATGGGGCCGGTCGGCAAGGACTTCGCCGGCGTGGCGCGCATCGTGGCCGAGCGCGACAACAGCTCGCTGCTGCGCGCCTACCTGCAGCATCTGTCGAAGCTGCGCACGCGCTTCAACCAGATCAGGAACCAGGGCGACCCGGGGCCCGGCGCGCGGCTGCTCATGCAGCAGACGCTGGACGGCAACGGCTCCGAGCTGGCCGATGCGCTGAAGTACGTCGACGAGCAGATGCTGACCGGCATGGACGCCGCGCAGCGCCAGGCGCTGCGCCCGCTGCTGGTGAGGCCGCTGATCCAGGCCTACGCCGTCATCGTCCAGCCCACCGCGACCGAGCTGAACAAGGTCTGGAATGCGCAGGTGGTGCAGCTCTTCCAGCAGTCGCTGGGCGCCAAGTACCCCTTCGCGCCCACGGCCAAGATCGAGGCCGCGCCCTCCGAGATCGCCCAGGTCTTCGGGCCCGAGGGCGTGGTCAGCAAGTACGTGGCGGGCACCATGGGCCCGCTGGTCATCCGCCGCGGCGACCTGCTGTCGGCGCGCGCCTGGGGCGACCAGGGCCTGCAGCTGAACCCCGAGTTCGTGGCCGGCTTCGCGCAGTGGGTCGCGCCGCTGCAGGGCGGGGCGGCCGGCGGCGGCCCCGCCGGCCCGCCGCAGACGCTGTTCCAGATCCTGCCGCAGCCGGTATCGGGCCTGACCGAGTACCTGATCGAGATCGACGGCCAGCAGCTGCGCTACCGCAACACGCCCCCGCAATGGACCAACTTCGTCTGGCCCAACGCGCAGGGTGCGCCCGGCGCGCGCGTCAGCGCGACCACCTTCGACGGCCGCACGGTGGAGCTGGTCAACGAGCCCGGCCATTTCGGCCTGGAGCGCCTGCTCAACACCGCGCAGCGTGCGCGCCAGCCCGACGGCAGCTTCGCGCTGCAATGGGCGCGCGATGGCGTGGACGTGTCGGTGCGCCTGCGGGTGGTGCAGAACACCCAGGCCGGCGCCGGCGATTCGCCGCAGGGCCGGGGACTGCGCGGCATCACGCTGCCGCTGTCGGTGGCGCAGGCCGGGTCGTCGCCTGCCGCCGCGGGAGCACGGCCATGAGCGGGCGGCAAGTCCGGCTGCAGCAGCCTTCGTACTTCGGCAAGCTGCCCTCGCGCGGCGACTTCCTGAAGGGCCAGTACAACCCGCAGCTGCTGAAGGTGCTGGACGAATGGCTCGCACAGGGCCTCGAACTGCTGGCCGAGGACCCGCGCTGGAAGCTCATCTACGACGCCGCACCGCCGCTGAACTTCGCCTGCCTGGGCTCGCGCAGCCGCCTGGCCATTGCCGGCCACCTGCGGCCCAGCCGCGACGAGGCCGCGCGCCGCTATCCCTTCATCGCGGCGGTGCCGGTCGAAGCCGACGCGGCGCTGGACTTCCTGGCCGGCGCGCCCGCGCTGCTGGCCGGCTGCTGGCGACACCTGGCGGACAGCATCGAGCAACTGGCGCGGTCGTCCGAGCCGGAAGCGCAGCTGGACGGCCTGGAAGGCTGGGTGCCCGGCATTCCCGCCGCCTTCCGCGGCTCGCCGCAGGCCGCGGCCTACGATGCCTTCCTGCAGGGCTACAGCCTGCTGCGCATGGAACAGATGCTGACCTTCGAGGGCCACCGCGTCTCGCTGCGGCGCGCGATCCTGGCGCTGGGCCTGCTGTTGCAGCCGATTCTGGGCAGCACGGTCTCGCACCTGGAAAAAGGCCTGACGCTGCCGCTGCCGCGCGACCCGGCGTGCCGCGAGCTGATGGCGACCTTCTGGCTGGACCTGGTCTCGCAGTTCCTTGCCGGGGCCGACTTCGAGTTGCTCGTGTGCATCGCCGAGATGGACGCACGCGCGCGCCTGGTCATCGGCTTCAACGGCCTGTCGGCGCGCAGCCTGCAGGGGGCGATCCACCCGCAGGCCTATGCCGAGCAGAACATCGACATCGACAACGCCGAGTGGGTGGAGGACAGCATCCACGGCCACAACGCGATGTACAAGCTGGTCAGCTACCTCGACCAGCCCCAACTGCCGCTGGCGATCGTGCTGGGCACGTTCCGCGAAGTCTTTATCGGAGGGTGAGATGCCGGCTTTTCGTCGCGCGCTGCAGGGTGCGCTGATTGTCTCCATGCTCGTCGCCGCCGCGTTGCCCGCGGCAGCCCAGCCGGCGCCCGCCGCCGTGGTCAATGAGACGGGCAGCGCGCCCCGGGGCGAGTCCGTCGTGGCCGGCGGGCAGGTGCCGGACGAGGCCACGCGCGTGGCCGTCATCACGGCGCTGCGCAACATCTACGGCGCCGCCAACGTGGTGGACAGGATCGAGGTGGTCGGCAGCGTGACCGCGCCCGCCAACTGGTCCGCCAACGTGCAGAAGCTGCTGACGCCGGCGCTGAAGGACATCCACCGCGGCCAGATCGGCATCGAGGGCACGCAGATGGCCGTGACCGGCGAGGTCGGCAGCGAAGCCCTGCGCACCCGCATCGTGAGCGACATGGCCGGCGCGTTGAACCCCACCTACACCATCCGCAACGGCCTGCGTGTGCCGGTGTCGGAGCAGATCATGGTCGATCAGGCCCTGGCCAACCGCATCGTCGAGTTCGAGGTCGGCAGCGCCACGCTCACGCCCAAGGGACGCGGCATCCTCGACGAGATGGCTCCCACGCTGCAGCAGCTGACGCACAAGTCGGTCGCCATCATCGGCCACACCGACAACGCAGGCAGCCGCGCATCCAACCTGGCGCTGAGCCGGGCACGCGCCGATACCGTGAAGGGCTACCTGGTCAACAAGGGCATCGACCCGTTCACCCTGTCCACCAGCGGTGCCGGGCCGGATCAGCCGGTGGCGTCCAACGATGCCGCGGAAGGGCGCTCGCGGAACCGCCGCATCGAGTTCCGGGTGGGCCGCAACTGAGCTTCTTGCCGGGCCGGGCGCCGGCCAGGGAGGCTAGCGCCGCCGCATGCGGCGCAACTCGTCCAGGATCAGGCAGATCGCGCCCAGGGTGATGGCGCTGTCGGCCAGGTTGAAGGCGGGGAAGTGGCGGCCGGCCCAGTGGAAGTCCAGGAAGTCGACCACGTAGCCGTGCATCAGCCGGTCGATCACGTTGCCCACCGCGCCGCCGAGGATGCAGGCCATGGCGAAGCTGAAGAGGGCCTGGCCCTTGTGCCTGAGCAGCATCCAGATGATGAACACGCCCGCGCCCAGGCCGATGGCCGTGAACAGCCAGCGCTGCCAGCCGGAGGCGCCGGCCAGGAAGGAGAAGGCCGCGCCGGTGTTGTGCCAGCGGCCGAGGTTGAAGAAGCCGGTGACGACCGTGTAGTCGTACAGCCGGTAGGTGCCGAGGACCAGCGTCTTGGTCCACTGGTCGGCAATGAAGATCAGGAGCGCCAGCGCCAGCCAGGGCCAGATGCCCGCGCGGGCCAGCGGCGACGAGCCCTGCGGCGCCGCCGGCGTGGGCGTGGCCAGGCCGTTCATGCGCAGCTCCGGGCCTCGCCGGCACCGTACAGGTTGGCGACGCAGCGGCCGCAGATGGTGGGGTGCGCCTCGTCGCTGCCGACGTCGGCGCGCCAGTGCCAGCAGCGCTCGCATTTGGTGTCGGGGCTGGCCGCCACGCGGATCGCCAGCGCCTCGCCGGGCAGCAGCTCGACCACGGAGGCGATGAAGACGAACTTCAGGTCTTCGCCCAGGGCGGCCAGCAGCGCATGGTCTTCCGGCGCCGCCGTCAGCTGCACGTTGGCCTGCAGCGAGGAGCCCACCGCGCCTTCCGCGCGCACGGCCTCGATCTCCTTGTTGACCGCGTCGCGGATCTCGCGGATGCGGCCCCACTTGGCGAGCAGGCCCTCGTCGGCCGTCCCGAGCTCGCAGAAGGTCTCCATGAAGATCGACTCGGAGCTGCCGGCGAACTTCCACGCCTCCTCGGCGGTGAAGCTGAGGAAGGGCGCCATCCAGCGCAGCATGGCCTGCGTGATGTGCCACAGGGCCGTCTGCGCGCTGCGGCGGGCGCGCGAGCCGGGCTGGGTGGTGTAGAGCCGGTCCTTCAGCACGTCGAGGTAGAAGGCGCCCAGGTCTTCCGAGCAGAACACCTGCAGCTTGGCCACCACCGGGTGGAACTCGTAGACCTTGTAGTGCGCCAGCACCTCCTGCTGGAACTCGGCCGCGCGCGACAGCGCCCAGCGGTCGATCTCGAACAGATCCGCAAGCGGCACCGCGTCCTTCGCGATGTCGAAGTCGCTGGTGTTGGCCAGCAGGAAGCGCAGCGTGTTGCGGATGCGGCGGTAGGCGTCCACCACGCGCGCCAGGATCTTGTCGTCGCCGGCGATGTCGCCCGAGTAGTCGCTGGCCGCCACCCACAGGCGGATGATCTCGGCGCCCAGCTTCTTCGTCACCTCCTGCGGGTCGATGCCGTTGCCGAGCGACTTGCTCATCTTGCGGCCCTGGCTGTCGACCGTGAAGCCGTGCGTCAGCAGGCCCTTGTAGGGCGCGCGGCCTTCCAGCGCGCAGGCCAGCAGCAGCGAGCTGTGGAACCAGCCGCGGTGCTGGTCGTGGCCTTCGAGGTACAGGTCGGCCTCGGGGCCCACGTCATGGTGCACCGTGGGGTGCGTGCCGCGCAGCACGTGGAAGAAGGTGGAGCCGGAGTCGAACCACACCTCCAGGATGTCGCTGCTCTTGGTGTAGCGCGGCGCGTCTTCGGGGCCGAGGATCTCCTCGACCGTCACGCGGCTCCAGGCCTCGATGCCGCCCTTCTCGACGATGCCGGCGGCCTGGTCGAGGATCTCCATGGTGCGCGGGTGCAGCTCGCCCGTGTCCTTGTGCAGGAAGAAGGGGATCGGCACGCCCCAGCTGCGCTGGCGCGAGATGCACCAGTCGGGCCGGTGCGCGATCATGTCGTGCAGGCGGGCCTTGCCGTTCTCGGGGTAGAAGCTGGTCTGCTCGATGGCTTCCAGCGCCATCTGGCGCAGCGTCCTGGCCGGCTTCTCGCCGGGTTTCGTGAACACGCCCTCGCCCTCGTCCATGCGGATGAACCACTGCGCCGCGGCGCGGTAGATCACCGGCGTCTTGTGGCGCCAGCAGTGCGGGTAGCTGTGGCTGATGGTCTCGGTGGCCAGCAGGCGGCCGGCCTCGCGCAGCGCCTCGATGATGTGCGGCACCGCCTTCCAGATGTTCTGTCCGCCGAAGAGCGGGAAGTCGGCCGCGTAGCTGCCGTTGCCCTGCACCGGGTTGAGGATGTCGTCGTAGGCGAGGCCGTGCGCCACGCAGGAGTTGAAGTCGTCCAGGCCGTAGGCCGGCGAGGAGTGGACCAGGCCGGTGCCGTCGGTGGCCGTGGCGTAGTCGGCCAGGTACACGGGCGAGAGGCGGCGGTAGCCTTCGTGCACGTCGTACAGCGGGTGCTCGAATTCCAGCCCGCCCAGTGCGCGGCCCGGCGCCAGGCCGACGATCCTGCCGTCCAGCGCGTAGCGGGTCATACACATCTCGACCAGCGAGTCGGCCAGGATCAGCAGGCCGCGCTCGGTGTCGACCAGCGCGTACGTCAGGTCGGGGTTGAGGTTGAGCGCCTGGTTGGCCGGGATGGTCCAGGCGGTGGTGGTCCAGATGACGGCGAAGACGTCCTTGCCGACCTTGTCCAGGCCGAAGGCGGCTGCCACCCTGGCCGGGTCGTGGGCCTTGAAGGCGACGTCCAGCGTCTGGCTCTTCTTGTCGGCGTACTCGATCTCGAACTCGGCCAGCGAGGAGCCGCAGTCGAAGCACCAGTACACGGGCTTGAGGCCGCGGTAGACGAAGCCGCGCTCGATCACCTTCTTGAAGGCGCGCAGCTCGCCCGCCTCGTTGGCGAAGTCCATCGTCTTGTACGGGTGCGTCCACTCGCCCAGCACGCCCAGGCGCTGGAAGTCCACCATCTGCTGCGCGATCTGCTCGGTGGCGTAGGCGCGGCTCCTGGCCTGCATGTCGTCGCGGCTCAGGTTGCGGCCGTGCTTCTTCTCGATCGCGTTCTCGATCGGCAGGCCGTGGCAGTCCCAGCCGGGCACGTACAGCGCGTCGTAGCCCTCCAGCTGGCGCGCCTTGGTGATCATGTCCTTGAGGATCTTGTTCACCGCATGGCCCATGTGGATCTGGCCGTTGGCGTACGGCGGGCCGTCGTGCAGGATGAACTTGGGCCGGCCCGTGCGGGCATCGCGCAGGCGCTTGTACAGGCCCTCGTCGTTCCACTGCTTCACCCAGCCCGGCTCGCGCTTGGGCAGGTCGCCGCGCATGGGGAAGGGCGTGTCGGGCAGGTTCAGCGTGGCGCGGTAGTCGGTGGAAGTGTCGGCAGCGTCGGACATGGTCAGGAGGGCGAGGGGCCTGGCTCGGCTCGCGGAAGCAGGGATGAGCGCGGCAGGCGGGTCAATGTCAGGCCGCGCCCGACCGGTGCCGGTCGGGCAGGGCGGCCCCGCGGCGGGGTGGGCGCAGGGCTAAATTCGATCGCGGGTGGTCTGCCGCCGCGTCTCGGCATGCGTGGACGCAAAGAAGCTGCGCGCATCGTCACGGTCCTTGGCGATGCCCGCGGTCAGGGCTTCCAGGCTCGTGTAGCGCAGTTCGTCGTGCAGTTTGGAGAGCAGGTCCACCCGGATGATTTTACCGTAGGCCCCCTCGGGGCCGAGCCCGGCGGGCCATTCCAGGCAGTGCGTCTCCAGCAGCACGCGGCCGCCGTTGACGTCGTTGGCATCCAGCGAAGGCCGCACGCCCAGGTTGGCGACGCCGGGCAGCGGCCGGTCGGCCAGGCCGTGGACCTGCACCGCGAAGATGCCGCTGGCGGCCGGCTTCCAGTGCGAGAAGCGCAGGTTCAGCGTGCGGAAGCCGTCGCTGGCGCCCGGCGTGCTGGCGCCCAGCGCGCGCCCCAGCTTGCGGCCGTGCACCACGTGGCCCGAGATGGCGTAGGGCCGCCCGAGCAGCGCCGCCGCGTCGGCCATGCGCCCCTGGGCCAGCGCCTCGCGCACGGCCGAGCTGGACACGCGCAGGCCGTGCGAGGCGCCGGCGGCGCCGGGCCGGGCGTAGGAGATCTCGTAGCTGTTCATGCGCGCCACGTCGAAGCCGTGCACCTGGCCGGCCGCGTCGAGCATGGTGTAGTCGCCCGCCCGCTTGGCGCCGAAGCGGAAGTCGTCCCCCACCAGCACGTAGCGCGCGCCCAGGCCCTCGATCAGGACATCGCGGATGAACTGCTCGGGCGGCTGGCTGGCCAGCACGGCGTCGAAGGGCAGCACGATGGTCTGGTCGACGCCGTTGGCGGCGAGCTCGGTGAGCTTGTCGCGCAGCGTGGCGATGCGGGCCGGCGCGAGTTCGGGCTTCTTCGTCACGCCGGCGAAGTAGTCGCGCGGGTGCGGCTCGAAGGTGAGCACGCAACTCGGCAGGCCGCGGTGCCGGGCCTCGGTGTTCAGCAGGGCCAGCATGGCCTGGTGGCCGCGGTGGACGCCGTCGAAGTTGCCGATCGTCAGCGCGCAGGCGGGTGCCACGCCCGGGTGCCGGAAACCACGGAATATCTGCATGCTTCGTTATCTTTTTGATAGCGACTCGCGCCCATCTGGCGGGCGTTCGCAGCCGGAATGTCATGAACGCGTTATATTGTGGCGCGATCGTTGCAATCGATCCGGTCATTGCGTTCATTCCCGGTGTTTCCCGTTCTGTCGAGGAGGCTTGTGTGGTGAAGGTGTTGAAGCTGTCGGCCCAGGGCCTGCCGCAATCGTGGATTTCGCTGGAACAGGCGGTGACCCACTACGCGGCGGACGAGGTGCGGTGGGAGGCCGGCGGCCAGGTGGCCCTGTTCCGCGGCGGGCACAACGCCGTCACCGGCGAGCAGTCGCAGATCGCCGTGGCCAGCATCATCGGCACCAAGGGCGTGCCGCGCATCAGCCCCTTCACGCTGCGGCCGGGCCTGACGAACAGCAAGCTGTTCGCCCGCGACCGCAACATCTGCGCCTACTGCGGCGGCCACTTCCACGAGGAAGAACTCACGCGCGAGCACATCGTGCCCTTCGCCCAGAACGGCGTCGATCACTGGATGAACGTGGTCACCGCCTGCCGCCCCTGCAATCACCGCAAGAGCAGCCGCACCCCCGAGCAGGCCGGCATGCCGCTGCTGTACACGCCCTACGTGCCCAGCCTGTGGGAAGACTTCATCCTGCGCAACCGGCGCATCCTGGCCGACCAGATGGAGTTCCTGATGGCGCATCTGCCGCGCAACTCGCGGCTGCACGGCTAGGGCCTGTGAACGCCATGGAAGGGGATCGCGTTGCTTCGCAAAGGGGCTGGATGCAAGGCGCCCGTGCGCAGCAAGGCTTTCGCCTTGCAAGCGCGGACAACGTCGCAGACGGCCCCTTTGCGAAGCAACCCGAAGGGAAGCTCATCCCAGCCCGCCCCTCGGCGTTGCGCTTCTTGTGCGTGCCGACGCACGCACGGCGTCGCGCGCCTTGATGGACGGGCCGGGATGAGCTTCGCGACCCCTTCCATGGCGTTAACAGGCCCTGGCTAGCGCCGCCAGGCGGGCGTGCGCTTGTCGATGAAGGCCTGCACGCCTTCCTGCGCGGTCTCGTGCGCCATGTTGCAGGCCATGGTGCGGCCGGCATCGCCGAGCGCGTCGGCCAGGCCGGTCTCGAGCTGGCGGTAGAACAGCGCCTTGCCCAGCTCCAGCGCGATGCGCGGCTTGTCGAGGATGCGGGCGAGCAGCGCCTCGACCTCCGCGTCCAGGGCCGCGGGCGCCACGACGCGGTTGACCAGGCCGCGCTGGCAGGCCGTCTCGGCGTCGATGAAGTCGCCCGTCACCAGCATCTCGAAGGCGGCCTTGCGGCCGAGGTTGCGCGACAGCGTGACGCTGGGTGTGGCGCAGAACAGGCCGACGTCGATGCCGCTGGTGGCGAAGCGCGCCTCGCTCGAGGCCACGGCCAGGTCGCACAGCGCCACGAGCTGGCAGCCGGCCGCGGTGGCGATGCCGTGCACCCGCGCGACCACCGGCACGGGCAGCGCGTGCAGTGCCAGCATCATGGCGCTGCAGCGGGCGAACAGGTCTTCGTAGTACGCCTGCCGCGGCGTGGCGCGCATCTGGCGCAGGTCGTGGCCGGCGCAGAAGGCGCGGCCGGCGCCGGCGATCACGACGGCGCGCAGGCCTTCGTCCTGCCGCAGCCGTTCGGCCGCGGCGTGCAGCTCGGCGATCAGCGCCTCGGACAGCGCGTTGAAGGCCTGCGGGCGGTTCAGCGTCAGCGTCACGACGCCGCGTGCATCGCGCGTTTCGAGCAGCACGGGGGTGGCTTCGCCCATGGTGTCTCTGCGCCTCAGTAGGTCAGTTCGAGCACGCTGAGGTGCCCGCCGGCCAGGGGCCAGGTCAGGCCGGTGATGCGCTCGCCGTTGAACTCGCCCGTCACGGCGCGCTGCACATCGCTGGCCAGCCGCAGGCGGCTGGTCGCGATGCCTGCGCCGCTGGGCGGCACGCCGGGCAGCGTGGCCTGGCCGTCCAGCCGCATGCGGTCGCGCCGGGCGTCGAAGTAGCCGCGCGGGCGGGTGAGGATCACCAGCGCCCGGGCGTCGCGGTCGGCCGGCGTCAGGCGCTCGGGGTGCAGGTTGACGATGCCGCTCGAGCGCAGGAAGGGGCTGCGGTAGATGTGCGTGGTGACGTAGCCGGGTGCGCCGATCTCGAACTCGTAGGAAACGGTGCTCCGGCCGGTGAAAGGCCCCCAGCGGCCGTCGGGGCCGATGGTCCTGCGCCACACCGCTTCGCCCTGGCGCGTGCCGGTGGCGGGGTCGATCGCGTAGACGGCCAGGCGCGCGCCGACGATCGGCCGGTTGTTGGCGAAGTCGCCGCTCGCGGGGTCATTGCTGTCCAGCCCCAGGCCGGTCAGGACGCCGTCGAGCACCACGTTCGCCTCCTCGGGCGCGATGTCCGTGCGCTGCGGCGCCTGCCCGGTCAGGAAGCGCCAGGTGGCGGCGAAGGCGGCCGGGGAGAACGAGGTCTCGCGGTGGTCCACGCCGGGCAGCACCAGGTTGGTCGCGCCCCTGAGCGCCGGGCCGTCGTGGCCCACGTTCGTGGGCCGGCCGGGCGCCCCGATCCACGTGCCTTCGGGCTGGGCGTACTTGTCGTTGCCGTCCGAGCGCAGGGTCAGCCACCGCACGCCGGGCGTGACCTCGTCGCCGTTCGGTCCCTTGGGCGCATTGAGCTGCCTCATGAAGGGCGACAGGCCGGAGAACTCGTTGCCTTCGCGGAAGCCCGGCACCGCCCAGATGCCGTGCGCCGGGTTGCCGCCCAGCACCACCTGGCTCACGTGCGCCGCGCCGCCCCCGTTCTGCACGTAGTTGCGGATGGTGTTGCCGCCGCGGGAGTTGCCGATGAGGATGACCTTGGGTGCACCGGTCGCGTCCATCACGCGGCGCACCTGTGCCTGCAGGAAGGCCATCGACTCGGCGGTGGAACTGCGGCCCGGCTGGGCCACCGCGTCGTCGTCGCGCGCCAGCGGCATGGGCTGGTCGAAGGCGAACAGGCGCTCGCGCGGCCAGCCGTTGGACTCGAAGCGCCAGATCGTGGTCTGCCACAGCGCGGCCGAATCGCCGTTGCCGTGCACGAAGACGATGGGCGGGCGGTCGGCGGCGGGCATGGTGGTGGAGCAGGCGGCGAGGGCGAGCAGGGCGGGTGCGCCGATCACGAGTTGTCTGCGCTGGATCATGGCGATGTCTCCTGAAGCCAGCCTTATAAACAAAAACGCCCGCCGGCGCAGTGCTGGCGGGCGCGAGGCGCTATGGAAAGCGCAGCGTCAGGCGAAGACGCCGGCCGTGTCCTGCATGCGCGCGGAGACCTCGCCCAGGTGATGCAGCGTGTCGCCGTAGGTCAGCTCCATCTGCGTGAGCTTGCGGAAGTAGTGGCTGCCGACGTACTCGTCGGTCACGCCGATGCCGCCGTGCATCTGCACCGCCGCCTGGCTGACGAAGCGCATCGACACGCCCAGCTGGTACTTGGCGCGCGCGGCGGCCTGGCGGCGCTCGGCGGCCGGGGCGCCCAGCTTGAGGTTGGCGTAGTAGCTCATCGAGCGCGCCAGCTCCAGCTGCATCTTCATGTCGGCGGCGCGGTGGCGCAGGGCCTGGAAGCTGCCGATCAGCACGCCGAACTGCTTGCGTGTGTTGAGGTACTCGACGGTCAGCGCCAGCATCTTGTCCATCGCGCCTACGCCCTCGGCGCAGGCGGCGGCGATGCCGATGTCCACGGCGTGCTCCAGCACCGGCAGGCCGTCGGCGGCGATCAGCGTGGCGGCAGCCTGATCGAACACCACCTCGGCGGCGCGGCTGCCGTCCTGCGTGCCGTAGCCGCGGGTGGCGACGCCGTCCTCGGAGCGCGGGACCAGGAAGAGCGCGATCCTGCCGTCCAGCTTCGCGGGCACGAGGTAGGCATCGGCCTGGTCGCCGGCCGGCACCAGGCTCTTGGCACCGGTGACGGTGTAGCCGCTGCCCGCCTTGGCGGCCTGCGCGTCGCACATGTCGAGCCGGTAGCGCGACTTCTTCTCCTGCTGCGCCAGCACCACCAGCGCCTGGCCGCCGGCGATGCGCGGCAGCCACTCGTTGCGGGTGGCTTCGTCGGCATGGCCGGCCAGCACGGCGCCGGCGATGAAGGACTGCGCCAGCGGCTCCAGCACGATGCCGCGCCCCAGCTCCTCCATCACCACCATCATCTCGACCGGACCCATGCCCAGGCCGCCGTCGTCCTCGGGGATCAGCAGGCCGCCCAGGCCCAGTTCGGCCACTTCGTCCCAGGCCTCGCGCGAGAAACCGCCCGCAGCCTCGATGGCGTGGCGGCGCTCGAAGCCGTAGCCCTTGTCCACCCACTTGGCGACGGCATCGCGCAACTGCTGCTGGTCGTCGGAAAAATCGAAGTCCATGGTGTCTGTCTCCTGTCAGCCCAGCACGGTCTGGGCGACGATGTTGCGTTGAACCTCGTTGCTGCCGCCGTAGATGGTGGTCTTGCGCATGTTGAAGTAGGTCGAGGCCAGCGGCGCCAGCATCGGGTTGCCGCCGGGGAAATCGCCCTGCCAGCCGGCATGCATGGCCTCGCGGATCAGCGGCAGCGAGAAGGGGCCGCCGGCCAGCATCATCAGCTCCGAGTAGCGCTGCTGGATCTCGCTGCCCTTGATCTTCAGCAGGCCGGCGATGTCGAGCGAGTTCTTGCCCGAGGTGGCCGCCGAGAGCACGCGCAGCACCAGCATCTCCAGCGCCACGATGTCCACCTCCAGCTTCGCGATCTCGTCGCGGAAGCGCAGGTCGTCCCACACGCCCTCGGCCTTGGCGATGCGCTTGAGGCGCTCCAGCTCGCGCTTGGCGCGGTTCACGTCGGCGATGTTGGTGCGCTCGTGCGAGAGCAGGTGCTTGGCGTAGGTCCAGCCCTTGTTCTCCTCGCCGATCAGGTTCTCGGCCGGCACCTCGACGTTGTCGAAGAAGACGTCGTTGACCTCGAAGCTGCCGTCCATCAGCTTGATGGGACGCACCGTGACACCGGGCGTCTTCATGTCCAGCACGATGAAGCTGATGCCGGTCTGCGGCTTGCCCTCGCTGCTGGTGCGCACCAGGTTGAACATCCAGTCGCCGTACTGACCCAGCGTGGTCCAGGTCTTCTGGCCGTTGATGATGTACTTGTCGCCCTTGCGTTCGGCGCGGGTTCGCAGCGAGGCCAGATCGGAGCCGGAGCCCGGCTCGCTGTAGCCCTGGCTCCACCACACCTCGCCGCTGGCGATGCCGGGCAGCAGGCGCTTCTGCTGCTCGGGCGTGCCGAAGGCCATGATCACCGGCGCCACCATCACCGGCCCGAAGGGGATGATGCGCGGCGCGCCGGCCAGGGCGCACTCTTCCTCGAACAGGTGGCGCTGCACGGCGCTCCAGCCGGGGCCGCCGAATTCCTTGGGCCAGCCGTAGCCGAGCCAGCCCTTCTTGCCGAGGATCTTCGCCCAGCCCTGCAGGTCGTCGCGCGTGAGCTCGAGCGCGTTGTGCACCTTGTGCGCGGTTTCCTTGGGCAGGTTTTCCGCGACCCAGGCGCGGACTTCCTCGCGGAACGTCTGTTCTTCGGGGGTAAAGGCCAAATCCATGAGGGGGTCTCCAGAGAAGCCGCGTGTTTTAGCACGGTCGTTCGCGAGCCCGAGTCCGCCGGGCGACACGGGATAATCCGCGGCCAGTATGCATCGCCCCCGCCGCCGTTTCATCCACCGCCCGGACGCGGTTTCCACCACCAGGGTCCGCGCATGACGGGCCCCGCCGACCGTCCCATCGTCATCCTCATTTCCGGCGCCGGCTCGAACATGGCCGCCATCGTGCGGGCCGCGCAGTCAGGCCGCTGGGCGGCGCGCCATGGTGCCCGCGTGTCGCTGGTGCTGAGCAACCGGCCGGATGCGGCCGGCCTCGCGTTCGCGCGGGAGCAGGGCATCGAGACCGCCGTCGTGCGCCACCAGGATTTCGCCAGCCGGGAGGCCTTCGATGCCGCCCTGGCCGAGCGCATCGACGCGCACCGCCCGGCGCTGGTGGTGCTGGCCGGCTTCATGCGCATCCTCACGCCGGGCTTCGTGCAGCACTACGCGGGGCGCTTGGTCAACATCCACCCTTCGCTGCTGCCCGCCTTCCCCGGCCTGGACACCCACCGGCGCGCCATCGAGGCCGGCTGCACGGTGGCCGGCGCGACGGTGCACCAGGTCACGGCCGAACTGGACCATGGCCCGATCCTGGCCCAGGCCGTGGTGCCGGTGCTGCCGGGCGACACGCCGCAGGCGCTCGGGCAGCGCGTGCTGTCGCAGGAGCACCGGCTCTACCCGCGCGCCATCGCCGCCTGGCTGGCGGCCCGGCCGGCATGATGTCCGCCACCCGTTCTTCCCCGTTTCCCAAGCCAGGAGCCTGCATGTCTTCGACGTACCGACGCATCGCCGTGATCCCCCTGCTGGCCGCTGCCGCGCTGGCCGGCTGCGCCGCGCCGCCGCCGCCCGCACCGCCGGCGCCGCCGCCCACCGCGGCGGTGCCGCCGCCTCCGCCGCCCCCGGCCTGCGATGCGGCCGGTGCGCAGTTCGCCATCGGCCAGCGCTACACGCCCGAGCTGGAGGCCGCGCTGCACCACCGCGCCAACGCGCAGGTGGTGCGGGCGCTCAAGCCGAACCAGCCGGCGACCATGGAGTTCAACCCCGCACGGCTGAGCGTCCAGCTCACGGCGCAGAACCGGGTCAAGGCGCTGAGCTGCGGCTGATCGGGGCCTGGCGGGCCGAGGCGCCGACAATCGCGCGCCTATGCATCCCAAAGCCCTGCTCGACGCCTGCGCCCAATTGGTGGCGCTGGTGACGAAATTCGACCACCCGGCCGACGCGGTGGTCTCGCGCTACTTCCGAGAACACCGCAGCCTGGGCCCGCGCGAGCGCGCAACCCTGGCCGAGACCGCCTATGCCGTGCTGCGGCGCAAGCTGCTGTTCGAGCACCTGGCCCGTTCGGGCAGCGGTCCGCGCGAGCGGCGCCTGGCGATCCTGGGCTTCCACGGCCCGAAGGACTTCCTCAAGAGCGCCCTGAGCGAGCCCGAGAAACGCTGGCTGGACGACTGCGACGCCGTGAAGCCCGCCGAACTGCTGGCGCCGCACCGCCACAACCTGCCCGACTGGCTGGCCGAGGCCCTGCAAGGCCAGGTGGGCGCGGACTTCGACGAGCTGGCCGGCGCGCTGCAGCAGCCGGCGCCGCTGGACCTGCGGGTCAACCTGCTGGCGGCCAAGCGCGCCGCCGTGCGCGAGGAACTGGCCGCCGCCGGCCTGCAGGCGGAGGACACGCCGTACTCGCCCTGGGGCCTGCGGCTGGCGGGCAAGCCGGCGATCCAGCGGCTGGACGCCTTCACCCGAGGCGCCATCGAAGTGCAGGATGAGGGCTCCCAGCTGCTGGCCCTGCTCGTCGACGCCCGGCGCGGCGAGATGGTGGTGGACTTCTGCGCGGGTGCCGGCGGCAAGACGCTGGCCCTGGGCGCCGCCATGCGCAGCACCGGCCGGCTCTACGCCTTCGACACCTCGGCGCACCGGCTCGACGCGCTCAAGCCCCGGCTGGCGCGCAGCGGGCTGTCCAACGTGCATCCCGCCGCCCTGGCGCACGAGCGCGACGACCGGGTCAAGCGCCTGGCCGGCAAGATCGACCGCGTGCTGGTCGACGCGCCCTGTTCGGGCCTGGGCACGCTGCGCCGCAACCCGGACCTGAAGTGGCGCCAGAGCCCCGCGGCGGTGCAGGAGCTGGCCGCACGCCAGGCGGCCATCCTTGCCAGCGCTGCCCGGCTGGTGAAGCCGGGCGGGCGGCTGGTCTACGCCACCTGCAGCCTGCTGAAGGAGGAGAACGAGGCGATCGCCGAAGCCTTCGGCGCCGCGCACGGGGACTTCGTGCCGTTTTCCGCCGGGCAGGTGCTGGCGGACCTCAAGGTGCCGGAGGCGGCCTCCCTGACCGTGGGCGGCGCCGACGGTGCGCTGTACCTGCGGCTCTGGCCGCATCGGCACGCTACGGACGGATTCTTTGCCGCCATCTGGAACCGGCGGGCCTGAGGCTGTCTCCAAAGACGTGAATTCGCCTTTTTTCTGAGGGAAAACAAGGGGTTGAAAGCACCCCTCGGCCTTAAAATCGGTGGATTCACCCCTTGAGGCCGGCCTTCGCCGTGCCGTCTGGAGCTACCCGATATGTTTGCTGATTCCGCCGTTCTGAGCGCGGCCCTCGACTGGCTCGGCCACGGCCTGTGGAACCTGACCTGGTGGGAGATCGTTCTCTACACCCTGGCCACGACCCACATCACCATCATGGCGGTCACCATCTTCCTGCACCGCACGCAGGCGCACCGCTCGATGGACCTGGGGCCCATCCCCTCGCACTTCTTCCGCTTCTGGCTGTGGGTCGGCACCGGCATGGTGACCAAGGAATGGGTCGCCATCCACCGCAAGCACCACGCCAAGTGCGAGACGGAGGAAGACCCCCACAGCCCGCAGACGCGCGGAATCGACACCGTCATGTGGCGCGGGGCCGAGCTCTACCGCGCCGAGGCCAAGAACGCCGACACGATGAAGAAGTTCGGCCACGGCACGCCCGACGACTGGATGGAGCGCAACGTCTACAGCCGCTTCGGCTGGCAGGGCGTCGGCCTCATGCTGATCCTCAACCTGGCGCTGTTCGGCGCCGCCGGCGCCACCGTGTGGGCCGTGCAGATGCTGTGGATCCCCTTCTGGGCGGCCGGCGTCGTCAACGGCCTGGGTCACTACTGGGGCTACCGCAACTTCGAGGCGCAGGACGCCAGCACCAACCTCACGCCCTGGGGCGTCATCATCGGCGGCGAGGAACTGCACAACAACCACCACACCTACCCGACCTCGGCCAAGTTCTCCGTCAAGAAGTACGAGTTCGACATCGGCTGGGTCTACATCAGTCTGATGCAGAGGATCGGCTGGGCCAAGGTCAAGAAGGTGCCGCCGCGCCTGCAGATGGGCGACGTGAAGCCCGTCGCGGACGAGAAGACGCTGGAGGCGGTGATCGCCAACCGCTACGAGGTGATGGCGCGCTACGCCCGCGAGATGCGCCGCACCTGCAAGCAGGAGATCGCGCAGCTCAAGGGCAAGGGTGCCGACCTGTCGGTGCTCAAGGCGGCCAAGCGCTGGCTGCCGCGCGACGACGACAAGGTGCCGGCCTCGGCCCGCGTGCACCTGGCACAGGCCCGTGCCACCCACCCCGTGCTGGACAAGATGGTCACCATGCGCGAGGAACTGCGCCAGATGTGGATGAACACCTCGCAATCGCGCGAGCAGCTCGCGGCCGACCTGGCAGCTTGGTGCCACCGCGCGGAAGCCAGCGGCATCGCCGCCCTGCAGGAGTTCTCCGTGCGCCTGCGTGCAGTGCGCAGCTGAGCTCGTCTCTTTTCGCACAAGGAAAAGCCGGCCTTGCGCCGGCTTTTTCATGGGCCCGCGGCAGCCCTGTTTTCTCCAGGCGTGAAAAAGCCCGCTGGATCGCAGCGGGCTCGGGGGGAAGCGGCAAGCCGAATTACTTCAGCTTCACTTCCTTGTATTCGACGTGCTTGCGTGCCTTGGGGTCGAACTTCATGATCGACATCTTCTCGGGCATCGTCTTCTTGTTCTTGCTCGTGGTGTAGAAGTGGCCGGTGCCCGCGGTGGACTCCAGCTTGATCTTCTCGCGGCCGCCTTTGCTCGTAGCCATGGTGTGGTGCTCCTGTCAGTGATGGGCCGGCCGATCAGGCCTGGCCACGCGCGCGCATGTCGGCGAGCACGACGTCGATGCCCTTCTTGTCGATCAGGCGCAGCGCGGCGCTCGAGACGCGCAGGCGCACCCAGCGGTTCTCGCTTTCGACCCAGAAACGGCGATATTGCAGGTTCGGCATGAACCGGCGCTTGGTCTTGTTGTTGGCGTGGGAGACGTTGTTCCCGACCATCGGGCCCTTGCCCGTGACTTCACATACGCGTGCCATGAGGACACTCTTTCAATGAACAGCCGGCACCGCGCGGGAACCCTGCCACGGCCTGGACCGGAAGAGGGCGCTGGGGTGCGGACGGCTTGACCTCGCCAGAAAGCAGGTGGCGGTAGCCTGTCCTGCCAGGAAGAAGGCCCCCAAAAGAAGGCCCCAATCCCGGCAAAGCCAGCGATTCTAGCAGGGCGGGCGCCCCTTTGCCAAGGAGGCGGCTCAGGCGGCCCCGTCCTGCTCCAGGAAGCGCTGCGCGTCCAGCGCCGCCATGCACCCCGTGCCCGCGCTGGTGATCGCCTGGCGGTACACGTGGTCCTGCACGTCCCCGGCCGCGAACA
>Ga0222420_100191_pt1 | contig 77342 bp, 68 predicted proteins | sample 3A2ome_FD_182470 | JGI IMG/M metagenome (GOLD analysis project Ga0222420, IMG submission 182470) | Enriched microbial communities from leaf-cutter ant dump, University of Wisconsin, Madison, United States - 3A200A (version 2) | ecosystem: Environmental > Terrestrial > Nest > Insects nest > Nest...
GAACTGCATCGCGCCCATGCCCTGGGAGGGATCCCAGGTGTGGAAGGCCAGGAAGACCGAGAAGAGCAGCGGGAACACGCCGAAGACGGCGAAGATGATGAAGAACGGGCTGATGAAAACATACGGCGCCCATTGCCATGGCTGGAGCTTGCGCTTTGGCTTATTGACCGCTTGTTGTGTGCCGGCCGCGGCGGCCGCCTGGGTGGGAGATGAGGACATTTCCGGGACTCACTCGGTGAATGCGCAGCAGCGCAGATGCTGACGCTATGCAGGGAGGCGCGACCCACCGGATGAGCACGTTCGGCCAGCCTTCCCCAAGGCCCGCCAGTACGCATGCAGAAGTCTTTGTCTCCCCCCGATGCCCTCCGGGGAGGGCAAGCGGACTTTAGGGGCTCCACTTGGCGCAGTCAATAGTTTAGTCGGGAAACAAATTAACTATTGCGACCAAACAAAGCCTATCGCGTCAGGGGGAATTCTGGCCTGACGCTTCTTGTCCTGTTTTGATTCCGCGCAGCCATTGGGCTCGCGCGCGAGATCCCGTGGAGACCCGCGCCGACGTTGCGCCGACGCGGTTGCCTGCTCAGTGCTGCAGGATCTTCGAGAGGAAGGCCTGCGCGCGTTCGGAGCGCGGGCTGCCGAAGAAGTCGTCCTTGCGGGCATCTTCGACGATGGCGCCGCGGTCCATGAAGATCACGCGGTTGGCGACCTTGCGGGCGAAGCCCATCTCGTGGGTCACGACCATCATGGTCATGCCTTCGCGGGCGAGCTCGACCATCACGTCCAGCACTTCGTTGATCATCTCCGGGTCCAGCGCGGAGGTGGGTTCGTCGAAGAGCATGCAGATCGGATCCATCGCCAGCGCACGGGCAATGGCAACGCGCTGTTGCTGGCCGCCGGAGAGCTGCCCGGGGAACTTGTGTGCATGCGCCTTGAGGCCCACGCGATCGAGCAGCTTGAGGCCCTTGTCCGCCGCTTCGTCCTTGCTGCGGCCGAGCACCTTCACCTGCGCGATGGTCAGGTTCTCGGTGATGCTCATGTGCGGGAAGAGCTCGAAGTGCTGGAACACCATCCCGACATGGCTGCGCAGCTTGGGCAGGTCGGTCTTCGGATCACCGACCGAGGTGCCATTGACGGTAATGGTGCCCTTCTGGAATGGCTCGAGGCCGTTGACGCACTTGATGAGCGTGGACTTGCCGGAGCCCGAAGGTCCGCAGACCACGACTACCTCGCCCTTGGAAACATGGGTCGAGCAGTCGGTCAGGACCTGGAAGCTGCCGTACCACTTGGAGACGTCCTTGATGTCGATCATCGATGGCCTCTTAGCGAACGATGCTGATGCGCTTCTGCAGCCGCTTCACCAGGAAGGACAGGCTGAAACAGATGACGAAGTAGATGATGGCCGCGAAGACGTACATCTCCACCGGCCGGTTGTAGTTCTTGCCGGTGATCTCGGCGGCCTTGAGCAGGTCCTTGGCGCCGATGATGTACACCAGCGAGGTGTCCTGGAACAGGATGATGGTCTGGGTGAGCAGCACCGGCAGCATGTTGCGGAAGGCCTGCGGCAGCACCACATGGCCCATGGTCTGCCAGTAGCTCATCCCCAGCGCGTAGCCGGCGTTGACCTGGCCGCGCGACACGCTCTGGATGCCGGCGCGCATGATCTCGCTGTAGTAAGCGGCTTCGAAGAGCGTGAAGGTGATAAAGGCCGAGCGTTCCGCCCCCATGGGCGTACCGGTGATGAAGGGGATCACCAGGAAGAACCACAGGATCACCATCAGCAGCGGGATCGAACGCATCGCGTTCACATAGGTGGTCGCCACCGCGGCGAGCGCCGGGCCACCGTTGAGGCGGGCCAGGGCGAGCAAGGTGCCGAGCACGACGCCGCCCAGCATCGCGACGAGCGTGAGCGTGCCGCTGAAGAGGAAGCCTTCCCAGATGAAGGGCAGGCTGGCGGGAATGACCGAGAAGTCGAAGGATCCGAACATGGGCGCCTCACTTCGCCCCGGCAATGTAGCCGGGTACGCGGGTGCGTTTCTCGATGACGGCCATGACCCGGTTCACCGCGAAGGCGCAGACCAGGTAGAGCACGGTCACCACGATCATCGGTTCGAATTCCAGCCCGGCATCTTCCTGCATCTGCTTGGCCTGGAAGGTCAGTTCCAGCACCCCGATCGCGAAGGCCACGGCGGAGTTCTTGAAGGTGTTCATGAACTCCGAGGTGAGCGGCGGGATGATGATGCGGAAAGCCATGGGCAACAGCACGTAGCGATAGGTCTGCGTCAAGGTGAAACCCATTGCGAGGCCGGCGTTCATCTGGCCGCGCGGCAGGCTCTGGATGCCGGCGCGCACCTGCTCGGCGATTCGCGCCGAGGTGAAGAGCCCGAGGCCGATCGCGGCGGTGAAGAACTCCTTGGCCGGCATGTCCTGCTTCACCCACATCGAGAGATCGCGCGGCAGCAGTTCCGGTACGACGAAGAACCAGAGGAAGAGCTGCACCAGGATCGGGATGTTGCGGAAGAGTTCGACCCAGACATTGGCGGGGGCCGACAGGATGCGTCGCGGCGAAGTGCGCAGCGTGCCAACGATGCTGCCCAGGACCAGTGCGATCACCCAGGCGCTCATGGCGACCGCCACGGTCCATCCCAGGCCGGAGATCATCCAGTCGAGATAGGTCTCCTCACCCGCCTGCACCTGTTGCAGGAAGATGCCCCAATTCCAGTGGTAATTCATGGCGCGCAGCCTCGCTTCATCCGCACGTTTCGGCTCCCCAGTATGAACGGAGGACGGGGCGGCGCGAAGCCGTACCGTCCTCCAGGACCGTCAGGCGACGGCGTGTCAGCGCTTGTTGTATTGCTCGGCCGGCTCGTCGTTCGGGCTGGCCAGCGCCTTCTTGAGTGCGTCGCTCATCGGGAAGTTGAGGTTCACGTTCTTGGGCGGGATCGGGCTCAGGAACCACTTGTTGTAGAGCTTCTCGATCTCGCCGCGCTTGGCGAGGTCGCGCACCGTCGCGTGCACCATGCCTTTGAACTGCGGGTCGTCCTTGCGGAACATGATCGCGATCGGCTCGACCGACAGCGGCTCGCCGACGATGGCGTAATCCTGCGGCGCCTTGGAGTTGGCGATCAGGCCGAGCAGCAGGTTGTCGTCCATCACGAAGGCGACGGCACGGTCGGTTTCGAGCAGCAGGAAGGAGTCGGCGTGGTCCTTGCCATACACCTCCTTGAAGTTCACGTTCTTGCCCTTTTCGCTCGAGCGCATCAGCTGCACGCTGGTCGTGCCGGTGGTGGTGGCCACGGGCTTGCCATCCAGCTGGGCGAGGCTGGTGATGCCGGAGGACTTCTTGACCGCCATGCGCACGTTGGTCACGTAGGTGGTGGGCGCGAAGGCGACCTGATTCTGGCGGGCCACGTTGTTGGTGGTGGAGCCGCACTCCAGATCCACCGTGCCGTTGGCGACCAGGCTGATACGGTTCTGCGAGGTCACCGGCTGGTAGTTCACCTTGATTGCCGGCATCTTCAGCTTGGCCTTCACCTCGTCGATGATCCGCTGACAGATATCGATGTGATAGCCGATCGGTTTCTGGTTCGCGTCCAGGTAGGAGAGCGGGAAGGAGGATTCGCGGATACCCATGGTGACCGCGCCGCTGTCCTTGATCTTCTTGAGCGTGCCGCCGAGTTCCTGTGCGTGTGCCGGCGCAACCAGCGCGGAGCCCAGAACGCACAGTGCGATCAGATTCTGGAATTTCATCAGACTTCTCCTTCTTCGTTTCCGTTGTGGGCCGCTGCCACCCGCCCGGGGCGGCACCTGCTGCTTTCGGGGACTTGCCGGCGTGGGCCTACGCCGGCGTATGGTGGCGCAAACCGAGATGGCAAGCGGCTCTCCGCGCCGAATGTTAATGGCGCCGAAGCCCCTCCCAGCCCGCCCTGTTGCGTCGGCGAGACATATGAGAAGTATCTCGCGCCACTTTTGTTCCATGGGCTAGCGCGGTATGTCACGGCTGTGCATAGCCGCGGTCCCTATACTTCTGCCGGTTTTTAGGATTTTTGCGGGGTTCGTGTGGGCAGTACTCTTCGAGGTGCATTGGCGGTCCTGCTGACACTGGCGGCGCCGGCCCATGCCGCGGATCCCAAGGCCGCGCGCTATTACGAAGACGCCCAGGTGCGCTACGACAAGCGCGACTACGCGGGCGCCGTCATCCAGCTCAAGAACGCGCTGCAGAGCGACCGCAGCATGCTTGCAGCGGAGATCCTGCTCGGCAAGGCCTTGCTCGCCTCCGGCGACGCGGCGGGCGCCGAGGTCGCCCTGCGTGAGGCCCGTAACCTCGGTGTGGACGCCGCCGAAATCGCCGTCCCGCTTAACCAGAGCCTCTACGCCCAGGGCAAGTATGTCGAGCTGCTGGCCCTGCCCATGCCGCAGAACTTGGGGCGCGTGCCCAAGGTGGATCTGCTGGTGATCCGCGGCAGTGCGCAAGTCGAGATCGGCGATCCGCGTGCCGCCGCACGCATCTTCGACGAAGCCCGCGCGATCGATCCCAAGGCCCTGTCGGTCATGCTGGCCGACGCCAACCAGCAGCTGCGTGCCGGCGATCTCGCCCGCGCCGATGCATTGACCCGCGATGCCGTGGCGCAGTCGCCGGACAGCGCCGAAGCCTGGTCGGCCCGCGCCTCCGTGCTCACGGCCATGGGCCAGCCGCAGCCTGCCTTGCAGGCCTACGACCGCTCCTTGCAGATCAAGCCGCGGGCAATCGAGCCCCGCCTCTCCCGGATCGGATTGCTGATCGACCTTAACCGCGATGCCGACGCGGCCAAGGACCTGCAAGCCCTGTCCGAAGTCGCGCCCGACGATGCCCGTGCCGCCTTCCTCAATGCCGTGCTCGCCGCCCGCCGTGGCGACAGCGAGGCGGTGGCGCGCGAGATGGCCAACGTCGTCAAGGTGGTCGACAGCGTCCCGCCGGAGGTGCGCAACCGCCGTGCGAGCCTGCTTCTCCTCGGAGGCCTGGCTCACTACAGCCTCCGCAATCCCGAGAAGGCGCGGGCCGCGCTGGAGAACTTCCTGCGCCTGCAGCCGGGGCATCCGGGGGCTACCCGTACCCTGGCTTCGATCTATCTCGACGCGCGCGACTTCGGTCGTGCCTCCGATCTGCTGGAAGACTACCTGCGCCGCAATCCGCGCGATCCGCAGGCGCTCAATCTGCTGTCCGCCGCCTACCTGGCCCAGAAGCGCTATGCCCAGGCGGGCGCCCTGCTGCAGCAGGCGGTGGATCAAGGCGTGCAGGACGCCAACGTCCAGGCTGCGCTGGGCGCGACGCGCGCTGGCCAGGGGCAGGACGTGCTGGCGGAACAGCATCTGCGCAAGGCCTTCGGGCGTGGCGGCGATCCGGTCTCCGGCTATACGCTGGCTGTCCTGCTCCTGCAGAAGGGCCAAGGCAAGGACGCTGCGCAGGTCTGCGACGCGCTCGTCGCCAAGGACCCGCGCAACCCGACGCTGCTCAACATGCAGGGGCTTGCCCGTGCCCAGCAGGGAGACATGGCTGGTGCCCGCAAGGCCTTCGAGGGCGCGCTTGCAGTCGCGCCGACCTACCCGCCCGCGCTGCTCAACGCGGCTCGCCTGGACGCGGTCGAGGGCAAGAGCGACATGGCGCGCAAGCGCCTCAATCAGCTCGTCGCCGGCGACAAGCCGAACATCGATGCACTGATCGAGCTGGCGCAGCTCGAAGCCCGCGCCGGCCGCACCGACGCCGCCCGCCAGCAGATCGAGAAGGCGCAGGCGCTTGCGCCGCGCAACCCGCGTCCTGCGCTGATCCTGGTCGATATCTACCTCGCCCGCGGCGATGTGCAGGCGGCGCTGGAGACCGCGCGTTCCGCCGCTTCGGCGGCGCCCGACAACGTGGCCGCCGCCATGTCGCTGGCGCGCGTGCGGATCGCGGCCGGCGACACGGCCCGGGCGCGCGAGAACCTTGTCGACGCCCGCAAGCTGGCCGAGAACGACCCGCGCCTGCTGGTGGATATCGCCCGCATGCAGTTGCAGGCCGATCACCGCGACGGCGCCGCTTACAGCCTTGAGAAGGCCCTCTCGGCAGATCCCGACTTCTATCCGGCCTTGGAGTTGCAGGCCGAAATCGCCCTGCTGGCGCGCGATCTCGGGACCGCCGAACGCCTCGCCAAGCGGATGGAGCAACGCTTCCCCACCAAGGCGGCGAGCGCACATATTCTGGGTGACGTTACCCTGGCGCGAGGGCAGACCGCCGCTGGGCTCGCCCTGCATCGATCCGCCTACGCGCGCGAGCCGGTCCCGGCGAGCGCAGTGCGCGTTTTCCGCGCCTACGCCGCGGTTGGCGACGTGCGTGGGGGCGTGGCCTTCCTGCGCGATGTGGTCAAGGTCAAAGGGGCGGATCCGTTGGTGCTCGGCGCGTTGGCCGAGGGCCAAGTGCGCTCCGGAGACTGGCAGGGCGCCAAGGTTAGCTACGAGCAACTGATGAAACTCCAGGGCGCCCGCCCGGACCTGCTGAACAACCAGGCGCTGGTGCTGTTGGAGCTCAATGATCCCGGCGCGCTCGCCGTGGCTGAGAAGGCCTGGAAACTGGCTCCGGCAGACGCCGGGGTGATCGATACCTATGGCTGGGTGCTGGCGCGGCAAGGACAACTCGACAAGGCTCTGAGCTTGCTCCGCGAGGCCAGATTGCGTGATCCGCGTAATCTCGACGTCCGCTACCACCTGGCCTGGACGCTCGCAAAGACGGGGCGCACGCGGGAGGCGAAGGACGAACTCGCGCCGGCGCTTGAGGCGGGCGCGCAACTCGAATCGGCCGCCGCAGTGCGCAAGCTTGCCGACCAGCTAGGGGGGTGATTGCGGGCGCTCGACGCAGGCCGAGGCGCTTGTCGGGCGTTTTTACTTTGCGCTGTTGTTTTTGATGTTTGCGTTTTCAAGTTGCTGATCTGAAAGCGATATTTTTCGTGGCCTGGCAATTGCTTCTGGCTCCGCAATCGCCGGCTCATCGGCAATAGAGAATCACAAGAGGAACACATGAATTCCAAGACCGTCCTCGGAAGCCTGATCGTGGCCTGCAGTCTGCTGGCCTCGGTACCCGCGTCGGCAGCCTATTCCTGGACCTTCTCGCGCTCCGACTGCGCGGGCAAGCAGGCCAGCAGTGGCGTGAAGTCCGACTGGTTCACCAGCTGCAGCTCGACCGGCACGCCCTCGTCGGCACCGGATGTGACGACGACTGCGTGGGCCAATACGGCATCCGGCGGCAAGATCGAGTCGGGTTATGTCGGCGCCTATTCCGACGATCCGCTGCACCTTGGCGTAGTGAACAAGAAGGAAGACGGTTCGCAGCCCAACCACGCGATGGACAACAACGGCTACTACGACTCGCTGCTGATGAGCTTCGGCGGTGCGGTCAAGCTGACGTCGCTCCAACTGAACTACGCCAATACCGATTCCGACATGACCGTGCTGGCCTACTACGGCTCCGGCGCCCCGGTGCTGGCAGGCAAGTCCTATGCGGATCTACTGTCGGCGGGCTGGAAGCTGGTCGGGCACTACGCGGATGTCTACAACAACGCCAATCACGCCGTGACGATCAATGCCGACAACTACATCTCCCAGTACTGGCTGATCGGCGCGTACAATCCGCTGGTGGATCCGGCCAACCCCGGCTGGTCCTCGACCAACGACTACGTGAAGCTTCAATCGGTGAGCGGTGAAACGACCCGCGTCCCCGAGCCTTCCTCCCTGCTGATGTTCGGGCTGGCCTTCGCGGGCCTCGTGTATGCCCGCAAGCGCCGGCCGGACGTGGATGGCACTGGCTTTGCGTGATGGGTGGTTTGTGATCGAACTGCTCTGACGTTTCTTCTGAAACGTTCTTAAGACGCCGCGAATAGCGGCGTTTTTTTTTGGCTCGGCCGGGAATGCTTGCCGGGCAGCGATCTCGCGCTATGCTCCGGGTTCCGGAGGAGGCTCATGCGAACTTTCATGGTCGCCAACCCCAAGGGCGGGGCGGGCAAGAGCACGCTTGCAACGAACCTGGCGGGCTGCCTCGCGCAGCGAGGCTGGGCCAATGGCGACACAAGGGTCATGCTGGGCGATGTCGATCGCCAGCAGTCGGCGCGCTCGTGGTTGTCGATACGACCGGCCGCTGTCGCGCCGATCTCGTCCTGGGAGCTCAATCCAGGCGAGCCCGCCCGGCCGCCCAAGGGTACGACGCACGCCGTCATCGATACGCCCGCCGGCCTGCATGGCGACAAGCTCAAGAATCTGTTGCGGCTCGCGGACGCCGTCCTCGTACCCTTGCAGCCGTCCCTCTTCGACATCCTGGCGACGCGCACCTTCCTCGACGATCTGGCGGAACTGAAGGCTGCCCGCGGCACGGTGGTTGGCCTGGTAGGGATGCGGGTGGATAGCCGCACCCGGGCCGCTGAGCAGCTGATCCGCTTTACCGAGACGCTCTCATTGCCGCTACTGGGCACGCTTCGCGACACACAGAACTACGTTCAGCTCGCAGCCCATGGTCTGACGCTCTTCGACATCGCGCCCTCACGCGTGGAGAAGGATCTGGCGCAATGGGAGCCGATCGAGCGCTGGGCGCGCCTGGTCGGCTGATGCGCTTCTGGTAGAGGAGCGCGTTCTGCGTCAGGCGTCTACCAGTTCGCCCTCCTCGGGCTCCACTTCTTGCTGCTGTAGCGCCCACATCTGGGCGTAGGCGCCGCCGCGTGCCAGCAGGTCGTTGTGATGGCCGCGCTCGACGATGCGGCCCGCATCCATCACCAGGATTTCATCGGCGTCCATGATTGTCGAGAGCCGGTGTGCGATCACGATCGCCGTGCGGCCCGCCGCGGCCGCGTCGATCTGTGCCTGGATGGCTTTCTCGGTCCGTGAGTCGAGCGCCGAAGTGGCCTCGTCGAAGATCAGGATCGGCGGGTCTTTCAGCAAGGCCCGCGCAATTGCCACCCGCTGCTTCTCACCGCCGGAAAGCTTGAGGCCGCGTTCCCCGACGCGGGTCTCGTAGCCGTCGGGCAAATGGGCGATGAACCCCTCGAGCTGCGCAGCGCGAGCCGCCGCGGCGACTTCCGCGTCGCTCGCCTCGGGGCGGCCGTAGCGGATGTTGTAGGCCAGGGTGTCGTTGAACAGCACGGTGTCCTGCGGAACGATGCCGATCGCGCGGCGCAGGCTGCCCTGCTGGAGCTGCCGGAGGTCGACCCCGCCGACTTCGATGCAGCCGGCGCTCACGTCGTAGAAGCGATAGAGCAGGCGCGCCAGCGTTGACTTGCCCGAGCCGGACTGGCCGACGACAGCTACCGTCTTGCCCGGTGCGACCTCGAAATCGACATCGAAGAGAATCTGCCGTCGGGCATCGTAGGCGAAGCCAACATGGCGGAAGCGCACGCCAGGTGCTGCTGTCGGCAGCGAACGGGCGTCCGGCGCGTCCTCCACTTCGCGATGCGTGTGCATCAGGCCGAACATGCGTTCGATATCGGTCAGCGCCTGGCGGATCTCGCGATAGATCACGCCGAGGAAGTTCAACGGTGCGTAGAGCTGGATCAGGAAGGCGTTGACCAGCACGATGTCGCCGATGGTCATGCTGCCGGCCGCGACGCCGCTGGCGGCACGCCACATCATCGCGGTGACGCCGCCAGCGATGATGAAGGCCTGGCCGATGTTCAGCGCGGACAGCGAATACTGGTTCTTCACCTGCGCCGCGATGTAGTGCTGCAACTGGGTGTCGTAGCGGCGCGCCTCGAAGTCCTCGTTGTTGAAGTACTTCACCGTCTCGTAGTTGAGCAGGCTGTCGATCGCGCGCGAATTGGCGGCCGAGTCCAGCTCGTTGGCCTTGCGCCGCAGGGCCGTGCGCCAGTTGGTCACCGTCACCGTGAAAACGATATAGAGCATGAGCGTGCAGAGCGTGATCAGCGCGAAGCTCGGCTCGTACTGGCGCAGCAGGATGGCGATCACCAGACCGATTTCCACCAGCGTGGGCAGGATGCTGTAGAGCGTGTAGCTGATCAGCGAGCCGATCGAACGTGTGCCGCGTTCGATATCCCGCGAGAGGCCGCCAGTCTGGCGTTCCAGGTGAAAGCGCAGCGAGAGCGAGTGCAGATGCCGGAACACCTCCAGCGAGATATGCCGGACCGCCTCCTGTGTCACGCGCGCAAAGATGAGTTCGCGTAGCTCGGTAAAAAGCGAAGTGGACAGGCGCAACAGGCCGTAGGCGACGAGCAATGCGGCGGGCACCACGATGAAGGCCTGCTCGCGCGTGATCGTGAGGCCGTCGATCAGGTGCTTGAAAACCAGCGGCACCGCCACGTTGGCGAGCTTGGCCGAGATCAGGCAGACCATCGCCAGCACGACCCGGGTGCGGTATCGCCAGAGGTAGGGCAGAAGCGAGCGGATTGTCGCCCAGTCGCGGCGTTCCCCGGCCGCGGCCGGGGCGGGAAGTGGAGTGGAGGCGCGTCTCATCGGATCAGTGTAACGCCGGCGCTGGCGCGGCTTTGGCCGCCCCGCGCGGAGGCGTGTTGCAGGGCGCCGACCCGGCCATACGGTTGCGTACGGATTTTTCTTGACTTGGCTCAAAACGACCGTATGATTCAAACAAACGTTTGAACTGCGGGTCGGGGGGTCCGTAGGCATGAACAACACCGAAGCTCGCGGCGCAGAGACGCCCGAGCGCATTCTCGACGCAGCCGAGATCCTGTTCACTGAACATGGCTTCGACGGCACGTCCATGCGCATGATCACCGGCCGGGCCAACGTGAACCTGGCCGCGGTGAACTATCACTTCGGCACCAAGGAAGCGCTCTTCCAGGCGGTCTTCCGTCGCCGGATCGATCAGCTCAACCTGGCGCGCATCGAAGCCCTGGACCGCATGCAGCGCGAAGCCAATGGCGCGCCGCTCAAGCCCAGCCAGGTGCTCGAGGGTTTCTTCGGCCCCGCGCTCGCGATGGCGGCCGACACCGAGCATGGCGGCCACACCTTCATGCGGCTACTCGGCCGCACCTATACCGAACCCACGCAATTCGTCCGTCGCTTCATGGCGGAAGAGTATGCGGACGTAATGAACCGCTACGCCGACGCGCTCTATGGCGCGCTTCCCGGCGTGCCGGTCTCGGAAATCCTCTGGCGACTGCACTTCATGATGGGGGCGGTGTCCTATGCAATCTCGGGCATCGACGCACTGAAGCTGGTCGTTCCTCAACTCGACGACGATCCGTCCAAGATCGGCTCGCGCCTCATGGCCTTCCTGCTCGGTGGCCTGAGGGCGCCGCTGGCGGATGCACCCAAGCCGCATGCGGCCACTGGCGCGCACGTCAATCACGCTGAGAGCGCCGCGACGGCCGACGCTCCCGGCGCAAGCAACGCATAAGGAGACGGCAATGTTGTGGATCTTGATCTGTGCGCTTCCGCTGCTGGCGATCGTGCTCGCCTTCGCGCGGGCGCCGCTGTGGCTGTGGCTGGTAGGTGGTCTCGCCTGGCTGGCGGGCCTTGGCCAGATAGCCGGCCTGTCTTCTACGACCACTGCCGCCGTGATGGTCGTCTATGCCGTCGTGCTGGGCGTTTTCCTTGTGACGCCAATCCGTCGCGCGCTGATTTCGCGACCGCTCTTCTCGGTCTACCGCAAGATCCTGCCGGCGATGTCGGACACCGAGAAGACCGCGCTCGAAGCCGGTACGGTGTGGTGGGAAGGCCAGCTCTTCGGCGGCCGTCCGAACTGGCAACAGATGCTGGACATCCCCGAGCCCAAGCTCAGTACCGAGGAGCAGGCCTTCCTCGACCACGAGGTCGAAGAACTCTGCCGCATGGTCAATGACTGGGACACCGCGCATGTCTACAACGACATGCCGGAAGATGTCTGGCAGTACATCAAGGACAAGGGCTTCCTCGGGATGATCATCCCGAAGGAATACGGCGGCAAGGGCTTCTCCGCGATCGCCCACTCCGAAGTGATCATGAAACTCTCCACCCGCTCGTCGGCTTCCGCCGTGAGCGTGATGGTGCCCAACTCGCTCGGCCCGGCGGAGCTGCTGCTCCACTATGGTACGGACGCACAGAAGCAGCACTACCTGCCGCGTCTGGCCAAGGGTCTGGAAATCCCGGCCTTCGCGCTGACCAGCCCGGTGGCCGGCTCCGACGCGGCGGCGATTCCTGACCGCGGCATCATCTGCAAGGGCATGTGGCAGGGCCAGGAAGTGCTCGGCATGCGTGTGACCTGGGACAAGCGCTATATCACGCTCGGCCCGATCTGCACGGTGCTCGGCCTCGCCTTCCGCCTCTACGACCCCGAGCACCTGCTTGGCAGCGTGGAAGACCTCGGCATCACCTGCGCGCTGGTGCCCTCGACCCACCCTGGCGTGAACATCGGCCGCCGTCACTTCCCGCTCAACGCCGTGTTCCAGAACGGCCCGAACTGGGGTAACGACGTCTTCATGCCGCTGGACTTCATCATCGGTGGTCCGAAGATGGCCGGCCAAGGCTGGCGCATGCTGATGGAATGTCTGGCGGCAGGTCGCTCGATCTCGTTGCCCGGTTCGAACACCGGCATGACCAAGCTGACCGCGCGTGCCGTTGGCGCCTACTCCCGCGTTCGCGCGCAGTTCAAGACCGCGATCGGCCGCTTCGAAGGCATCGAGGAACCGCTCGCCCGCATCGGCGGCAACCTCTACATGATCGACGCCGCACGCCGCATGACCGCCGGCGCGATCGACCTCGGCGAGAAGCCCTCGGTGGTCTCCGCGATCGTGAAGTACCACGTTACCGAACGTGCCCGCGCCGCGGTGAACGACGGCATGGACATCCTCGGTGGCAAGGGCATCTGCCTGGGCCCGCAGAACTTCCTCGGACGTGCCTACCAGCAGCTGCCGATCGGCATCACGGTGGAAGGCGCGAACATCCTCACCCGCAGCCTGATCATCTTTGGCCAGGGCGCGATCCGCTGCCATCCCTTCGTGCTCACCGAAATGCGCGCGGCGCTCGACAGCGACGCCAACCGCGGCCTCAAGGCTTTCGACGGCGCACTCTTCTCGCACATCGGCTTCACCGTCAGCAACGCGGTGCGCACGCTGGTCTATGGCCTCACCGGTTCGCACTGGGTCGGCACGCCCAAGGTCGCGCGCGAGACGCGCCGCTACTACCAGCAGCTCACGCGCTTCTCCGCGGCCTTCGCCTTCCTCGCCGACGTGTCGATGCTCACCATGGGTGGCGACCTCAAGCGCAAGGAGAAGCTCTCCGCGCGCCTGGGCGACATCCTCTCGCTGATGTACCTGTGCTCGGCCACGCTCAAGCGCTATGAGCTGGAAGGCCGCCAGGAGGCCGATGCGCCGCTGATGCACTGGGCGATCTGGGACGCGATGTTCAAGGCGCAAAGCGCCTTCGAAGGCGTGCTCTCCAACTTCCCGGGCCGCTTCACCGCCTTCGTGCTGCGCCGGATGATCTTCCCGCTGGGCCGCCCGTACGTCGTGCCTTCGGACAAGCTGGGCCACCAGGTGGCCGAGATCCTGATCGGCGACAGCGCGGCGCGCGATCGCCTGATCCAGGGTTCCTTCGTTGATCGCGGTAACGAGGAAGACCCGGTCGCGGTCCTCGAGCTCGCACTCAAGGCGACGCTCGCCGCCGAGGGCATCGAAGCCAAGGTCCGCGCCGCGCAGAAGGCCGGCCGGATCAGCGCCCGCGGTCCGCAGGAAGCCGCCCGCCAAGCGCTGGCGCAGGGCCTCATCACGCAGGAAGAAGCGGCCATGCTGCAGCGTCGCGAAGCCCTGCGCGCCAAAGTGATCCGGGTCGACGACTTCCCCGCCGATCTGGGCGTGGGAAATCTGCAGGCGCATGTGCGCCCGGCCGATTCGGAGCCGGCGACCGCAACCGTACAACGCGAGGCGGCCTGAGCCGTCCGTGACTAAGAGCGTGGTAGGCGTCGCGGCTGGGGGGCCGCGGCGCCGGGACGCGGTGGATTCGGGGGAGTCTGCCGCGTCCCCCCTCTGGGGACAGGAATGAAAGAAGCGATCTACATCATTGACGGCGCGCGTTCGCCGTTCCTCAAGGCGCGCAACGCGCCCGGTCCGTTCGCGGCCTCGGACATCGCGACGGCCACCGGCCGCGCGCTGCTCACGCGCCAGCGCTTCGCGCCGGAGGATCTGGACGAAGTCATCCTCGGCTGCGCCTCGCCGTCGCCGGACGAAGTGAACATCGGCCGCGTCGTCGCGCTGCGCATGGGTTGCGGCCTCGATGTGCCGGGCTGGACGGTGATGCGCAACTGCGCCTCCGGCATGCAGGCGATCGACTCCGGGATCAACAACATCCTCGCCGGTCGTTCGAACCTCGTGCTCGCCGGCGGTGTGGATGCACTCTCGCGCGCGCCGCTGCTCTTCTCCGACGCGATGGTGCGCTGGCTCTCCGGCTGGTACGCCACGAGGACTGCGGGCCAGAAGGTCGCCGCGCTGCGCAAGTTCAAGCTCGGCTACCTCGCACCGGTGGTCGGCATCATGAAGGGACTGACCGACCCGATCGTCGGCCAGCTCATGGGCCAGACGGCCGAGAACATCGCCTTCAAGTTCGGCATCAATCGCCGCCAGATGGACGAGTTCGCCGCGCGTAGCCACCAACGTGCGCTGGCGGCGCGCAACGCGGGCCACTTCGCGCAGGAGCTGGTGCCGCTGATCGATGCCAAGGGCAATGTCTACGCGGAAGACGACGGCGTGCGTGCCGACTCCACCGCGGACGCGCTCGCCAAGCTCAAGCCCTTCTTCGACAAGAAGTACGGTCAGGTCACTGCGGCCAACAGCTCGCAGATCACCGATGGCGCAACCTGGCTGGTGCTGGCCTCGGAAGCGGCGGTGAAGCAGCACGGGCTCACGCCGATCGGCCGCATCGTGGACAGCGAATGGGCCGGCCTCGCGCCCGACCAGATGGGCCTGGGCCCGGTGCATGCCGCCACGCCGATCCTGCAACGCCATGGCCTCGGCCTCAATGATCTCGACGCCTGGGAGATCAACGAAGCCTTCGCGGCGCAGGTGCTTGCCTGCATCGCCGCCTGGAAGGACGACACCTACTGTCGCGAACAGCTCGGCCTGCCGGGCGCGCTCGGCGCGCTGGACGAAAGCAAGCTCAATGTTGACGGCGGCGCCGTCGCCATGGGTCACCCCGTCGGGGCGAGCGGCGCGCGCATCGTTCTGCATCTGCTCAACACCCTGCGTCGTACCGGCGGCAAACGCGGCATCGCCAGCATCTGTATCGGTGGCGGGCAGGGCGGTGCAATGCTGGTTGAGGCGCTCTGAGGCCGCGATGAAAATCGGACTGCTGGTCGACTCCACCTGCGATCTGCCGCGCAACTACTTCGACTCCGGAGACGTTGCGCTGATGCCCATCTCCATGCAGGTGGGCGGACAGGTGCTCGAGGACCAGCGTGACGAAACCGAGACGCTCGCCTTCCATCGCAAGATGGCCGAGGTACGCGACGAAAACTTCGCCGACTCCATGCCCTACACCGCCGAGGCGATCGAGAAACTCTTCCTCGATCGCCTCGTGCTCGAATACGACCACGTCTTCTGTCTCACCGTCACCGCTTCGCGCAGCCAGATCTACGACAACGCGATGAAGGCGAGCTTCGGCATCGTCTCCAAGTACCGCGAGATCCGCCGCACCGCGGGTCTCTCCGCGCGCTTCACGCTGGCGGTGATCAATAGCCGCAATCTCTTCACCGGCACCGCGGTGCTGGCCACCGAGATCGTACGGATGATCCGCGAAGGCAAGCCGCCTTCCGAGATCGACCACCGGGTGCGCGAGTTCGTGCCGCACACCTATGCCTACATGGTGCCGCCCGATCTCTTTCACATCTACAAGCGCGCCTCGCGCCGCGGCGACAAGAGCCTGAACTGGGCCGGCTACACGCTGGGCTCGGTCTTCGACGTCAAGCCCATCCTCTGCGGCCACATGGACCACACCGGCCCGGTCGCGAAGATGCGGCATTTCGATCCCGCCGTGGAAACCATGTTCGCCAACGTCACCCGTGCGGTGAAGGCGGGCCTGATGGTGCCGCAGGTCTGCATCGGCTTCGGCGGCGATCCCGCCAACGTAGCGCACCTGCCCGGCTACGCGCGTCTCAAGGACGCCTGCGATGCACGTGAGGTGGCGCTGATCGTCGCGCCCATGAGCATGGCCGGCGGCGTACACACGGGACCGGGCTGCGTGAGCGTGGCCTTCGTCTCCGACAAACATCAATTCGAAGAACGCATCTGATGGACACCACCTTCCGCCACTGGCAACTCACCCGTGATTCCCTCGGCCTCGCCTGGCTCACGCTCGACGTCGCCGATGCCTCCGCCAACACGCTGGGCGCCGAGGTGATGGCCGAATTCGCCGGGGTGCTGGACCAACTCGACCGCGAGCCGCCCAAGGGCCTGGTGATTCGCTCCGGCAAGAGCGCGGGCTTCATCGCCGGCGCCAACATCGAGGAGTTCACCCGCATCGCCAGCCCGGCCGATGCGCGTGCGATCGTCGAACGCGGCTGGAACCTGTACAACCGGCTCGCCGCCGTGCCCTATCCGACGCTGGCGTTGATCCGTGGCCACTGCATGGGAGGTGGCCTCGAACTTTCGCTCGCGTGCCGCTATCGCGTGACGGTGGATGAACCCGGCACCAAGCTCGCGCTGCCTGAAGTCATGCTGGGCATCGTCCCGGGTTGGGGCGGCATGCTGCGCCTGCCGCAGGTGGTCGGTCCGACTGCCGCGCTGGACATGATGCTCACCGGCAAGAACATCGATGCGCGCCGCGCGAAGAAGATGGGCCTCGCCGACGAATGCGTACCGCCGCGCGTGATGGAGAACACCGCGCGCATGCTGGTGCTCTCCGGTCGCGGACCGCGCAAGCTGCCACTGATGCAACGCCTGATGCTCGGCCCGCTCAAAGGCATGGTGGTCAAGGGCGCACGCAAGCAGGTCGCCAAGCGCGCGCGGCAGGAACACTATCCCGCGCCCTACGCGATCATCGACATTTGGGCCAACTACGGCGGCAATGCGCTGGCCGTGCCGGCGAACTCGCCCTCCTCGCTGGATGCGATCTTCGGCTCCAAGACCACCGCCAACCTGGTGCGCGTGTTCTTCCTGCAGGAGCGCCTCAAGGGCTTCGGCAAGGAATCGGATTTCGCGCCGCGCCATGTGCATGTGGTCGGCGCCGGCGTGATGGGCGGCGACATCGCGGCCGTGTGCGCGATGCGCGGAATGACCGTCACCCTGCAAGACCAGAGCGTCGAGCGCATCGCGCCAGCGATCAAGCGTGCTGCGGACCTCTACGCCAAGCGCTACCGCGGCGACGAGAAGCAGGTGCGCTTCGCGCTCGATCGTCTGGTGGCCGACCCGCAGGGCGCGGGCATCGCGCAGGCCGACGTGATCATCGAGGCGATCTTTGAAAACCTCGAAGCCAAGCAGGCGCTCTTCCGCGACATCGAGGCGCGCGCGAAGGCCGACGCGATCATCGCGACGAACACCTCCTCGCTGCGCCTGGAAGACATCGCCGCCGGCTTCACCCGGCCCGAGCGCCTGGTCGGCATCCACTTCTTCAACCCGGTGCCCAAGATGCCGTTGGTCGAAGTGGTTAGCGCGGCGAACACCGATGCGGAAGTCGCCAGGCGTGCCGCTGCCTTCGTACGCAAGATCGAGAAGCTGCCGTTGCCGGTGAAGAGCGCGCCGGGCTTCCTCGTCAACGCCGTGCTCGGCCCCTATCTGCTCGAAGCCATGCGCTGTGTGGACGAAGGCATCACACCCGAGGCCGTGGATGCCGCGGCGCTCGCCTTCGGCATGCCCATGGGCCCGATCGAACTGGCAGATACCGTCGGCCTCGACATCGCCATGGCCGCCGGCAAGGGCCTCACCGGCGCCGCCGAGCCGCCCAGGAAGCTCGCCGAGCTGATGCAGGCCGGGCATCTGGGCAAGAAGAGCGGTCGCGGCTTCTATGTCTGGCAGGACGGCCGTGCGCAGAAGGCCCAGGGTGCCACGGCGCCCGCGGGCCTCGCACAGCGTCTCGTGCAACCCATGCTGGATGCCACCCGCCGACTGGTCGACCAGTCCGTGGTGGCCGATGCGGATCTCGCCGATGCCGGCGTGATCTTCGGCACCGGCTTCGCCCCCTATACCGGTGGCCCCATGAACTACCTCGGTTCCCAGCCGAGGGCCTGAGAAGACGCGAATGATTCTGCTGCGCGCTCCGATGCCGAAGCTCCGATGCTCGCCGCACTCCAGTACGGCTGCGCTCCTCCCTTCGGCCTCGGAACGCTCGCTACGAATCCTTCGCGCCTTCTGAAGACGCTAGCAACAAAGGAATCCCCCGTCCCATGGATGACGATTTTCTCCCCCACGCATCGGACAAGCAGCCCGCGCTGCGTCTGATCCCCATGCCGCGCGACCTGAACTTCGCCGGCGACGTTTTCGGCGGCTGGATCATGTCCAACGTCGACCTCGCGGGCTCGGTGCCCGCCGTACGCCGCGCCCGGGGCCGTGTTGCCACCGTCGCGGTGAACTCCTTCCTTTTCAAGCAAGCCGTGAGCGTCGGCGACCTGGTTAGCTTCTATGCTGATGTCGTGAAGGTCGGCAGAACTTCGATCACGGTGGATGTCCACGTCTACGCCGAACGCAACCCCGCCAATCCGCAGGTTGTGAAGGTGACCGAAGCACAGCTGACCTATGTCGCAATAGACGCGCAGGGCAGCAAACGCGAAGTACCGCCCGAAGTCCGATGACAGAGGCGCACACCGACACCTCTACCCAAGGGTGCGAATCGAGAGAGAGGAGAAACCACGCAATGAAAAAGACTTACATCGCCCAATTGGTCGGAGCAGCGTTGGGCACGCTGGCGGCAGCTTCGGCCCACGCTTCCGCGTTCCAGTTGCTGGAGAACAGTGCTGTCATCAGCGGTAACGCAGGTGCCGGCACGGCAGCTGCAGCAGAAGATGCCAGCACCGCGTTCTACAACCCGGCCGCCATGGTGTTCATGAAGAATCGCAACCAGATCAGTGCATCGATCGACGTTGTGAAACCGACCGCCAAGTTCAAGAACAACGGCAGCACGCTGCCGGCTGCCACCACCCCGGCTAACCAGGGTGGTGAGGGCGGCGACGCCGGCGACTGGACGCCGGTGCCGGGCCTCAACGCCACCTGGGGCCTGAGCGATCGCTTCTCCATGGGTCTGGCCATCGGCGCGCCCTTCGGTCTCAAGACGGAGTACGACAAAGGCTGGATGGGCCGTTATCAAGCGGATGTGTCGGATGTGCAGTCGATCGACATCAACCCGTCTTTCGCATGGAAGGTGACCGACAGCTTCGCGATCGGCGGCGGCGTGAGCTACCAGCACTTCAGTGCCGAGCTGTCGCAGGCGGTGAACTTCGGCGCGCTGGTCGGCGGCGCCTGCCCGTCCGTGGCGCCGGCGCTCGTCTGCCAGGGCGCCGCCGCGCAAGGCGCCTTCACCAACAAGGAAGGTCATTCCACCGTCTCGGGTGACTCCAACGAGTGGGGCTGGAACCTGGGCCTGGCAGGTCTCGCAGACCACCCGCGTGGGCCTGGCCTATCGCTCGTCGATCGAACACACCGTCGAGGGTGACGTGACGTTCGACCGCCCGAGCTTCGGCGCGACCTTCGACCCGGCGGTTGCGGCGCTCACCCCTAACGGCCCCGCACGCGTGACGATCAAGCTGCCGGACACCTGGACGCTCTCGGCCTTCCAGCAGATCGACGAGAAGTGGAGCATCCAGGGCGACATCGCGCGCACCGGTTGGTCCAGCATCAAGACGCTGGATATCTACCGCACCAACGGCACGCTCTTGGCTTCGTCGTACTACAACTGGAAAGACACCTGGCGCGTTGCGCTGGGCGGCGCCTACCAGTACAGCGACGCGCTCAAGCTGCGCGCCGGCGTGGCCTACGACCAGTCGCCGGTGGATGACGAGCACCGCACTCCGCGCCTGCCCGACAACGATCGCACCTGGCTGTCCTTCGGCATGAACTACGCCTTCACCAAGGCCCTGTCGATGGACTTCGGCTACACCCATATCTTCGTGAAGAACGCGCCGATCAACGATAGCGGTTACCACGCCGACTACAACCCGGGTGGCATCAACACCACCAACCCGGTGGTGCGCGGCACGGTCAAGGGCGAGTACGAGAACTCGGTGGACATCCTGTCCGCCCAGCTCAACTACTACTTCTGATCGCCTGATCTGACCCGTGGGCGATGCGGCGGGTGCCGCATCGCCCCGGCGCGATGCTCTGCGGGCTTGGCGTTCCCGAGCCCGGAGAAGATCGACGTCGTTTCACATCTCTTTCGCATCATCTCTACCACTCGTCCGTCGTGGCCGGGGGGCCGCGGCATTGCCGACGCAGTGCTCTCTGCTAGGAGTTCTCCCGTGAGCAAATTCATCATCCGCAAGGTCGCGGTGCTGGGTGCCGGCGTGATGGGGGCGCAGATCGCCGCCCACTGCGCCAACGCCGAAGTGCCGGTGATCCTGTTCGATCTTCCGGCCAAGGAAGGCGATCCCAATGGCATCGTCAAGAAGGCGCTGGACGGGCTCAAGAAGCTCGAACCCAGCCCGCTCGCCACGGCCGACCGCGTGCAGTACATCGAGGCCGCCAACTACGAACGCGACCTCGCCAAGCTCGCCGACTGCGACCTCATCATCGAGGCGATCGCCGAGAAAATGGAATGGAAGCGCGAGCTCTACGCCAAGGTCGCACCGCATGTGCGCGGCGACGCGATATTCGCCACCAATACCTCCGGCCTCTCGATCAATGCGCTGGCCGAAGGCTGCCCGGAGTCGCTGCGCCCGCGCTTCTGCGGCGTGCACTTCTTCAACCCGCCGCGCTACATGTCGCTGGTGGAGCTGATCCCCTGCAAGGGCACCGAGCCCGCGCTGCTCGACACGCTGGAAGCCTTCCTCACCACCACGCTGGGCAAGAGCGTGGTGCGCGCGCTGGACACGCCCAACTTCGTCGCCAACCGCGTCGGCGTGTTCTCCATCCTCGCGGTGATGCACCACACCAAGGCCTTCGGCCTCGGCTTCGACGAAGTCGATGCGCTCACCGGTCCGCTGATCGGTCGTCCCAAGTCCGCCACCTACCGCACCGCGGACGTGGTGGGCCTGGACACCATGGCGCACGTCATCAAGACGATGACCGACAACCTGCCGAACGATCCGTGGGCCAGCTACTACGCCGTGCCGGACTGGCTGCAGGCGCTGATCGCCAAGGGCGCGCTGGGCCAGAAGACCCGTGCCGGCGTGTTCCGCAAGGACGGCAAGCAGATCAAGGTGCTGGACCTCAAGGCGCAGGACTACCGTGATGCGGCCGGTGCTGCCGCAGAGGAAGTCGTCGCCATCCTGAAGAACCGCAACCCTGCCGAGCGCTTCGCACAACTGCGCGCGAGCAGCCATCCGCAGGCGCAGTTCCTGTGGGCGATCTTCCGCGATGTCTTCCACTACGTGGCGCTGCACCTCGGCGACATCGCCAACAACGCGCGCGATGTGGACTTCGCGATGCGCTGGGGCTTCGGCTGGCAGCAGGGCCCGTTCGAGACCTGGCAGGCCGCCGGTTGGCGCGAGATCGCCCACGCGATCTCTGCCGACATCGAGGCCGGCAAGGCCATGGCAAAGGCCGCGCTACCAGGCTGGGTATTCGAACGCGAAGGCGTGCATGAAGCGACGGGCTCGTACTCCGCCTCCGCCAACGCCCTCCAGGGCCGTTCGCAGCTGCCGGTGTATCAGCGTCAGCTCTTCCCCGAGCGGGTCTTCGGCGACCCGCAGGAGCGCGGCACCACGCTGTGGGAATCCGAAGGCGTGCGCATGTGGACCCTCGGCGACGAGGACGGCAAGCGCGTGCCCATCCTCTCCTTCAAGAGCAAGATGTGTTCGGTTGGCTCCGAGGTGCTCGATGGCGTGCAGGAAGCGATCAAGCGCGCCGAGAAGGAGTACGACGGCCTGGTGATCTGGCAGCCGACCCCGCCCTTCTCGGTGGGTGCGAACTTGAAGCAGATGCAGCCGGTGCTGGAAGCCGGCGACTTCGCCGCGCTGGAGAAGGTGATCGCCAACTTCCAGGCGACCTCCATGGCCATCAAGTACGCGCAGATCCCGGTCATCACGGCCGTGGTCGGCATGGCGCTGGGCGGTGGCTGCGAGTTCGTGATGCACTCGCCGCGCGCGGTGACGGCGCTGGAAAGCTACATCGGTCTAGTGGAAGCCGGCGTGGGACTCATCCCCGCGGGCGGTGGCTGCAAGGAATTCGCGATCCGCGCCGCGCAAGGCGCTGCCCGCACCGCGACCAACGACCCGATGAACTTCCTCCAGTCGGTGTTCACCAACATCGCCATGGCCAACGTCTCCAAGAGCGCGAAGAACGCGCGCGAGATGGGCCTGCTCAAGGCCGAGGACGTGGTGGTGCTCAACCCCCACGAGGTGCTGCATGTCGCGCGTCGCAATGCGCTCGCGATGGCCGACTCCGCCTGGCGTCCCGCGCTCTCGCCGGCTGGCATTCCGGTCGGGGGCCGCAACGGCATCGCCACGCTGGAGATGATGCTGGTGAACATGCGCGACGGCGGCATGATTTCCGAGCACGACTACACCGTGTCCCGCGCCGCGGCCGTGGCCCTGTGCGGCGGCGAGGTGGAGAGCGGCTCGCTGGTGAGCGAGAAGTGGCTGCTCGATGTGGAGCGCGCGCAGTTCGTCGATCTGCTCAAGACCACGAAGACGCAGCAGCGCATCGCGCACATGATGGAAACCGGCAAGCCCCTGCGCAACTGATGCGCGCGAAGGAGATTCAGCGATGAACCAACAGATCCAGGACGTCTACATCGTCGCCGCCACGCGCACTCCGGTCGCGAAACGCCGCGGCGCCTTCAAGAACGTGCGCCCCGACGACATGCTCGCGCATGTGCTCGCCAACGTCGTGAAGCAGGTGCCCGCCTTCGACCTCGCCGAGATCGGCGACGTGGTGGTGGGCTGCGCGATGCCGGAAGCGGAACAGGGCATGAACGTCGGCCGCATCGGCGTGCTGCTCGCGGGCTTTCCCAACAGCGTGCCGGCCGTCACCGTGAACCGCTTCTGCGCCTCGGGCGTGAATGCCGTGGCGGACGCCGCGCTCAAGATCGCCACCGGCCAGTGCGACATCGCGATCGGCGCCGGTACCGAGTCGATGACTGTCATGCCCACGATGATGGGCAACAAGGTCTCGCTCAACCCGGCGGTCTTCGAGAAGGAAGAGAACCTCGCCATCGCCTACGGTATGGGTCTCACCGCCGAGAAGGTCGCGCAGCAATGGAAGGTCTCGCGCGAAGACCAGGATGCCTTCGCCATGGCCTCGCACCAGAAGGCCGTCGCCGCGATCGCCGCCGGCCGCTTCCGCGACGAGATCACGCCCTACCAAGTGCGCGAACATCTGCCCGACTTCGCCACCAGCACCGTGCGCGTCGTCGAACGCGAGTTCGCCAACGACGAAGGTCCGCGCCCGGACTCTTCTATCGAAGGCCTCACCAAGCTGAAGCCCGTCTTCGCCGCAAAGGGCTCTGTCACCGCCGGCAACTCCTCGCAGATGTCCGACGGCGCGGGCGCTGTGCTGCTGATGAGCGAAGCCGCCGTGAAGCGCACCGGCGCCAAACCGATCGCCCGCTTCCGCGGCTTCTCCGTCGCCGGCGTGCCGCCCGAGATCATGGGCATCGGCCCGATCGAAGCGATCCCGCGCGTATTGAAGCAGGCCGGCGCGAAGCAGTCGGATCTGGACTGGATCGAACTCAACGAAGCCTTCGCCGCTCAGGCGCTGTCCGTGATCCGCACGCTGGACCTCGATCCTTCCAAGGTGAATCCGCTGGGCGGCGCCATCGCCCTGGGCCACCCACTGGGCGCCACGGGCGCCATCCGCACCGCGACCGTGGTGCACGCGATGCAGCGTGGTGAAGCCAAACTCGGGATGGTGACGATGTGTATCGGCACCGGCATGGGCGCGGCGGGCCTGTTCGAAGCCGTCTGATTCTCAACATTGCGGACAAGCAAAAGGGGAGGCCGAGGCCTCCCCTTTTGCTGTGCGCGCGTTGCGGAGCGCATGGACCTAGAGCAACTCGATGTCCTCGCGCGGCAGAGCGATGACGACGTTCTTCATCCGCACAGTCAGCCCCGGCTCTTCCGGGTCACTGACCCGCGTGGCCTTGAAGGGCAGGTCGTCGCGTGGAGACATGTAGGTGGACTTGAACGAGACCTCGGACTGCGAAAGGAGCTTGCCTCCCCGGTCCGCCCGGTAGAGCGCGAAGGCCTTCTCGAAGCCGCCGCGGGCATGGCCCGCGATTTCCGCGCGGCGCTCTTCTGAAATCCCGTACATCAATTCGGCTCTCGGCATGTCGAAGGGCAACACGACCAGATAGCGACTCGCGGACGGACTCCCGTCCTTGGTTTCCTTGACGACAAGCTCGCAACCGAAGAGAAGCGAGCCGCCCTGAGTCGCCACGAGCCGCAGCAGGGGGCTCAGCGAGACAGGCGGTGTGTTGCTCGCGTCAGTCTCGTCGGCATCGGCGAGCTCGGTCAGAAGCTCGACCAGCTTGAGGCTGAGCTTGCCGTTGATGGAGGCTGCCTCGCGTTCCGTGCGATGGCTGACTATCGCCGCATTGACGATCACGCCCGTCAGTCCGAACAGGAAACCGATCGTCGCACCCCCGCCACCGAAGTCCTGGTGGTAAAGGACGGTGTGCTCGCTATCGAGCGCCGCCAGCGTGCCACCCAGGTTGAGCTCCTGATCGGGAAGCCGGCTCACCAGGAAATGCCGGGCCTGGGGTGCCTGGGGTAATTTCTCCTCAGGAACCGGATCTGCGGCCAGAGCATTGGCCGCGACGGCGAACACAAACACGCCGAAGCCTGCGCCGCGAATGCGCATCATCATTTCTTCTCCCCACTTTCTATTTGTGAATCACCGCTGCAGATGGCGGCAAGTGGATTCTGAAGCAGGGTGAAGGGGAAGAGAAGTTGTGGCCGCGGCGGCGGCACCGTTCATGCGGGTCAAGGGCGTTACTCGCGTCGTGGCGGAGCCTCGCCCTCGTGGTCGAGATGTGCGGACAACGCGTCTGCACGACTGTGCTCGCCGCGGCGCAGCGAGCCAGACACGAAAGTCGTGACACGACCGGCGCGAAACTGCTTGGTAGGGGCGGATGTCCTGCCCCGATCGGGTGAGTGAGTTACACGGTGCGAAAGCGCGCGTCGCACGCCTTGTGGGCCCGGGGTTTGCCGCCGGGGGCCGCGCCTCAAAGCTCTTCGCGGCTCGCCCCATCTTCGGCCACCGCCACGCCGGCCACCTCAAACCCCAGCTGCTCCGCAATCCGCGCGTGCGCTGCGTCGGCGAGGTGTCGTCGTGCGGTCGGCGCGTCGATTGCGGGGAGCACGGTGGCGACGGCGACGAGGTCGTCGGCCAGGGTGATCGCGCGCAGGCATTGCATGAGGCTGATGTCGCCGTCGTAGGCGGGGGCGGGGCTGATGGCGTTGCCGCGGTCGCGGTAGCGGATGGCGACGGGCACGAGCGGGACTTGCGCGTCGATCGCGGCCTGGAGCATCGCGGGGCGGAAGGGGAGGAGTTCGGTGCCGTTGGTGGTCGTGCCTTCGGGGAAGGCGACGATCGCGCCGTCCTGGCGCAGGGCTTCGGCGACTTCTTCCGCGGTACGGCGGGCGGCGCTGCGGCTGCCGCGCTGGATGAAGATGGTTTCGGTGCGCGCGGTGAGCCAGCCGATCACCGGCCAGTGGCGCACGTCGTCCTTGCAGACGAAGGCGCAGGCGCGCAGCGCATTGATGACGAAGATGTCGATCCAGGAGACGTGGTTGGCGACCACCAGAACGCCGCATTCGGGCAGCACGCCGCCGGCCTCCAGGCGGATGCCTAAGCGACGCAGCAACTGGCGCGACCAGATGCGTTTGGCGCGGCGCTGCGAGGGAATGCTGCGCCAGGGAAAGGTGAGCGCGACAACGCTGCAGCCCCAGCCGAGATGGAGGGCGACGAGGGCAAGGCGCCAAGCGGCGCGGATCTGGCGGAACACGGGCGGGATGAAGGTGGCTTGTTGGCCGGCGATGGATGCCCCTTGCATCACCGCCGCAGCCGCCATTCTAACAACCCGCATCCGCGCTCCGTTTGTCCCCAGGGGCCAGCGAGGCTGGCCGTTCAGGCCGCCTGACGGTCGATGAAGTGGCGGGTGTAGCGCGAGTCCGCCGCGTTCATCTGCAGGAGCAGCAGCAGATCGGCGGTGTTGAAGTCCGGATCCCAGGCCGGTTCGCCGCAGACGATGGCGCCCGCGCGGATGTAGCCCTTGATGAGCGGGGGCATCTCGGCGCCGTTGCCGTCGCGCAGGGCTTCCACCGGCAGACGCAGGCGCGGGAAGACACGCCATTCGGCCGGGGCCAGGTGTTCTTCAAGTTGCTGGTAGATCGCGGCGGCCGCGTGACCACCGTCAGCCATGCCGATCGAGGCGCAGCCCATCAGGTAGTCGTATCCGCGCTCGGTCATGAAGCGGGCGAGGCCGGCCCACAGCAGCGCGATCACCGAGCCGCTGCGGTAGTCGGGATCGATGCAGGAGCGGCCGATCTCGACCAGGCGGTTGCGGATGTGCTGGAAGCGGGTGAGATCGAATTCGGTCTCGGAGTAGTAGCTGCCGACGCGGCGCGCCGCATCCGGCGTAAGGATGCGATAGGTGCCGACGATGCGGCCGGCGGCCTCGTCGCGCACGATCAGGTGTTCGCAGTAGGGATCGAACAGGTCGCGGTCCACACCGTGCTCACGGCTGGTGAGGCGCGCGCCCATTTCGTCGGCGAAGACACGCCAGCGCAGCTTCTGTGCTTCACGCACTTCGCTGGGCGTGGTGGCAAGGCGGACCTGGAGATCACGGGCGCGTACGCGGGGCTGAGCAGTATCGAGTCTGAGCATGGGTTTTGTCTCTGCTTTGACGTTCGCCGCGACTCTAGAATTGCGCCATGACCCGTCAGTGACACGACGGTGACCGCAACATGACAAACCCGGGCCTACGCAATGAGCAACAAGATCCCCTCGACACCCGCCAATCGCCTGCTGCGCGCGCAGAAGGTGGCCTTCACCGAGCATGCGTACGACTATGTCGAGCACGGCGGCACGGAGGTCGCGGCCAAGGCGCTGGGCCTGCCCGAGCATGCGGTGATCAAGACCCTGGTGCTGGAGGACGAGCGCCACGCGCCACTGATCATGCTGATGCATGGCGACCGCGAGGTCTCGCTCAAGAACCTTGCGCGCGCGATCGGCTGCAAGCATGTGGAGCCCTGCAAGCCGGACGTTGCCGAGCGGCATTCCGGATACAGGGTGGGCGGCACCTCGCCCTTCGGCACCCGCAAGCGGATGCCGGTCTACGTGGAGGCGAGCGTGATGGGGCTGGAGAAGATCTGGATCAACGGAGGCAGCCGCGGCTACCTCCTCGGCATCACGCCGCGGGACCTGCAGACCCTGGCGGCGCCCACCCCGGTGGACGCCGCGCAGGCCTGATCAGGCGGCCGACTCAGTCGTGCCGCTCTAGTCGTCCCAGGTCAGTAGTCCCGCCTCAGTCATTCAGATCCAGGCTCACGTTGAAGCCGCAGAGCTTGCCGGCCCAGATGAAGAAGATCCAGGTGAGGATGCCGAAGGGGATGTAACCGAAGTAACCCTCCAGTGGCATCTCGGCAAAGATGTGGATGACATTCACATAGGGGATGTCGTAGATCCAGTAGTTGGGATTGGTCACCGGCACCTCGGGATGCGCGCTGCCGTAGTTCCAGATCTCCCACACGAAGCCATTGAAGAAGCAGGCCAGGCCCATGAGCACGCCGGGCGTCCAGTTGCCCTGCGAGATGGCGGTGAAGGGCGTCCATATACCGAGGCGCTGCAGCTGCGCGGTGATGATCGCGAGCGGGCCGATCCACACGGCCCAGAAGAGAGGCCGCGGCCAGAACACCATCGCCACGATCAGCACGAAGCCGACGAGCATCAGCAGGTTGGCGGGCAGGGTGAGCTTGGGGCCCTGCGCATAGCGCGCGGCGAAATGCGGGAAGGTGCCCAGCAGGTTGTACCACTCGAAGACCGCCGGCCACACCGTGGTGTAGGCGAGCAGGTAGATCCACACCATGGTGGTGTGGGAGATCTGCGGCATCGTGCTATTGGGGTAGTACCAGTTACCCAGCACGAAGTAGTTGTAGTACTCGAAGTAGTACCAGCCCACCAGCGAGACGACGGCGCTGATCAGCAGCGTGAGTGGCTTCTTCGAGATCAGCGAGCGCCCGGCATTGCGCCAGTAGACGATGCCGTCGAGCATCACGATGAAACCCCACCAGAGCGGCGTGAAGGCATAGAAGACGAGATCGCCGAAGGGCGTGACGCGGGTCCACATCAGCCACCAGAAGAAACCGGTGACGACCAGCCCCAGCCAGAACCAGACCGGCAACTTCGCCTTGGCCGGTGCAGGCGGCGCCACCGTCGGTGCGAAGCCGAAGAGCTTCGGAAAGAGCACGAAGAGCACGATCGCCGCAGCGGCGATGCCGACCAGGATGAAGATCGTGAGATTGAAGCCCGGCGCGGGGGCGACGAACTCTGGCGGGAAAACGCCGAACTTCGGCGGCAGGTGGTCCGGATAGACGAACCAGGCGGCGATCAGCGGCAGCACGATGCTGGCCAGCACCGGCCAGATCAGCCCCCATTTGCTGACGTTTTGTTGCCCGGGTTGTTGCATGTGACCTCTCCTTCTTCTTGTGGGTGTAGCGGGAATGGGTCTCTGAGCCGCGGGGTCTGCGCCGCGGGGTCAGAACCGCCGGGCAGTCCGGCGCGGTCCTGGCCGGCACCGCGCTAGGCGGGCTGTGGCGCCGGTGGCCTCTGCTGTTCGCGGCGCTGACGCTTGCGCTCGTACATGCGCAGGTCGGCCATGTGCTTGACCTGTTCGCGGCCCGGGTTCTCGTGCATGTGCACCGTACCGTGGCTCGCGCCGGCGAGTTCGAAGCCGCGGCCGTGCAGGGCCGCGATGCTCGCCTCGATCTGTTCCGAGATGAAGGGCTCGTCACCGCGCGGGCAGGTGATCGCGAACTCGTCCCCACCCAGGCGGTGCAGTGCGGCGCGGCGGCCGAGACGGTTGCGCAACTCGGTGGCGAAGTTGCAGAGCAGGGCGTCGCCACGGGTGTGGCCGAAGCGGTCGTTGTAGACCTTGAGCCCGTCGAGGTCGACGAAAGTGAGGCTGCCGTCCTCCGGCAGCATCGCGATCTCGACTTCCAGGGCGTAGCGGTTGGGCAGGCCAGTCAGCGCATCGGTGCGCGCGACCTTCAGGCTCTGGTCGGCGAAGGCGAGCGCTTGCAGGCGTTCGCGCTGCAACTGGCCGAACTGGTAGGAGAGCACCAGGCCAAGCAGGATGACTTCCACCGCCACCGCGAGCAGGCCGAAATGCTCCACCGTGAGCGCCTTGCCTGCGCTCTGCAGCGAGATCGCCGCGACCGCGGGGACGAAGAAGGCGAGGTTGGCGATCAGGTAGAAACGTGCAGTGCCATTGCCCTGCACGGTGCGCGTGACGCCGGCGCTCAGGCCCCAGAGCATGAAGACCAGCACGCCCGCATGGGCGAGCGTCATCGAGAGCCGCGGCAGGATCACGCCGGTCAGGGCAAAGAGGAAGAGCAGGCCGAAACAGGCCCGGCCGAGCATGACCAGGCGCGGGTTGCTGCCGCGCCGGATGTCGAGCAGGGCGCCCACGAAGACTACGTAGGCCATGTTCGAGAAAAGAATCGGCATGCTGCACAGGTAGTACCAATGCAGGCCGAAGACGTCGGGCAAGACCAGCAGCGAGTTGCCGTTGAAGAGCAGGTTGCCGAGGATGAAGAGCGCGTACATCGCGTCGGCAAGCCGGCGGCGGGTCAGCGCCAGGCTGGCGTAGTAGATCCCCAGGCCCAGGAAGATGCCGAGGCCGCACAGGGTCAGTGCGTCGCCCGCCTTGGTCGCCTGGCGATAGGCCGCCTCGTCCTGCAGATAGGGTTCGGGGCTGCCCAGGAAAAAGGGGGCTTCCACCTGGGTCAGCAGGCGGTAACGGCCGGCTTCGAGGTGGAGACGGCGGCCGTGGCGGATGAAGAAGGGATTCTCCGCCCGGTTCATGATGCCGCCCCACAGCTCGGCTAGCGGCTTGCCCTGGGCGTCGAGCACCACATGGCGGAAGTTGCCGATGATGCTGGAGGCGCGGAAGTCCAGCACGTAGTCGCCGGCCTGCGGGACATGGAAGTCCGCCTGGTACCAGTACTGGCCGCCGTCCTGGCGGATTTCGGCGATGCGCTTGAAGCCGAGCGTGCTGATGTCACCCTGGCCGGTGTACTGCCAGCCCGCGGGCGCCTGGTACCAGCTGCCGCCGAAGTCGATGGCCGATGCGCGCGCCCCTCCGGAAAGCAGGGTGAGGACCAGGAGCAGGGGCAGAACGAACCACGGCATGCGGCGGCGACGCATCAGGAAGACCGGATCTGGGCAATAGTGCTACTACGGCAGCGACGGCAAGCGCTTTAGCGCCGCCGGAAAGTCGCGGTCGCCGCGCCCGTCTGCCTTGCCCGATGCGGCCGACGGGAACGGCGCTAGCCGCCCTGCAGCTGTCCGCGCCCCACCACCACGATGCCGCTTTCGCTCACATGGAAGCGCTCGCGATCGGCGGCGAGATCGTAGCCGATGCGCATGCCCGGCGGTATGACGTTCTCTGCGTCGATGATGGCGCGCCGAATGCGCGCGCCGTGACCGACCCTGCTGCGGTCCATCACGATGCAGGTGTCCAGCTCGGCGTCGTCCTCGATCACCACCTCGCGGCGCAGCACCACGCGCTTGAGCCGGGCGCCGTTGATCACGCAGCCCGCGCCCATGGTGGAGTGGGTGATGACCCCGCGTTCGATCTGGGCCGATTCCGCATGTTCGGGTCGGGCGAAGATCGGCCAGGCCGCGTTGGTCATGCGAAAGCGCGGCTCGGTGCCCAGGGTGTCGAAGTGCGCATCGAAATAGGATTCGATCGTACCCACGTCACGCCAGTAGCCCTTCTCCTCATAGGGCTGCACGCCCGGCACCTTGTTGGTGTTGAAGTCGTAGGCGTAGATCCGCTGGTCCTGCAGGAGCTTGGGCAGCACATGCCGGCCGAAGTCCGTGCCCTGTTCGCTGTTGGCTTCGCGCAGCGCGCGGATCAGCAGGTCCGGATTGAAGAGGTAGTTGCCCATCGAGGCCAGGGCCTGCGTCTCGCTGCCCGGCATCGGCGCGGTTTCCTCGGGCTTCTCCTCGAAGCCCACCACACGGCTGTCGGCGTCGGTACGCACGATGCCGAAGGACTTGCACTGGGCCAGCGGCACCGGCAGCGTCGCCACGGTGACGTCGGCTGCCTTCTCGCAGTGGAACTGCACCATCTGGCGCACATCCATCCGATAGACATGGTCAGCGCCGAAGACCGCGATGATGTCCGGCTTGTGCACCTCGATCAGGTGCAGGTTCTGCCAGACCGCATCGGCCGTGCCCTGGAACCACTCCGGTCCCTTGTGCATCTGCGGCGGCACCACGGTCACGAAGTGCTCGGGGATGAAGGGCGTCATCGTCCAGGTGGCGCGCACATGCTCGATCAGCGACTGCGATTTGTACTGGACCAGCAGGTAGATCGAATAGACGTGCGAGTTGATCAGGTTCGACAGCACGAAGTCGACGATGCGGTGCTTGCCGTTGAAGGGCACGGAGGGCTTGGAGCGTTCCTGCGTCAAAGGGAAGAGGCGGGTGCCTTCGCCGCCGGCCATGACGAAGGCCAGCACGCGTTTGCGGGTACTCATTTCGATCCTCGGGAATGGCTGCGGAAAACCGCGGTTCGAACCCAGTATCTGCCGGCCTCCTGCACGCTCGTGTCAGTCGCGCCATCGCGATGCTGTAGGAGGTCGCCGATACTGTTTCCGGCCTCTCCCGCGTCAAGAAAAATGGCGCTAAGTTGAGTGCCATGGACACCTTGTTTGCGCTTTCAGACCGCCCCGGAAGGCTCGCCCGACAGCGCGTCGCGGCGCCGGTCAGCGGGCGCTACCGGTGTCGCTGCGGGCGGCCCATCTTCTTCCGCAACAGCCGCTGTCTCGGCTGCGGCGCGGAGCTTGGATTCGAGCCCACGCGGCTACGACTGTTTGCACTGGTCCCGGGGCCCGTGGGCCCGGCAGGCGCGACCTGGAGGCTCTCTGGTGCGGGGGCGCGATCGCGGCTCTACCGCCGCTGCGCCAACTACGATTCGCCCGCTGGCTGCAACTGGCTGGTGCCGATCTCGGACCACAGCCGACTCTGCATCGCGTGCCGGCTCAATCGTACGATTCCCGATCTCTCCATGCCCGAGAACGGCGAGTGGTGGCGGAGGATCGAGACCGCCAAGCGGCGTCTCGTCGCCCAGCTGCTTTCGCTCGGCCTGCCCGTCGTACCGCGCACCGGCGAAGATGCCGAGCGTGGCATCGCCTTCGATTTCCTGCGTGCGCCCGAGGGTGAGCCGACGGTGATCACCGGGCACGCCAGCGGCGTGATCACGCTCAACGTGGAGGAGGCCGACGACGCCCGCCGCGAAGCGATCCGCACAGCGATGGGCGAGCCCTATCGCACCCTGCTCGGTCATTTCCGCCACGAGATCGGTCACTACTACTGGGACCGCCTGGTCCGCGACACGCCCTGGCTGGAAGACTTCCGTCGCCTCTTCGGCGACGAGCGTCGCGATTACGGCGAGGCGCTGCGGCTGCATTACGAGCAGGGCCCACCCGCCGACTGGAGCAGCCGCCATGTCAGCGCCTACGCGGCCTCGCATCCGTGGGAAGACTGGGCCGAGACCTGGGCGCACTATCTGCACATGGCCGACACGGTACATACCGCCATCGGCTTCGGCCTCGACACCGAGCAGCTCGAAAGCGAGATCGAACCCTTCGGGCGCGATGCACTGTTCGTGCATGACCATCCGCAGGCCGAGCGCTTCCTCAACTTCCTCAATGCCTGGGTGGAGCTGACCACGGTCTTCAACGAGCTCTCACGCTGCATGGGGCAGCAAGACTTCTATCCCTTCGTGCTGCCCGCACCGGTCGTCATGAAGTTGCACTTCATCGATCTGGTTGTGCGAAGCCAGTACGAAGAGATTCCCTGAGACGTCCGCGGGCCGCCAAACGGGCTACCACGCTTGCGCGTGGGTCATTGCGCCTGCTCCAGGGGGGCGCCGCGTTGTGTCCGCGCCGGCGCACGCACACGCATGGCTACCTTGGAACGCAAGTCCGAACGCGCACGACAGCATCGCGGTCCCCTCCCGGACCAAGATGCTGTCGCGTGATGTCATACGGCGCCGCGCGTCGCGCGGGCCGAGGTTCAGATGGACTTGGCGCGTGTGGCCGGCAGGTTCGCGTCGGCAAGCGTGGAGGCTGCCGGCGTCGGACCCGTCAGCAGCTCGGGGTAGGTCAGGAGCAGATGGCGCAGGCCGGTGTCGGTCTCGAGGCCGGCGGCGATCTCGGCGCCCGCGGTTTCGCTGTCGGGACGCTGGCGCTGCATCGCGATCAGGTTGTGCAGGTCCTGTTCGGAAAGCGCGGCGGTAATGACCGGTTCGTTGCTCTGGCGCGCAGCCTGCCAGGCATCCATGCCTGCCCCCGCCGCGTGGGCGACGAGGAAGGCGAGCAGCAACAAGCCCAGTGCGGCGAGCACTTCGCGATAAGGCGGGCGACGCGGTGTGGTGACGACGTGGCGCATGATGTTCATCCTTTCTTGTTGAAGACGGGCCGCAGTACGGCAACGGGCAGCGTGTCGAAGAGCGCGGCGAGCGGCAGGCCGCCGCGCTCCGGGTGGAGCTGCATGCCGTCGAGCTCGGAGGCCTGGGCGGTCAAGGCGAGTTCTTCGGGCAGCTGCAGCATCGAACCCGCCCACACCGTGGGCGGAATGAGCGGGCGATCCGTCATGCCCGCGAGACGGCGTGGCAGGCGCGCGCAGGCGACCACCACGCTTTCGGAACCCAGGCGCCGCGCGAATGCGATTACGTGCGGCGCAGCCGGTCCGACGATTTGCAGCGGCAGGTAGCTGCCGTCGGTGAAGAGGGCGGGCATGCTTTGACGCAGCCCGAGCAGGCGCGCGATCACCCACTGCTTAAGATGGCCGTCGCGCCAGCCGGCAACGGCGAGCCGCACCGCCTCCGCAGGGGGCTTCTCCAGCAAGGCATCGAGCGAGCGCAGACGCGCTGCGTAGTCGACCGGCCTGCGGTTGTCCGGATCGACCAGGCTCAGGTCCCAGTACTCGGTGCCCTGATAGAGATCGGGCACGCCGGGCAGGGTGCAGCGCAGGACGGTCTGGGTCAGGCCGTTGACGGCTGCCGCGGGGCCGAGGTCCTGCGCCACGCGCGCGACGCGCCGCACGAAGTCGCCGCCCGGCTGCAGCAGGCTTTCCACGAAGCGACGTGAAGCGGCCTCGTACTCGGTGTCCGGTGCAAACCAGTCGGTGTGGATCTTGGCTTCGCGCTGGGCCTTCTCGGTCCAGGCCAGGATACGGAAGGCGTAATCGCGCACGCCGCGCGTATCGTCCGGAGAGAGCGTCAGCGGCCAGCTGCCGACCAGGGTCTGGTAGAGCATCAGCTCGGAGGCGGCAGCCGGTACCGCGCGGCCGTTCACCACATGGCGGGCATCGCTGTTGATGCTGACCCATTCGTCGAGGATGGTCAGCGCCTGCTGCGGAATCTCGGACAGCACCGAGAGGCGCGCACGCACGTCCTCGCCGCGCTTGTGGTCATGCGTCGCCGTGGCGAGCAGCGCATGCGGATGCTCGGCCTGGCGGGCCTGCACGCGCTGGTGGAACTCGGCCGGCTCCAGCGAAAATCGCGTGGGATCGCCGCCCACCGTGTTGGCGGAGAGCAGGCGGCCATAGCGATAGAAGGCCGTGTCCTCCACCGCCTTGGCGGCCACCGGCGAGGTGAGCTGCTGGAAGCGGCGCAGCGCGCGGTCGCGCGTGAGGTCGGTGAAGGCAAAGGGCTCGCCGATCCAGGCCACCACCGCGTCGAGCGCCGGGCGGTCCACCGAGCGCAGGGTACGACGTGCGCCCTCCCAGGCCTCGGCCAGGTTGGCGCCGTCGGAGTCGCGACCGCCCAGGGTGGAGAAGTAGCTGCGGTAGACGGGGAAGTGCGCGATCAGCTCGATCAGCGCGCGGCGGATCGCATGTTGCGTGATGTCGCGCGTGGCGAGATCCGAGAGCGCGACATCGTGGAAGGCGGCGGCGCAGGCGTCCAGCGCCGCGGCGAAGTTCTCGGACAGGATCTTGCGCCGCGCGTCGCGCGAGAGGCTGGTGAAGTCGCCGATGTCCGCCGGTGCGGCGCAGGCGCGCAACCAGCCCGAAGTCAGCGGTGCCTCGCCGTCCGGGTCATGCAGCAGGTCGGCGACCTCGTTCATGAAGTCGTAGCCGGTCGTACCGTCCACGTTCCAGTCGGGCGCCAGGCGCTCGTTGGAAGCAAGGATCTTCTCGACCACGATCCAGGCGCGCCCGTTCTCCAGGCCCTCCGGCCGGCGGATGTCCAGCGCGTCGAGACGACTGCGCAACAGGCGACAATAGTCTGCGGGGTCGGAGAGACCGTCGACATGGTCGATGCGCACGCCGTCGACCAGACCCTGCGCATAGAGGCGGAAGAGCAGGGCGTGGGTGGCCTCGAAGACCTCGGGCCGCTCGATCCGCAGGCCTGCCAGCGCATTGATGTCGAAGAAGCGGCGCCAGTTGATCTCGTCCGCCGCGCAGCGCCAGTCGGCGAGGCGATAGTGCTGCATCTCCAGCAGGGCATGCAGGCGGGCGCGGCCTTGCGCGTCGCGCGCGTCATGCGCCGCGAGCACGGCCTGGGTCAGCGGCAGCAGCACGCGCGCGGAGTCGTTGGCGAACTGCTTGCGCAGCGCGGCAGCCGCCTTGCGCTGCGCCTCGATTGTCTCGATCTGGGCGAGCGCGTCGAAGCGGCTTGCCCATTCCTGGCCCGTGTCTCCCGCCGCACGCAGGGCGGCGCCCAGACGCAGGGGTGTGAGCGGGAAGCGCTGGTCGAAGTAGGCGAGCACGAAGCCGCCGTGCGCCGGCTCGAAGCGCAGCTTCAGCTCGGCTTGAGCGAGCGCCTGGCCATAGCTGCCGCCGAGGAAGGGCGCCAGCACGCGGCCCGAGAGCCGCGGCTCGACCGCATCGAAGTCGATGTCGAAGTACTCGGCGCAGGGCGACTGCGCGCCCCATTCGAGCACGTCGGCCCACCACGGGTTTTCGAGGCCACCGACCGCCATGTGGTTGGGCACATGGTCAATCACCAAACCCATGCCGCGCTGGCGCAAGCCGGTCACGAGTCGGCGCAGGCCGTCCTCGCCGCCGAGTTCCGGATTGACCCGCGTGGGGTCGATCACGTCGTAGCCGTGGGTGGAGCCGGGGCGCGCGGTACTGATCGGCGAAGTGTAGAGGTGGCTGATGCCCAGGCGCTGGAAGTAGTCGAGCTGGGCCAGTGCCTGGTCGAAACCGAAGTCCCGATGCAGTTGCAGGCGGTAGGTCGCGAGCGGGATGCCGGGCGACTTCGAACGCGAACGGGCGAGAGGGTGGAGGGGAAGCGGGGCGTTCATCTTTGCCTCAGTTCCCCGCGATCAGCCAGGCGACGCAGCAGTCGGCCGGCAGGGTGCCGCCGGTGGGCGCGCCCGCGGCCGCCATCGGCACCGCGAAGTGGGCCGGTGCGGCACTGCCGCCGCGTAGCCAGCCGGGCAGCGTAGCGCTGTCCCTGCTCACCGCATCGCCCAGGTTGATCGCGATCGTCAGCAGTGCACCGTTGTCCAGGCGCCATTGCGCCGCCACGGCTTTGGGCCCGAGCACGCAGCTGTCGACCGCCTTCGCTTCGTCGAGGAAAGGTGCGATGTCGCGGGCGCGCAGTGCGAGCAGGGTGCGGTAGTGGTCCAGCCAGTCGCGGTCTTCCTCGCGGGCGATGTTCGGCGTGCCGGGGCGCGAGTCGAGGAAGGTCTTCTCCGCGTTCGGGTCCGGCAGGTGCGCGGCACGCGCCGGGTCCGCATGCTCGGTGAAGAGACCGAACTCGCGCTTGCGACCCTTGCGCACGATGCGCGCAAGGTCTTCGTCGTGATCGGTGAAGAACAGGAAGGGCTGCTTGCTGCCCCATTCCTCGCCCATGAAGAGCAGCGGAATCTGCGGGCAGAGCAGCTGCAGGGCCACCGCGGCCTTGAGCTTGGCCGGCGTGGTCAGCGTGGTGAGCCGATCGCCGAAGGGGCGGTTGCCGATCTGGTCGTGGTTCTGCAGGAAGGAGACGAAGTGGATGGGCGAGAGATGGTGGCTGGGCTCGCCGCGCGGTTCGTCCTTGTGCAGCGGCGAGGCCTCGCCCTGGTAGGCGAAACCCTCCTTGAGCACGCGCGCGAGATGGCTGGCCGGATCGTCCGAATAGGACACGAAGAAGCCGCCATGCTCGTCGGTGAGCATCACATGCAGGCAGTGGTGGAAGTCGTCGTTCCACTGCGCTTCGTAACAGAGGTCCAGCAGCGTGGATTCGTTGCGCTCGTTCTCCAGCACCAGGTGCACATGGCGGCCCGGTGCCACCGAGGCGCGTACCCGTGCGGCGAGCTCATGCAGCCAGCGCAGGTTGCCGATGGTGTGCACCGCGTCCAGGCGCAGGCCGTCGAAGCGGAACTCGTGCAGCCAGTACAGCGCGTTCTGGATGAAGTACTCGCTGACCTTGTGGTTCTCGAAGTTGATCGCCGCGCCCCAGGGGGTGTGGGAGTCGCGGGTGAAGAACTCGCTCGCGTAGTGCGGCAGCCAGTTGCCCACCGGGCCGAAGTGGTTGTAGACCACGTCGAGGAAGACCTGCAGGCCGAGACCATGCGCGGTGTCGATCATCTCCTTCAGAGCGGAGGGCGAACCGTAGGCGTCCTGCGGGGCGTAGGGCAGGGCACCGTCGTAGCCCCAGTTGCGCTGGCCGGGGAAGGTGGCGATCGGCATCAACTCGATCGCGGTCACGCCCAGGTCGGCGATCGCGGGCAGCGCCTGGCGCAGGCCGTCGAAGCCGCCCATCGCGCCGACATGCAGTTCGTAGAGCACGGTCTCGCGCCAGGGGCGGCCGCGCCATTCCTCATGACGCCAGGCGTAGGCGTCGGGGTCTTCCACCACGCTCCATTCGGCGCGCTGCACCCGCGCGGCGGGGTCGGGCACCGCTGCGCCGTCGATCACGTAGCGATAGGGCGTGTGCGGTTCGGTGTTCAGCTCGATGCCGAAGACGCCGTCCTCATGCGCCTGCATCGCGAGTTTTTCGCCGCCCAGTTCCAGCAGGGCTTCCTGTGCATCCGGCGCCCAGATGCGAAAGGCATAGCGACCGTCTGCAAGGTGATAGGTGCCGAAGGGCTGGTGCGGGGCGGGTCCGGCGTTGAGCTCGCTGGCCTTCATGCTGTCTCCGTCAGTTCCTGGGTATCGGCCATGTTCGGCGTCTGGGGATCGACGCTGACCGGCTCGGGTTCGGGGGAGGGGGGATCGGCCGGGTCGGGGATGCGGCCCGGGTCGGGATCCGGTTCGGGTTGTGGGCGGTGTTCCGTGGCGCAGCTCTCCTGCTTGCAGAGCACGCTTGCGAGGTCGGGCACGTTGAGCAGCACGACGCCGCGGCCGGGCACCTTGACCGTGTTGCCCTGCAGCGGTCCCATCGGGAGTTCCGGCTCGGCGCTGGAAACGCCGAAGGTCCAGGGCAGGGGCGGCTCGGGCAACTGGAATTCGAGGTCCTCGTGGCTGCCGTTGATCAACACCATCGAGGCCGAGCAATCGCCGGACTCCAGGTCGCAACCTCCGCGGCGCACGGTCAGCGCGCGGCCCAGGCCGTTGTGCCAGTCCGCTTCCGAAAGCGCTTGGCCGCGTTCGTCGAAGAAGGCGAGTTCGGGCAGGTCGCCCACGGTCCGGCGATCACCATGCGGGAAGGCGGGCATGCGCAAGGACACGCACTGGCGGCGCAACTCTGCGAGGCGCGCGACATACTCGGTCAGCACGCGGCCCGGCTCGGCGTTGGCCTGGCCCCAGTCGAGCCAGGAGGTTTCGTTGTCCTGACAGTAGGCGTTGTTGTTGCCGCCCTGGGTGCGACCGAACTCGTCGCCGCCGTTGAGCATCGGCGTGCCGGTGGCGAAGAACAGGGTGGCGAGCAGCGCACGCTGCACGCGCCCGCGGATATCCTCGATCGCCGGGTCTTCGCTCGGCCCTTCCACGCCCCAGTTGCAGGAGAGGTTGTGGTCGTGGCCGTCGCGGTTTTCCTCGCCATTGGCCTCGTTGTGCTTCTGCTCGTAGCGCACGATGTCGTGCACCGTGTAGCCGTCATGCGCCGCGACGAAATTGATCGAGGTCCAGGAGCGGCGGCCGTCGTGATCGAAGACGTCGGCGGAGCCGGCGAGCCGGGTCGCCAGTTCGCCGCGCAGGCCATCGTCGCCACGCCAGAAACCGCGCACGCAGTCGCGGAAGCGGTCGTTCCATTCCGAGAAACCGGCCGGGTGGCGCCCGAGCTGGTAGCCGCCGGGGCCGCAGTCCCAAGGTTCGGAGATCAGCTTCACCGACTGCAGCGCCGGGTCCTGGCGCACGGCATCGAAGAAGCCACCGCCCGGGTCGAAACCGTTGGGCTCGCGGCCCACGGTCACGCCCAGGTCGAAGCGGAAGCCGTCGATCTGGTAGTTCTGCACCCAGTGGCGCAGGGAGTCGGTGACCATCTGCAGCACGCGCGGATGCGAGACGTTGAGCGTGTTGCCGCAGCCGGTTTCGTTGATGTAGTAGCGCGGCGTGTCGGGCAGCAGGCGGTAATAGCTCGCGTTGTCCAGGCCGCGCCAGGAGAGCGTCGGCCCCATCTCGTTGCCCTCGCAGGTGTGGTTGTAGACCACGTCGAGAATGACCTCGATGCCTGCTTCGTGCAGTCGCTCGATGGCGCGGCACATTTCGCGCGGCTGGCCGTCGGAGAGGTAGTGCGGTTCCGGCGCGAAGTAGGAAAGGGTGTTGTAGCCCCAGTAGTTGGAGAGGCCCTTTTCCACCAGGTGCGGGTCCTGCAGGAAGGCGTGCACCGGCAGCAGCTCCAGCGCGGTGACGCCGAGCTTGTGCAGGTGCTCGATGAAGCGCGGATCGGCCAGCGCGGCGAAGGTGCCGCGATGCTTCTTGGCGATGCCTTCCCGCCGCATCGAGATTCCGCGCACATGCGCTTCATAGATCACCGTGCGGTTCCAGGGCACCTGCGGACGGGTGTCCTGTTCGCTGGTATGCAGCGGGCCGGTGACCACGGCCTTGGGCATGGCGTTGGCGCTGTCGCGCTTGTCGAAGGACAGGTCGCCACGGCCCGAGCCGATGCGATAGCCGAAGAGCGAAGGCGACTGGCGCACCCCGCCGATCAACTGGCGTGCATACGGGTCGAGCAACAGCTTGTTCGGATTGAAGCGGTGCCCTTCCTCCGGCCGATAAGGGCCATAGGCGCGCAGGCCATAGACGAGGCCGGGCCGGGCGCCCGGCAGGTAGCCATGCCAGACCTGGTCGGTCTGTTCCGGAAGGGTGTAGCGGGCGACTTCCTGGCGACCGCGCGCATCGAAGACGCAGACCTCGATGCGCTCCGCATGGGCGGAGAAGACGGCGAAATTCACACCCTCGCCGTCCCAGTGGGCACCGAGCGGATAGGCGCGACCTGCGCGCATTTTTTCGGGCAGCTCGGACATGACTGGGCTCCTTCATCAGGGCTGCTGCTGGGTCGGGGAAATCCGGGGGTCGGGACCCGTTGCCAACGATACGGAGCGGCCCCTCTGCGGGCTGTAGTCCCGACCCGAATGGCCTGTCGGACGCTGATGAGGGGCATGTAGGCATCGCCCTACGCAACGCGCGGCAATTGCTGCTCTGCGACATCCGTCGAAACGGCCTCTGCGAGGCGCGAATAGCCTTGATTCAATGGCCTCGTAAGGCGATCTGGAGCGGACCGTGTTGCGCGATTCGTGGTGCGGTGCGGCGCGCATGGCGGCGCACGCTCCAAAGCGGGTCCCCGACAGGATTTCGCGCACGTTTTGCGTGCATTCCGGCGCCGCTTTTGTATGCAAAATCTGGATGCAAGGATTCCAGGTGGCTGAATGGAAAGGCTTTTGCGTCCAGGTGGGCCGAATGGCACACGCTCTGCTTTGGAGGGCGGCAAAAGGAGTCGTCCCATGCCCTCGAACGCCGCCGACCTGGAACTCGTCAAGCTGTCCAAACGCTACGGTCAGACCACCGCGGTGGATGCGATCGATCTGCGCATTCCGGCCGGCAGCTACTGCTGCCTGCTCGGACCCTCGGGCTGCGGCAAGACCTCCACCCTGCGGATGATCGCCGGCCACGAGATGGTGAGCGACGGCGACATCCTGCTCGGCCATCGCAACATCACCGTGCTGCCGCCAGCCGAACGCGGGACGGCGATGATGTTCCAGAGCTACGCGCTCTTCCCGCATCTCTCCGCGCTCGACAACGTCGCCTTCAGTCTGAAGATGCGCGGCGTCGGCAAGCCCGAGCGGCACAAGCGCGCGCAGGAGCTGCTGGAGCTGGTGGCGATGACGCCCTACGCCCAGCGCAAGCCTTCCGAACTCTCCGGCGGCCAGCAGCAGCGCGTTGCCCTGGCGCGCGCGCTGATCACCGAGCCGCGGGTGCTGCTGCTCGACGAGCCGCTCTCCGCGCTCGACCCCTTCCTGCGCATCCGAATGCGCGCGGAGCTCAAGCGCTGGCAGCACGAGCTGGGCTTCACCTTCATCCATGTCACCCACTCGCAGGAAGAAGCGATGGCGCTCGCCGACCAGGTGGTGGTGATGAACGGCGGGCGCATCGAGCAGGTGGCGACACCCCACGAGGTCTTCAACGCGCCGGCCACCGAGTTCGTGGCCCGCTTCATGGGCGGCCACAACGTCCTGCGTCGCGATGGCGAGGCGATCGCGCTGCGCTCGGACCGCACGCGGCTCTCGCGCAGTCCGCAGGGCGAAGGCGTCTCGCTGGAGGCACGGGTCGAGGGCGTCGAGTACCAGGGCAGCTACGTGCTGGTGACGCTCGCCGCAGAGGCCGTGCCCGAACTCGCCGCGCAGGTGCCGGAAGCGGAATTCTTCGGTGCGCCCTGGCAGGTGGGCGAGCCGGTCTTCGTCAGTTGGGCCGCGGGCGACGTGCATCGCCTCGCGTCCTGAATTACTGGCGTCGCGCACCCGCGACGCCACACATCACGCGTTCATCCGGGAGAGGGAAATGGCAGAGCTGGACAAGTCGAAGGATGCAGGACTCGCGGCGCAAGCCGAAGACGGCAAGCAGGCGAATGTGGACACCGTCAGCGCCACCCGCCGGAACCTGCTCAAGGGTGCGGCCGCGGCCGCGGCGATCACCTGGTTCCCCGCGGTGCACGCGAAGGAAAAGGTGGTGCTGCGCTACCTGGGCACGGCGGTGAACCAGGACAAGGCGATCGCCGAGAAATTCAAGGCCGACACCGGCATCGAGATCCAGTACATCCCGGTGACCACCGACGAGGTGACCAAGCGTGCGGTCACCGCGCCCAATTCCTTCGACCTGCTCGACACCGAGTACTTCTCGCTCAAGAAGATCATCCCCACCGGCAACATCAAGGGCATCGATGCCAAGCGCATCAAGTACGCCGACAAGATCACGCCGCTCTTCACCCGTGGTGAGGTCGCCGGCAAGAAGGTGGGCGACCAGGGCACCGCGCCCAAGAAAGTGATGTTCCTGGAAGGCGAGAAGTCCAAGGTCTTCGCCAAGGACCCGACGCAGTTCATCACCCTGATCCCGACCACCTATAACGCCGACACCCTGGGCATCCGTCCCGACCTGATCAAGCGTCCGATCAGCTCCTGGGCCGAGCTGCTCAACAAGGACTTCAAGGGCAAGGCGGCGATCCTCAACATCCCGTCCATCGGCATCATGGACGCGGCGATGGTGGTGGAGGCCCTGGGCCTCTACAAGTACCCGGACAAGGGCAACATGACCAAGGCCGAGATCGACCTCACCATCAAGACGCTGATCGAAGCCAAGAAGTCCGGCCAGTTCCGCGCGTTGTGGAAGGACTTCAACGAAAGCGTGAACCTGATGGCCTCGGGTGAGGTGGTGATCCAGTCGATGTGGTCGCCCGCCGTGACCAAGGTGCGCTCGCAAGGCATCGCCTGCATCTTCCAGCCGCTCAAGGAAGGCTATCGCGCCTGGGCCTCGGGCTTCGGCATCCCTTCCACGCTGCAAGGCGCGAAGCTCGATGCGGCCTACGAGTTCATCAACTGGTTCCTCGATGGCTGGGCCGGTGCCTACCTGAACCGCCAGGGCTACTACTCGGCCGTGCTGGAGACCGCCAAGGCGAAGATGGAAGCCTACGAGTGGGCCTACTGGATGGAAGGCAAGCCCGCCGAGAAGGACATCAAGGCCCCGGACGGCAGCGTGATCGAGAAGGCCGGCAAGGTCCGCGACGGCGGCTCCTACGAGCAGCGCATGGGCGGCATCGCCTGCTGGAACGCGGTCATGGACGAGAACGAGTACATGGTCCGCAAGTGGAACGAATTCGTGGCCGCGTAAGCGCCGTCGAATGAGCGTGGCGGGCCCGCGACCCGGAGCCCGAACAGCACGCCGCGGCAGGGCGGCGGTCGGCAAGGCCGCCGCCCTGCGAACCCTCGGCGCCCGCGTGCCCGCCGCAATGCGAAGTCCCGGCCATTGACGGGCTTGCGACGTGCAACCGCGTTGGCGACCCGCAGGTTCCAGTGTCACTACGCAGGTGCGGTCCGCAAGGCGCACCTGCATGCAAGCGAGGAAGTCCTTACATGCAAGCACCCGGCATCGCCACTGAAGCCGCCGCCCTGCGCGAGGCCGCGCCGGCTGCGCGCCGCGCCTGGAGCCTGCCCGCGTGGCTGCAGGCCATGCCGATGAGCCTGGTGTTCCTGCTCTTCTTCCTGGTGCCGCTCGCGCTCATCGTGGCGGTGAGCTTCTGGGATGCGAGCGAGTACGAGCTGATCCCGGCCTTCACGCCGAAGAACTACATCAACGTTTTCGACGGCTGCAGCAACATGAGTGAGCTCTGCGTCACCTTCAAGACGTATCTCTCCACCTTCAAGTTCTGCTTCCTCACCTGGCTCTTCACGCTGGTGATCGGCTTCACCGTCGCCTACTTCCTCGCCTTCTACGTCCGCACGCCGGGCATGCAGACCCTGCTCTTCGTCCTGTGCACCATCCCGTTCTGGACTTCGAACGTGATCCGCATGATCTCCTGGGTGCCGCTGCTCGGGCGCAACGGCCTGGTCAATGAAGGCCTGCTCAAGCTCGGCTTTATCCAGCAACCGCTGGACTGGTTGCTGTTCTCGCCCTTCTCGGTGGTGCTGGCCTTCGTGCACCTCTTCACCTTCTTCATGATCGTGCCCATCTTCAACTCGATGATGCGCATCGACCGCAGCCTGCTCGAAGCGGCGCGCGACGCGGGGGCCACGCCCTGGCAGACACTGTGGAACGTGGTGGTGCCGCTCTCGCGCACCGGCATCATCATCGGCTCGATCTTCGTCATCACCATCGTGATGGGCGACTTCGTCACCATCGGCGTGATGGGCGGCCAGCAGATCGCCTCGGTAGGCAAGATCATCCAGGTGCAGACGAGCTACCTGCAGTTCCCGCTGGCGGCGGCGAACGCAGTGATCCTGCTCGCCGTCGTGCTCATGATCATCTGGGCGCTCACCCGCCTGGTCGATATCCGCAAGGAGCTGTGATGCGAATCCGGGAACCACGCGGCTTCGGCTTCTACGCGCTGGCGCTCTTCTTCTGCGCCTTCGTGCTCTTCCTCTACGGCCCGATGATCGCGATCTTCGTGCTGAGCTTCCAGGGGCCGGAGGGCGGCCTCGTCTTCCCGATGCGCGGCGTGTCGCTGCACTGGTTCGCCAAGCTGATGGAAGGCGTGGGCGTGGTGGACATCTGGGCCGCCTTTGGCCGCTCGCTCAGGCTCGGTGCGCTGGTGACCGCGCTCACCGTGATCTTCTCGCTGCTCGCGAGCCTCGCCTTCCGCAAGAAGCTGCGCTTCGGTAGCGCGCTCTTCTTCGTGACGGTGGCGAGCCTGATCATGCCGTCGATCATCGTCTCGCTCGGCATCGGCCTCTCCTTCCGCCTGCTCGACAGCGGACTCAAGGGGCTCTTCACCGCGGTTGGCTGGGAGGGCGCGCTGGAGAGCTTCACCACCACGATGGGCCTCTACTCCTCCGCACTCGGGGCGCAACTCACCTGGACGCTGCCCTTCGGTCTGCTGGTGATGTTCTCCGTCTTCAACCGCTTCAACCCTGCTTACGAGGAAGCCGCACGCGACCTCGGCGCCACGCCCTGGCAGACCTTCCGCCATGTGGTGCTGCCGCTGATCGGACCCGCCGTCGTGGGCGTGGCGATGTTCGGTTTCACGCTCTCGTGGGACGAGATTGCGCGCTCCTCGCAGGCCATCGGCGATCTGAACACGCTGCCGCTGGAACTGCAGGGCCTCACCACCACGGTGACCACGCCGGTGATCTATGCGCTGGGCACCGTCACCACCGTCGTGTCCTTCATCGTCGTCGGGGTGACATTGGGCCTCATGGCGCTGCTGGCGCGCCGCCGTCGTGGAGGCGCGCAACGATGAGTGGAGTCGAGCCGGACATCGGCGGACTGGGCGACGGAGAAGTGGATGGACAAGGCGACGGACCGATCATGCAGGATCCCGTCAGCCAGGCTCCGGTGACCGACGGCGAGATCTACGAGCGCATCCTCGCCGCGGTACTGGACCATCGCCTCGCGCCCGGCACCAAGCTCGTGGAAGAGCGCCTGGGCGAAGCCTTCGGCGTCTCGCGTACCCGCATACGCCCGGTGCTCGCGCGGCTCGCCAGCGAGCAGATCGTGGTGCTCACACCCAACCGCGGCGCCTCGATCGCGAGCCCTACGGCGGAGGAGGCGCAGGAGGTCTTCGCGGCGCGGGCGCTGATCGAGCCGACCCTGGTCGAACGCTTCATCGAGAACGCCACCGCTGCCGACCTGCGCGCGCTCTCCCGCGTCATCGAGGAGGAAGACGCGGCCCTGCTGCGCCGCGACCGTCGCAGCGCGATCCGGCTCTCTGGAGAGTTCCATCTCCAGATCGCCGAACGCGCCGGCAACCGGACCCTGGAGAAGATCCTGCGCGAGCTCGTCTCGCGCACCTCGCTGATCCTCATGACCTTCGAGCGCACCGAGCACCAGGGCGGCTGCGGTGACGAACACCGCGGCCTGGTCGACGCGATCGCCGCGCGCGACGCGACCTTGGCCAAACGCCTGATGCGCAAGCACCTCGGCCACATCGAAGCGCATCTGGACTTCCGCCCCGCCGCGCCGGCGCGTGGCGAACTCTCGCAACTGCTCGCCCGCTGAGACTCGCGGCCACGCACTCTCCCACGGACATCTGCGCCCACTGAGCCGCCCATGCCGCGCCTCCTGATCCTCAACCCGAACACCAGCGAGTCCGTCACCGCGCTGCTGGCCGGCCATGCACGCCGCCAGCTCGCCGCCTCATGGGACGTGGTTGCCCGCACCGCGCGTTTCGGCGCCGAATACATCGCCAGCGAAGCCGCCTACGCCATCGCCGGCCACGCCGTACTCGACGCCTGGGCAGCGGAACCGGAAGGCGCGGACGTCGTACTGATCGGCTGCTTCGGCGACCCCGGCCTGCACGCGTTGCAGGAACTCAGCCCTGTTCCCGTCATCGGCCTCGCCGAAGCCGCGATGCGCGAAGCCACGGCGCACGGCCGCTTCTCTATCGTCACCGGTGGCGAACGCTGGCGCCCCATGCTCAAACGCCTCGCCGCAGGTTTGGAGCTGCCGCTCGCCAGCGTGCATACCCTGGTGGAAAGCGGCCCCCAACTCGCCGCCGACCCCGAAGGCGCACTCACCCGCCTCGCGCAGGAATGCCATGCTGCGTGCCTCGCAGACAAATCGGAGAGCGTGATCCTCGGCGGCGCTGCGCTCGCAGGCTACGGCGATCGTATCGCCCCACTCACCGGACTGAAGGTGATCGACAGCGTGAGTGCGGGGATGCGGGCCGTGTGGACGGCCATCGAAGAGACGCCTGCGCCGGCCGGGCCGGACGGCGTTGCCTATCGCGCAGTCGCGCCGGAGTTGACCGCTGCGCTGCGCAGCTGAGTGCTGCGCCGTCTCGTGACCGACGACCCGCGGACGGCTGGCGCCTGCAAGCAGCCGGCGGAGATCACCGCGGGATCAAAGGCCCGGACAGCCGATACTGCCGCAAGGCAAGGCAAGGCAAGGCAAGGCAAGGCAAGGCAAGGCAAGGCAAGGCAAGGCAAGGCAAGGCAAGGCAAGGCAAGGCAAGGCAAGGCAAGGCAAGGCAAGGGCGGGTTCAGAACGCTCCACAGGAAGTCTTGTCCGGAGACTGAGGACACGCCATGTTTGCGTCTCCGGGCGCCCGCAAGCTCGCGAGTCAGGGTTGGGCGGCCACCACGGCTTGAAGATTGGCGGCGCGGAGGCTGGCTGCCGGGTCCGGGGTCAGGCGCACGTCGAGGCGATTGTTCCGCTGGGCGATGGTGTTCCATTCGCGCGCGGACACATTGGCGGTGGCTTCAGGGTAGGCCTCGGGGGCCGCGGCTGTCCTGACCAGGACCTCGAAGCGGCGGTCGCGCCGCGAGCCCAAGGCGTTGAGTTCGCGCACATACTGATCGGCCACCCGCTGAAGCCCGTACACCTTGCTCGAGAGCGCACAGTCCCCCAGTTTGGCGCCGTCACCGGGCAGCAGAGCTTGTCCTTGCGCTGCGCCGAGGGCGCAGAAATCGCCGACCGAGATGGTGATTTCGACCGTGCCTTGAAAACCCCGGGCGTTCAGGCGCTGCAACAGTTCGTCGAGCTGCGCCAGCGCGCGACGATCGAGGGCGTCACGGTTATAGGCCAGACTACCGCCCTGGTTGAAAGCCCAGGCCAGATCCTGCAGGTAGCTGTCGTCGAGGGAGTCTAGGGGGGCAGGCGCCTTGCTGGCAGCGCGCGGCGCCGCGCTCTTCGGTTCAACCTGGGGCGAAGCGGCGGGCAGACGCTGCGCCAGCGCTTCGATTCCCCGCTGCAGTTTGTCGTTCTCGACGTGCATGGACACCAGGCCGGCGCTCACCAGACCTGCAACAAGCGAGGTGGCGATCACCGGCACCGTCCAGGCAAAACGTGGCGGCACCCGCGGCACCTCCTGCGGCGGCAACTTGAGGCCGCCGAGCTCGCGCTTGAGATCTTGCCGCAGGCTCTGAACTTCGCGCACCAGGCGCGCGGACAACGCGCGCTGGCTGTCTTCCTGCTTGAGTTCCAGCATCCGCAGTCGGCTATCAAGGGCGCGCGCCTGGTCGGCGCTGGCGGCACTGAAAGCACGCCGATCAACCCCGCGAAAGCCACCTTGAGGCAGCTTCGCCAGTGCCGCGTTGTCGTGCACGACTGATGGCGCAGCGTCCGGTGCGGGCAAGGTTTCCGCGGTAGGAGCGGGAAGCGGGTCGATGTGGATCATGCGCATCACGCGCGCCAGGTCCGTGGCGGTGATGCCGTCCTTGGAGACCACGTCCAGCGCGCCCAGCGCCCGAGCCTGCCCGGTGTAGACGTCCCCGCCCCTCGAGGTGTACATGATCACCGGGATGGTCGCGGTCTCGGGATGGGACTTGATGATCTGCAGTGCGCGAAAGCCGTCCATGCCCGGCATCAGGTGATCCAGGAAGATCACGTCGGGCGTGTTGACTTCAAGAAACCGCAGCGCCGCTTCGCCCGAATCGACTGCGTGAATGTCGAGGTCAAAGGGGCGCAACAGCATCTTCAGCCGGTACTGCGCGGTACTGGAATCGTCGACAACCAGGGCTTGCCGTTTGGTCATGGCTCGTACATCCGCGAGAGGTTTCAGCGGCGTCAAGGTCCGGTTCGGGCCATGACGAAAGCATCATTCTGAACGCGCCGGGCGTCGGCGAACAGAGTGCAGACCGATGGGCGCAAGAGCTGTCGGCTAGCCAGCCCAAGCTGCTTGAATCGGCGACGGCCGCTGCCTCGGCATGGGCCGTGTCGGGGGCGTGAGAATTGGGCCGGAGGAGATCGAGAAGGCTGCGGGCTCCCGGTCTGGCAGCGCCTGGATGGTGAGGGCTGTTTCGACGCTTGGCGCGAGGGGAGACGGCGACCCCGCGTTGAAGCGGAGGGGATTGTGCTCGCACAATCCCCTCCTGAAGCCCCTGTGCCTAACCCTTCCTCGGAGGACTCGCATGAACGTCGGCAATCTCTATGCAGTCTCCGAAGCACCTGCACAGGGCGAACGCTTCGAGACCCTGCTCCAGCACCGCAACCTGGTGGTGGAGCGGATCCTCAGCTCTAGAGACATCACGCCAATCGAGTACGTGCAGGACCAGGATGAGTGGGTGCTGCTGGTACGGGGGAGCGCCGTGCTGGAGGTGGCGGGCGAGATGAAGACGCTGGAGGCGGGTGACTATCTGTTTCTTCCGGCGCGGGTGCCGCACACGGTGAAGCAGGTTTCCGACGGCGCGCTGTGGTTGGCCGTGCACTTGCATCCCGATCGTGGCTCTTAACCTTCCGCATGAGCGTGCCCGGAGCTTTCACAAGGCGCGTTCACCCGCGTCCCCGGCAATGCTCTGCGCCAGACACCACGGCTGGAGCAGACGCCGCACCAGCGCGCGCCGGCGCAGTCATTGCAAACGCCAACGGGTCGGAGGCCTCTGACGGGGGCGTCGGACACTGCTGCTTGAACGAAGAAGATCAACGCTATTTAGTTCGGGGAACGCCGCATTGGCGCAGGAGACGGAGGTGACCCATGGCGAAGTTCCTCACCATTGGATATGGCGACTCAGCCGGCTATGAGCGGACCGACCCTTCCGTCCGCGAGGCCGCGCACGCGCACGATGCGCGCTTGAAAGCGGCCGGTGCCGTGATCGGTGTGGCCGGCGTTCCCGTGCAGGTGCGCAATCACGACCACACGAATTTCCAGACCACCGATGGCGCCTATATGCGTAGCGACTTGCCTATCGCGGGGTTTGCGGTGATCGAAGCGCGCGACCTGCAGGAAGCGGTCAAGCTGGTTTCGGAAACACCGTGCGCAGTCGCCCAGGGCGTTGTCGAAGTCTGGCCTCTGCAAACAATGCCCTAGGTGCCAAAAAGCAGGACTGGCCCGTCGCAGGTGAAGGCCGGCGGCTCGTGCGCTTGCCGCGAAAGCGCACGGCCATGGCGTCGGGAGAACGTTCAACTGGCACTGCGTTCAGCCACATTGCCAAACCGCGGCGTCCCGGCGCCAGGCATTGGCCAGGCATTGAATTGAAGGGACGATGCGCGCGGCAGCGCGCCGCGTCAGTGAATCAAGGCTGTGTGCGCCTCGCGCCCACCGCGATCAGCGCCTCGGCATTGCCGCGCCAATAAGGCTTGGTAAGGCCCTGCAGGAAGGCGAGGTACACCTCGTCGCTCGAGTTCACCGCCCAGTTGGTTTCCTTGTTGATGTCGAACCAGGTCAGCGCGCGGATCTGCGGGTAGCGCGGCAGCACGGCGAACATCTCCTTGAGCCACTCCGTCTTGTTGCCCCCCACTTCGCTGGACGCCATTTCGCCGATGACGATGGGCTTGCCCGGCGCGCGCTTGACCGCCAGCGCATAGGCCGCGCCGAAGACCTGCTCGAAACTCGACCACTTGCTCCAGGATTGCGAGCGGCCGAAGTTGTAGCCGTCTATGCCGACCCAATCGACATAGTCGTCGCCCGGGTAGGCGTCGAAAGGATCGAGGCTCTTGGGCACGCCTTCGTTGTTGTAGCACCAGACGAACTGCACCTTGTGCGCGCCAGCCTTGCGGAAGCGATCGACGATATGGCGGAAGGCCGCGGCGAACTGCGCGGCGGTATTGCCGTTCTTGGCCAGCGACCAGGGGTACCAGTCGCCGTTGAACTCGTGTCCCCAACGCAGCATGAAAGGGATGTTCTGCTTGGCGGCGGCCTGCGCGTAGGTGTCGAGGTATTCGTCCCACTTGCCGTCGATCACCGCCTGCAGCGGGATCTCTTCGCCGCGCCAGTCCATCGGCTCCCAGGTCACCTGGGCCACGTAGCCCTGCGACCACAGGTAGCTGACCTCCGACTCGGGGAAGTTGCCGCCGAAGCGGGTGAACCACATCACCGAGGCCGGCTTGCAGCGCAGGTCCAGCGGCGCTTCCTCCGCCACTTCGGTCAGGCCGCCTGCGCGGAAGATGCCGAAGAACACGCCGTCTTTCCTGTCTGCTCCCTTGTCTTCGCGCACGGGCTTGGCGAGCGCCGCATCGAGGCGCTTTTCCAGCGGTTCGGCGGCATGGGCGGGAAGTGAGAGCAACGAGGACAGCAGGGCGGCGATCAGGAGCGCAGGCTTGAACATCGATTCGACTCGGACACGGGATGGATCGGCCCCATCCTAGGCCCTGCCGAAGGCAGCGTGTTGCCGCGACTTGCGGAGCACCGTGCGCGGATTGCGATTCTGGCGGGACGCCCAAGGGCTGTCGGCGCAATTGACAGGAAAGTTTCTTTGTCGCCCTGCGCTCATCTGCAACACCTTGCCGTGCCTGCGCCTCTTCTATGCGGAATGCATTTTGCATGGGTCGCGCGCGCTCGCGCGACGTCCCGATTGCGCAGCGCATCATCCGGAGGAGATCCATGAGAACACGACTGCTGAAGATGCTGCCGCTGCTCGCAGCATTTGCCAGCCTGGGCGCGCACGCCAGCGTCATCCGCTCGGGCTTCGACACCGACCTCGAAGGCTGGACCAGTTTCGACGGCGGTAGCGAAGTGCATGTAGCCAGCGGTGGCAACCCCAGCGGCTACCTGGAAATGACGGACGTCGGCCTGGGGAGCATGCAGGCGATTGCGCCTTCCGCCTTCCTGGGCAATCTCACCGCCTACCTCGGCGGTGCCCTGTCCTTCGACGCCCTCCAGTCCAACCAGGACAGCAGCGACTGGGGCGGTTTCGGCACTGTGCGCCTGAGCAACGGCGGACTCACGGCGGTGCTGGACATCGCTCCCGATGGCGCACCCGGCGGCAGCTGGAACACCTACAGCGCGGCGCTGGACCCGGCGCTGTGGTCCGGCGATTCCCTGAGCGCGGTGCTCGCCAATCTGACCGGCATTTCGATTGAGCTGGAAGACCACGACGGCGTCAGCGAAGTCGTGGGTTTCGACAACTTCACGCTCACCAGTGCGCGCACCGAGGTGCCGGAACCCGGAACCCTGGCCTTGCTTGCGGGGGCCGGGCTGGTCGCCGGCCTGCGGAGACGCCGGCGCGGCTGAACGCCGCATTGCTTGCCCCGAAGCTTCGGGGGGCGCTTGTGGCAGACGGGTCATCGTCCGGGATCTCCCGCACGGTGGCCCGTGTGCTTTAGGGGGCTGTCCGTAGGTGACGGAGCGCTGCCGTCGGCGCCACAGTCATCGCGGCACTCCTCAAGCGGCATGGCATGCTCGCGCTTCCTTCCGGCGCGGTGAGTTACATGCAGGACAAGCAGACGCTGTTACGCATCTTCCTCGCTGCGACGCAGGCGCCCAGCTTCCGTAGCGCGGCGGCGGCGCTCGAGCTCTCTCCCCAGGTCGTGACGCGTGCGGTGCAGGCGCTGGAAGCCGAGCTGGGTGAAGTGCTCTTCCACCGCAGCACGCGCAGCAGCGTGCTCAGCGAATTCGGCCAGCGCTTCGCCACCGAAGCCGAAGCCGCGCTCGCCCAGTTCGATCGACTCTTCGACACGCCGCGCAGCGCCGCGCGCGAGCGGCCGGAAGGCTTGGTACGGATCGTCGCGCCTACCATGCACGGCCGGCGCTTCTTGTTGCCTGTACTGCTGCGCCTGGGCAAGACGCATCCGGGACTGAGCTTCGACCTGCGCCTGTCCGATGAGCCAGTGGATGCGGTGCAGATGCGGGCAGACATAGGCCTCCACGGCGGCAGCCTGCTCGACAACCGTTTCGTCGCGCGCACCGTGGCGCGCGTGAGCCAGCATGTCTGCGCCGCTCCGGAGCTGCTCGCGCAGCTCGGGCGCCTGCGCAGCGTGCGCGACCTCGATGCGGTGCCCACTACCCAGCTGATCGAACGCGCGACCGGCCGCCCCTGGCCCTGGGAGTTCCGCAACGGCCTGCGCTTCACGCCAGCCCGCACCGTCTTCGCCAGCGACGACCCGTTGGCCGAGTGCGAGGCGGTGGTCGCCGGGCTGGGCGTGGGGCAGCTTTCGTCGGTAGTGGCTACCGAGCACCTGCGCAGCGGACGACTCGTGGAACTACTGCCCGGCACCGTCTCGCGCGCCTGGCCGCTCACGCTCTTCCGCGTCCGCCGCGACCCGGTACCACTGCGCGTGCGCATCACCTACGACGCGCTGCTCGCCGCCTTCGCCTGAAGCTGCACGGGTCAGTTCGCGACCCGACCCGTGACCTGTTCGCGCTTCAGCCCGTGCTCTCGCTGCGCCGCTTGAGCCCAAGCAGCCACTGCTCGTGCGCGTCATGCAGCGCGCCCGGCTGGCTACCCAGCAAGGACTGCGCGACCTCGCCGCGCAGCACCTCTTCCGTTACCACCAGGCATTGCCCGCCCTGCGGACGCAGCAGCCAGGTGTGGTAGGCGTCGACGCCCTCCGCCTTGCCGAACCAGCCGAGTCGCGCATTCGGCTCGAACTCGTGGATCCGGCTCTCCACCGCGAGCGCGAAGGTCGTCCAGCGCAACACCGACTGCGCGGCGAGCAAGCCGTCGCGTGCGCCTTCGATCCGGACGTCGCTGGCATTCGCATACCAAGCCGGCCAGCCCGCAGCGTCGATCAGGCGTAACCACACCTGATCGCAGGACGCGGCAATCACGATCTCGTTGTGAGCAAAGACCACCGCCGAATCCGGTGTGTGAGACGCGGGCCAGTGGATCTCTGCATCATGGCGCGAGAGATCGCTCGCGATCGGTTCGGGAAGCGCGGCCACCGCGGCGGAGGACAAAATGCTGCCCGCAAGCCCGAGAGCGCCTGCGAGGATAAGCGTAGGGGTGTGCATGCCGATTCCTTTCGTCACTGCGACCCGGAGTGGGTCGTCGGTGACGATTCTGTTCGGCCCCTGTACGACAGGGAATGAAGCACTCGGGAGATCAGAATTCCCGCTACAGGAACAATCTGGGCGTGGCTGGTGTAAGGGACGAACTACTGCGCCCCACGCTCGAACCACGCCCCCAGCTTCGCCCGCTCGTCGTCGGTGATCTTCGTGACGTTCCCCAGCGGCATCGCCTTCTGCACTACTGCCTGCTGGTGGATGCGCGGGGCGAGTTGGCGCAGGTGTTCGTCGCTGTCGAAAACGAGGCCGGCGGCGGGGGTGGGCATCAGGGTGGGGTGGGCGCCGTGGCAGGCGGCGCAGCGGGCCTCGATGATGGGGCGGATGTCGGCGACGGTAGGCGTCGGCATTGCCGCCGCGGCACTGCCCGGCGCAGGAGCGTCGGGGCGGCTGGGCGCGGTCCAGGTGAAAGCGGCGATGAGCAGCAGGCAGCCGAGCACCGGCCACACCAGGGGCGCATGGCCTTTGTGGCGCAGGTTGAACCAGTGGCGGATCAGTACCGCGCCGAGCAGGATCAGGCCGAGGATCGCCCAGGCGTGCGGATGCTGGTAGGTGAAGCCGAAGTGGTTGCTGATCATGCAGAACACGACCGGCAGGGTCAGGTAGTTGTTGTGCACGCTGCGCTGTTTCGCGCGGATGCCGTCCATCGGGTCCGGTGCTTCGCCACGCTGCATCGCTGCGACCACGCGCTTCTGTCCGGGGATGATCCAGAAGAAGACGTTGGCGCTCATGGTGGTGGCGATCATTGCGCCGATGTGCAGGAAGGCGGCACGACCGGAGATCGTGTGCGTCAGCACATAGGCGGTCGCGAGCACGAAGAAGTAATAGATGACGCCAAGCTGCACCTGACTGCGCTTGATCAGCAGCCGGCACAGGATGTCGTAGACGATCCAGCCGACCACCAGGGCGCTCACGCCGACGCCGATCGCCTGGCGTGGCTGCAGCGCCATCTTGCTGGCGTCCACCATGTAGCTGCCGGCCTGCAGGTAGTAGAGCGAGCTGATCAGCAGGAAGCCGGTGATCCAGGTGGTGTAGGACTCCCACTTGAACCAGTGCAGGTCGGCCGGCAGGTGCGCGGGCGCCACCAGGTATTTCTGCGGGTTGTAGAAGCCGCCGCCGTGCACCGCCCAGAGTTCGCCCGAGACGCCTTTCTCCTTCAAGGCGGCATCGGTCGGAGGACGCAGGCTGTTGTCGAGCCAGACGAAGTAGAAGGAGGCGCCTATCCAGGCGATGGCGACGATCACATGCGCCCAGCGCACGAGCAGCGTGAAGACTTCGAGCAGGTAGGCGGCGTCCATCAACTGCCCCGGTAGGTGCTGTAGCTCCAGGGCGAGACGAGCAGCGGCACATGGTAGTGCGCGCCCGCATCGGCCACGCCGAAGCGCAGGGTCACGAGATCGAGGAAGGGTGGCTCGCTTACCGCAACGCCCGCGGCGCGGAAGTAGTCGGCGCAGGCGAACTCAAGCTCGTAGGTGCCGGGGGTCAGCGCCTCGCCTTCGAGCAGAGGCGCGTCCACGCGACCGTCTGCATTGGTGCGGCCGCTTTTCAGTACCACGCCGTCGCGGCGGAGCTGGAAGACGAGTCCCGCCGCGGGGCATCCGCGGGCGGTGTCGAGAACATGTGTGGTCAGGCGTCCCATGCTTGCAGGTCCCGGTGAGGCACGGCGAGCCGTGCAGACCGGCCGATTATAGGAAGGGCCCGCGCTGTGACGGTGGATAGGGCGCATGCTGGGGTCCGAATAAGGCGATGTGCCGCCCGCCACGGAAAATCCGCGCCGGGCTTGCCGTCACGGGCGCGGCGGTGGGGCAAATGCCGCACTCATAAGGCAGGCGCGAATTCCTGTATCGCGGCATCGCGCTTGTGTGCGCCTCGCGGCGTGCATAGGCTTGTTACGTCATCTTCTCCGACGCGACCCATGACCGCTCCCCAGTTTGATGTTGCCCAGCTCTCAGCCATGGACCAGGCCAGCTTTGTCGCGGCGCTGGAGGGCATCTTCGAACATTCGCCCTGGGTGGCCGAGCGGGCCTGGGAACATCGCCCATACGCCGATCGCGATGCGCTGCTGGCCGCCTTGGTGCAGGAGATGCGCGCGGCTACGGCGGAGGAGCGCCACGCCCTGATCTCGGCGCACCCCGAACTCGCGGGCAAGGCGGCGGTGCGAGGCGAACTCACGGCGGAATCCACCAGCGAGCAACGCGGCGCGGGTCTGGACAGCTGCACACCTGAGGAGTTTGCGCGGCTGCAGGCGCTCAACGCCGCGTACCGCGCACGCTTCGGTATTCCCTTCGTGGTGGCGGTGCGGGGGCGCGACCGCGCTGCGATTCTCGCCGCGCTGGAGGCGCGCCTGGGCAACAGCGCGGAGGCCGAGACCGCCGAGGCGCTGGGCCAGATCGAACGGATCGCGGCGCTACGCCTGGAGGATAGGGTAAGCGCCTGAGCGGATCAGGCGGGCAGGCTGCCCAGCTTGTCCGCAGGCACCGCCGCATGCATCGCATCGCCCTGCGCGGCGTCGCAGCCCACACGCGCGGCCCACTCACGCAAGGCCGGGGTATCGACACCGCAGGCCGTGACGCGGAAACCGCGGGTGCGGCCGAGTGCCACCAGACATTGGGCGAAGGCTTGCGCCGAACTCGAGGGCGCGGCCGCGAGCGCAGGAATGTCCAGCGCCAGGTCGTCGAAGGGCGTGGCCACGAGCTGGGTCAGCCCGATGTCCTGGAAGCCGACGCGTCCGATGCCGATCGCCACGCCATAACCGCGCAGGACCGCGATCGCATCGGCGAGCTGGCGTCGCGGTTCCAGGGCGGAGACCGCCACCTCCAGCCGAATCATCGCGGCGCCGGCATGGCCTGCGAGCAGTTCCTTGGCCACGCTCAGCGCCGTGCCCGCGTCGCCGCTCAGACGCACGGTGAAGCGCAGGCCGCCGTTGCGGCCGCGCAGAGCCTGGGCTTCGCTTAGCGCCTGCGTCAGCGCGGCGCGGTTCAGGGCGGAGGCGAAGTCGTTGCGTTCGTCTTCGCTGATCGGCACCGGGGCGCTGGTCTTTTCCTCGGTCCAGCGCGGCACGAGTTCAGCGCCGAGCACCGAACCGTCGGGCAAGGCCAGGACGGGCGCAAAGTCGAAATGCAGGCCGCCGCTTTGCAGCGCACGCCGCAGTTCCTGCTCCAGCTTGAGACGGGTCTCGGCCTGGGTCTGCAGTTCCGTGTCACCGAAGAAGCAGCCGTTCTTGCCGGCGCGCTTGGCCTGGTACATCGCGGTGTCTGCCTTCTTGAGCAGGGCGGGCGCGTCTTCGCCGTCGCGCGGATAGACCGTGATCCCGATGCTGGCGCCAACCTGGCAGGGACCACTGTCCGAATCGACCGGCTTGCGCGCGGCTTCGAGCAGGTTGCGCGCGATCGCCAACGCGTCGAGCGGATCCCGCAGGTTCTCCAGCACCACGATGAATTCGTCGCCGCCGACGCGTGCCACGGTGTCGCTCTCGCGCAGGCAGGTCCGGAAACGCTGGGCCAGGGTGCGCAGGACGGTGTCGCCTGCGTCGTGGCCGGCGGTGTCGTTCACCGCCTTGAAGCCGTCGAGGTCCACGAACATGACCGCGACCTTGTTCTGCTGGCGCCGCGCGCGGGCCAGCGCGAGATCCAGCGCCTTCTGCAGGCCACTTCGCGTGGGCAGGCCGGTGAGTTCGTCATCGGCACCGGGTTGCACGCGTTCGCCTTGCTCGCGCAGCGCCTGCTGGGTTTGCATCAACAAGGTGACCTGGTTGGCCAACTGCTGCCGGGTGCTCACCAGGCGACGCTGGGACACCGCCCAGGCGACGATCAGCAGCAGCGCGCCACCGGCGACGCCGATCCAGCGCAGGCGCATGTTGGCGTGCTCGTTGCGCGCGGTTTCCAGGCCGACTTCGAAGTCCTTGCTGGTCGGTGGCTGGGCGGTGAAGACCGTCAGCGTGTTTTCCAGCAGCCAGACTTCGCGCCCGTGCTTGGCGATGTCGACTTCCTGGTCCTGCGCGACGCTCTTGCTCTCGCCACGATGAAGGATGAAGCCGAAGCTGCGGGTCTCGGGCTTGATCGGGACGTCGAAGTAGACGCCATAGGGATCGACTCCCGCCGGTTCCAGCGGATGCTCCCAGGTGATCTCGCGGTCGAGCGCGATGTTGGGGCCCCAGACGTGCAGGCCCCAGCCGGTGTAGTCGTTGTTGTCGCGGTGAAAATGCAGCCGAACGGTGTTTTCCGGCGGCTCGGCCGAGGCCCAGGGGGCGAAAGCGAGCAGCAGGAACGTGATCAGGAGTTGCCAGAACACGCGCCGGATCGAGGGCTGACCGCTCTTCGTGGATGAATGCATGGTGTGCCGGTTGAAGCTCTCAATGGCTTCTTTTCGGCGCCCGGCGACGACAACTTGAGTGGTGTCACCTTGTTTGGCATTTGCTGGCTGGGCTGCATTCGTATCAGCCCAGGCAGTTACGTCAGTGCCTCGCTCAGGCGGCGAAGCGGGCAATCGGCTTGCTGCGGCCCAGATCCGCGTTGCGGGCGACGCTGACGATCTGTTCGCGGAACCAGCGGCATTCGTCGGCGTAGTGGCTGCGGTCATGCCACAAAAGATAGAAGCTCATCGGCGGGAAATCGAGCGGCACATCCACCGTGACCAGGGGCGAGGTGCGCATGCACTGCTCGGCAAAGGCGCGTGGGCCGGTGAAGATCATGTCCGTTTGCAGCAGCATCTGCGGCACAAGATGGAAGTAGGGCACCGAGGCCACCACGTTCCGCTTGAGCCGCTCGCGCGCCAGATGCAGGTCGATGACGCCGCGGCGGCCCACCGAATAGGGCGTGGGCACCAGGTGTTCCGCTGCGAGGTAGCTGTCCACCGAGAGCGGACGGCCGGCGAGCGGATGCTCGCGGCGCATGAGGCAGACGACTTCGTCCTCGAAGAGCGGTGTGATGCGCAGATGCTCGGGCGGCTGCGGCCAGTTGCCAATCACGACGTCGAGCTCGCCGGACTCGAGGGCCGCCGTGAAGTCGCTGTCCGGGCCGAGCGAATGGAAGACGACTTGCGAATGCGGTGCCGCGCTGCGCAGGCGGCCGACGATGCGGCCGAGCATGTCGGCGTTGAGGTAGTCGGGCGTGGCGATGTTGAAGACGCGGCGCGACTTCGCGGCCTCGAAGCGCACCTGGCGCACGGCGATCGCCTCGATCTGGGCCAGCGCGTTCTTGACCGGTTCAAGCAGGGCGGCGCCGCGCTCGGTCGGCGTCATGCCGGAGCGCGAGCGCACCAGCAGCTGGTCGCCGGTGATCTCGCGCAGGCGGCGCAACGCGGTGCTCACCGCAGGTTGGGACTGGTTGAGTCGCCGGGCCGCGTTGGAGACCGAGCATTCGGTCAGCAGCGTGAAGAGGACGCGCAGCAGATGCACATCCATCGAGTCCCAGGAACATGAGGCGGCCATCGTGTTTCTCCCTGCAAAGGCTTCGTGATGCGGATGAGCCTCTTGTATGCAAAGACCGTTCCTGGTGTGAAATCGGCCACGGCAGGGGCTTTATTCCGGTTTCGCTGCGTTGCCTGTCCCAGCTTGGTGCATGCAAGGGCCCGCGCGCACTTGCGGCAGGCGCGTAGGCCAACTCCGACGCCCGGAGCCGCCCTCGTCCTTCGGCGCGAGGCCCTTCGACCGACGGACGCCCGACTCGCGTGGGCCTACGCTCGGCGCATGACAAACCAGATCCGGGTAGAAGCGATCATGAGCTCAGCGCAATCGACACCCCTCTCGTCGCGCGCAAGGCGCTTCACGCTGTGCCACGGCGCGCTGTTGCTGGTACTGATCGGCGGTCCGGTCTTCGCCGACCAGGTCGATCAGGACTATGCGCAGCAGAAGGATGCGATCGGCAATCGTTTCGAGCAGGCCAACGCGGGCTGCAAGAGCCTGGCCGGCAATGCACGCGATGTGTGCGTGGCCAAGGCTCGCGCCGATCGCGAGATCGCACTGGCCGAGCTGGAAGCGGGCTATCGCAACACCGAGGAAGCTCGCACGCAGGCCTCGCGCACCCGTGCCAAGGCCACCTACGAGGTGGACAAGGAGATGTGCGACGAACTCGGCGGCAACAACCGCGCGGTGTGCAATGCGGACGCCAAGGCGCGTCGCGACAAGGCGCTCGCCGATGTCGATGCCGGCCGCAAGACGGTCGCCGCGACTGACGAGGCAGACCGCGTACGACGCGAATCCGACTACAAGGTCGCCAAGCAGAAATGCGAGGCGCTCGCGGGAGACGCCCGGTCGGCCTGCGTGGATGCGGCCAAGAAGCGCTTCCTTGAATGAGCGCTGGCGCGTCAGCTGGGGGCGAGGTGCGTCGGCCGAGCGCGTCGCCGCGCTGCGCCGCGGATTTGACGCCTGCATATCGGCGGCGCCGGCTACGTCCTACAGCGGCGCGCGTCGCGAGCCGACAGCCGCGAATCCGGACGCTGCCTAGAGTGTGAGCACTACGCCGCCGGCAAGAGGCGGCATCCGCAATCCGACGAAACTGGAGGCGTCACACCATGCTCAAGTGGGCCCTGATTTTCTTCATCGTTTCGGTGGTCGCCGGCTTGCTCGGCTTCACCGGCATCGCGGCGGGCGCCGCATCGATCGCCAAGGTCCTCTTCTTCATCGCCGTAGCCTTGTTCGTGATCTTCCTGGTGCTCGGCATGACGATCTACAAGGCGGTGAAGTAGCGACCACGCCTGGTTGCGCAGACGCTCAATCGACTCAGGAAAGGAGCTTGCCATGAAGCATGCAGCACTCATCCTCAGCCTCGCCGTCATGGGCGCGTCCCTGGCGGGCTGCAACAAGGACGACTCCGACAAGACCCTTGGTCAGCGCGTGGACGAGTCAGTCCAGGCCTCCAAGGAAAAGATGGCGGAAGCCCAGAACAAAGCCGACGCCGCTGGCGACAAGATGAAGCAGGAAGCCGCCCAGGCTTCAGACAAGATGAAAGAGAAGGCCGATGCCGCGGGCAAGGTACTCGACGACACGGCGATCACGGCCTCCGTGCGCGCGAAGATCGTGTCCGAGCCCGATCTGTCCAACATGGACGTCAAGGTCGACACCAAGGAAGGTATCGTCACCCTGGACGGCAAGGCCAAGACCGCCGATGCCAAGGATCGCGCAACGCTGGTCGCGCGTTCGGTCGAAGGCGTGAAGGACGTCAACAACAACCTGAGCGTGCAGTAAGCGCAGCCCGGCAGGGCCGCGCAGGTACGCGAAGCTCGCTGCGCTGCACCCGCCTACACGGGTGCGGACGCAACTCGGGGCCGCCATTTCCCTAGGGAAGTCGCGGCCTCGGTCATTTCGGAGGCGGACACGCGGCGCTTCGGCCCGGTGCGGGCCGCCGTTGTATGGCGAGGTTCAGTGCAGGCAGCCGCGCGCGGTCGCGACCGGCGGCATTTCGTCGGGCGAGTGCGCACGCCAGTGGCGCGCAAGTTCGCGGCAGGCTTCCACGGTGTTGGGACCGCAGGCGTCCTGGTTGGCCAGATGCAGCAGATGGTGATGGATCGCCATGCGCAACTTGCGTTCGCAAGCCTCGCAGTGTGGGCCACCGAAGTAGAGGTGCATCAGACAGAGCAGACGCGCCATGCTGGCGTCTGCGGAGAGTTCGGACGGCGGCGCCTCGATCACGGATAAGCTCGGCGCCGGCCGTTTGCGAACTCGTCGGTCTTACACGCGTTGCGCGTAGTACTCGACGATCTTCTGCGTATCGAGCGGGAAGGGCTGGGCATCCACACCCGGCAGGTGCGAGATGCGGGCCGACTTGGCCGACTCGTCGAAGGCGATCCATTCCGGACGCTCGAGCGCGGGCTGCTGCAGCGACTCGACCACGGCCGGAACCTTCTGGGCCTTGGGGCCGAGGCTCAGGGTGTCGCCCACGCGCAGGCGTTGCGACGGGATGGTGACGCGGCGACCATTGAGATGGATGTGGCCGTGACGGATCAGCTGGCGCGCGCAGGGGATGCTGGGCGCGAAGCCGGCACGGAACACCATGTTGTCGATGCGACGTTCCAGCAGCTCCACCAGCTTTTCGCCGGTCGGTTGCTTGCCGCTCTTGGCTTCCTTGACCAGGTTGCGCAGCTGCGTTTCGTTAACGCCGTAGTGGTAGCGCAGCTTCTGCTTTTCGATCAGCTGCAGGCCGTAGCCCGACTTGCGGGTGTTCGGCTTGGCGCCGTGCTGGCCGGGGCGTTCCGTACGGTTGCCGACTTCCTTGCGGGTCAGGCCGGGGAGGGGGGTGCCCAGGGCGCGCAGGATGCGCACGCGCGGGCCGAGATAACGAGCCATTTGCTTGAATTACTCCGTATTGAAATCAGTGCTGAAGCGAAGCGCCAGGGGCGCTATGCGCGAGGCAGGGCTGTGCCGCATGGATCTGCCATCGCTGTGCGAGCGCTGCGCAGACTTCGCGCATCAGCGGGTCGCAACGCTCGTCCTCCGCCACGCACTCAAGGTGCAGTATGACCGACTCGGCGGAATCCGCAGACGGATTCTCCGCGTAACGGCTCATCATGAAAAGTGTTGCAGCCGCCATCATGCTCGGGCTGGCCTCGGCTTCCTGCTCGGGAATGTCGCGTTCAGTCATGGGAATTCCTCTGTTCAATGCCGGGCCGCCGCGTCCTGAGCCGCCAGTCGGGCCGGTATCCAGCCGCGCCAGCGCATCGCCAGCAGGCTGCACAGGTCCTGCAGGGCCTTATCGTCGCCGGCCTGCTCGGCAACGCATTCCAGGTGTCGCGCCACCATCGCCGCGCGTTCCTGACTGGGGCGTTCGACGAAGCGGGTAATCGCATAGAGCGCGCCGAAAGTCAGGCGTTCCGCCAAATCTTGCGAGCATGCGGCCATGGGACTTCTCCACCAGGAGCAGGGCGTCCATCGTAATGCAAATGCAAATGAGTCGCAACAACCAGTTCGGCGCCTGATCTCCGACCCCGGCAGTTCCGTCATCCTGCAGAAGATCGCGATGAGTAATTGGATACAAGTGCGGTCGAGCGTTGCCGACAGCGGGCGTCGAACAGTGGAATACTGATCGCCTCCTCCATGCTCGAACGCAAGTCCATGGCCCGCCAGACGTCCAACCAGTCCCGACCCAAGCGCGGTGAGCAACCGCTGGACGGGCGCATTTACGACGCCATCTACCGCGCAGTGATGACGCAACGCCTCAAGCCCGGCACGCGCTTGCCGGAGGCACGGCTCTGCGAGCTCTTCGGCGTGAGCCGCACCCTCGTGCGCAAGGCGCTCCTGCGGCTGGCACATGAACACATCGTCGAGCTGCGCCCCAACAAGGGCGCGGTGGTGGCCTCGCCCACGCCGGAAGAAACCGGTGAGGTCTTCACGGCCCGGCGTGCGGTGGAAGGGGCGATCGTGCCCCTGGTCGCGGCGCGCGCCACGCCGGCCGACGTCGAGCGCCTGCGGGCCATGCTCGATACCGAGCACGATGCTCTGCACCGCGGCCAGCATGCCGATTGGGCGCAAAGTGCGGGCAACTTCCACCTCGCGCTGGCCGAGCTCTCCGGCAATCGCGTGCTGGCCGGGTTCCTGAGCGAGCTGATGACGCGCTGCTCCCTGATCGTTGCGCTCTACCAGGCGCCGGGCGATTCCCAGTGCGAGCATGAAGAGCACGCCCGCCTGGTGGATCTGATCGCGACCGGCAAGGGCGTGGAAGCTGCTGCCCTGATGAATGCCCACCTCGATGCCCTGGAGAGGCGGATCCGCTTCGTACCCGAGGCGCCCGAGCCCGACCTCGGAGATTTGCTGGGCTTGTGATTGTGTACAATTTTAGCGCGAGCCTGCACTGAATCCGGGCCGCTATGTCACACGGCGGTGCGGACGAGATCGCCGGAGGCGTCGCAGCCGGAAATCCGGCGCTATCCCGGACGGGCCTCCATGAACCGGCGTGTCGCGTCAGAGTCCGCATGAAATAAGGGCTCTGTCCGTTCCGCCGCTGGTCCACGAAGTCGTCTCGGATGCCATCGCGCCCTAGTGGCACGCTGAATGCTTTGGATGCAAATGAAAGCGTCAAGTGGATACAAAAATCCTTGCGCTTCCTCTTTCGACATCCGGGAGCCTTCACCATGCGTCGTACCTTCCTTTCCCTGCTTGCCGCCGGCGCGCTCGTCTGTGCCAGCGCCAGCAGTCTTGCCGCCAGCGAGCCGCTCAAGATCGGCTTCATCTATTCCAATCCGATCGGTGACGTGGGCTGGACCTACCAGCACGAACTCGGCCGTCGCCTGGTCGAGAAGACCTTCGGTGACAAGGTGAAGACGGTCTTCGTCGAGAACGTGCCCGAGACCGCCGACGCGGATCGCGTGATCCGCCAGCTCGTGAGCGGCGGCAACGCCATGGTCTTCACCACCTCGTTCGGTTTCATGGAGCCCACGCTCAAGGTCGCCAAGCAGTTCCCCAAGGTGAGCTTTGACCACGCCACCGGCTACAAGACGGCCAAGAACATGGGCATCTACCAGTCGCGCTTCTACGAAGGCGCGTACCTGCTGGGCGTGATCGCCGGCAAGATGACCAAGACCAACACGCTCGGCTTCATCGGCTCGATCCCGATTCCGGAGGTCCTGCGCAATATCAACGCCTACGCCCTGGGCGCGCGCAGCGTGAATCCCAAGGCGACCGTGAAGGTCATCTGGGTCAACAGCTGGTACGACCCGGGCAAGGAGCGCCAGGCCGCCGAGGCGTTGGTGGCACAGGGCTCGGACATCCTTTACCAGGGTACGGACTCGCCCGCCGCCGTGCAGGTGGCGCAGGAGAAGGGGCTGTACGCCTTCGGCCAGGATTCGGACATGTCCAAGTACGGTCCCAAGGCGCACCTGTCCGCCAACACCGTGAACTGGGGCGTCTACTACGTCGCCAAGGTGCGCGAGCAACTCGAAGGCAAGTGGAAGCCCGAAGACACCAAGTGGGGCATGAAGGAAGGGATGATCGAGCTCGCACCGCTCAACCCCGCGATCCCGGCCGACGTGGTGAAGCTGGTCGAAGAACGGAAGGCCGCGATCGTCTCCGGCCAGTTCAAGCCCTTCACCGGGCCGATCAAGACCAACGAAGGCAAGCTCGTGGTGGCCGAGGGCAAGACGCTTTCCGAGGAAGAGCTCTGGACCCTCAAGTGGTTCGTGGATGGCGTGGCGAGCAAGCTGCCCCAATAAGGATCGGCGGTCGGCTTCGGGTCGGCCGCGTTTTCGTGGAGCGGGCGTGTCGTCCGCTCCGACCGATACAGGACACGCGATGGATATCGACTTCGCTACGCTTACCGAGTACCAGCGCTACAAGCTGATGGCGAGCCTGATCGTGCCGCGGCCAATTGCGCTGATTACCACGGTGAATGCCGAGGGCGTGGTCAATGCCGCGCCCTTCTCCATGTTCAACATGCTGGGCGAGGACCCGCCCATCGTGATGGTGAGCATCAACCGGCTCAAGGACGGTCGGCTCAAGGACACGGCCGCCAATATCCTCGCCAACGGCGAGTTCGTGGTGCATCTCGCGGACGAGGCGATCGCCGAGGCCATGCATCACTGCGGCGCCGCCGTGCCCTCGCATGTGAGCGAGCTCAGCATTACCGGGCTCACCGCCGCACCCTCGTCCGCGGTGAAGCCGCCGCGGATCGCCGAGGCGCCGGTGGCCTTCGAATGCGTGCTGCACGAGAAGCTGGAGACCGAGAGCCGCTACATCTTCATCGGCCGCGTGCTGCATCTGCATGCGCGCGACGGCCTCATCGACACCGAACGCTGGCGCGTGCGCCTGCAGGACTACCATCCGGTCGGCCGTTTCGGCGCGAGCTTCTACGTCCGTACGCGCGAGCGCTTCGCCATCGGCGGCGAGGGGCATGAGGCGCGTTCCACCAACATCGACGAGATCTGAGCTATGTCCAGCGACGAAACCCTGATGCGCCTCGCGATCCAGGCCTCGCGCGAAGCGCTCGCGGCGGGCGACCGACCCTTCGGCGCCGTGCTGGCGGACAGCGCCGGCAAGGTGCTGCATGTCGCGCGCAACACGCAGTTCAGCGCACGCGATGGCCTTGCCCATGCCGAAGTCCAGCTGGTGAGAGAAGTAGAGGTCTCTCTGGGGGCTGACAGCCTGCGTGGCGCCACGGTCTTCGCCAGCGGCGAGCCCTGTGCGATGTGCGCTGGCGCGCTGTTCTGGTCCGGTGTGGCGCGCATCGTCTTCGCGGCGCGCACGGCCACCATCACGCGCCTGATCGGCGGGCCTTCGCTGCCGATCCAGTCGGCGCAGGTCTATGTCGGCGCCAATCCCGCGCCCTGGGTCGAGGGGCCACTGCTGGAGGAAGAAGCCTCCGTCGTACTGGCGCAGTGGCCCTACGGCACCTGAGCAGGTCGATGGTGGCGACGCGGGCGCGATGGAGGATTCGGCTGGATAGCTGACGCTTCGCCGGTTCGCAAGAAAGCGCAGTCATCTTTGCGCCTGGCTTGCCGTTAGTGAGACGGTGCAGCTGTCTGATCTTGCCTTACGCGTTGCCAGTGGCGGCAACCGGGCGGGGCTGGACTACACTGCCTTTCACACACCGCCATGTCCGCACTGCCCCCCAAAGCTCCGCTTCCGCGACCCAAGCTTGTCGCGATCACCTGGCCCATTTTTGCCGAACAGCTGCTGCACATGATCCTGGGCGTGCTCGGGGTCTGGCTGGTCAGCCGCCTGTCCGACGGCGCGGCCGCAGCCTTCGCTTTGGCCAACCAGATCAACCTGGCCTTCATGATCACCTTCCGCTTCGTGAGCCTCGGCGCGAGCGTGGTGGTCACCCAGTATCTCGGTGCGCAGGACCACGCCGGTGCGGCCGACGTCTCACGTGCCGCGATCGGCGCCAACGCCTGGATGGGCGTGATTTCCTGTGTGCTGATCGCGCTCGGCGCGGAGCAGATGCTCGGCGCGATGCACCTGCCGCCAGAGCTCATGAGCACCGCCAAGCCCTACCTGATGCTGGTGGGCGTGATGCTGCTCTTCGACGCGATCAACTTCTCGCTCGGCGCGGTGCTGCGGGCCAACACCTTCACCCGCGACACCCTGCGGCTGATCATCGTCATGTACGCGCTGCAGATGGCACTGGGCCTGCCGCTGATGTACGGCGTCGGCCCGCTCCCAGGCATGGGCATGGAAGGGCTCGCGGTCGGCGCGATCGCCTCGCGCGCCTTCTCGCTGTGGCTGCATGTGCGGCTGTGGCGCAGCCGTCTGGGCATCTATCCGAGCGTGACGGACTTCTGGCGCGTCCGCTGGAGCCGCGTGCGCGAGATGCTGCACATCGGCCTGCCCGGCGCAGGCGAGAACGTGGCCTATCGCAGCTGCTACATGATGATCCTGGCGATGGTCGCGAGCATGGGGCCCTCGGCGCTCGCGACGCACACCTACACGATCCAGATCGTCCAGTTCCTCCTGCTTTTCGGTCTCTCGGTCGGTTTCGGTACCGAGATCGTGGTCGGTCACCGCGTCGGCGCGGGCGACCTGCAGAGCGCGCACCGGCAGGTGAAGGGCGGGCTGATCGCCGGCATCGTGGTGAGCTTGCTGGTCACGCTTTGCGCCGCCCTGGCCGGCCCACACCTGCTCGGCTTCTTCACCAAGGACGCCGCGATCATCGCGCTGGGCGCGCAGCTGATCTGGTTCAACCTGCTGGTCGAGCCGGGCCGCACCTTCAACATGGTGGTGATCAATGGCCTGCGCGCCACAGGCGATGCACGATTCCCCGTGGGCTTCGGCGTCTTCTCGATGTTCTTCGTCGGGGTCGGGCTCTCGTGGTTCCTGGGTGTGCACATGGGGCTGGGCCTGGTCGGTGTCTGGCTGGGCTACGCCGCGGACGAGTGGACCCGCGCAATCGCGATGTTCGCGCGCTGGCAGCTGCGGGGCTGGGTGCCGCACGCGCGGCGCACGCGGCGCAAGGTGCGGCTCAAGGCCGGCTGATTTCGGCCGAACCCGGTGCGGCGTGCTGAGAAGTACGCCGAGCGCCGCTTCGCGCTAAGGTATGTCTCCGCACGCTTCAGGAGACCTGCCGATGTCCTCGTGGATTCCGATCGCCAAGGCCGTGTTGCCCACCCTGGCCGAAATCGCCGGCAAGGCGATTCCTGCCTTCTCGGGCAGCAAGGAGCACGCGCGCTCGCTCGAAGCCCACACCGCCGAGATCGCCGAACTGCAGGCCGCCGTCACTCAGAATGCGGCCGCGCTACGGACCCTGGCCGAACAGATGGAAACCACCGTGCGCGCGGTGGACGAAGGGGCGCGCACGGTGGAGCAGCGCATCACCCGGCTCGAGCTGCAACTGCGCATGACACGCGTCTGGGCGCTCGCTGCCAGCGCGCTCGCGATCGTCGCCCTGGTCCTGGTGCAGCAGTTGCGCTGAGGCTGGCGCGTCCTGTGAGCCCGCGTCGGCGGAGCATGGCGACTTTCCGCTCCTCGAGGACCCGCCGCCATGCAAGTGTCTCGTCTCCCGCTGCCGCTCAGCGTTTTCGTGATCGTCCGCCGCGGCACCGAAGTGCTGCTGCTGCGGCGCGCCCACACGGGCTGGAAGGACGGCTGCCACAGCGTGCCGGCGGGTCGGTTGGAACGGGGCGAAACCCTGGTGCAGGCCGCGGTGCGCGAGCTGCGCGAAGAAACCGGTCTGCATGCCAGTGTCGATCAACTCGATCTCGCGCATTTCATGCACTGCCGCCAGGGGCGCGGCGGCAGCGCCTGGCTGGGCGCCTTCTTCCTTACCCACCGCTGGTGGGGCGAAGCCTTCCTCGCTGAGCCGCAAAAGCACGACGAGCTGCGTTGGTGCGAGCCGGGGAGCTTCCCTGATTCGATGATCGACTACGTCCGTCAGGGCATCGAGCTCTCGCTGGCCGGGCGCCGCTTTTCCGACCATGGCTGGGTTTGAGCGGCAGCATCGCAAGACCGAAGCTCACGATCGAAGCACACGGCCGAAACACAGGACTGAAGGCCACGGCCGAAACACGCGACCGCAACCGGGCCGCCGTCCTCAGGCTTCGCTGCTGCCGACCACGTGCAGGTTGGGGGCGGCACCCTCGTAGAGCAGATGCACCAGCACCATGTCGACCTCGGCGGGCAGGCGCGAGAGCCAGCGCGCGGTAGGCAAGGCCCAGGCGTGGGTTTCGGGAAGCAGGAAGCTGCGCAGGCCATCGCGCGCCACCAGGGCTGCGAACTGGGGCGGGCCACCGAGCGGGCCGACCTCCATGAGGCGGCCGGCCGCCTGCAGGGCTTCGAGATCGAGCCGCCCCAGGCACAGATCGTCGAGCCGGTACTCCGCGCCCGCGCGGGTGAGCGACAGCAGGCGCGTCTCGCGTACCGACGCCGCCTCGAAACCGTGGCGACTGCGACTAAGCCGCGCCCGCACCCGCTGCTGCGCGGCCTGCGCCTGGCGCGCGGCAGTGTTCACCGGTTCCTTGGGCGCAGCGGCGATCAGCGCGGCCAGCGCCTCGGGGCTGTATTCGAGATAGGTCCAGGCGTCGGCGTCGCGGGCGAGCTTGAGGTTGCGGCGGCGCTCGTGCCACCAGAGCAGGGCGAAGACGAGCGCGGCGGCGGCCAGGGTCAGGATCAGCAGGGTCTGCATGCGAGCGCCTAAAGGGTAGGGCGGGGCGATGCGGGAGGGTGCGTTGCCAGCCCCGACGACGGCTAAGTCGCGCGTGGATGGCAAGTTGGACGAGAGCGTGGGCGACGACGCAAGTTCCGTGCACTGCGGCCGTAGCGCGGCGCATGTCTCGGCCGGACTCAATCCGCACCGGCCTGTCACACAGTCGGCGTCACGCTCGACTAGGATGAATCTTCCTGGGCGGAGGGGAGAGTCGTCATGGCCGATGTGCTGCAGACCAATACCCGTCGCGTCACGCGCGATGGCCGATGCTATCCGCTGGGCGCCAGCGTGCAGCCCGACGGCGTCAACTTCGCGCTGTATTCGCGTCACGCGACCGGCGCCTTCCTGCTGCTCTTCGACGCCGCGGGGGGAGCGCCCACCGATGTGATCCGGATCGAAGCCAATACCCGCCACATCTGGCATGTGTTCGTGGAAGGCGCGAAGGCGGGGCAGCTCTACGGTTTCAAGATGCTGGGCGACTACGCGCCGGCCTACGGTTTCCGCTTCAACCCCTACAAGCTGTTGGTGGACCCCTACGCGCGCGCCTTGTCCGGCAAGTTCCGCAACCAGGACAACCTGCTGCTCGGCTACGACGCCAACTCGCCCGACCGCGACATGGTGATGGATACGCGCGACAACAGCACGCTGGCGCCCAAGTCAGTGGTGGTCGACGACGCCTTCGATTGGGGCGACGACGCCCGGCCGGACAACCGCCTGGAGCGACTGGTGATCTACGAGGTGCACATCAAGGGCTTCACCGCCCACCCGTCCTCGAAAGTGAAGCATCCGGGCACCTATCTCGGTTTCATCGAGAAGATCCCGCACCTGAAAGCGCTGGGCATCAACGCGGTGGAGTTCCTGCCGGTGCACGAGTACTACGCCGAGGATTTCATCGTCGCCAAGGGGCTGACGAATTACTGGGGCTACAACACCATCGGTTTCTTCGCGCCTGAGAGTTCGTACTCCACCGGCAGCACGCCCGCGTGCCCAGCGCACGAGTTCAAGACCCTGGTGCGCGAGCTGCACCGCGCGGGCATCGAGGTGATCCTGGACGTGGTCTACAACCACAGCGCCGAGGGCAGCGAACTTGGCCCCACGGTCTGCTTCCGTGGCATCGACAACCCGACTTACTACAGCCTCACCGGCCCCGGCGCCCAGCCGGCGCGCTACTACTCGAACTACACCGGCACCGGCAACAGCCTCGACCTCTCCAGCTCGCATGTCATCCGCTTCGTGATGGACTCGTTGCGCTACTGGGTGGAGGTGATGCACGTCGATGGTTTCCGGTTTGATCTCGCGGCCGTGCTCGGGCGCGAGGCAGGCAAGTTCCAGAACTCGGCCTCATTCTTCGACGCGATCTCGCAGGATCCGGTGCTCAGCCGCGTGAAGCTGATCGCCGAGCCCTGGGACATCGGTGCCTACGAGGTCGGCAATTTCCCGGTGGACTGGTCCGAGTGGAACGGGCGCTTCCGCGACACCGCGCGCAAGTTCGTCAAGGGTGATGGCTGGCAGATCAAGGACCTGGGCTGGCGGCTTACAGGCTCGGCCGATCTCTACGGCGACGACGGGCGCAAGGCCTACAACAGCGTGAACTTCATCACCTGCCACGACGGCTTCACCCTGCACGACCTCACTGCCTACAACCAGAAGCACAACGAGGCCAACCTCGAAGGCAACAACGACGGCAACAACGACAACCAGTCCTGGAACTGCGGTGCCGAAGGCGAGACGGATGACCCTGGCGTGCTGCAGCTGCGTCGCCAGCTCGCCAAGAACCACCTGTGCCTGCTGCTGCTCTCTATGGGCACGCCGATGCTGCTGGGCGGAGACGAATTCCTGCGCAGCCAGAAAGGCAATAACAACGCCTATTGCCAGGACAACGAAATCAGCTGGTTCGACTGGGACGCCGCCGCGAAGAACGGCGACTTCACCGAGTTCTGTCGCCGCCTGATCGCGCTCACGCGCCGCTACACCGTGCTGCAGAGACGCAAGTTCCTGCAAGGCATCGACACCGACGGCAACGGCCTCGCAGATGTGAGCTGGTATGGGGTGGACGGCAATGCTCCGCGCTGGGACGACGGCGAAGCGCGCCTCCTCTGCTATCGCCTGGATGGCGCCGAAGTGAAATCGGAACTGGGCAACTATTCGCTCGTCGTTGTCCTCAACTCCGACCACCAGGACCAGACGGTCAAGCTGCCCTGCGCCGGTGACGGCTTGAGCTGGTACCGGGTGCTGGATACCAGCCGATCCGCTGGTGACGACATCCTCGCGCCCGGCGAAGAGGTCGCGCTGGATGCCGGCGATCAATACCTCTCGAAAGCGCGCAGCACGGTCTTGCTGTTGGGGCGTTGAGTCGCAGGGTGAATTGAGAGGGCCGACAGGAACCCGCAGGTGCCGAGGCTGCTCCGTCCCTGGGTTTTCAGGGGGCGTTTTCCAGCAGTTTGCCCAGCCGGCGATGGCGAAGTAGCAAGTAGCTTCCCAATAGGATGCGTCTCCATGCCAACACCAGCCATGCCGCAATCGCCATCTCAATTGCTCCGGTGATGAGAACTAGGAGGAATGCGGCGAGCTGGTTGACCTCGGGATCGCGAGCCTCGGTGAAATACTCGATCAACCCTGAGCCAGCCTTGTAGGCGATGTAGCCGGCAATGCCGAGGTGGAAGGCGGATGACAGCGCCAGGTTCACAAGCACGCAAGCTCTATCTCCCCTTCAGCACATAACGGGAGACAAGGAGCAAGAGGGTTGCGGGTAGGCCCAGGAAAGCCAAGTACGACAGCCACGAGGCTATCAGGAGCGAAGCGCCAAGCTTCGGCATCGCGTCTAGGACGACAGGTGCATACCCGAAGAGAGATGAGCCGAGTGCAACCACAAACGCCGCTGCGTAAAGCCAGCCAAGACTTCTTGCGAGCCATGAGACGTGACGCGCAAGGGGTTGTAGTTCGAGCGATAGCATTGGAGCTGTGGTCTTGGAGAGACGGAGCGCGAACGATAGTCCGATGTCTCCGAGCCAAGCAATAGGCGTGTCTGGGATGCAATCCAGAGGGAGCCGATGCGGCTGCGGCTTACGGCAACCTCCGGCGGGAAACTGCGGGGGCGCCGGTGCTCAGCGGCCTAGTCGGCGCCACTGGAGACGCCCAGGCAAGGCCCGCGCGCAGCGCTGCGAGGGCCGCTCAGGCCGCTTAAGCGCGCTCGTAGCCATAGAGCCGGGCCGGGTTCACCCGCACCATCACTTTTTCGCGAGGGACGCAGCCGCTGACTGCGTATTCGGGCTTGGCGGTGTTGCGCTTGACCGGGTCGACGTAGGCGACGCCGTTCGGATTGGAGAAGGCCGCTACGCTGGGCGTGTTGGCGCGTTCGCCCCGACGGACCACGATCGCAGTCTCGCCGTTGGCCAGGCGCACAAAGCTGCCGGGGGGATAGATGCCGATCTCCTTGATCAGCATCGCTGCCAAGGGATTCGTGTTGCCACCCATGGAAAGGAAAAGTGCGCGTGCGGCCTGGTCGGGCTGCAGCGCGCAGCGGCCGGCGCGCGGGCTGACTTTGGCGCCGAAGATGTCGGCGACACGGATCAGTTCGGAGAGCTGCCCCACGCTTTGCTTGCCGCAGGGGTAGCCCCTGCCGTCGGGCGTCTCGTGGTGGTCGGCCACGGCGGTGAGCCAGTCTGCGTCCGTGACGCCGGCGGTGGCGAGCATCATGCGGCTGCGTTCGGGATGCTCACGGATCTCCGCCCGCTGGCGATCGCTGGGTGGGCCGTTCTGCGCGGCCAGCGTGGCCTGCAGTTCGAACATGCCCATGTTCATAGAGAGCGCCGCCTTGGCGAGGACGTCGCGCTCGGTGTCACTCCAGCCCAGCTTGCGGGCGATCAGTTCGCAGACGATGCCGCAGTGGACCGAGTGGGCCACCGCGTAGCGGGTGAGGTCGAGTTGCATCATCACGAAGACGCCGACGTCCGGGTCCTTCTCGCAGCTGCGCCGTGCGATCTGCACGACCTGCTCGAATTTCTCGGTGAAGCCGGCCGTCTGCCCGTGCTCACGCAGCAGCAGCGAAAGCCGGGTCTGCACGTCGCTCCAGGCCCAGAAGGGGTCGAAAGCCTGTGGTCGTGGCGGGCTGTTGGCGCCGCGCCAGTGCGCCTTCACCTCGTCGGCCTGCGCATACATGCCGCGGGCAAAGAGCGCGTCGAGCTGCTGCGATTCCGTGAGCGTGTAGCCCTTGCTCAGGAGCAGGGTCCCGCCCGCGTCGTAGACGTTCCAGGGCAGCGGCTTGTTCAGCTGCACATGCTCCGCTAGCAGTCGCAACAACTGCATGGTCTGTCTCCGCCTGAGTGTCTCGTTGTCGTATGGACGAAAACGGCTTTTCGTCGACCGCGTAACGGGTGGGGCGGGACAGGTCTTGTGTGAAAAAACAATAACTTCGTGCTGCGCCTGCAGCACGAAAACGCGCAAAACGCCTATACGCCTAGCGTGCTTCGCAGCAGGGCGACGGCGTCGAGTGTGATGAAACTCGCGTGCGCGAAATGGATTTCGTCGCAGTTCGGGCCTTCGCCGCTGCGGTCCAGGACCATGAAGTCGCTTGCGACGTCCAGGGCCAGCAGAGGATGGTGCCAGGTGCCGCTCGCGTAGTTCACGCCCTGGTCGCCACGGGCAAGGAAGCAGCGCAGGTCGTCCGGCGTGGGCTGCTCTACCCGGTTGGCGACCACTACCAGGTAGGCCCGGCCGCCGAGCGGATAGAAAGCCTGTGAGCCTCGCGGATGGCGTTCGACCATCTCGATCGCGAAGGGCAGGGCGCGCGCTTGGCCGCGGAAGATGCTGGCGATGATGCGGCCGCCAACGCCGGGATCCAGCGTGGCGAGATCGTGGAAGCGTTCGGTGTTGCCGCCGTTGATCGGGAAGTGCCGGGCACCTTCGATCTGGATCACATCGCCGAAAGGCGCGAAGGCCTCGCGGGTGAGCGGCTCGACCGTCAGCGTCCTCACTTGGCGACGCGCCCGAAGAGCCGCAGGCGCGAGACGCCGCCGTCCGGAAAGATGTTGAAGCGCACGTAGGTCACCGGCCCGAGCTCGGCGAGGCCGGTGAAGCCGTGCTCACTGTCCATCTGCAGCTTCTGCGGCGCGAGCAGCTCGGGCCAGAACATGCTCTGCGTGATCAGCGACTGGTCCGAGCCGCCGGAGATGCGTGCCGCCTGCAGCGAGCAGGCGTCCGGGTAATTGCCTTTGAAGTGGGCGGTGTCGACCACCACGCGTTCGATGATTGCTGGCGCGGCGAGCGCGATGATGCACCAGTCGTTGCCCGGCTCGCGGCGGCGACGCGTCTCCCAGCCGTCGCCCATGTTCACGCCGCGGCCCGGCAGCAGCAGGCTGGCCGCGAGGCCGAAGTGTTCGTTGTTGGTGGCGACCACATAGGCGCCGTTCGCCGCGGCAGCGAAGTCATGCACCGCGTCGGCCGCGCCCCATTCCAGGCTCGGCCGGCCATACACCCGCAGGCGCGCGATGCCGCCGTCCGGATAGATGTTCAGGCGCACATGGGTCCAGGTCTCGGCGCTCGCCACGTCGAAGTAGTGGTGGCTGTTCCCCTGCAAGGCGACCGAGGCCAGGATGGGCGTCCACTTCGCGTCGTCCCTGGGATCGCCGCTGCTGCAATGACAGGCTTCCAGCGATGCGCCGGGAGGATAGTTGCCGGTGAAGTGGCGGGTATCGACATCCAGCCCGACGATGCGCCCTGGCCGTGCCAGCCGCACCACGCACCAGTCGTGTCCCGGCCCGCGCTTGCGGCGCGACTCCCAGCCGTCCATCCACTTGCCGTTGTTGTCGTACTTGCCCGGCACGAAGACCGGTTCCTCGGGCGAGAGCATCCGCTCCTTGGCCGCGAAGAACTCGTCGCTCGCAGCAATCGCTTCCGCGCCCAGACGTGGATCGGCGAGGTTCACATAGCGGCGGGTGAAGGCGGGCGCGTTGGGGTCGAGGGCGATGACGGCCATGGCGGACATCCTGGATGCGGGCTCAAAGGATACCGCCATCTTCCTGGCCAAAACATGATGAGCGGCATTGCCGCGTGCGCATGAGCGAGGCCGCCATGCGTGGGCTCGGTGTGTCCGCGCGTATGGTATGCACTGCTCCCCCGGAACCCGTCGAGCTGACGCGACCCGGACGACAATCAGGCGTTCAGACCGGTGCCGGGAAATGCGCGCGCCAGTGCCGTGCGATGTCCACTCGGCGGCACACCCAGACGCGGTCATGCGCGGCGATGTGGTCGAGGAATTTCTGCAAGGATTTCATCCGCCCCGGGCGCCCGAGCAGGCGGCAGTGCATGCCGACCGAGAGCATCTTCGGCGCTTCCTCGCCCTCGGCGTAGAGCACGTCGAAGGCGTCGCGCAGGTAGGTAAAGAAATCCTCGCCCTGGCTGAAGCCCTGCGGCAGCGAGAAGCGCATGTCATTGGTATCGAGCGTGTAGGGAACGATCAACTGCTGTGTCGTGCTGCCGTCGCTCTTCTGCACCGGCATCCAGAAGGGCAGGTCGTCGCCGTAGTAGTCGCTGTCGTAGAGGAAGCCGCCGTAGTCGGCGACGAGGCGATGCGTGTTGGGCGAATCGCGGCCGGTGTACCAGCCGAGCGCACGCTCGCCAGTCAGGCGTTCAATGATCTCCATGCCGATGCGCATGTGCTCGCGCTCGGTTGCTTCATCCAGGCCCTGGTAGTGGATCCAGCGCCACCCGTGGCAGGCGATCTCATGCCCCAGCTCCTTGAACGCCGCGGTGAGCTCCGGATGCCGCTCCAGCGCCATCGACACCCCGAATACCGTGAGCGGCAGGCCGCGCTTCTCGAACTCACGCAGGAGCCGCCAGACACCCGCACGCGAGCCGTATTCGTAGATGCCTTCCATGGACATGTGGCGATCCGCGAAGGCCGGCGGATTGAACATCTCCGAGAGGAACTGCTCCGAGCCCGCGTCGCCATGCAAGACGGAGTTCTCGCCGCCCTCCTCGTAGTTCAGGACGAACTGCACCGCGATCCGCGCACGGCCGGGCCAGTTCGCATGGGGTGGATTGCGACCGTAGCCGACGAGGTCACGGGGATAGGAGGACTGGCTCATGATCTTGGCGTCCGCATGTTGGGGCGCGGGCGCGCCCATGTGGGGATTATAAAAACCGTGGGATGCCGATGGCGGTGATAGTGGGGATATGCGCGGCGGCATAGTGCTTGATGACGGGCGCGGAGGATGGGTAGTCCCTTCGCGGAACGGCTCCTGCCAAGGCCCGAAAAAGTGCCACCGGCCCGGGCCACGATCCATGGGTTCCCTTTTTGAGCGTGCTTCGTTCCAGTCTGGATTGGGCGCATGGTCGCCTCGGGCGGGCGACTGACTTTTGCGCGTCGCCAGGGAGCGCGGGTATGGGAAGTCACCCGTCTGCCGGCGTGGCGGCCGGCCAATGCGCCTGACGCGTGAACACAGGTCTATCGGAGGCCTCGCTGTCCGGGATGAAAAAAAGCAAAAGGCCCGGAGAGTTCCGGGCCTTTTGCTTCAGGCGAGAGTCTCGTCAGCTGCGTTGTGAGCAGCCGAAAGAGGCGGTGAAAACTACGTCAGGCGACCTTCTTCTGCAGGGCGGCTGCGGCCTCGACGGGCGCAGTTTCCGAGTGCAGTTTGCGCTGCTTGCGCCCGCGCGGCGAGCCTGTTCCCTTCCTGCGCTCGCGAATACTCTCGAGCCCACGCTGCATGAGGCAGAACAGGCACAGGAGTGCGCCGATGGCGATCTTGGTCCACCAGGAGGAGAGCGAGCCGTCGAACATGATGAGGGTCTGGA
>Ga0222420_100192_pt1 | contig 77075 bp, 75 predicted proteins | sample 3A2ome_FD_182470 | JGI IMG/M metagenome (GOLD analysis project Ga0222420, IMG submission 182470) | Enriched microbial communities from leaf-cutter ant dump, University of Wisconsin, Madison, United States - 3A200A (version 2) | ecosystem: Environmental > Terrestrial > Nest > Insects nest > Nest...
CGTCATGATGGTGCTCGCCGCCCGCTTCGGCGAACTTGCGCGGCTTCACCCCCTTGGAGGCCACGACGGTCTGGCCGGAGAACCCCGAGGACTTCGCCAGGCGCGGCATCCACGTCTCGAAATCCAGCCCGTTCACGAACAGCACGCCGGCGGCGGACAGCTTCTTCGCATCGCCCGGCGTGGGTTCGTATTCATGCGCGTCGCCGTCGGGCCCGACCAGCGTGGAAACGTTGACGTCCTCGCCGCCCACTTCGCGCACGATGTCGCCCAGGATGGAAAAGCTCGCCACGGCCTGCAGCGGCGCGGCGGCATGCGAGACTCCGAAAACGGCCGCAAGGCACAGGCCGGCCGCGGCCAGCAGCGCGCGACGGCGCACGGGGGAAATGGAACGCATGGCGAATCTCCTTGGAAGTCAGGCCCGCCGCAGGCGGCGCGGCGTCCGCAGCAGCCCGCCTTGCGGGCCGCCCACGATGGAAAACAGGTAACAGGCGCCGGCGGCCAGGATGATCGCGGGCGATGCCGGCACATTGAAGTGATACGAGACGAGCAGGCCGGCCACCGAAGCCGCCACGCCCAGGCCGGCGGCCAGCGGAATCTGGCCGGCCGCCGAGCGGACCCAGAAGCGGGCCGCGGCGGCGGGCAGCATCATGATGCCGACCACCATGAGGGTGCCCAGCACCTGGAACCCCGCCACCAGGTTCAACACGACCAGCACCAGGAAACCCATGTGGACCCAGCCTCCCGCGCCGCCGCTGGCGCGCAGGAACCCCGGGTCCAGGCATTCGGCCACCAGCAGCCGGTAGATCGCCGCCAGCGCCAGCAGGGTCGCGCTGGCCACCGCGGTGACCAGCAGGAGCGCCGGATCGTCCAGCCCCAGCACGGTGCCGAACAACACGTGCAGCAGGTCCATGTTGGAGCCGCGCAGCGACACCAGCAGCACCCCCAGCCCCAGCGATATGAGGTAGAACGCGGCAAAGCTGGCGTCTTCGCGCAGCGGCGTCAGGCGGGCGACCAGGCCCGCCAGCAATGCCACGGCCAGGCCCGTGGCGATGCCGCCCAGCATCATCGCGCCCAGCGACAGCCCCGACAGCAGGAAGCCCGCCGCCACGCCGGGCAGGATGGCGTGGGACATGGCGTCGCCCATCAGGCTCATCCGCCGCAGCACCAGGAACACCCCCAGCGGCGCCGCGCCCAGGGACAGCGCGCAGGCGCCCGCCAGCGCCCGCCGCATGAAGCCGTAATCCAGGAAGGGCGACACCACCCATTGCGCCAGGCTCATGCGCGGGCCCTCGCATGCCATTGCCGCGCCGCCTTCAAGTGCGCGTCGTCCAGCGCGCTGGCGGTATCGCCCCAGGCCACCACCGCGCCCGACAACAGCAGGCATTCGGGAAAGTGGTCGCGCACCAGGTCCAGGTCGTGCAGCACCGCGATCACGGTCCGGCCCTGGCCATGCAGGCCGCAAAGCAGCGCCATCAGCTCGTCGGCGGTGTGGCTGTCCACGGCGGCGAACGGTTCGTCCAGCAGCAGCACCGGCGCGTCCTGCACCAGCATCCGCGCAAACAGCGCGCGCTGCATCTGCCCGCCGGACAGCGTGCCCACACCCCGCGCGGCCGCATCGGCCAGGCCCACCGTTTCCAGCGCGTGCATGCAGCGCGCCAGCTCTTCGTCGCCGACCCTGCGCCATCCGCCCACGCGGCGCCAGGCGCCCATCGCCACCAATTCCAGCACCGACACAGGGAACGAGCGGTCCAGTTCGGCGGCCTGGGGCAGCCAGGCCAGCCCGGCGCGGCCCGCGCCGGTGATGCGCACGCTGCCGGTCATGGGGCGCAGCACGCCCATGATGCCTTTGATCAGCGTGGACTTGCCGGCGCCGTTCGGACCCACCACGGCGGTCATGCCCCCGGCGGCGAAGCGCCCCGACACCGACTTGAGCGCGGGGTGGCCGTGCCAGCCGAAGGATGCGTCGTCCAGTTCGATGGTGACCGGCGCGCTCATTGCGGCCACCAGTCCAGCGCCCATCCGGTCAAGGCCCACAGGACGGCCGCCGCCGCCAGCGCGGCCGCCATGCGGCGCCAGGCGGAAACCAGGAAAGCGGAGCGCGGCGGCAGGTTTTGCCCGGGCGCGGCGCCGGGCCGCGGAGGCAAAAGCGTGAAATGCGACATGGGGAATCAGGAAGAGACCATCAGTTTTATTATGTTATATCATAACTAAAATGCTTGATTCTTCGGGGTTTCGCCCGCATCTGGGTGTTTTCTGCTACCTTCCTGGCATCTCTCGCGCATCGCGCGCGTTACCTATACACATGAATCCAGCCATGCCCGCAACGCCCCGCTCCCCCCGCAGCGACACCGTGGACGCCCAGCTCGGCGTCGCCGAGACGCTGTGCGAGCAGCGCGGACGCCGCCTCACGCCCATTCGCCGCAAGGTGCTGGAACTGCTGCTGCGCCACGGCCGCAGCCTGAAGGCCTATGAATTGCTGGATGCCATGCGCGAGGTGCACCCGGGCGCCGCGCCTCCCACGGTGTATCGCGCCCTGGACTTCCTGATGGACGAAGGCCTGATCCATCGCCTGGACGCGGTCAACGCCTGGAGCGCCTGCCACGACGCCGGCGGCGCGCCCCACGACCTGCTGGTGGTCTGTACCGGCTGCGGCGCGGTCGCGGAAGTGTCCGATCCCGCCATGAGCCGGCAACTGGCCGAGCGCGTCGCCCAGACCGGCTATGCCTTGGCCACGCACGAAACCGAAATTCGCGCGCTGTGCCCGCAGTGCCAGAAGCAGCAGCCCGCGGACGCCGCCGGACACCATCACCACCATCATTGAACGGGGCCGCCGCGGGCGGATCCCCCCGTCCGCTCTACTCCCATCGTCGCAGCGCCCGGCGCGGGCCTCATCCATGCGGACCCGTCCGCCCTTGAAATCCCGGGAAGCGCCCCAAAATAGTGGTATCGCCCGATGCACCGAAGGGCGTACGGCATCGATCCGGGCCGGCCGGGCCCCAGGGTAGACCCTGGGTTTGCCCCCTGCCCCCGACTGTGCTGTAATCCTGCGTCCGGCCGCTGTCGGCGGCCTTCGCAGCCTGTGGCAAACATGCTCCGGCAAAGTGTGGAAAACCCCGTTCCAGAATGTATGGAAGGGTGCCAGATCCCCGCGCCGAGAGTCCCTGTTTAACGCCTTGACTTCACGCTAGCAGCTTCGCCATGAATACCCCGCGCAGTTTGGACAAAATGGTTCCCGTCACCATCCTCACCGGCTTTCTCGGTGCGGGCAAGACCACCCTGCTCAAACGCATCCTGACCGAATACCATGGCCGCCGCGTCGCGGTCATCGAAAACGAATTCGGGCCGGAAAGCATCGACAACGACCTGCTGGTCCAGGACAGCAACGAAGAAATCATCGAACTGTCCAACGGCTGCGTCTGCTGCACGGTGCGCGGCGACCTGATGCGCACGCTGGGCGAACTGCGCGCCAAGCGCCAGGCCGGCGAACTGAATTTCGAACGCGTCATCATCGAGACGACCGGCATGGCCAACCCCGGCCCCGTCTGCCAGACGTTCTTCATGGACGACGACATCGCCGAGTACTACCGCCTGGACGCGGTGGTCACGGTGGTCGACGCCAAGCACGGCATGTCCACGCTCGACGAGCAGCCCGAGGCGCAGAAGCAGGTCGGTTTCGCCGACCGCATCCTGATCTCGAAGAAAGACCTGGTCAACGAAGTCGACTACGAAGCGCTGCGCAGCCGCCTGGTTCACATGAACCCGCGCGCGCCGATCACTGCCGTCAACTTCGGCGACGCCGACCTGAAGTCCATCATCGACATCAGCGGCTTCAACCTGAATTCCATTCTGGACATCGACCCGGATTTCCTGGCCGATGAGCACCCCGACGCCGCCCACGCCCACGGGCATGATCACGGCCACGACCATGGCCACGATCATGATCACGACCATGAGCACGAAGGCGACTGCGGGGCGCACTGCAATCACGCGCATCATCACCACCACCACCAGCACGACGACGAAATCGGCGCGTTCGTGTTCCGTTCCAACAAGCCGTTCGATCCCGCGCGCCTTGAGGAATTCCTGGGCGGCGTGGTGCAGGTCTACGGTCCCGACCTGCTGCGTTACAAAGGCATCCTGTACATGAAGGGCATCAACCGCCGCATGTTGTTCCAGGGTGTGCACATGATGATGGGCGCCGAACCCGGCAAGCCGTGGACCGCGGCCGAAAAACCGTCCACCAAGATGGTGTTCATCGGACGTAAGCTGCCCCAGGAGATTTTTACCCGGGGCTTGGAGCAGTGCCTGGCGGGGTAATCCCCCTTCCTGACGTGACGCGATGCGACGAAGGCAGTACTGTGAGGTACGAATAGCGTAGGCAACAAGTAACACGGACGGGGAATGGACGCCCGCGCCAGGATCGATTCATAGTGGAGTGTTTTCATGGCTACCAAGGCAGCAACCAAGAAACCAAGTAAGTCGACGAGCGATACGGCGATTGATCTGCCCAGCGAAAAAGAATTGCTGGCCATGCCCGAGTCCGACTATATGAACGAACGCCAACTGGCTTTCTTCAAGGAACGGCTCAAACAACTCGAACAGGACATCCTGGCCAACGCCGGCGAAACCACCGAGCACCTGCGCGAAACGCAATTCGTGCCCGATCCCGCCGACCGCGCCACGATCGAGGAAGAACACGCCCTCGAGCTGCGCACCCGCGACCGCGAGCGCAAGCTGCTGAAGAAGGTGCAGCAGTCCATCGCCCGCATCGACAGCGGCGAGTACGGCTGGTGTGAAGAAACCGGCGAACCCATCGGCATCCCGCGCCTGCTGGCGCGCCCCACGGCCACCCTGTCGCTCGAAGCCCAGGAACGCCGCGAAATGCGCCAGAAGCTCTACGGCGACTGATCCGTCCCGTATTCACGCCCGGCCCTGAAAGGCTATGCTGGTCACCAGCATGGCCTTTTTTGTTGGATGGGCGCCGGCCAGCGTCTGACACCCCAAGATACCGGTGTCCGACATCCCACGATACAAGTGTCTGACACCCGTATGAGATGCCCGCCAGGCTGAAGCCAGCCTGCCCGGGTGTCTGACACCGACGTCCGGGTTCTTTCGCTGGTGTCAGACACCCGGGAGGCGTCTGCGCGAGCCCCAGGGCATCTCATACGGGTGTCAGACACTTGGCTGACATGGGTGTCAGACACTTGGCTGGCATCGGGGTGTCCGCCCTGCATCCGGCCGTCAAACGGAGCTCCCCGCATTCCCTTGATTTCCCTGGAAGCGCCCCCAGCTAATCCCTTCAAAGGAAGGAACGCATGGAACAATTTCACGCCACCACCATCGTGTGCGTGCGCCGCGGGAACCGCGTCGCACTGGGCGGCGATGGCCAGGTCACCCTGGGCAACATCGTCATCAAGGGCACGGCCCGCAAGATCCGCCGCCTGTACCACGACAAGATCCTGGCGGGCTTCGCCGGCGCCACCGCCGACGCATTCACGCTGCAGGAACGCTTCGAAGCCAAGCTGGAAAAGCACCAGGGCAACCTGATGCGCGCCGCGGTCGAACTGACCCGCGACTGGCGCACCGACCGCGTGCTGCGCCGCCTGGAAGCCATGCTGATCGTGGCCGACGCCGAGCACACGCTGGTGCTGACCGGCAACGGCGACGTGCTGGAACCGGAACACGGCCTGGCGGCCATCGGCTCCGGCGGGGCATACGCCCAGGCGGCCGCGCTCGGCCTGCTGCGCAACACCGAACTGCCGCCCGAGGCCATCGTCAAGCAGTCGCTGGAAATCGCCGGCGACCTCTGCATCTACACCAACCAGAACCACGTCATCGAAACACTGGGCGAGTGACGCCCGCCACGCGGCGCCCAGGGCGCCGCGCCGCTCCCCCAGCCCGCCCCAGCTTCAAGGATCCGCCCTCATGTCCGCATCCAACATGACGCCCGGAGAAATCGTCTCCGAACTCGACAAGTACATCGTCGGCCAGAACCGCGCCAAGCGCGCCGTGGCCGTGGCGCTGCGCAACCGTTGGCGCCGCCAGCAGGTCGCCGAGCCCCTGCGCCACGAGATCCACCCCAAGAACATCCTCATGATCGGCCCCACCGGCGTGGGCAAGACCGAAATCGCGCGCCGCCTGGCCAAGCTGGCCAACGCGCCCTTCATCAAGATCGAAGCCACCAAGTTCACGGAAGTGGGCTACGTGGGCCGCGACGTCGACACCATCATCCGCGACCTGACCGAATACTCGATCAAGCAGACCCGCGAACTCGAAATGCGCCGCGTGCGCACGCAGGCGGAAGACGCCGCCGAGGACCGCATCCTGGACGCCCTCGTGCCCCCGGCGCGCGGCGTCTCGGGCGAGCCGGAACGCGGCGAAGACAACAGCGCCCGCCAGACCTTCCGCAAGCGCCTGCGCGAAGGCAAGATCGACGATCTCGAGATCGAGATCGAAGTGGCCCAGGCCGTCCCGCAAATGGACGTCATGACGCCCCCGGGCATGGAAGAAATGGCCGAGCAACTGCGCGGCATGTTCGCCGGCATGGCCCGCGACAAGAAAAAGCCCAAGAAGATGAAGGTGCGCGAAGCCTTCAAGCTGATCGTCGAAGAAGAAGCCGCCAAGCGCGTCAACGAAGAAGACCTGCGCACCGTGGCGATCAATAACGTCGAGCAGAACGGCATCGTCTTCCTGGACGAGATCGACAAGATCGCGGCCCGCCAGGAAGCCGGCGGCGCCGACGTGTCGCGCCAGGGCGTGCAGCGCGACCTGCTGCCGCTGGTGGAAGGCACCACCGTCAATACGCGCTACGGCATGGTCCGCACCGACCACATCCTGTTCATCGCGTCCGGCGCCTTCCACCTGTCGCGCCCCTCCGACCTGATCCCCGAGCTGCAAGGCCGCTTCCCGATCCGCGTCGAGCTGGAATCGCTGACCGCCGAGGACTTCGTGCGCATCCTGTCCGACACGGACGCGTCGCTGACCAAGCAGTACAAGGCGCTGATGGCCACCGAAGACCTGGATCTGGAATTCACCGAGGAAGGCGTGCGCCGCCTGGCGGAGCTGGCTTTCGAGGTCAATGAGACCACCGAGAACATCGGCGCCCGCCGCCTGTACACGGTCATGGAAAAGCTGCTGGACGAATTGTCGTTCGACGCCACGTCCAGCCAGGACAAGCACGTCAAGATCGACGCCGCCTACGTCAACGCGCAGTTGTCGGAAGCCGCCAGCAGCCAGGACCTGGCGCGCTACGTGCTGTAAGCCGACCGGTCCCGGCCAGACGCCGTTTGCCGCCCGCGGCAAACGGCGTTTTTCGTAGTGGAACAGGGTTCTAGTTGGAGATCGCCGTCACGACGTATTTGCCGTCTTTGCGCGTGGCGGTAAAGCGCACCTTGTCGCCCGCCTTGATATTGGCCAGCAGGGCCGGGTCGGCCTCATAGACCAGCGTCATGGCGGGCAGGTCGAGCTGCTTGATGGCGTCGTGCTTGATGGTGACCTTGCCCGCGGCCGGATCCACCCGCCGCACCTCGCCGCTGGCGTCGGCCTGCTGCGCGAATGCCAGCGGCGCGGCCGCCGCCACGACGGCCGCGACGGCGGCCACGGCCAGGGGGGTTGCGTATTTGCGGTCAAAAACCATGCAGATATCCTCCGATTGCAGCGAAAGCGCTGGGCGGCGAACTGGGCCGCCCAAGCCTTCCATAGTGCTAGGATACCGCCCTTGTGCAACAGTCGCCCCGCGGGAACGCAACAATCCTGACCATTGATTGCACCTCGCGCGGCGCAAGCCGCCGCTCCCCAGGGGCGGACACAGCACCCGAACCATTCGTCACTATTTCAGGAACCTCCATGGCCAACCGCTTATCTGTCATTGCCACCCGCACGGGGGACGACGGCACCACCGGCCTGGGGGACGGATCCCGCACGCCCAAGGACGCGCCCCGCATCGCCGCGCTGGGCGACGTGGACGAACTGAACAGCGCGATCGGCCTGCTGCTGACCGAAGCCCTGCCGGCCGAGATCGCCGCCGACCTCTCCGCGATCCAGCACGACCTGTTCGACATGGGCGCGGAACTCTGCATTCCCGGCCACGTGGCCCTCACGGATGAGCATGTCGCCCGCCTGGACGCGTGCCTGGCCCGCTACAACGCCACGCTGCCGCCCCTGCGCGAATTCATCCTGCCCGGCGGCACGCGCGGCGCGGCGCAGGCGCATGTGGCGCGCACCATCTGCCGGCGGGCGGAACGGGCGGTCGTGGCGCTGGCGAGGGTCGACCCGGTGAACCCGCCCGTCAGGCAGTACCTGAACCGGCTGTCCGACCTGATGTTCGTGCTGGCGCGTTGTATAAACCAGCATGCGGGACAAAAAGACACGTACTGGGCGGGCGCCCAGGCACGCCGCTAGTCCCGCGCCAAGGAGACGCCCGCGGCCTCGCGGCCCAGGGAGTTTGACCCAATGAGCATAGTCGTCACCGGCGGAGCCGGCTTCATCGGCTCCAATTTCGTATTGGATTGGCTTGCCCAGCGCGACGAGCCTATCGTCACGCTGGACAAGCTCACCTACGCCGGCAACCCCGACAACCTGGCCTCGCTGCGGGGCGACGCCCGGCACACGCTGGTCCAGGGCGACATCGGCGACGCCGCAACGGTTTCGCGGCTGCTGGCCGCGCACGCGCCCCGCGCGGTGATCAACTTCGCCGCGGAAACCCATGTCGACCGCTCCATCGCCGATCCCGAGGCCTTCGTCCAGGCCAATATCGTCGGGACCGCGCGCCTGCTGACGGCCGTGCGCGACTACTGGACCCGGCTGGAACCCGAGGCCAGGGCCGGCTTCCGCTTCGTGCATGTTTCCACCGACGAGGTGTACGGTTCGCTGGAACCGGGCGCTCCGGCATTCACGGAGACGACGCGCTACGCGCCGAACAGTCCCTATTCCGCCAGCAAGGCGGCCAGCGACCATCTGGTCCGGGCCTTCCACACGACCTACGGCCTGCCGGTGCTGACCTCGAACTGCTCGAACAATTACGGCCCCTACCAGTTCCCCGAAAAACTCATCCCCCTGGTCATCCACAACGCGCTCGCCGGCAAGCCGCTGCCGCTCTACGGGGACGGGCAACAGGTCCGCGACTGGCTTTACGTCGCCGACCATTGCGACGCGATCCGCAAAATACTGGAAGCGGGCGAGCCGGGCGAGACGTTCAACGTGGGCGGCTGGAACGAAAAGACCAATCTCGAGGTGGTGCGGCAGCTATGCGCGCTGCTCGACGAACTCAGCCCCCGGCCCGACGGCCGCTCCTACGCGGCCCAGATCGTCCACGTTCCCGACCGCCCGGGCCACGACCGCCGCTACGCGGTCGATGCCGGCCGCCTGCAGCGCGCGCTGGGCTGGATGCCCGCGGAAACCTTCGAAACCGGCCTGCGAAAAACGGTACTCTGGTACCTGGGCCACCCGCAGTGGGTGGCGAACGTCACCAGTGGCGCCTATCGCGACTGGGCAAGGGAACAGTACGAGACTTAGCAAGGGCCGCGTGAAGATCCTACTGTTGGGCAAGAACGGCCAGGTGGGCAGGGAACTGCGCCGCGCACTGGCTCCGCTGGGAGAACTGCTTGCGCCCGGCCGCGACGACGTCGACCTGCGCGACCGGAACGGCCTGCGCGCGGCCCTGTCGGCGTGCCGGCCGGATGCGATCGTGAACGCCGCGGCCTACACGGCGGTGGACAAGGCCGAAACCGACGAGGCGACGGCTTCCCAGGTCAACGCCCTGGCGGTCTCCACCCTGGCCCGCCATGCCACGGCCACGGGCGCCCTGCTCGTCCATTATTCGACCGACTACGTCTTCGACGGCACGGCGCGGCGGCCCTATGCGGAAACCGACGCCCCCAATCCCCGCAACGTCTACGGCGCCACCAAGCTCGCGGGCGAACTGGCCATCGGGGACGCCGGCTGCGAGGCCCTGGTGTTCCGGACCAGTTGGATCCATTCGGCGCACGGCCGGAACTTCCTGAAGGCCATCCTGCTCCTGGCGCAGGCCCGCCCGGAGCTGGATGTCGTGTCGGACCAGCACGGCGCGCCGACCTCGGCCGCCCTGGTCGCCGACACCACGGCGCTGGCGATCCGGCGGCATCTCGCGGGACGGCTGCCCGCGGGCACCTATCACCTGGCCGCCGCCGGCTCGACCAACTGGCATGCATACGCGCAATATATCGTGGCGGGCGCCGCGGCCCGCGGCGCGGCCCTGGCGCTCGCCCCGGAGCGCATCCGTGCGATCGCGGCCAAAGACTATCCGGCGGCCGCGGAGCGGCCCCGCAACTCCAGGCTGGACACGGCCCTGCTGTCGCGCGCGCTGGACCTGCGGCTGCCCGACTGGACCGCGCATGTCGACCTCGCCCTGGACCGGCTCATCGAACTCGGAGATACCGCATGGCGCGCAAAGGCATAGTTCTGGCGGGCGGCTCGGGCGCCCGCCTGCATCCGGCGACGCTGGCCGTCAGCAAGCAGTTGCTGCCGGTCTTCGATAAGCCGATGATCTACTACCCCCTCAGCACGCTGATGCTGGCGGGCATCCGCGACATCCTGGTCATCTCGACGCCCCAGGACACGCCGCGTTTCGGGCAGTTGCTGGGCGACGGTTCGCAATGGGGCCTGAACATCGAATACGCCGTGCAGCCCTCGCCCGACGGCCTGGCGCAGGCCTTCCTCATCGGCGCGCCCTTCATCGGCCACGGCCCGTCGGCGCTGGTACTGGGCGACAACATCTTCTACGGCCACGAGCTGCCCAGGCTGCTGCAACGCGCCAACGGGCGCACCGAAGGCGCCACCGTCTTCGCCTACCACGTCCAGGATCCGGAGCGCTACGGCGTGGCGGAGTTCGACCGGGACGGCAAGGTGCTGTCCATCGAGGAAAAGCCCGCGCGGCCGCGTTCCGGCTACGCGGTGACCGGCCTGTATTTCTACGACAACGACGTCATCGACATTGCCCGCGGCATCCAGCCCTCCGCGCGCGGCGAACTCGAGATCACCGACATCAACCAGCACTATCTGGAACAGGACAGGCTGGCCGTGGAAATCATGGGCCGCGGCTACGCCTGGCTGGATACCGGCACCCATGAGTCGCTGCTGGAAGCCGGCCAGTTCATCGCCACCCTGGAACATCGCCAGGGCCTGAAGGTGGCCTGCCCCGAGGAAATCGCCTACCGCCAGGGGTGGATCGACGCCGAGGCGCTCGAGAAACTGGCAGAACCGCTGTCCAGGAGCGGCTACGGCGCATACCTGAAGCGCGTGCTCGCGGACCGGGTGTTCTGATGAAAGCCATTCCCCAAGCCATTGCCGACGTGCTGATCCTGGAGCCCCGCGTCCTGTCCGACGAGCGCGGCTTTTTCTTCGAAAGCTTCAACCAGGGCATTTTCGAGGCGGCCACCGGCCTGCGGCGCAGCTTCGTGCAGGACAATCATTCGCGCTCGGCCAGGGGCGTCCTGCGCGGCCTGCATTACCAGGTCGTACAGGCGCAGGGCAAGCTCGTGCGCGTGTGCGCGGGCGAAATCTTCGACGTGGCGGTGGACCTGCGGCGCGCGTCGCCGACATTCGGGAAATGGGTGGGCGCCATCCTGAGCGCCGAGAACAAGCGCCAGCTCTGGATACCGGAGGGGTTCGCGCACGGCTTCCTGGCGCTGTCCGATTCCGCCGAGGTCCTGTACAAGTCCACGGACTATTACGCGCCGCAGCACGAACGCTGCATCCGCTGGGACGATCCGGCGCTGGCCATAGACTGGCCCTGCCGGCAGGCGCCGCTGCTCTCCGCAAGGGATCGCAACGGCGCGTCGCTGGACGAGGCCGAAACCTGCTGAATCAGTTCACGCCGGCCGCGTGCGCCTGCTCGTCCGCATGGTACGAGGACCGCACCATGGCGCCCACCGCCGCGTGCGAGAAGCCCATGGCGTAGGCTTCGCGCTCGAACATGGCGAAGGTGTCCGGATGCACGTAGCGCAGCACGGGCAGGTGGTGCTCCGAGGGCTGCAGGTACTGGCCGATGGTCAGCATGTCCACGTTGTGTTCGCGCATGTCGCGCATCACCTGCAGGATTTCCTCGTCGGTCTCGCCCAGGCCCAGCATCAGGCCGGACTTGGTGGGGACCTCGGGGTGCAGCTTCTTGAATTCAGCCAGCAGCTTCAGCGAATGCAGGTAGTCCGAACCCGGGCGCGCCTGCTTGTACAGGCGCGGCACGGTTTCCAGGTTGTGGTTCATCACGTCCGGCGGACCGGCGTTCAGGATGGCCAGCGCGCGGTCCAGGCGCCCGCGGAAGTCGGGCACCAGCACCTCGATGCGGGTCATGGGCGACAGTTCGCGGATGTGCGTAATGCAATCCACGAAGTGGGCGGCGCCGCCGTCGCGCAGGTCGTCGCGGTCCACCGAGGTGATCACGACGTAGGACAGCTTCAGGGCGGCGATGGTGCGGGCCAGGTTCTCGGGCTCTTTGGTGTCCAGCGGATCCGGGCGCCCGTGGCCCACGTCACAGAACGGGCAGCGGCGCGTGCACTTGTCGCCCATGATCATGAAGGTGGCCGTGCCCTTGCCGAAGCATTCGCCGATGTTCGGGCAGGAGGCTTCCTCGCACACCGTATGCAGGTTGTGTTCCCGCAGGATGCGCTTGATGTCGTAGAAGCGCGAGCCGGGTGCGGCGGCCTTCACGCGGATCCATTCGGGCTTCTTCAGGCGCTCGGCCGGAATGATCTTGATGGGAATGCGCGCGGTCTTGGCCTGCGATTTCTGCTTTTGCGTCGGATCGTAGGCCGCGTCCGCGGGCGCGGCGGCGGATTCGTTCGAGGGAACAGGAGACTCGGCAAGCGTAGACATGGAACACCTTCGTGACCGGCGCGCGGACGGGCCGGGTCTGGGTCGAAAAAAGGCATTTTACCCTCCGCCGCCCGGATCCGGCCCGGATAGGGCTTATGCGGGCCGGACGCCGCCCTGTCTGGGTTATCGTCACGCCTGACGAATCCGCGACTTTTCCCCATGGCATCCCTGCCCTCGCCCCGCCCCATCGCCCTGCTCGCCCCCCGGCTGGACGCCGGCCTCGCCGCCCGCGCCATGCAGGCCTGCGCCGAGCGGCTTGCGCCCGCCGGCTATTACCTGGCGGCCGCGCCCTGGCGCGGCGCGCCCGGCCTGGCCCTGCTCGGCGAACTGCGCCCCGCGGCGGCGCTCGTCATCGGCCCGCTGGACGACCCCGGCCTGCGGTCCACCGTGGCCGCGCTGGAGATCCCGCTGGTCGAAACCTGGAGCGCCTCGGCCCAGCCGCTGGACGGCGCGGTCGTGATCGACAACGAGGAAGCGGGGCGCATGGCGGCGCGGCACTTCGCCGCCAAGCGCCATGCGCGGGTCGCCTGCATCGGCACCGACAACCCCTGGGAACGGGCGCGGCGGGAGGGCTTCATCGGCAGCGCCGCCGCGCTGGGGCTGGAACAGGTGGCGGACATCGTGCAGCCCGAAGTCCAGCACATGGACGACGGCCGCATGGCCTTCCTGCGCCTGCTGGCCACCAACACGATCTTCGACGCCGTGTTCTGCACGTCCGACCTGCTGGCCGCGGCCGCGGTGTCGGAGGCGCACAACCGCGACCTGCACGTGCCGCAGGACCTGGCGGTGCTGGGTTTCACGGACGACGGCAGCGCGGCGCAATGGGCGCAGGGCCTGACCACGCTGGGCGTGGACGCCGCCGACCTGGGCCGGCGCGCCGGCCAGTTCCTGCTGGACCGCCTGCAAGGCGAACGCGGCGCCGGCGAGCGCGACACCCTCCAGGCGGTGTTCGAGGAACGCTTGAGCACGTAGGAGGGCTCCCTCCTACGAAACTTCCTCGTACAGCGCGGGAAATCCGCTGGCCCGCAGCATGGCGTTGGCTTCGCGCAGAAAGGCCGGGGTGGCCGTTTCCGGCACACGAGCCAGCCATTGCGCCGCGTCTTCCTTGCGGCCACGCAGCAACAGCAGACGGCCCAGGTGGAACATGCCGCGGAAATCGCCGCCTTCGGCGCAGCGCCGGTAGCAATCGAAGGCGCGCTCCATGTCTTGCGCGACCACGTCGCCCGCTTCGTAATAGCGGCCGACCACGCCGATGGATTTCACGTGCCCGGCTTCCGCGGCCTGCCGGTACAGGGCCAGCGCCGCCGCGGCGTCCTGCGCCACGCCGCCTCGGCCGCCGCGCAGCATGTGAGCGTAGTTGTACATGCCCCAGTCCAGCCCGCGGTCCGCGGCCAGCCGGAACCAATAGGCCGCGACGGTATCGTCCGGCGGCACGCCCCAGCCGTTCTCGTAGCAGCGGCCCACCATATTGATGGCCATGAGGTGGTCGGCGTTGGCGGCGCGCTTGAACCACGCCAGCCCTTCCTCCGGGTTGCGTTCCACGCCGGCGCCGTCCAGCAGCATCTGCCCGTAGATGGCCTGGGCCTCGGTCAGCCCCAGTTCGGCGGCCGCGCGGATCCAGGCGGCATAGTCTTCGATAGGCCCTTCTTCCCGCAGGCGGGCCAGTTGTTCGGGCGTGGTGGCGGCGACTTCGGCCGCGCTGTAGGTCTTCACGTCTTGTTCCTTGCGCGGGCCCAGGCCCGCTCCAGATTGCGCGCCAGCGCGTCGCCCGCCTCGGTGGGCGCGCGCTGCACGCCGCAACTGGCCATATCGACGGTGCGCAGCCCCTGGTAGCCGCAGGGGTTGATGCCCAGGAAGGGCGTCAGGTCCATCGACACGTTCAGCGACACGCCGTGATAGGCCCGGCCGTTGCGGATCTTGATGCCCAGCGCGGCGATCTTGGCCAGGTCGCCCCCGTCGGGATCCGGCACGTAGACGCCCGGCGCGCCGGGCTTGCGACAGGCGTGCGCCACGCCCAGCTCGGCCAGCGTATCGATGACCGCGCCCTCCAGCAGGGTCACGTATTCCTTCACGTACATGTCCGCGCGGCGCAGGTCGAACAGCGCATACGCCATGACTTGGCCCGGGCCGTGGTAGGTCACCTGCCCGCCGCGGTCGCACCGGACGATGGGGATGTTGCCGGGATTGAGCACGTGCTGCGGCAGGCCGGCCTGGCCCAGCGTGTAGACCGGCGCGTGTTCGCAAAGCCAGATCTCGTCGGGCGTGTCGGCGCCGCGCAGATTGGTGTATGCCTGCATGTCCTGCCAGACCGACAGGTAATCCGCCGGCCGCGCGAGCCACTTGATCACAGCCGGCCCGCGCTAGAGAACGATGGACACCATGGGATGGCCGTGCAGGGCCCGGTAGAGCGCGTCCAGTTGTTCGCGCGAGGTCGCGCGCACGGTGAAGGTCAGGCCCATGTAGTTGCCGCCCTTGCTGGGCCGCATTTCCACCGTGGCGGCGTCGAAGCCGGGATCGAACTGCAGGACGACTTCCGTCAGCGTCTGCGCGAATTCAGGGTGCTGCTTGCCCATGACCTTGATGGGAAAGTCGCTGGGATATTCGATAAGGGAGTCTTCGGGCGGGATATGCATGACAGTTACCTGGGAAGAATGTTGCCCTGGATGTTCTTATATGGGGGCAGACGGCGCGCCGGCAAGTGCCCGCATATCCCCGGGCGGCCCCAGGGGCCGCCCGGAACAACGGGGCTACAGCGCCGCGATGCGGGCATCATAACCCGCGCGCAATTGCTCAAAAACGGGGCCGGGTTTGCCCGCACCTACCGGCTTGCCGTCCAGGGTGACGATGGCCAGCACTTCCTTGGTGGCCGAGGACAGCATCAGTTCGTCCGCCTGCTCGACCTCCTGCTGCGCGATGCGGCGCGATTCGAACGGGATGCCCGCCTCCGCGGCCAGCTCGCCCATCAGGCCGTAACGGATGCCTTCCAGGATCAGGTTGTTCTTGGGCGGCGCCAGCAGCTTGCCGCCCGACACCACCCAGATATTGGTGGACGACCCTTCGGTCAGGTAGCCGTCGCGGAACTGGACGACTTCGTCGACCTGGGCGTCCACCGCCTGCTGCTTGGCCAGCACGTTGCCCAGCAGCGAAACCGACTTGATCTCGCAATGCAGCCAGCGTTCGTCCGGGATGCCGATGGCGGCCACGCCCTGGGCGCGCTGTGCGGCCGTGGGCGGCGACCAGGCCGACACCATGCCGAAGACGGTCGGCGCCACGGGCTCCGAAGGGAACTGATGGTCGCGCTTGGCCACGCCGCGCGTCACCTGCAGGTAGACGATGCAGGTTTCCATGTCGGTGCGCGCCAGCAATTGCTGGATCAGGTCGATCCAGCCTGCGCGGTCGAAGGGCTGGGAGATCCGCAAGGCAGCCAGGCTGCGGTCCAGGCGGTTGAGGTGCTCGGCCATGCGGAACGCATTGCCTTGGTACACGGGGACGACTTCGTAAATGCCGTCGCCGAAAATAAAGCCGCGGTCGAGGACGGAGATCTTGGCCTCGTCCACACGCAGGAACTCACCGTTGAGATACACCTGGCTTTCGCCCGGCACGCCCGGAATCATGACGCACTCCTGAGAATGAAAGGATGGGGACGCGCCGCAAGGGCCGTCCCGGAAAAGAAATACGGGCGTTTCGCGATGAAACGCCCGTTGCAAGCTTACACCCGCGGCGCGCAGGCAGCGCGCCATTGGCAGGACGTCCCTAACCGGGCGTCCCTGACCGGGCGTCCCTATTCGAACCAGCGCTTGACGGTGTCGACCATGCGGCCGAAGAAGCCGGCGCGTTCGACGGCGTCCTGCACCACCAGCGGCTCGGTGCGCAGCACCTTGCCGTCCAGCGTGAACTGCAGGGTGCCGACCTGCTGGCCCTTGGCCAGGGGCGCGATCAGCGGATCCGTGCGCTGCGCCACCGGCTTGAGCTCGCCGGCCTTGCCGCGCGGCACCGCGATGGACACCGCGTTGGGCGGGCCCAGCTTGACGGTTTCGGCCGTGCCTTCCCAGACGCGCGCGTCGATGCCGGGCTGGCTCTTGTCGAACAGCTTCACGGTGTCGAAGTTCTGGAAGCTCCAGTTCAGCAGCTTCAGGCTTTCCTCGGCGCGCGTGGCTTCGCTGTCGGTGCCCACCACGACCACGAGGATGCGGCGGTCGCCGCGCACCGCGGTCGACACCAGGCAATAGCCGGCCGAATCGGTATGGCCGGTCTTCATGCCGTCCACCGAGGGATCGGCCCACAGCAGGCGGTTGCGGTTGGGCTGCGTGATCTTGTTGTAGGTGTAGCTCTTCTGCTTGTAGTAGTGGAAGAAATCCGGGTGGTCGGTGATCAGGCGCGACGACAGGATGGCCAGGTCGCGCGTGGAGGTCATGTGCTGCGGGTCGGGCAGGCCCGTGGCGTTCATGAAGTGCGTATTGCGCATGCCCAGGCGTTCGGCTTCCTGGTTCATGAGCGTGGCGAACGCGCTTTCGCTGCCGCCGACCGCTTCGGCCAGGGCCACGGACGCGTCGTTGCCGGACTGCACGATCATGCCCTGGTTCAGTTCATCCACCGTGACCGGCTTGCGCGGCTCGATGAACATGCGCGAACCGCCCGTGCGCCAGGCGTGTTCGGATACGGGAACGGTCTGCTCCAGCGTCAGCCGCTTTTCATCGAGCGCGTTGAACACGACGTACGCCGTCATGATCTTGGTCAGCGAGGCCGGCTCCACCTTCATGTCGGGGTTGGAAGCCGCCAGGGTCTGGCCGCTGTTCACGTCCATCACGATCCAGGCCTTGGCCGCGATGGTGGGCGCCGGCACGGCCGACACATCGCCCACCGGAACCGCGCCCGAAGCCGACGGCGCCGGGGCCGCCGTGCCCGCCGCGGCCGGCGCGGCGGCGGGGGCCTGCTGCTGCGACCAGGCCGGCATCGAGGCCGCGAGCATCGCCGACAGCACCGCGCCGGAAAGCAGGCGGCGGCTAAAGACGACGGGGGAGTGAGCGGAGTAAGGCAAATTCTTCATCGGCAACGTGGGTCCAGGAATGACGCCCGCCGGCGCGGGTCAAGTGGCTGACAATTATAGGCAGTCGATAGGACCGCCCTCGCCCGTGCAGGGTTCCCCTTGCGGCTAAAACATGCAACGTGATGCAACGTGGGGGGGATGGGGGTGTCAGACACCCGGGTAGGCCGTTGCATCGGGACGGGTGTCTCGTAGGGGTGTCAGACACGGTGCCTATGTGGTCAGACACGGTGCGTATGTGGAAAGTGTCTGACGCCCGCCCCTCAATCCAACGCCACCTTCAACCGCGCCTGCACCAACTGGCGCAGCACCAGCAGCTTGCCGTGGAAGAAGTGCGACGCGCCGGGCACCACCACCACCGGGATGGAACGCGGGCGCGCCCAGTCCATGGCTTCGGACAGCGGCACGACCTCGTCTTCCTCGCCGTGCACCAGCAGCGTGTCGCCGGGCACCTGCACCTCGTGCGACTGGAAGCGGTTCACCGCAGGGCCCATCAGCATCAGGGCGGAGGGCAGCACGGAATCGCCCTGCTCCGCCAGCGCGGCATAGGTTTGCGCGGCGACTGCGGTGCCGAAGGAAAAGCCGGCCAGCACCCACGGCGCCTGCGCCAGCTCGGAATGCAGTTCGCGCATCTGCGCCACGACGGCCAGCATGTCCTGGGTCTCGCCCACCGATTGGTCGAACGCGCCTTCGGACAGCCCGACGCCGCGGAAATTCGGACGCACCGCCACCAGGCCGTGCTGCACGCAGGCGCGCGACAACGTCGTGACCACCTTGTTCTCGCGCGCGCCGCCCTGCAGCGGATGCGGATGCAGGACCAGCGCCCAGCCGCGGGGCGTGCCCGCGGGCCAGTCGACGGCGCAATCGATGCGGCCGGCGGCGCCGACGAATGCATGGGTTTCAGTGCGTGCGGACATGGCGGAACTCGGATAGCGAAAAAAGGAACAATGTTAACCGCCCGCCCCCGGCGCAGGCTTCAGGCTTGCGGCCAGCCATTGCGCCAACTGGTCCGCGGCTTCGTTGCTGGCCTGGCGCAGGGCGGCCACGCCTCCGGCGGCGTCCTGCGTCGGCGCTGGCGCCTGCACCGCGATGCGCTTCTGGCCCAATACGGCGCGGCCGTTCACCAGCACCGCCTGCAGCAGGATGCGGCCTTCGCTGGATTGGCCGTCGGCCGCGAACACCTGCTCGAACTGCGCCAGGAACACCTGCAACTGCGGCGTCTGGAGGCTGACGCGCTCGTTCAGCACCGGCCCCTGGCGCGACAGGCGGTCGGCGATGCGCTGATGCACCAGGTCCGTCGGCGACGAAGCCCAGCGGTAAGTGGCATAGGCCTTGGGCGCGGCGCTGTCGCCCACACGCCAGATCACGCTGGTATCGGACAGGCTGGGCACGGCCTGGAAGACCAGGGAGATGGGTTCGCGCGACGGCAGGGCCGGCACGGGAGTCGCGTCCATGCCCAGATCGAACACCGTGGGCGGGGCGGGCACGCGGCCGATGCCGCAGCCCGCCAGGGCCAGGGTCAGGATGAGGACGGCGCTGCGCATTTTCATCATTTGGGCTATCTCCCGAATCCGGCAAAGCCGGCCTCGCCGGGTCCGGGCTCGCGAGGAGCCGGGCCGAACAGAAAGGATTGCGGCGTGTTGTCCACGCGCCGCAGGGTAACGGCCGCGCCGCGCGCGGCCTCGCTGACGTTGGCGGCCATGCCGGTGATCGCCGGCAGGGTCTCGCCGTCCAGCCGCGAGGCGGCCAGGGCGATGTCGTTCAGGCTGCTGGTCGCGACGGACAGGGCGCCCCCGGGCGCCGTCAGGCGCGCGAGCGACTGGCGGGTCTGCTGCGCCAGGTCGCCCACTTCGCGCGCGGCGCGGTCCGCCTGGCGCGACGCGTTGCCCAGCGTATCCACCAGCGGCCCCAGCTTGGCCACGGTGGGCGCGAGGCCGCGGCTGGCTTCCTTGAGGGACTGCGTGAGGTCGGTGGCGTTCTGCAGGCTGGCGGTCAGCGCCTGCACGTTCTGTTCGCTGAGGACGCGACGCAACTGTTCGGTGACCTCTTCCACGTTCGAAATGAGCTTGCCGCCGCGCTGCTCGATGCGGTCGAGGAAACCCGGCCGCAGCGGAATGGCCGCGGGATGCGCGGCCGACGACGCCAGGCGCGTCATCGAGGTGCCGTCGTCGCGCAATTCCACGTTGGACATGCCGGTCACGCCCTGCACGCCCAGTTCGGCCCAGGTCGATTCGGTGATAGGCGTGTTCGGCGCCACGCCGATGCGGATGCGCACCTGCCCCGGCTTGTCCGGATTCAGCGCCAGCGACTGCACCTTGCCGACGGGCACGCCCTGATAGCGCACGGTCGACTGCGGGTTCAGGCCGCTGACGGCGGTGGCGGAGATGATTTCGTACGGTTGGAGCTGGGTCCGGTCCCGGCCGATCCAGACGGCCGCCAAGGCAGCGGCGGCCAGCAAGACCAGCGTGAAGATACCGGCCATGAGCGCATGACTACGGTTTTCCATGATGCAATCCCTTCGGCGCCATGTCCCCCAGCGCGCGCAGGCCGCGCTCGCCCAGGAAGAACGTATGAATGAACGGGTGATCGAACTTCAATACTTCCGGCACCGTGTCGCACACGATCACCCGCTTGTCGGCAAGCACGGCGACACGCGTGGCCAGGGCCAGGAGCGTATCCAGATCGTGCGTCACCATGACCACGGTAAATCCCAACTGCCGGTGCAGGCTGCGCACCAGGTCCACGAACTCGTCGGACCGCAGCGGATCCAGGCCGGCCGTGGGCTCGTCCAGGAACAGCAGCTCCGGGTCCAGGGACAGCGCGCGCGCCAGCGCCACGCGCTTGACCATGCCGCCGGACAGGTCCGACGGCCGCTTGTCGGCATCGCGCGCGGACAGGCCCACCATGGCCAGCCGGCACATGACGACGTCGCGCACCAGGTCTTCCGGCACGGTGCGCAATTCCCGCAGCGGCAAAGCCACATTGTCGAACACCGACAGCGCGGAAAACAGCGCCCCCGCCTGGAACAGCATGCCCCAGCGGTAGGACAGCCGGCGGCGCTCGCCCGGGCTCAGTTCGAACAGGGAATGGCCCAGCACCTTCACCGTGCCCGCCGCAGGCTGTTCCAGCCCGATGATCTGCCGCAGCAGCACGGTCTTGCCCGTGCCCGACCCGCCCACCAGCACCAGGATCTCGCCCGGAAAGACCGTCAGGTCGAGATTGTCGTGCACCACGTGGTCGCCGAAAGCGGTCCGCAGGCCGCGCACCGTGATGACCGGCTCTACGGTAACGCCTTCTTCGGCGAACAGGCGGTGCTGGGCTGCGCTGTTCATCAGATGCCCACCGAACTGAAGACTATGGCGTACAGCGCGTCCAGCAGGATCACGCCGGTAATGGACGTGACGACCGAGGTGGTGGTGCCGCGCCCCAGGCTTTCCGTGTTGGGCTGGATGCGCAGGCCGAAATGGCAGGCGATCAGCGCGATCAGAATGCCGAACGTCACCCCTTTCAGGATGCCGATCCAGTAGTTGGTCAGAGAAATGGCGTCCGGCAGCGACTGCAGGAACCATTGCGCCGATACGCCTAGCTGCACCTGCGCGGCCAGCATGCCGCCCAGGATCGCCATGGCGTCGGTCCAGAGGACCAGCAGCGGCATGGTGACGGCCAGCGCGATCACGCGCGGCAGGATCAGGCGCTGCCCGTGCGAAATGCCCATGACCAGCATCGCATCCAGTTCCTGCGTCACGCGCATGACGCCGATCTGCGCCGTGATGGCCGAGCCCGAACGGCCCGCGACCAGGATGGCGGCCAGCACCGGCCCCAGCTCGCGCACGATGGACACGCCCAGCAGGCGCACGATGAAGCGGTCGGCGCCTATCATCTGTAATTGTTGGGCCGACAAATAGGACAGAACGACACCGATCAGGAAACCCACCAGCGCCGTGATGCCCAGCGCCTGCGCGCCGGTGCGGTACACCTGCGCCGAGATCTCGCGCCACGGCCCCAGCCGCGGACGGCGCAGCATGCTGCCCAGGTCCAGCACCAGTTGCCCCAGCATGACGAGCAGCGCGCAGCCGTTCTCGGCCGCCCGGAAGATCGCCTCGCCCACGGCGCGCAGCCAGGCCCAGGGGTCGCCCTTGGGCGCCGCGGCCGGGGTTCCGCCCTTGTTCATGGCCAGCGCGTTGAAGACGTCCTGCTGCCCGGGCGACCAGCGCACGCGTTCGGGCAGCTTTTCGCCCCAGGCCTGCCAGATCAGCCAGGCGCCTATCGTGTCCAGCCTGCCGATGCCATGCAGGTCCCAGCGCGCGCCGTCGTGGGCCGCTCGGGACAGGGCCTGGCGGCGGCGCTCCACCTCGCCGGGCTCGGCCAGCGCCAGGACGCTCCAGTCGCCGGCCACATGGCAAACGCCCCCTTCATGGCGAAAAGGCGCAGCGGCGGGTGCGGACGAAACGGAATGCGGCATGCAGACAGGATACCGATGCAAAATGTATCGCCAATGATATACGCAGGCGCCGGCGGACCGCGAGGACGGGCCGCGTGCCCTACAATCGCCGCCATGTCCGATCAAGTCCGCCCAATCGACCTGCCCGCGCCGGAAGCCCTGGCCCGGGAACTGGCAGCGCGCCTGCCCGCCTTCCAAGACATTGCCTGGACAGGCAGCACCGGTTCGACCAACGCCGACCTGCTGGCCCGCGCACGGGCGGGCGCGGTGGGCAAGCCCTGGCTGCTGGGCACGCACTTGCAGGAAACCGGCCGCGGACGGGCCGGCCGCCCCTGGCAGAACCGCTCGGGCTCCACCCTGATGTTCTCCTGCGCGTTCGACGTCAGCCTGCCGGCCGCCCAACTGCCTGCGCTGTCGCCGCTGGCCGGCGTCGCCGCGTGCGAGGCCCTGCGCGCCGTCGCCGGCCCGAACGCGGCCGGCCTGTGCATGAAATGGCCCAACGACGTGCAATGGCACGACGCCAAGCTCGCGGGCGTGTTGGTGGAAACCACGCGCAACCCCGGCGGCAGCGTCGCGAGCTACACCGTCGTCATCGGCATGGGCGTGAACCTGACCGATGCCGGCCGGCTGTCGCTTGCGCTGGGCCGCGAAGTCGCGGATTGGAGCCAGGTGCAGGCGCAGGCGACACGCGCCGCCACGGCCGCCGACCTGGTCTGTGCCAGCGCCACGGCCTGGCACGAAGCGGTCCAGACCCTCGAACGCGAAGGCTTCGGCGCCTTCAAGGCGCGTTTCGGCCAGGTGGACGCCCTGGCCGGCCGCAAGGTCAACGTCCTGGACAAGGGCGCTATTCTTCTTAGCGGCACCGCTTGCGGCGTGGACGACCATGGCCGCCTGCTGGTGCAAACGCCCGAGGGCGCCAAGCCGATCCTGGTCGGCGAAATCTCGATTCGACGCCAAGCATGATTATCCTCATCGACTCCGGCAACAGCCGTCTCAAGGTAGGCTGGCTGGACGCCGCCAACCCCGACACGCCGCGCGAACCGGCCGCCGTCGCCTTCGAGGGCGTGGACCTGGACGCCCTGGACCGCTGGCTGGCCGCGCTGCCGCGCCGCCCCACGCGCGCGCTGGGCGTGAATGTGGCCGGCGAAACCCGCGGCACGGCCATCGCCGCCATCCTGCAGAAGCACGGCTGCGCCATGACCTGGTCGCCGTCGCAAGCCTCCACGCTGGGCCTGGTCAACAGCTATCGCGTGCCCACGCAATTGGGCGCCGACCGCTGGGCTTCGCTGCTGGGCGTGCTGTCGCGCCTGCCGGGCGCGCACCCGCCTTTCGTGCTGGCCAGCTTCGGCACGGCCACCACCATCGACACCGTCGGCCCCGACAACGTCTTTGCCGGCGGCCTGATCCTGCCCGGCCCGGCCATGATGCGCAACGCCCTGGCGCACGGCACCGCCAACCTGCCTGTCGCCAACGGCCAGGTCGTGGCCTACCCCACGGACACGCACGAAGCCATCGCGTCGGGCATCGCCGCGGCGCAGGCCGGCGCCGTCGTCCGCCAATGGCTGGCAGGACGCCAGCGCTACGGCCAGACGCCGCAGATCTACGCTGCCGGCGGCGGCTGGCCCGAGGTGCACCAGGAAATCGCACGCCTGCTGGCGGATGCCGGCGGCGCCTTCGGCGCGGCGCCCGTGCCGGTCTACCTGGATCACCCCGTCCTGGACGGGCTGGCCGCGGTCGCGCGCGCCACCCTGGACGCCAACGCCTGAGCGAGGCCCGGCATGCGCGTGCTATTCATCCTCATCCTGCTGGCCAATCTGGGCGTCTATGCGCTGGGCCAGGGCTGGCTGGGCATGCGTCCCGAGGACGAAGGGCGCGACACCCGCCGCTTCAGCCAGGAGCTGAACCCCGGCGCGGTCACGCTGGTCCCCCGGTCCGCTCGCTAATCCTCTGCGCGGGCGCCCAGCCAGGGCGCCAAGGCGTCCAGCGTGCGCCGGGTGGCGCCCGCATGCGAGCCGAACCAGGCCCGCGCCGCCTCGCCGCCCTGCCGCCGCCGCGCCTCGTCGGCCAACAGCGCCACGGCGGCATCCACCGCCTGCCCCGGATCGGGCGCGCGCTGCGCCGCGCCCGCCTGGACGGCATCTTCCGCCGCCTGCTTGAAATTGAACGTATGCGGCCCGACGATGACCGGCACCCCCGCCGCGCACGCCTCGATCAGGTTCTGCCCGCCCAGCGGCGCAAAGCTGCCCGCCACGATCGCGACCTCCGAAGCCGCGTAATAGAACGCCATCTCGCCCAACGTATCGCCCAGCAGCACCACCGTGTCCGGACCTGGATCCACGCCCTCGGAGCGGCGCAGGAACGGCACACCGGCGTCCGCCAACAGGCTGGCGGCCTCGTCGAAGCGCTGGGGATGGCGGGGAATCAGCAGAAACAGGGGCGAACCATGCGTCCCTGAAATCTTGGCGTGACGCCCGATCGCCTCGATGAAACCGCCGTCCTCGCCCTCGCGCGTGCTGGCCACGGCGACCACGCGCCGGCCCAGCCGTTCGCGCCACGCCTGCCCCGCCTGGACCTGCGCCTGCGGCAAGGCCAGGTCGAACTTCAGGTTGCCCGTCACGGCCGGCGCCCGCGCGCCCGCCTGCGCCAGCCTCGCGGCGTCCTCGGCAGTCTGCGCCAGCACCGCATCCAGCCCCTCCAGCGCTTCGCGCATCACGCGGCCCATCCTGCCCGCCTGGCGCAGCGAAGACGCCGAGAACCGGGCGCTGACCAGCGCCATGGGCACGCCCGCCTCGCGGGCGGCGGCCAGCAGGTTCGGCCAGATCTCCCGCTCTATCAGCAGGCCGCAACGGGGCCTGCGGCTGGCGATAAACCGCCGGGCCGCACCCGGAAAATCGTACGGCAGCCAGGCCTGGCGCAGTTGTCCGCGGGCAATGGCGTCCTGGAACAGCCGCGCGCCCTCGGCCCGGCCGGTGGCCGTTACGTGCGTCAGCAGCACGGGCAGGCCCTGGTCCAGCAAGGCCTGCAACAGGGGTTGGGCGGCCCGGGTTTCACCCAGGCTGACGGCGTGCACCCAGACGGGGGCCGCCTGCGGCGCAGAAGAAGCAAGCGAGGCCGGCGCGTGGCCGAACCGCTCCGGGGAAAAGATCTCCCATTGGCCGCCCGCCCGCCTGGCGCGGCGGCCCATCCATAGCCAGACCAGCGGCGACAAGGCCCTGAGCGCCAGGGTGTAGACGCCGCGTCTCATGTCACTGGGCGGCCAGCGCCTGCTCCACCGACGCCATCACGGCCTCGCGCGACGGCGAAGCGCCGCGGTCGCCCAGGCTGGCGGTGTAGTTCGAACCGATAAGCGGCGTGCGCACGGGGGTCGATGCCCGGTAGATGCCGATAGTGGGACGGCCCAGGGCCGCCGACAGGTGCGTCAGGCCGCTGTCCAGGCCCACCATCAGGCGCGAACCGGCCAACAGGCGCGCCACCGAGGTCAGGTCCATGCGGGGCATGACTTCGGCGCCGTCCATGCCGGCCACGAGCAGCCTGGCGCGCTGCGCCTCTTGCTCGTTGCCGCAGAGCAGGCGCAAGGTGCAGCCTGCGTCGCGCAAGCGGCGGAACACCGCGCGCCAATCGTCCTCGGGCCAGAGTTTGTCGTCACGGCTGGCCGAGGGCATGATGACCGCGTACCCGTGATCCGTGTCCACGTGATGCAAGCGCGGCGGATCCGCTTGGCCACTATCCGTCCCCGTATCGCCTTCGCGCGACTGGGCAGCCTGCCGGGAGAACGCCTGCAGGCCGAAATCGGGCTGGCCGGCGTATTGGTAACCGAAGGTCAGCGCGGCCAGCTTGCGCTGGCGGATGACTGCCGGCTGCCAGAATTCCACCCGGTGGCGCACGTTATAGAACAGCGACGCCAGCGGCTCGCGCGCGGAACGCCAGTCCAGTCCGTGCCGCACGCCCCGCGTCTGGCGGACCAGCCACGCGGACTTCAACAGGGCCTGCATATCCAGCACCACGTCGTACTGCTTGGACCGCAGCCGCTCCTTCAGCGCGTGCCTCTCGGCCCGTACCTGGCTCGACCACCAGGCCTTGCGCCAGCGCCTGTGCGCCACCTTGATCACTTCATTGACCGCGGGATGCCAACCGGGAATCTCGGCGAATGCCTCTTCCGCTATCCAGTCGATTTCGGCGTCAGGCACGTGCCGGGCGATATCGCTGATAGCAGGCAGCATGTGCACCAGGTCGCCCAAAGACGAGGTACGGACGATGAGAATTCGTGTAGGCATCAAGAACCGGGCAATACGATGAAAGATGGAATGTACAACACAAAATCCCCGCGGAAGCATGGCAGCGAAGCGCCCAAACGGCCCGGGGTAGAATCGAGCACGAAGGCGATCGCCAGCGTCGTCAGCCGCAACAACCCCGGGCCAAACCTCATTCATGAAAATCCTGACCGTATTCGGCACTCGTCCCGAAGCCATCAAGATGGCGCCGCTCGTGCATGCCCTGGCGCATGATCCGGCCATTGAAGCGCGAGTATGCGTCACCGCCCAGCATCGCGAAATGCTGGACCAGGTGCTGTCTTTGTTCGAAATCAAGCCCGACTTCGACCTCAATATCATGAAGGCCGGTCAGGACATCACGGATGTGACCAGTTCCATCCTGCTGGGCATGCGCGACGTGCTGCGCAACTATCAGCCGGACTGCATCCTCGTGCACGGCGACACGGCCACGACCTTGGCGGCGTCCCTTGCGGCCTATTACCATCGCATTCCCGTCGGGCATGTGGAAGCCGGCCTGCGCACGGGCAACATTTACTCCCCGTGGCCCGAAGAAGCCAACCGCAAGCTCACTGGCGCCTTGGCGAACCTGCATTTCGCGCCCACCCAGACCTCGTACGACAATCTGGTGCGCGAGGGAGTGTCGCCCGACTCCATCGTCATCACGGGGAATACCGTCATCGATGCCCTGCTGTGGGTGCAGAACAAGCTCAAACAAGACGACGCGCTGCGTGCCAAGGTCGCCGCGCAGCTACCGTTCCTGCGCGAAGACCGCCGCATCGTCCTGATCACCGGACACCGGCGCGAGAGTTTCGGCGCCGGCTTCGAGCGCATTTGCCAGGCCATCGCGGCCTCGGCCAAGCAGTTCCCCGATCATGACTTTATCTACCCGGTTCACCTGAACCCCAATGTGCGCGCGCCGGTAAACCGCTTGCTCACGGGGCTGGACAACGTGTTCCTGGTAGAGCCGATGGACTATCTGCCATTCGTCTACCTGATGGATCGCTCCTACGTCATCCTGACGGACTCCGGCGGCATCCAGGAAGAAGCGCCCTCCCTGGGCAAGCCCGTGCTGGTCATGCGCGATGCCACCGAGCGTCCCGAGGCGGTCGCCGCGGGCACCGTAAAACTGGTGGGCACCGATGTGGACACCATTACCGGCGAACTGGGCCTGCTCCTGACGGACCGGACGACGTACGAACGCATGAGCTTTGCCCACAATCCATACGGCGACGGTACCGCCAGCGCCCGCATCGTGGAAAGCCTGAAGAAAATCCAGGCCTGATGATCAGGCCCGGAAGGCGCCGCCGCGGCGGCCCTTCCCCGGTGCGAGCTCCGGGCGCACGAGGCGCGCCGCGGCGTTCAGAGGCGCTTGAAGATCGGTTCCATCGACTGCGCCCGGACCACCCAATCGTTCTGGTCCGCAAGCGCCCCCATCGAACGCCGATAAGAGGCGTCATCACGCAACGCAAACGCCTTGTCGATCGCCTGCACATACTCTTCTGCATTCTCGGCGGACAATACAACGTCGTAGGCACAGCATTCGTCCATGGACGACGTCACGATCACCGGCACTTCCATCGCGAAGTACTCGAACAGTTTCAAGGGCGACGTGGTGCGCGCGACATCGCTGTGCGCGAACGGGATGATGGCGACATCGAACTCTTTTGCATAGGCCGGCAGTATCCGATAGTCGACGGGCCCCAGCCAGATGAAATTGTCGGCCTTCGGCAGGTTTTCGGAGCCGCCGAAATAATCGGGTCCGATGAATACGAAACCGTAATCCGGCCGCGCGGCGACGATATCCTTGATCAGGTCGTACCAGAGCCACGGCGCCAGCGCGCCGAAATAGCCGACGATCTTGTCGTGGCGCGCCAGGAAATCCTGATATTCCTGCGGCAACGGCACCTGCGACCAATCCTTGCGATAATGCGCGCAATCCACGCCGTTGGGCACGTAAATGACTTCGTCCCTGGGACGCTTGGCCAGCGCTTCGTTTTCCAGCATGCGGGCCGAAGCCACGACGAAATCCACCCCGGATTCAAAGGCATGGTCGCGTGCGTCCGCAAGCATCTTCAGGCGAGTGGCGCCCGACACAGCCTCGTCGATATGGTCGATGTACTCGTAGACGATTTTCCCCTTCTTGCGGAAATCCTCCAACGCCTCGGGGGGAGTCGGATCCACGGTGCTGTAGATTGAACGCACTGCGCCTTCGATCGAATCGATCTCCGGGCTATTGGTCAGCCACACATTTCCGCCCATATGGCGAAACCCGATCACGTCGTCGAACTCTCCGTTGATCGTCCGGTAGATCACCAGATATCCGAGCTTGCCGAAGGCGATACAGATATGCTGTGGCCGCTGGAACAAAGGCACGTCCCAGTCGATCGTGCGGTTCTGGATGAACACGCCCTTGTATTTATGCCGCTGGGACAACACGGTATCCCGGAAGGTCGGCCAATCCATGTCGTGCTGCTGCTTCTCCGTGCGGACGACCGGGGCAGGCTCAATCACCGGCGCCGCACTGGGCATGGGCGGCTCCGTACAGGGTTCTGCCGTCCCCAGCACGGCCCGCTTGAATGGCGCCAGCAGATCCCGCATTCCTTGGGGCAATGCGCGATAGACAGGGCCGAACAGGCTCTGCGCCATGGATTTCAGACTACTCATTGATTCTCCGTGCCGATGCGAACAAGGGTCGCAAGCTATTCCGGATATCCATCCGGATTGTTCTTTTGCCAATTCCAGCCGTCGCGGCACATCTGGTCCACGCTTCTGCGCGCCTCCCACCCCAATACCTGGTTGGCCAGGGAAGGATCCGCCCAGGCTTCGCCGATATCGCCTGGCCGCCGTGCCGTAACTTGGTACGGGACGCGTACGCCGCTCTCGCGCTCGAACGCCGACACCAGCTCCAGCACCGAGGTGCCTCGTCCCGTGCCGAGATTGAACGCGAAAAAATTCCCATCCGGGTGCCCCGCTCGGGCAAAGTCGATGGCTTTCGAATGCCCGTCCGCCAGATCCGAGACGTGCAGATAATCCCTGACGCCAGTACCGTCGGGTGTCTGGTAGTCGTTGCCGAAGACTCGCAAAAATGGCGCTTTCCCGATAGCCGTCCGCATGATGTAGGGAAATAGATTATTGGGTTCGCCGCGCGGATCTTCGCCGATCAGGCCGCTCTCGTGCGCGCCTATGGGGTTGAAATAACGCAGGCAAACTGCCAGGAATCCCGGTTGCGCCCCGCAGAAATCGCGCAGAATCTGTTCGACCATGGCCTTGGTATGGCCGTACGGATTGGTCGGTGCAATTCGGTGCTGCTCCCCGAACGGGAGCGACTCGGGCTCGCCATAAACGGTAGCGGACGAACTGAACACGAAGCGCATGACGCCCGCCTTGAACATCGCCTCGAGCAGCCGCAATGTGCCCGTCACATTGTTGTCGTAGTATTCCAGCGGCTTGGCTGCGGACTCTCCAACGGCCTTGAGCGCGGCCAAGTGAAGCACGCATTCGATCGGGGCGCCTTCGTCGGCGCAGCGCTGGAACAATCGATCCAGCGCCTCCCCGTCGCGAATGTCGCCGCGCACGGCTTCCACCTCGACACCGGTGATTTGCCGCACGCGGTCCAGCGCGGCAGGCGAACTATTGGAGAAATTGTCCAGCACGGCGGGCCGGTAGCCATTCTGCACCAGGCTCACCAGCGTATGCGTACCGATGAAGCCCGCTCCACCCGCCACCAGCACCCGCGGCAAATTCCCGGCTTTCGCGGCGTCGCTCATGGCAACGCTCCGATACGCGCGCGCAGTCCGCGCTTGAGCCGTTGATATCCTCGCAACGGTAGCCCCAGCATCCGCTCAACTCTCCAATCGATCCGCCTGCATAAGCCGACCAGGCGCCAGGCGAGCGTGATGGGGACATAGTTGAACGTGCGCGCTATCTTGATGGCCCGGTGTACCTTGACGCCGAACACATCCCAGATGATGCCCGTCTTCAGCCAGTCGGAACCGAAGTTCCCGTCGGCCACCGCGAAGATTTCGCGAAGCGCCTTCAGCTTCGGATATCCGACCAGCGTTTGCACCCGGCGTATCCACGCCACGCAATGCATGCCCACGTACCACATCAGTTGCGTGCGCTTGGCTTCGAAAGCCCCCTTCTTCTTATAGAAGGCCAGCATATCGTTGAGCGCCGGCACGATGTTCAGAATGCGCTTGTCGGTCTGCTTCATCGACTGGGTCGGCCGCGTGTTGTCGTAGTTGTACAGCTCTTTGTCGACGTAGTAGATCTTCTTCGCCACCAGATAGCTCTTCGGAACGAAATTCGCATCGGCAAACAGGATCCCCGGCAGCAGGCGCACGTCCGGATCCTCGAAGATGGAACGGTGGTAAATCCGGCCGCAGGGCGTGGCCCAGTTACGGTAGAGCTGGTCGCGATCGGCGTCGCTCAGTTCGCGCTCCGACTCGATCGGAATGGGCTTGAACTGGGCGGTGTGATCGGTAAAGTAATAACGCAGGTTACCGATGAGCAGGTCCGCGCCTGTCGCCTGCGCCTTGTCGTACATGAACTCGATCGCGTCCTCGTCCAGGAAATCATCCCCGTCGACGATGATGACGTATTCCCCGTTGGCGCGGTCGATGCCATAGTTGCATGCGGCGCCGTGGCCGCCGTTCGGCTTGACGAACGACTTGAACATCCCGGGATACTGTTCGACGAATTCCTCGATGATCATCTGGCTATCGTCCGTACCGCCATCGTTGATGACCAGCACTTCGATATCCTTGCAGGTCTGGTTGGCCAACGACGCCAGGCAACGCTCGACGTAGAACTCGAGGTTGTAGACCGGAACGACTACGCTTACTTTCGGCCTCATTCCTGCGCGCTCCGCTGGAAATCATTCTCGAACACATCGAGCGCGCGCTCGATGATGTTGTTCATGTCGTAATACCGGTATTCGGCCAACCGCCCCACAAGCTTGAGATTGCGGAAAGTGCGGGTCAAGTCCACATAGCGCGCGTACAACTCGGCGCTGGCGTCCTTGGGTATCGGATAGTACGGAATGCTCTGTGCCGGCACGTTTCGGTCGTACTCCTGCGGATACTCCTTCATGATGGTGGTCTTTTCCGGCTTTTCACCCATCAAGTGCTTGTACTCCGTGATCCGCGTGAACCGCTCGGTATTCGGATAGTTCACGGTCGCGGTCGGCTGGTAGTACTCCATGTCGTGCGTTTCAAGGTCGAATCGCAACGACCGGTAAGGCAGTTCACCGTAGATGTAGCCGAACAGTTCGTCGACGGCGCCGGTGTAAATCAAATCGCCCGCGAACGGCTTGCCTTCGAACAGCACCGTACCGCTGCCGGAATCCAGTTGTAGCAACTCGCCAGCCTTGGTGTTCAGGCGGACTTCGATGTTCGGATGCGAGAGCATTTTCGCGAACATGGCCGTATAACCCTGCTTCGGCAGCGCCTGGTGGCTTTCCTGGAAATACCGGTCGTCGTAGGAAAGGTGCACCGGCACGCGCGCGGTGATGGTTTCGAAGTCCAGGTTCTCCGGCTTGTCGCCCCACTGCTTGGTCGTGTAGTTGAGGTAGATGTTCTGAAAAATGAACTCTCCCAGTTCGCGCACGCGCGCATCCGCGTGCTTGCGCAGCACCGACACGGGGACTTTGACGTCCATGCCGAACTCCGCGACCAGAAGCGCCTTCAATTCCTCGGCCTGTTCCGGCAACAGCTTTTCCAAGGACGTGAGATTGAACGGAACGGGTACGAGTTGGCCTTGCACGTGCGCCAGCACGCGATGCTGATACGGTTCCCAATCGGTGAACTGGGAAATGTAGGAAAGAACCCTCGGACTGTTGGTGCGGAACAGATGCGGCCCATACTTGTGGACCATCACTCCATGTTCATCCTGATAATCGAACATATTGCCGGCAATATGATCGCGTTGCTCGATCAGGAGCACCTTGCGATCCAATTGGGACGCCAGTCGCTCGGCAAGAATGGAGCCGGCGAAACCTGTGCCAACTATGATTACGTCGTAGTGCTTCATTTCACACCTTCAATATAGATTTGATCGCATCTTCCATCAGGCCGGCCACCTTGCCCACGGAATAGTTTTCGTAGATGTCGTATTTGGGCTGTACTTTCCGGTCGATATATCTCTTCAGGACATAGGCGATGCGGTCGAGCCGGCTGTCCGCGATCAGGTTTCCCGATGCGGTCATAATATCCGCGGACGGCCCTTTGGCCATCGTAATCGCGGCTATAGGTCTGCGTGCACCCATATAGTCCGTCAACTTGCCCGGGAAGAAGGGATTGCAATCCAATCCGTCCTCCGACTCCGAAAACATGCCATCGATCAGAAGCAGCGCATCGGACTCAGTCATTAGGCGTAGACTTTCGGAGTAGGAAACCGGTCCGAGAAAACGCACATGATTGGGATTGCGCATCGCTTCATGGCAAGCCCGATCGCTGTCGCAAGGGCTCGCCCCATAAAAGCGCAATTCGAACTTTCCGCGATAGGCGGGATAGATCTCGAGCAGACGATCCACTGCCCTCAACACGGGCTCCGCGGTGCGCTTTACGTAATACAGAGTTCCCAGGTGGGAAAAAACGAATTTGTCGTTCTCGGGCACGACGGCGATCGGGTACATAGCCGGATCGAAGCAATGCGGAATAATCACGACCTTATGCTTGAGTTTGGCCAGATCACCGGTAAACATCAGGTCACGCTGATATTCATTATTGAGTATGATCAGGTCGGCGTCCCGCAGCGTGGCCCGTTCAATTGCACTGTCCTCGGCCACCAAGGGATATCCGGGCATATGGCGGATATACGGGTTCCGCACGAAAAGGTCGCCAAAATAGGCCACCCATGGCAGTTCCGGACGGATTTTCTTTATCTGGGCAGCGGCCTCGTGGCTGACCAATTCATTGGAATGAGATATCAGGAAATCGAATTTCCGCTCGGATTCCTTGAAAATCCGCATCACCTCTTCGCAAAACCGCGCCCGCACCGCCAGATTACGTGGATTATTGTGATCCAGCTTGACTTCGACGCGCTCGATATCCGCCGACGCATAGCCAAGCATGGAGTCGTCGCGCTGGTCGCGCGCCACCTGCGCAACCAGATACGAGATCTTCGTATCCTTTATACGCTTGAAAAAATCGGTGTCTGCGGAACCCACGTAGGGCGCGAAAAACCACGAGACTGCGAATCCGTTGAGATTATTCATATAGTTGGCATCTTGTTTATCGCCGTGCACTGGCGGATCGGCCCGACGCACGATACTTTACTTCCCTGCAACCTGGAAATCGCCCGGAAAGGTCTGCTAATAATTATGGTAGAGACAAAAACAGGCGCCCGGAATGAATACGACGCGGGGAAAATCCTGCCTGCGTTCTGGACTCATCGGCCACGCCCCGACAGATTTCTCACGGCATGCGAAATGCGCTGCCGCCAAGTGCCAGGCTCCTGCAAACTCGCGGCAAGTTCGACGATTGAACTTTCCAGATCCTTTACGACACTGCTCAGCCCATCGTGATGTTGGTTGCCCTGCTCGCCCAGTCGCTGTATCTCCTCGCCTAGCCGCTGCAGTTCACCGAATGTCCGTTTGGCCTCCTCGGCATTTCTGTCATTGCGTGCGTCTGCCTGCGCCATGGCTTCCTTGATCTCGAGCCGAATGGCCTCGAGCATCTGCACAGAGGACGCGCGGGCTTCTTCCTGCAGTTTTTCGGCCCGAAGCGCCTGCATACGTGATTCGTAAAGCGTGTAATTGGCGGCCACCGCTGACGAAAAAAAAGCGGTGCCATGCAATACCCGGCCCATACGGTAGAACAAGTCGTCAGACGCCAGATACGCCACCGGCGATGCAACGGCCTCTTCCGACCGAAGCACACTGTATATCGCCCGGACCAAAGATTGTGCGTTGCTAGTCAACGAAGTGATACGTTTGGCAAAATCGGACCAGACCCATTCTTCCGAGTGGCGCTGCATCGCGGCCTCGGCCAACTGGGCCCCATCGGCCGAACCAAACTTGAATTGGCGGGCCAAATCATCCGCATTCACGTTCGGTAAGTTGCGTCCGGAAAAATTTGCATACGCCGCGCGCCGGAACAAATCGAGATCCAGAAGGCCTTTGACCCCGTCATACCCGACCACGCATACCGGCTTTCCACAGGCCACGCCTTCCAGCAGGACCCTGCCCATGCCCGCAACACCCGCGCTGGAACGCATAAGCTCCGGCACGTCGGGCCTCGCGCCCAGGAAACGTACCGTGTGGCCGACCCCATCCTGCTCCAGCCATTCTTCCAGCGTCGCCCGCCCCGGCCCGTCTCCAACGATGTCCACGCCTCCCAGGGCCAACGCGCTCGCCTGATTGGCGAACGCCCGGATTCCATGGATTTTCACGCCATCCAGCCGGCTGACCACCAACCAGGAGGCGCCTTCGGGCACCGGCGAATCCGATTTCCTGAACTGGGCAAAGTCGATTGCGTTGCTTTGGATGCAGAGTTGCTCGTTTCCAACATAGGGGGCTGCCAATTCCGCAACCTCTTCGGATACAGCGATCACTTCATTGGCCAAAGGCATCGCCAGCGCAGCGAGAAGAAAGTCGTTGAAGGGGCCATATCCCGTGCTCAACGAAGCCGGACCGTGCAGGGTAAGCACGAAAGGCACGCCTTCCAGGGAGGCAGCCAGCATGGCTGGGAAAAGACTGGTGAACGGATGGCCGTGGACATGCGTCACGGCGCGTTCCCGGATGATTGAGCGCAGGGCTTCCACCGTCGCCACCAACTCGGCCGCGCTCGCTTGAGGGCTAAAGCACAAACCTCCGGTCACCGAGGACAGGCCGCGCGGCAGGTATTCCGCCTCCGGCTCCGACCCGCAGGCCATGTGCACGGCCCAGCCTTCCGCCGCCATGACCCGCACTTGTCCGGCAATATAGGTTTCCAGGCCACCGACCTCGAAACTCTGGGTCACGATAAGAAGAGAATGACGTCCGGCGTTCACAGCTTTTCCACCCGCGCCGTCGAAGGAAGGGCAGCGATGCCGCTACCCAAAGTCCGGCGATGGCTCACTTTGAGAATGATGACATCGGTTTTTCGGTCAAGATAATCCATATCGGCCCTCGTCACCTCCTCCGCAATGGCGAGCGTGACAAAATAATTCCCCTCGCACAGCGCCAGCTCTACGTCGAACACCACCCTGAGGCGATCCCCCGGCTTGGCATCTTCGTAGCTGGAATCGTGATAAAGCGTGCTTGTGCCGAATGCCGAGACCCCCTCCACCGTACGGATGAGCATCCCGGCCTGCATCCGCGAGATCGGCGCGAAAATCTCGACATCGACTTCTATCCTGGCTTTTTGACCGATCTCAAAGGCCTCGCATTGCTCGCCGCCGGAATCCAGTGCCCGCCAACTGCGTATCAACGCGCGCATGCCGGGAGCATCGTCACCCCCGGAAGAGAGCGTTTCGGCCTCCGCGGTGCTTTCGGCGATTGCTTTCTGCTCTTCGGCGGCGGTTTCTCCCGACGACGCCACGTTCGCGTTCAGATAGCGCAGGTAAGCGCGTTCATCGGAGTAGAGCAAGGCGTGGTATTGGTCGACCACTTCCTTGGCAGGTCCCAGGCCATGCAATTCCCCCCGATGAAGCAGCGCGGCCCGCTGGCAGAACTTCTCCACGGTGGAGGTCGAGTGCGTGACGATCAAGATCGCGCAACCGCCGGCCCTCAGCCGTTCGATGTAGTCGAAGCACTTGCGCTGGAATTTTTCGTCTCCGACCGACAGCGCTTCGTCGACGATCAGCACGTCCGGCTGGACGCATGCCTGCACCGCGAATGCCAGGCGCACGTACATGCCGCTGGAGTATGTTTTTACCGGCTGTTCCAGATGCTCGCCGATGTCGGCGAACGCGATGATCTCGTCGATCCGCTCGTCCATCTGCTCTTTGGAAAAACCCAGGATGGAGCCGTTCAGGTACACATTTTCGCGGCCCGAGAATTCCGGGTTGAACCCGGAACCCAGCTCCAGGAGCGCGGCGAGCTTGCCGTTGACGGAGGCCTCGCCCATTGTCGGCGCGAGCGTGCCCGCAATAATCTGCAGCAGCGTGCTCTTGCCGCTGCCGTTGCGGCCGAGAATGCCTACAGTCTCGCCTTTCTTGACGTCGAGCGAGACATTGCGGAGCGCCCAGAACTCCTTGAAATACTGGCGCCGGCCGAACGAGAGAAACTGCAGCAAACGATCGCGCGGCTGCGAGTACATCTCGAACCGCTTGGAGACGTTCTCTACGGAAATGACTTTCTCAGAGAACATCGGCAAACCCCTTCCTCGTTTTTTGGAACCATGAATAACCCAGCGCGGCGACCACCATCGCCACGACCATGTAGATCGCCCAGACGCCCCAGTCGATCGACTTGCCCCAGAACAGCACGTTCCGGCTCTGCTCGATGATGAGAGTCAGCGGACTGATGTGCAGGAAAGCGCGGAATCGTTCCGGAATCGCCTCGGCCGCGTAGAAAATCGGCGAAAGAAACATGAGCACCGTCGTGATGATCCCGATGAATTGCGTGACATCCCGCAGGTATACGCCCAGCGCCGCCAGGAACCAGCTAAATCCCAGGGTGATGATTGCCAGCGGCAATATCACCAGCGGGAAAAGCAGCACCGTCCAATGCGGGATGCCGAAAAGGAACAGGTAGAAAATCACCCACACGAGCAGGCTGATCAACATATGGAAAAGGGCCGCGCCCAACGATACGCAGGGCAGGGTTTCCAGTGGAAACACGACTTTCTTCACGTAGTTCACATTGCCGAGGATCAGCGAAGGCGCGCGATTGATGCACTCGGCGAACATGTTGAACACGATGAGGCCGGCGAAAAGCACCAGGGCGAATTCCGCCTTGGACTCCGTTCCCCCCGGCCACCTCGCCTTGAACACCACACTGAAAACGAATGTGTAGACCAGCAGCATGAAAACGGGATTGAAGAACGACCACAGCAAGCCCAGGGCTGAACCCCGATAACGGCCGACGACCTCGCGCTTGATGAGGCTCCAGGTGAGCTGGCGGTTCCTGGCCAGGCTCTTCAATAGCGACAGCGGAGATGCACTGTGTTTTGGTTTTTGAGACACGCGCAATGGTTCCTACAAATTGATTTTTATCGACTGCTCTTGCGCCACACGCCGCGCTTCATCACCGCGAACCACGCGTACCAGATGAAACAGGACATGCTGCGAAGAACGGATAGGCCCAGCACCGAGCGGTAAATCGCCCACTGCCACCGGGCAGCCTTGAACTTATTGGCGGACAGGGAATCGGCGCTTACCCTATAGCTCGCCAGGGGTTCGCCGGTTGGCGTGGCGCGAGCCACGCCAACCCGGTCCAGTGCCCTCAGCCAAAATACGTAATCCTCATGCTTGATGTTCTCGAACCTCAGGTCGGCCAGGTCCGCCCGACGGAATATGCCGGTCAGATTGCCGATGAAATTGGACTTCAGCATATCTTCGTAGCACAGGGAGTCCGGCGCCAGCACTTTCCCGACCGTCCGGCCATCGCCGTCGATCCGGAAGTAGTTCCCATAGGAAACCGGGGCGCCCGTCGTCTCCATGAAAGCGACCTGGCTTGCCAGTTTGGCAGGCGCCCAGACATCATCCGCGTCCAGGAACGCGACGTACTTCCCGCGGGCCAGTTCCAGGGCGCGATTCCGGCTATGGACCACTCCCCGGTTGCCGGGATTGCGTTCGTACTGGATCCGTCCATCCACCCGCTGGAACGACGCGACGATCTCAGCCGTATCGTCCATGGACGCGTCATCGACGACGATGAGCTGCCACGCGCCGTAGGTCTGGTCCAGGACGGACTGGATCGCCTGGCCGATGAACCGCCGGGCATTGTAGGCAGGCATCACCACCGAGACAACCGGGCGGTTCTCATTCGTCATTGCGTCGCCCATCCCCGCACAGCTTGCTTATACGCGCGACGTACTCGCCGCAATAGTGCGAGCGGTAGTACGAGGCATAGCGTTCGTTCCATACCTGCGCCGCCCGGGCGCCCCGCTTCATTACCGCGTCAGGATCGAGCCCCTCGAGCCACTGGACCAGCGGCGCCTTGCCCTCCGCCACCGCCCAGCCGGAAACATCGTGTTCGACGCGCGTTCCCGGCGGTGTGCCTGCGGTGGTCAATAGCGGCCGGCCCAGCATCAAATGTTCGTAGTACTTGTTCGGGGACGCGTATCGATGGTTGGGAACGGACAGGTAGTACAAACCCACGATAACGTCCATGCCGGCCATCAGCCCCAGGCCAGCCTCGCTTTCCATGGCACCGTAGTAATGGATATTCGCGCACGTCTGCGCCGCGGCGGAGAATTGCTGCGCCAGGCTCCCATAGCCCGCAACGTGCAACTGCACGTCGTCGCGCCCCGCGCATGCCGCAAGCAGGTCCTCGAGGCCGCGATGGTGCGATTCGAGAACGCCAAAATAACCGACATTCCAGGGCTGCTTCGCCTGCCAGGGCGAAACCGGTTCAATGGCGGCGCTTGGAACGTTTTCCAGGACCAGGACTTTGGGATCGCCGGACTTCAGCCCGTGCTGGGGATAACGGTCCGCGCTCGCGATGATGGTTAACGCAGCGGAATTGGCGATCGCTTTCTCCAGAAGATCCAGTGCCCTGCCCGCCACCCCGCCGATACTGCGCACGGCGGTGTATTTATCATATAGATCCAGCACTAACGGCCGCCTGAACAGCAGGCAGAACAGCCAGCCTGCAAATCCGGCATCCAGGTCGACCGCATGCACAACGCTGACCTTGCGGCGCTCTTGCACCAGGCGGCAGAAAACATAGACATTCCACTGCAGCAACGCGACGGCGTTCCTCCATCCCCCGCCCAGCCTGGCGCGCCTGGAAAAATAATGGAATCCAGGACGGTCCTGGACCTGCCGCCCATCCTTGTTCCAACCGACGAAGCAGAATCCCACGCCGGCCTCGGCCAAGGCGGCGAAGTACTTCCCCATGCGCGCATCGAAGTCGGCTATATACGAACGAATAAAAAATATCATTTACGCAAAGAGCGGCTGGAGCCTTGGCGACTGCGCTTCTTGATGATCATCCATCGGGGCATCCGGAACAGCACCAGTTTCCGGTATAGCAGGATATAGGTCACGGAAAACCCCGCCGCACAGGCCATCAACACATAGGGCATCTGCCAGAACAGGACCGCGGGAATGACGGCCATGGACGACAGCAGCCACAAATAGGGCGACGTCATCGAATTGCGCTGATTCCGGTGCCGCGACTCACTGGATCCCACCGCCCACCGCACAACGCGCTTATAAATCAGCATATGCAGATGCACCCCGTCGGGAGCACCGGGGGAAACGCCTCGCAGCCATTTTTTTCGATAGATTGAAAACAGGGTTTCGAATACGGGATATATGCACAACAACAGCGGAAACCACGCCGAAACGTAAGGGTGCCGCGCCAGCAAAAGCACCGAAACCGTGCCGATCATGAATCCGATGAAATAGGCCCCGCCGTCTCCGAGAAAAATCAGGCCGCGCGGATAATTCCACAGCAGAAAGCCGAGAATGGCGCCTATCATTCCGACGGACGTGACGAGCAGCAACCGGTCTCCAAGATAGTAGGCAACATAGGAAAAGCCTGCGAATATCATCGCCGAGACAACCGCAGCCAGGCCGTTATATCCGTCGATGATATTGATGGCGTTTGCCGCTCCGGCTATCGCGAACGCCGTGACGACAAAGGAAACCGGGCCGAACTGCAAGAGCCAGTCGATGCCATAGATATCCAGCCGCGTCAGCGTCGCGCCGAGGAAATAATAGGCCGCCATGCCGGAGATCATCGCCAGGGACAGCCGCTGCAGCACCCGCACGCGCTTGGTGATGTCTTCCGCCAAGCCGCCGAGAAACGCAGGCATCGCCACGGCAAGCAAAGTCAACGGCTCGTGGCTCAAGGACGATTCACGGACGGTGGCCAATGCAAAAATGCAGAACATCGCAAATACGATGGACACCCCTCCTACCCGCGGCACAGGTTTGTCGTGGTATTTTTGTACCCCCTTGGTATCGTGGTCGGCGGTGAACTTTCCATGAACCGCATTAAATCTCAATACCAACAACGTAAATACCAGGGAAACGATGAACGCCACAAGCAAATAAAGCATTTTTGATTTAAGCGCCGTTATATGATGAATTTTCTAATGTTTGGCCAATTGCCCTGACTTTCCCAATGGGATCAGCGGCTTGGCCTTTAACCACGCTTAACGGGGAACTCCCCATACAGCAATCGCTACGCTCTTTTCTTACGGCATCAGCAAAAATATTGTCTACAGCCGGCTCGCGCGAACCGCCTGGCCTCGGCGCACGGCCATCGGCGCCAGCTTCGGCAACGGCGCAATTATCGCACTTTCGCTGTTACGCCGGTGCGTAATAAGGCGTAGATACTTGGCAAGAAATCCTTCAGGAATTCAGGGACCGATAGGGTTCTACACCCCCCTTCTTTCATCCGTTTAACGGCTTCATCCGCCAGAAGTTGCGGATTGTCTCAATCCAGGATTTACGGGTGTTCCTGGAGCCTGATAATGAGAATAACTAACGATTATCGTTTGAGGGACAGCCTGAATCCATTGCCCTGGTCTGATTTCAGCGGCCAAATTGCGACAAAGCTAAAATGGTGTAACACTCTTGTGGTTACACACCCGCCAGTCAGCGTTACCTATCAAGCTGGGGAAATCCATGCTTTCAGCCTATTTAACCCGGCCGTATAGCGTCGTTTGACCGCATAAAGCCCGCTCCGGTTCACATCCAATCATGTCCCCCTTATCCTTGATCCTCCCCACCCTGTTGGGAGCCATGCCGCTCGCCGCCATGACGGTGGGCGGCGGCAGCGGGTTGTTCTACGTCATCCTGCTGCTCAGCCTTTTCCGGTGCCTGACCCGGGAAGGAGGATGGCGCGAGACGATGCACGGCCTGAGACCTTACGCCGCGCTGATTGGCGCCCTGGCCGTGCCGCTGTGCGCCATTGGGCTCAGCCAGTATGCGCATGGCTCGTTCCATGGCCCATCGCTGGAACGAGGCCTGCGCATCAGTCTCGGCTTTCCCATCGTCCTGGGCGCGCTGCTGAGCATCGATCCGGCACGGCTGCGGAATGCATACTGGGGAATAGCGGCAGCCGGATGGGCATCGGCAGGGATTGTTTTCTGGCTCGCCCTGCCCGCATGGAACCGCCCGAACACGCCGCAGTACAACGCGGTGGGGTATGGAAGCCTGATGGCGCTTTGGCTTTTCATTACCCTGTATGGCCTGGGATGGGCGCTGTCGAAGCGTCCGCGGCTCGAAAAGCACTTCAAGATACTCACGGCCGTCGTCATCTTCGCCGGCTTCATACTGACGCAAACGCGCACGGGCTGGATGGCGCTCCCGTTATTCCTGTTCCTGGGCATGTGGCTGTTCGGCCACATGCGGCGCCCCCTGCGCGCATTCGGCTTGCTGGCCGCGGTCCTTGCCGTCCTGGTCGCCCTTGGATCCGCCAATCAGGCCCTGCGGACCCGCGTGATGCAGGGCGTCCAGGAACTCCAGGAATGCCACGGCGCCAAGGCCACGGCGGATACCTCCGTCTGCATCCGGTTGCAGTTGTGGAGGGCCAGCGTCCAGATGATCGAGGCGGAACCTCTCTTCGGCCTCGGGTCCCCTGCCCGATTCGCCCCGGAACTCCAGGCTCGGGTGGCAACCGGCGTCGTCTCGCCCTTCGTCGCGCAGGATTTCGGCGAACCCCACAATGACATGCTGCACATGCTGAGCAGCTACGGGCTGCTGGGCGGCCTGGGCTTGGTGCTGCTGTACGGCGCCCCCGCCTGCGTTTTCCTGCGGCGGCTGACCACGGCCAATCCGGCGCCGATACGCGTCGCCGCGGCCATGGGCGCGGCACTCGTGCTGGGATTCGCGATATTCGGCCTCACGGAGCTGATGTTCCGCTCGATGCAAAACGTCTCGTTATATATAACGCTGCTGGCCTGGTTTCTTGCGCTATGCCACAAACACCAGGATACGCGGGCACAGGCGCCGCTATAGTCAAAACGTCGGACTAGGGCCAGAATGCAGCTATAACTCTTCCAAGGAGACAGCCATGCGCATTGCCGATGCCCAATGGATTCCTTCGACGCAGCACCAGACATGGGACGCGTTGACCGACCCGGAAGTGTTGCAGAAATGCATCCCCGGCTGCGTGGAGGTGGCCCGGCTCAGCCCGACCGAATACGCCGTCAAGCTCCGCGCCAAGGTCGCCGGAATCGACACCGACTATGACGGCGAGATCCTGATGTCCGACGTGGACCCCCACAATAGCTGCACGCTGGCCTTCGAGGGCAAGGGCCGCGCCGCCTGCCTGGCCATCGGGACCGCCCAGATCAACCTCAGCACCAAGGACGAAGGCACGCGGGTCGCCTATACCGTCGCCTGCATGGCCGGCGGCAAGCTGGCGGAATGCGGCGAAGGCCTGCTGCTGAAAGCGGGCGACAAGATCATCCAGAAGTTCTTCGCCGCGTTCATCGACCATATGGCGGGCCAGCCGCGGATGGCGCCCCCGCCCCCGCCGCCCGAACCCGAACCGCGCGGGCTGTCCAATTCGCGCTGGTCCTGGATCATGGTGATCCTGGTGATCGCGGTTTTCTGGGGCTACCACACGTTCTACAAGTGAAAACCCTGACGCGCCGGTGATATGCTCTGCGGCATGACGCTGCCGCCCGACTCACCCCCGCCTTCTGCTCCCCCTGCCCACTCGCGACGCGACCTCCTGATGGGGATGGCGGGGGTTTCCGCCACCGTCGTCCTGGCGGCCCTGGATTCCACCATCATCAGCACCACCCTGCCGCGCGTGGCCGAGGCGCTCAACGGCATGGCGCTGTATGCCTGGGTCGGGACCGGCTATCTGCTGGCCACCGCGGCCTCCATCCTGGTCTTCGGGCGGCTCGGCGACATGTTCGGGCGCAAGCCGCTGATGCTGCTGTCGGTGCTGATCATCGCGCTGGGCTCCATCGCCTGCGGCCTGTCGCAGACCATGACCCAGTTGATCGTGTTCCGCTCGCTGCAGGGCATCGGCGGCGGCATGATGATCGCCACGGCCTTCGCCGCGCCCGCCGACCTGTTTCCCGACGCGAAGCAGCGGGTGCGCTGGATGGCGCTGGTCTCGGCCGCCTTCGCCATGGCCAGCGGCATCGGCCCGGTCCTGGGCGGGGCCGCCACGCAGGCGCTGGGCTGGCGCGCGGCCTTCTTCATCGCGCCGGTCGCCGCCGCGGGCGCGTTCTTCCTGCTGGCCCGCTATTTCCCCCGCATCCGGCCCGTGCACGACGGCAGCCGCAAGATCGACTGGCTGGGCGCGATCCTGCTCGTCCTCGCCGTGGGCGCGCCCCTGGCCGCGCTGGAGCTGGCGTTTGCCAGCGGCGACCACGCGCATCCCCTGCTGGGCGCGCTGCTGGCCGTGATGGGCGTAGGCGCCATCGCCGCCCTGATTCCCATCGAGCGCCGCGTGCGTTCCCCGATCTTTCCGCTGCGCGTGCTGGCCGCCCAGGAGTCGCGCCTGTTGAACGCGGCGGCGATGATGGTGGGCGCGGTGATGTTCGTGCTGATCTTCTACAGCCCGCTGCTGCTGCAGCAGATATTGAATTACACGCCCAGCGAGGCCGGGCTGCTGCTGACGCCGCTGGTCGCCGCGATCTCGGTAGGCAGCATCATCAACGGCCGCCTGTTCCCCAAGCAGTCCGAGCCGCAACGCCTGATGGTGTTCGGCGGCGGCCTGCTGGCCGTCGGGTCGCTGATGGTGCTGCTGATCTCTCCGGGCACCTCCGCCTGGTGGATCCTGGCGGCGTTCTTCGTCAACGGCTGCGCGCTGGGCTTTCTGCTTCCGAACCTGACCCTTTTCATGCAGATGCTGAGCGAACGGCGCGACGTGGGCGTGGCCTCGGCGCTGGTCCAGACCACGCGCGCCATCGGCAGCGCGCTGGGCACGGCCGTGGTCGGCATCATCATCTCGCACAGCACGGTACTAAACGGAGTGCGGGCCGGGCTTATCCTCTGTATCGTCCTGTCGCTGACCTGTGCCCTGCTGGCGCACAGGGTCAAGATGAAAAACCTGGCCACGAGCCGGAAATAGGACACGCCCGAGACCCGACATGCGTCAACGCAATCTGCTGGACCTGCTGCTCCTGGCCGCCGTCTGGGGCGGCTCTTTTCTTTTCATGCGCGTGGCGGTCGCGGACTTCGGCCCGGTGGCGCTGATCGAACTGCGGGTGGGCCTGGCCGCGCTGTTCCTGCTGCCCGCCGCCCTGTGGCGCGGCAAGCTCCCGCTGATCGCGAAACACTGGAAAGCGCTGCTGGTCGTGGGCGTGCTGAACGCCGCCGTGCCGTTCCTGCTGTACGCCTACGCCGCGCAGTCGCTGGGCGCGGGCTTTCTGTCGGTCGCCAACGCCGTGACGCCGGTATGGGGCGCCGTCATCGGCTGGCTTTGGCTGAAAGACAGGCTGGCCTGGACGCGCTCGCTCGGCCTGATGATAGGCGTGCTCGGCATCGTGGTGCTGGTGTGGGACAAGCTGAACTTCGACGAGGGCGGCACCGGCCCCGCCGTCCTGGCCGCCATATCGGCGCCGGTGTTCTACGGCATCGCCGCCAACTGGACCAAGCGTTTCCTGACCGGCGTCGACGCCCTGGCCAACGCGACCGGCAGCATGGTGGGCGCGTCGCTCGTGTTGCTGCCGCTGGCGATTTCCTTCTGGCCCGAGACTCCCGCTTCCGCGCACGCCTGGATCTCCACGATTCTGCTGGCCGTGGTCTGCACGGGCGCGGCCTACATCATCTTTTTCCGCCTGATCGCCAATGTCGGCCCCACGGGCGCGGTCAGCGTGACCTTCCTGGTGCCCATTTTCGGCGTGGTGTGGGGCGCGTGGTTCCTGGACGAACGCATCACGCCGTCGATCGTGGCGGGCGCGGCCATCATCCTGGTCGGCACGGCGCTGGCGCTGGGCCTGCTGAAGCGGCGCGCCTGAACCCGCGCCCGCTCAATACTTGTCCGAGGTCCCCGTCAGCGCCACCCCGATGCGCAGCAGCGTGTAGGACACCGCGTCGACCCAGCGCCGCACCCACCCGCGGCGCTGGTATTCCAGCGGCCGGATGAAGCGCCCGCCCTCGCGGATGGCGGTCTCCAGCCGCTCCTGCAGGTCCCAGGAAAATGGCTGGTCGTCCACCACGACGTTGGCCTCGCGCGCCAGCAACAGGCTGAAAGGATCCAGGTTGGACGAGCCCACGGTCGCGACGTTGTCGATGACAGCCACCTTCGCGTGCAGGTAGCTGGGCATGTATTCGTAGATTTCGATGCCGTCGCGCAGCAACTGGTCGTACAGCGAGCGCGTGGCGTGGTATTGCATGCGGTATTCGACCTTGCCCTGCAGCAGCAGCCGCACCCGCACCCCGCGCGCGGCGGCCTTCGCCAGCGCCCGGCGAAACTGCCGGCCCGGGAAGAAATACGCGTTGGCGATGAGGATGTCGCGGCGCGCCTGCGAAATGCCGTAGAGATAGGCGCGCTCGAAGGTCTGGCGGAACCGCAGGTTGTCGCGCAGCACCAGCGCGGCGCGCAACTGGCCGCAAGGCGGCACGGGCGCGTGGCGCGGCTTGAGCAGCCGCATGCGGTTCCAGTCCCGGGGGTGGCGCCGCAGCCGCGCCCAGTTCAGCCTCACCCACAGCAGTTCCTGGGCATAGGCCGCCGCCGTGACCAGCGGTCCCTGCACCTGCACGGCGAAATCGTAGCGGGGCCCGGTCAGGCCGTCGGTCGGATCCCTGTCGTCGTAGTCGTCGATGACGTTGATGCCGCCGACGAAGGCGATCTGCCCGTCGACGACGGTGACTTTGCGGTGCATGCGCCGCAAACGGCTGCGTGACGGAATGTAGCGGGCGAACCAGCGCGGCTCCGGACGGAAGATGCGGCACTGCGCGCCGGCGTTGGTCAGGCGCGTGCGCAGCAGGTCGACGTGCTCGGCGCTGCCGAAACCGTCCAGCACCACGCGCACCTTGACCCCGCGCCGCGCCGCCGCCTCCAGGCAGTCCAGCACCCGGGAGCCGGTGCGGTCCGGCATGAAGATATAGGTTTCCAGGTGCACGCTGACCTGGGCCGCGTCGATCGCGGCGCACAGGGCCGGGAAAAAATCGGATCCGTTCTGCAGCAACCGGATGTCGTTGCCCAGCGTCCAATCCAGCTTGACCTGCTCCGCCCTCACGGCAGTTCCAGCTCAGCCAGCAAAGGAGAGTGGTCGGAAAGCCTGGCCCATTCCCGGCCGCGCAGCACGCGCGCGCTGCGCACGGCGAAGCCGCGCTGATAGATGCGGTCCAGGCGGAACCACGGGAACACGGCCGGGAAGGTGCGCGGCGGCGGCAGCAGCAGGCGCGAACTGCCGTCCATGCCCAGTTGGTTGGTGCGCTCCATCACGGAGATGCCGCTATTGGGCAGCCCGCGCAGGGCATTGCTCAGGCGCCTGACCGAATCGCGCAGGCGCGGCAGCTCGCCGCCATGGCTGCGCGGGGCATGGGAGAACACTTCGTACAGGCCCAACTGCTGCACGAACAGGGGCGCCAGGCGGTCGCCCCAGTCGTTGAAGTCGCCCGCCACCAGGATGGGCTCGCCGTCCGGCACCATGCGCCGGATGCGCTCGGTCAGCGCCAGGATCTGCCGGCCGCGGCTGCCGGCGAACAGGCCCAGGTGGACGACGAAGCAATGCACCGCCCGTCCATCGAGCTCGATGCGCGCATGCAAGAGCCCGCGCTGCTCGAGCCGGTGGTCCGAGATGTCCTGGTTTTCATGTTCGATGATGGGAAAGCGCGACAACAGCGCATTCCCGTGGTCCGTCGCGCTGCGGATGGCGTTGCGGCCATAGGCCACATCCAGCCGCAAGGCCGCCGCCAGCGATTCATGCTGGGCGTCGAGCAGCGATTTCTGCTCGTTGCGGCCCTGGACCTCCTGCAGGAAGACCAGGTCGGGGCGCAGGCCGTAAAGGCCCAGGCGCAATTCATTCAGCGAGTCGCGGCGGCCTAAAGCCGAACGGCCCTTGTGTATGTTGTAGCTGACGACACGAATGAGCGACATAGAGGAAATGGCGCCTCTCTAAGCAGGAAAATCGCCGGCCGAGCCCCAAGAAGAGCCCCGGCCAAGCACCGCCAGCCCAAGCCGGCGAATGCCAGATTACTCCAATTCAAAAACGCCTTCCCGCATTCACGCCCATCTCATCCCGCAAGCCACGGACATATGGGCATTCGAGGCACCCTCACCACCAGCAAGCAACGCCCCACAAGCCAGGCCGCGGCGGATCCGGCTCCGCCGGTCCCCAGCGGCGCCCCCCCTGGGGGGGAAGCGCCGCAGGCGCTTCGGGGGGGAACTCCCTCAACCCCTCAGGCGGATATGCAGTTCGCGCAGTTGCTTCTCGTCCACCTCCGACGGCGCTTGCGTCAGCAGGCACTGCGCGCGCTGGGTCTTCGGGAAGGCGATCACGTCGCGGATCGACTCGGCGCCGGTCATCATCGTGACGATGCGGTCCAGGCCGAAAGCGATGCCGCCATGCGGAGGCGCGCCGTATTGCAGGGCGTCCAGCAGGAAGCCGAACTTCTCGCGGGCTTCCTCGGCGCCGATCTTCAACGCGCGGAACACCTTGCTCTGCACTTCCTCGCGGTGGATACGGACCGAACCGCCGCCGATTTCCCAGCCGTTGAGCACCATGTCGTAGGCCTTGGCGAAGGCCTTGCTGGGATCGGATTCCAGGAAGTCCTCGTGGCCGTCCTTCGGGCTGGTGAAGGGATGGTGGGCGGCGGTGTAGCGGCCGTCTTCCTCGTCGTACTCGAACATCGGGAAGTCGACCACCCACAGCGGCTTCCAGCCCGCGGTCGACAGGCCGGCCTTCTTGCCGAATTCGCTGTGGCCGATCTTCACGCGCAGCGCGCCGATGGCGTCGTTGACGACCTTCTCGCGGTCGGCGCCGAAGAAGATGATGTCGCCGTCCTGCGCGCCGGTGCGCTTGACCAGTTCGGCCAGGGCGGCGTCGTGCAGGTTCTTGACGATGGGCGACTGCATGCCGTCGCGGCCCTTGGCCACGTCGTTGACCTTGATGTAGGCCAGGCCCTTGGCACCGTAGATGCCGACGAACTGGGTGTAGCCGTCGATCTCGCTGCGCGACATCTCGGCGCCGCCCGGCACGCGCAGGGCGACCACGCGGCTGCCCGGCGCCGTGGCGGCGGCGGCGAACACCTTGAAGTCCACGTCGCGCATGACGTCGGTCATGTCGGTGAATTCCAGGTTCACGCGCAGGTCCGGCTTGTCGGAGCCGTAGCGGCGCATGGCTTCGGTCCAGGGCATGATCGGGAACGGCGTGGGCAGTTCCACGTCCTGCACCACCTTGAACACGTGGCGGATCATGCTTTCGAAGATTTCACGGATCTCGACTTCGTTCAGGAACGAGGTTTCGCAGTCGATCTGGGTGAATTCGGGCTGGCGGTCGGCGCGCAGGTCTTCGTCGCGGAAGCACTTGGTGATCTGGTAGTAGCGGTCGAAACCCGACACCATCAGCATCTGCTTGAACAACTGCGGCGATTGCGGCAGCGCGAAGAAGTGGCCGGCGTTCACGCGCGAAGGCACCAGGTAGTCGCGCGCGCCTTCGGGCGTGCTCTTGGTCAGCATCGGGGTTTCGATGTCGATGAAACCCAGTTGGTCCAGGAACTTGCGCACCTCGATGGAGACGCGGTAGCGCAGCATCAGGTTGCGCTGCATCTGCGGACGGCGCAGGTCCAGCACACGGTGCGTCAGGCGGGTGGTCTCCGACAGGTTGTCGTCGTCGAGCTGGAACGGCGGCGTGACCGACGCGTTCAGGATCTCGACTTCCTTGCAGAGCACTTCGACTTCGCCCGAGGCCAGCTCGGTATTGGCCGTGCCCGCCGGACGCTCGCGCACCAGGCCGGTGACGCGGATGCAGAATTCGTTGCGCAGGCGCTCCGCGGTGGAGAAGGCGGCATTGTCCGGATCGAACACGATCTGGGCCAGGCCGGCGCGGTCGCGCAGGTCGATGAAGATGACCCCGCCGTGGTCGCGGCGGCGGTTCACCCAGCCGTACAGGGTGACGGTCTGGCCGAGATGGTCACGGCAAACCTGGCCGGTGTAGCAGGTACGCATGCGGGATGACTCCGTTTATGTGCTTGGTTGTAGCGTAAGGGTTACGAATCGGCGCGAGGCGGCTCTTGCACGCCGGGCGCCGGGACGGGCGGGGTCGGCCGGCCCGCAGGCGCCGAGGCCTGGGCCGGGGCGACCACGCCCATGGAAACGATGTACTTCAGGGCCGCGTCCACGCTCATCTGCAAGTCGATGGCGTCGGAGCGCGGCATCATCAGGAAAAAACCCGACGTGGGATTCGGCGTCGTCGGCACGTACACGCTGATGTGGTCGCCGGCCAGCCGGTCGGCCACTTCGCCGCTGGGCGTGCCGGTGACGAACGCGATGGTCCAACTGCCGGCGCGCGGATACTGCACCAGCACCGCGCGGCGGAAAGCCTGCCCGTTCGGGGCAAGCACGGTATCGCTGACCTGCTTGACCGAGTTGTAGATGGACCGCACCAGGGGAATGCGTCCCAGCAGGCTTTCCCACTGGTCCACCATGGTGCGGCCGATCAGGTTGGCGGCGAATATGCCCGTCAGAAGCACCACCACCACGACCAGGACGAAGCGGAAACCGGGGATGTCGACGCCGAACAGCGATTCGGACGACAGAAAGCCGGGCACGAACCCTTCCAGGGTGGCGACCAGCAGACCCAGTACCCACACCGTGATGACCAGGGGAACCCAGATCAGCAGGCCGGTGATGAAATACTTCTTGATGACGCGCATACGCATCGGACGCGCTCTAGGAAGCGGGCGTGCCGGCGGCGGGCGCCGCCGGGGCGGCCGCCGCGGGAGCCGGCGCAGCCGCGGGAGCGGCGCTCTCGGAGGGCGCCGCCGTGCCGGCCGACGCGCCCTGGCCGCCGCCATTGCCATTGCCACGGAAATCCGTGACATACCAGCCGGAGCCCTTGAGCTGGAATCCAGCCGCGGTCACCTGCTTGGAAAACGTGCTCTGGCCGCATTCGGGACAAACCGAAAGCGGCGCATCGGAGATCTTCTGCAAGACGTCTTTGGCATGGCCGCAGGCGCTGCACTTGTAAGCGTAGATGGGCATCGAGAGGGCTCCCAGGCGCGGGCCCGGCATATCAAAAGCCGCCTGGCGCCGGACGAAACATCCGGGGTCGGATCGGGTCGGAACCGATCCGGGCCGAAGCGGCGGGTGGGCGAGGCCGGAAAAAATACGGGGAAAGTCTTGAATTTTAGCGGTTTTTCATGAACCCTCGGTGTCCGCCTCCGGCGGCCCGCCCGGCGGGCCTTCCCAGGGCCGCCGCCTGCGGTCCGGCCGGCCCCGCCGTCCTATACCGGAAGCAGGAACATCACGGCCGCCACCAGGGTCGGCGCAAGCGCCGACAGGAACAGCCGCCCGGAGGAAATGCTGCCGTCCGGGAAGTGGTTCTTCAGGATGGCGAAACCCGCCGGATTGGGCGCGTTGGCGATGACGGTCAGCCCGCCGCCGGTCACGGCGCCGGCCACCAGCATGTAGCGCCAGGCCTCCCCGGTGCCTTCCACGAGCGAGCCCAGGTAGGTCAGCGCCGCGTTGTCCGTGATGGCCGTGAGGGCGGTGGCGCCCCAGAACAGGACGAAGGGCTCGAGGCCGCCCAGGAGGTCCTGCAGCCACCATTTCTGCAGCCCGCCCAGCACCACCAGTCCCGCCAGGAAGAAGCCCACCATCAGCCCTTCCTTGATCATCAGGCGGCTCTGGTGGCGCTTGTAGGCCTCTGCGAACCCGATGAACATCATCAACAGGCCCAGGAAGATGGCCGGATGGTGCGCGCTGAGCACCACGGCGACCAGGAAGGCCAGGTGCACCAGCATGACCACCACCGGCACCGGGGGACGCGAGTCCGCGCCCTCCGGCGCGTCCACCCCGCCGCCCGTGCCCACCGAACGCTCCATCAGCGCCTTGCGGCAGACGAAAGTCAGCAGGCCGGCGTTCAGGCAGACGGCCACCGCCGCCCGCCAGCCGAAGTGCTGCAGCATGAAGGCGGCGTCCCAACCGAAGGTGGACGCCACCATCAGCACCGGCGGCGCGGCGTAGGAGGTCAGCACGCCGCCGATGGATACGTTGACGAACAGCACGCCCAGGGTCAGGTATTTGAAACCCGCGCGCCCGCTGCTGCGGAAATAGGCGTCGCGCAGCAGAATGGCGGCCAGCGTCATGGCGGCCGGTTCGGTGATGAATGAGCCGCCCAGCGGCACCAGCGACATCACGACGAAGAAAGTGGCCAGTTCGCGCGGCAGCGGCAGCGCGCGGGCCACCAGCCGCACCAGCAGCCCCACCAGCTCAAGAATGGGCCGGCTGGCCGCCACCACCATGATGACGAACACGAAGAGCGGCTCGGTGAAATTGCGCGTGTCCATGTACTCGATGGCATGCGACGGCCCCGCCAGCGCCGCCATCGCCACGATCAGCACGAAGGCCCAGACGCCGAAGACGGCTTCCACCTCGGAGAACAGATGCCAGAAACCCGCGTGCGGTCCGCCACGATGCGCGAGCCGCGCGAAAACGGGAACCGAAAAGGTATGAAGAACCGCCACGGCGAACAGGAGAGTGGCGATGACTTCAAGGGTCTGGGGCATGTACACGACTTCCGGAAGAAGGATTCAAACCGCGCGGACGCCGTCCGGCGGCGGCCAGCGGACAAGCGTCGCAATATAGCGCAAGCACCTCGCCGTGTAACGCAGGGTCAACACCAAGGCGCCGGACGGCGCTATGCGATCGGCGCCGGCGGCTCCGCGCCTTCCTGGGCCGCCTTCATTTCCATCAGCAGGCTGTGCAGCATCTCGGTCGACAGCCCATGCAGCACCAGGCGGTAGCCCGCGCGCAAGGTGGACATGGGCACCAGGGGATGGCTGTTGTTGACCAGGATCAGGTGCTGCGGCGCCCCCAGCAGCTTGGCTGCATAAATGCCGATGGTCTCGTCCAACTGCAGGGAGTTGGCCGCGCGCCAGAAGTCGTTGTCGGTCAGCAGCAACTGGTACAGCGGCGTGAACAGCTCGATGGCGCTTTGCAGGTCCAGGAAATTCAGCCTGCCGCGGGGCATGTCTTCCAGCGCCAGGTCCGGGTCCCGGATCATCGAAAAATCGACGCGCTCGGGCGCGTGCATCTCCAGGCCGGCGTCGCGCAGGGCCTGGTTCAGGCGGATGACGAAGTTGAACAGGTTCAGGTCGTGCTTGACGAAGAGGTCGTCCTTCAGGTCGTCGATGTTGCGCGGCTCGAGCGGCGTGGTCGGGATGGACACGGGCGAATTGGCGGCGATGAACGACAGGATCTGCGCGCCCAGGTGGAAGTGCCGCAGGATGAGCCAGTTGGCCTCCGGCGAGACGAAGCGCTTGAGCCCCCACGCCAGGATGCGGTGCAGCACCCTGGAATGCGACCAGCGGCGCGGCAGGAAGGTCTTGACGACCTGGATCAGGACGATGAACGCGCGCGCCAGCGGCCGCAGGAACGGCAGCAGGTATTGGCGGGAAGCGCAACTGGAATCGGTCAGCCACGCTTTTTTCACCTTGTCCGGCAAGGGCGTGCTGCGGTCCAGGTACAGCGCCAGCCAGGGACTGGGATCGTCGGGATCGTGCCCCTGGGCAAGGAATTCCGGTTCCTGGTTCATGCCCCGTCGTCCTCCATCACGTGATGAAACTGCATCAGGTACAGCGCGGCGGTGCGGCGCGCGGTATCGACGATGCGCTGCTCCGCGCGGCCGTCCTCGTCGCAGTCCAGCGCCAGCTCCACCGCAGACAGCCAGCGCGCCAGGTGGTGCTCGTCGTTGTGGCCGTGGTATTCGAGGAAGCGGAAGGCGTCGGGCGGCAGCGTCAGGCTGGCCTTCAGCAACGGCAGCAGCGCCGGCACGATGCGCTGCCCCGTGCCTTCGATGATGTAGATGGCGCCCAGCAGCCCGATCGGATCGCGCGTGGCGGCCAGGCCGTGCAGATAGGCGTTGAGCGCCTCGCCGCCCGGGTTGCGGCGCAGGGCGTCGATATCGTCCACCGCGCCGCCCGCCTTGCGGTAATCGTCGAACAGGATCTGGAAATCGTTCTGCTCTTCGCCGGCGTGCATGTCGATCAACGCGGCCAGCGGCGCGTATTGCTCCGACAGCGAGGCCGCGCCTTCGCGCATCCACTTGCTGCCCTCGCGCACCTGCGGAATCCAGTTCTCCATCCAGTTGAGGTAGTCGGCCGTCTGGAACCGGCGATTGCGCAGGCGCCGGACCACCGGCGTGCGCCAGACCCGCGAGCGGTAGTCGTGCCAGATCGCCGCCAGTTCGGTCAGCAACTGGCCCAGCCCTTGCGGCGCCATATCCGGGTCGTGCGGCGGAGCGATGGCGTCCGCGTCGCCGCTGTGCGCGTCCTGGCGCGGCGCCGGCGCGGCGGAAGCGGCGGGGGCGCCGGCGGCCACCGGCCGGTCGTGCACGGCCTCGGCTTCCAGCAGCATGTAGGCCGCCATGAAGCGTCCCGACTCCGGGATGTAGCAGAAGATCTGCTCGCCCGGTTTCACCTCGCGCGTTTCCAGGAACTCCGCCAGCATGATCAGGATGGAAGCCGCCCCCGTGTTGCCGCGCCACGCCAGGTTGCTGAACCAGCGGTCCCGCGGGATCACCAGGCCGGCCTTCTCCATCAGGTCCTCGACCACCGGAATGAATTTCTCCGACGAGTAATGGCACAGGAAGTGGTCCACCTGGTCCGGGTCCAGCCAGCCGTCGCGCACCAGCTTGGCGTATTCATGGATGCCGATGTCGAACAGGTGCGGCAGCAGCCGGATGTCCTGGCGCAGGGACAACGCGCCGTCGGCCTCGGCCTCGTTCCAGGACGGGTAGTCCAGGTGGCCCCGCTTGCGGTCGGCCGACAACCCTAGCTGCATGCACACCGGATAATCGCCGGAGAACGAACGCTGGTGCACCCACTTCAGGCGCAGGCGCACGCCTTGCGATGCGCCGGGCAGCGGCCGCCCGGCATTGCCCAGCAGCACCGCACCCGCGCCGTCCGACAGCATCCAGCGCAGGAAGTGCGCGTCGAAATCGGCGTCGTAGCCCCGGGCGGCGAAGCGCGAGCGCTTGAACAGCCGCGACGGCAGTTCGCTGGCCACCGCCAGCGCGCTGGCGTGCCCGCCCATCTCCACGCCCTGCGCCGCCACCTGGATGGCCGAGACGCCGGCCGCGCAAATGCCGTGCACAGACAGGGTTTCCATGGGCTGCGCGGCCAGTTCGCCCTGGATCATGTTCGAGAAGCCCGGCATCAGCGCATCGCCTCCCGACGAGCCGCTGGCCAGCAGCGATACGTCGGCCAGGTCGCCGTCGCTGCGCCGCAGGCAATCGCGGATGGCGTGGGCCGCGAGCTGCGCGTTGGTGAATACGGTGGCGCCTTCCGGATCGATCGCGTAGTAGCGCTGCTTGATGCCGTTCTCGGCCAGGATGCGGCTCTTGATCCGGCCGGACATGCGGTTCAGCGGCGCGATGTAGCTGTCCATGGCCTCGTTGGACACGGGTTCGCCCGGCATGAAATAGCCGGCGCTCTCCAGGTAGACACGATGAAACGCAATAGGCATGGCGGGTCTCTAGTGGAAGAATGGTGGCGGCGCTAGCGGACGTGCTCGGGCGCCATGCAGGAACGGGTGCGGAAACGCGGCAGGAACGTGCCCAGCACGAAGACGCGGAACATATAGGGCGTCAGTCCGCGTTCGTTCAGTACTGGATCGACGCGGTCGCGGTAGCGTTCCCGATGCAGGCGCGTCAGTTCGGACCAGTGCGCCTGCGAATGCTCGTGGTGCGCGGTGTGCAGGCCGATGTTGAACAACAGCGGATTGACCAGCCCTTCGAAATTGCGCGCGTAGTTCAGGCCGGCGACAGAGCGCGGTCCGCCGTCGGCATGCGCGTGCTGGAGGTAGTTCGTGGCCAGCAGCCAGTGCAGGCCGTGCAACTGCGGAATGATGACGAACACCAGCGCCTTCGCCGGGTTCACGGCCAGCAGGCCGCCCCACAGGCCCAGCCACGCGCCGTACTGCGCCATGCAGTAGCGCCACGCGCCCGGCCAGTGGCGGCGCAGGCGGCCCAGCCACGCGAAGAACAGCGGATACAGCACCCAGACGGCTTGCACCGGATGGATCAGATAACCCCACAGATGGTTCGTATCGCCGCCGAAGCGGTAGGTGCGCGCCGCGTCGCGCGCGCCGTGCCGGTAGCGGTGATGGTTCGCCACGTGGGCCGGATAGAAAACAAAAGTGGGATGCCCCTGCAGCAGCGTGATCCAGAAGTCGGTGGCGCGGTTGGCCCAGCGGCCGCGCCACATGCGCAAGTGCGTGTGGTTGTGGTGGATGACGCCCACGCCCAGGGTCAGGAACAGCATCAGCCCATACAGGGGCCACCAGAATCCGTGCACCCACTGCCAGGCCGCCAGCGCGGGCTGGGCGGACAGGTAGGCCAGGCTTTGCCAGTCGCGCCGGTTGCGCAGCGCCGGCCGCCGGCGCGCCGCCTCAGGCCCGCTCGCCAAGCGATTCTCGCTGCCGGTAGGCATCTAGCTGGGGCGCCGCCGCCTCGGCCTTGAGCCGGGTGCGGAACAGGCGGTCCATGAAGGTGAACTGGAAGCCGTAGTTGCCGTTGTAGCAGGCATGGTGCAGATGATGCCGGCGGCTGGCGGCGAACCAGTGCGCATAGGACACGCGGGGGAAAAAGTCGTAGTTGGCGTGCCCGATGCAATTGAAGAACAGGCTGAACAGCGGCACGGAGGCCAGCGACCAGAAGCTGAAATCGTGCAGCACCATGGGCAGCAGGATCACGTTGCCCAGCATCAGGGCTTCGATGGGATGGAAGCTATAGGTCGAGAACGGCGTGGTCACGACCGAGCGATGGTGCGGCAGGTGGAAGCGGCGCAGCGGCTTGGTGTGCAACAGCCGGTGGTTGATCCAGAAGTGCACGTCGTTCCAGGCCACCAGCACCAGGATTTCGACCAGGATCTGCCGCCAGCCGGCATCCGGTTCCAGGCGTGCCCAACCCAGTTGCAGCAGGCCCCACGGGAAAATCATGCCCGTGCCGAACAGCAGGATGGACAGGCCGGACTGGGCGAATTCCCGCCGCAACTGGCCAGGCGCCAGCGGACGCGGGTCCAGCCTGCGCCCGATGCCCAGCGCGGGCAGCAGGTAGTGCGTCAACAGCCAGGTAGCCGCGCCGAAGACCAGATAAATGCCACCGAAGAACAGCAAGCCCGCCAGCATGACCTGCCAGGCGGACAAGGCTTCAAAAGCTTGGGCCATGAACGTTCTGTTTCACCCGAAGAATGGCCGCATCATAAGCAATCCGTCAGCTTCCCGGCAGGACATTTATTACCAAATGAATCCGAACACCACAAAACTGGCGGGTTGCTCACGCGGGCGCCTCCTACGGGCAGGGATATTGGCGGTCCAAGCCGGCTACCGCCGCGTCCATGCGGACGGCCAGGGCCTCGCTGGCGCGCGGCATGGGTTGCCGCAGTTCCGCGCTCAACAGGCCCTGGCGGCCGAGCTGCGCCTTCACGGGGCCGGGGTTGGGCTCGGCGAACGCAAGCTGGATCACCGGCACCAGCGCATGGAAGAGCCGTCTGGCCCGGTCCAGCCGCTGCTCCCGCAGCGCGCGGTACATGGCGACGAACAGGTCCGGGCGGATATGCGCCGCTGCCGCGATCATGCCGGCCCCGCCCAGGCACAGCACGGACAAGGCCTGCAGATCCTCGCCCGCCAGCACGTTCATGTTGCCGTCGGCGATCAGCGCGACGGTCTTCTCCAGCGAACCGCCGCAGTCCTTGACCGCGGCGATGTTCGGATGCGCCGCCAGCGCAAGCAGGGTCGCGGTGTCCAGCGTCGCGCCGGTCCGGTATGGAATGTCGTAGAGCACCAGGGGGAAGCGCGAAGCATCGGCCAGGCAGCGGAAATAGGCGGCGGCGCCTTCCTGTCCGGGCCGCACGTAGTACGGCGCGGGCGCGAGAATGCCCGCCAGCGGCCGGGTGCCGAACGCCGCCAGGCGCTGCAGCACGTGCCCCTGGTGGTTGCCGGCCAGGCCCATGATGACCGGCAGCGGGCCCGCCTCGGTCAGCACCGCGTCCAGCACGGCCAGTTGTTCGGCGTCGTCCAGCGACGCGGCCTCGCCGGTGCTGCCGCACACGACCAGCCCGTCCACGCCGGCCGCGGCGTAGTGGCGCACCAGCCGGCGCAAGGCCCCACCGTCCACGGCGCCGCCGGAAAACGGCGTGACGAGAGGCACCCAGACGCCCTGGATCGGAGATTGATGAGATTGCATGTGAACACTCCTTCGGTGTAAGCGGACCGTGGTTGGACCGTACAGAAGTGCTCGGGATATCAGAGGGGATGCGCGGACGGCGCCAAGCGCCGCCAGGAGGCCGCTGTTCCGTCGCCCATCTGACGGAACAGCATGCTCCGGTCAGATGAGCGGCTGTTTTTTGGATTTCAGGCCGACGCAAGCCAGCGCCACGCCCACGGCGCGGAACAGGAAAGCGGATTGGTTGGCCTGACGGATCATGAATCGGGATTGCGGTGAAGCAAGATGCGGAAATCTACCGGGAGCCCGGGGCGGTGTCAACGGTGGCTTTTGCAGGATAGGTGCCGCGGGATAGGTGCCGCGGGATAGGTGTCTGACACCCGTACGAGATGACGTCACGGCTTGCACAGGTCTTGCCGGGTGTCAGACACCAGGTTGCGCGGGTGTCAGACACCCGGGAGACGCCGGGGCAAGATGACGGCCGTCTCGTACGGGTGTCAGACACCTATCCCGTCAGTTCGTACGGGTGTCAGACACCTATCCCGTCAGCTCGTACGGGTGCCAGACACAATCCATGGGGAGGGTGTCTGGCACCCCCAGGAACCCTCACCCCAAGCTAGCCAAGAACACCTCGCACAGCGCTTCCATCCCTTTGCGATCGTCTTCGTCGAACCGATCCGGCACCGGGCTGTCCACGTCCCACACGCCGATCAGTTCCCCCTTCAGTACCAGCGGCACGACAACTTCGGAGCGCGAGGCCGCATCGCAAGCGATGTGGCCGGGAAAGGCGTGCACGTCGGGCACGAGCTGCGTCTGGCGCTGGCTGGCGGCCGCGCCGCATACGCCGCGGTTCAGCGGAATGCGCACGCAGGCCGGCTTGCCCTGGAAGGGGCCCAGCACCAGTTCGGTGCCGTCGTAGAAGTAGAAACCCGCCCAGTTCAGGTCGGGCAGGGCCTGATAGGCCAGCGCGCTCAGGTTGGCGGCGTTGGCGATGCGGTCGCGCTCGCCTTCCAGGAGGGCGCGGGCCTGGAAGGCCAGCTCGGCGTACAGGGCGGCCTTGGAATCGGCGGTGATGGGGGCGGCTTCGAACATGGCGGAAATGTAACTGTACAGGCGATTATCGATGCAGGTGATTTTAGGGGTTCCGACCATTATGGGGGCCGGGCCGCCGCCGTGTGGGACAATACTTTTCGCTTTTTTTGAACCGGGCCTTCCCGAAGGGAAAAAACCGCCCGTATTTTCCTACCCTTCTTGATCAAGAAGTCACTCCATGGACAAGCCTCTCGAACCTGCGTTTTCCTTCTCGGAACGCGCCCAGCAACTCACCAGCTCCGCCATCCGCGAGATCCTCAAGGTAACCGAGCGTCCCGAAGTCATTTCGTTCGCCGGCGGCCTGCCGGCGCCCGGCGGCTTCCCGGTAGAAGTGGTACGAGAGGCATTCGACAAGGTATTGGCCACCAACGGCCGCGCCGCGCTGCAGTACGGCCCGACCGAAGGCTACGCGCCCCTGCGCCAATGGGTCGCCGACGATCTGAACAGCGCCGGCGCGAACGTCACCGCCGACCAGATCCTGATCGTATCGGGTTCGCAGCAGGCGCTCGACCTGCTGGGCAAGGTGCTGATCGACAAGGACAGCAAGGTGCTGGTGGAAGACCCCAGCTACCTGGGCGCCCTGCAATCGTTCAGCCTGTACCAGCCCACGTTCACGCCGGTGCCCACCGATGAAGGCGGCCTGATCCCGGAAGCCATCACCCCCGAACTGGCCGACGGCGCGCGCTTTCTGTACGCGCTGCCCAACTTCCAGAACCCCACCGGCCGCACGCTCAACCTGGAGCGCCGCATCGCGCTGGTCAAGCGGGCCGCGGAACTGAACCTGACCATCGTCGAAGACGACCCCTACGGCGAACTGCGCTACGCGGGCGAGCCGCAGCCGGGCCTGATCGCGCTGGCTACCGAATACGGCGCCAACGTCGTCCGCCTGGGTACGTTCTCGAAGGTACTGGCCCCGGGCCTGCGCCTGGGCTACATCGCCGCCGCGCGTCCGCTCATCAACAAGCTGGTGCAGGCCAAGCAAGCCACCGACCTGCACACGCCCACGCTGACCCAGATGGCCGTGTACGAAATCGTCAAGAACGGCTTCCTGAAAGAACATCTGCCCAAGGTGCGCGAAATCTACCGCGCGCAGGGTAGCTGCATGCTGGACGCCATCACCCGCGAATTCCCGCCCACCGTCACCTGGACCAAGCCGGAAGGCGGCATGTTCATCTGGCTGACGCTGCCCGAGCACATCGACAGCACCAAACTGCTGGAAAAGGCCATCGCGCAGAACGTGGCGTTCGTGCCTGGCGCGCCGTTCTACTGCGGCGCCGGCAAATCCAACACCCTGCGCCTGAGCTTCGCCACCGTGCCCGAAGACAAGATCCGCACCGGTATCGCCATCCTCGGCAAACTACTGCGAGAGGGGTGATCCCCCCTCGAGTGCCCCCCCGATGCGCCTGCGGCGCCTCCCCAGGGGGGCGCCGCGACGGACCGGCGGAGCCGGATCCGTGCAGCCTGGGTTGGGGTACGCCTGCGACATGCGGTGGGGGTATCTCGTAGGTGCCAGCCCCCCCGGGATACAAGTGCCCCCCCCGATGCGCCTGCGGCGCCTCCCCCCCAGGGGGGCGCCGCGACGGACCGGCGGAGCCGGATCCGTGCGGCCTGGGTTGGGGTACGCCTGCGGCATGCGGCAGGGGTATCTCGTAGGTGCCAGCTCCCCCGGGATACAAGGTGTCAGACACCCCTACGAGACCGTCTTACGCGCCAAGCCCCGCCCCCCGGGTGTCTGACACCCCCCACCCCCTCCCCCGCAATTACCCGACCGCCATTGTTTTATGCTGTCGGTTTTCCCCATTCCGTTTCGCCGTGACAGTGAGCGCCCCTCAACAATCTCCCGTCGACCTCAGCGACATCGTCTTCACCGACTGGGTCGAGCGCTGGCTGCCGAAGTCGTGGCGGCCCTATGCCCGGCTTTGCCGCCTGGACCGTCCCATCGGCACCTGGCTGACCCTGCTGCCCGCGATCGCCGCGCTGGTGCAGGCTGCGGGCGGCCTGCCCGAGCTGCGGCGGCTGATCGTGTTCTCGCTGGGCGCGCTGCTCATGCGCGGCATCGGCTGCACCGTCAACGATATGTGCGACCGCAATTTCGACAAGCACGTCGAACGCACGCGGTTCCGCCCCTTGACCAGCGGCCAGCTCACGATGAAGAACGCCGTCTGGTTCCTGCTGGGGCAACTGCTGGTCTGCGGGTCGCTGCTGTTCTTCCTGAACGAGATGAGCCGCTGGCTGGCGGTGGCGGTGCTGCCGTTCGTCTTCATCTATCCGCTGTGCAAGCGCGTCACGTACTGGCCTCAGGTCGTGCTGGGCATCTGCTTCAACTGGGGCATGCTGATGGCCTGGTCGGACACCCAGAACCACGTGCCGCTGGCCGCGATCGCCATGTGGGCCGGGGCCGTGCTGTGGCAAGTGGGCTACGACAGCATCTATGCCTACGTGGACGTGCGCGACGACCGCAGCCTGGGCCTGCATTCCACCGCCATGCGCTTCGGCGACCAGGGCAAGCTCTGGATCGGCGGCTTCTATCTGGGCACCGTCGTGCTGTGGGCCTGGGGCGGCTACGCCATCGGCCTGTCCTGGGCCTACCAGGTGGGCATGGCCGCGGTGGCGATTCATCTGGCCTGGCAGTTGAAGGTGTTCGACATCCAGCGGCCCGACCGCAACTTCATGCTGTTCCGCGCCAACCTCTGGCTGGGCGCCTTGTTGGTGGCCGCCGCGCTGGCCGGCACGCTGGTCCCTTGAGCGCCGCGCATTGCGTGACGTACCGGCCCGGGCGATGATAGTCCTTTCGCAACGCCTCATGGAGATCCGCATGCCCGCTATGCTCAAACCCCTGGCCCTGGCGGCCGCGGCAGCCGCCGTCCTGGCGGCCGGCCCGGTCCGGGCCGCCAGCGACTGCTCGGCCCAGCGCGGTTGCGCCGCCAAGTTCTGCCACATCGAAAACGACATCGCCGCCGCCCAGGCGCAGAACAACACCCGCCGCGAAGCCGGCCTGCGCAAGGCATTGGCGGAAGCGAAGGCAAACTGCACCGACAGCCGCCTGCAATCCCAGCGCGAGGCCGACGTGCGCGAAAAGCAGAGCAAGGTGGCCGAGCGTGAAAGCGAGCTCAAGGAAGCCCGCGCCAAGGGCAAGCAGGACAAGATCGACAAGGCCCAGCGCAAGCTGGATGAAGCCCAGGCCGAATACGACGCCGCGCTGGCCGAACTGAACCGCTGACTCCACGGCGCGTCCCGGCGGTCCCGGCCCGGGCCCGCGCCTCTCCCTCCTCCCTTACTGCCGCCCCGTGCCCGAGACCGGCGCGGCCGTGCGCTATTGCGTCATCCAATGGAAATATCGCCACCCATGGCGCCATTTGGTGAAACCGAATGTGATTAGGCCAGATTTTGGAAAGATGTTTTCAGGTAATAAGGGTTTATCCCAAGGTTGTTTGAGCACAGAATGCATCTCATCGGGACACAGCAAGCGAACCCCCGGCAATCACGCCAGCGGTTCGGCTCCCAAGCTCAAGACATCGGAGGTCTGCCATGAAAACCCTTGCTACCGCTTTGATGCTGTCCATGTCCGTTCTGGCCGCCGGCGCCCAAGCCGCCGAAGCCGACCAAGGCCCCACGCGCGCCCAAGTCCAGGCCGAACTGCAACAAGCCAAGGTTTCCGGCCAATACACGTTCGGCGAAGAAGGCTATCCCGCCCCCATCGCCCAGACGTCGAGCCTGACTTCGCAACAGGTCCAGGCCGAACTGGCCCAAGCCAAGAATGCCGGTGAAGTGACTTTCGGCAACCTGGACTATCCGCCCGTCGCCGCCGCTGAACACGCCACGGCCCTGAGCCGCGCCGAGGTCCAGACCGAACTGGCCCAAGCCAAGTCGGAAGGCCTGGTCACCTTCGGCAACCTGGACTACCCGCCCCTGGGTAGCTGATCGCCGCGCATGGCCGTCCCCGGCCATGCCCAGCCAAGCCCTCCGGCCCGCGCCGGGGGGCTTTGTTTTTGTCGTCGAGCTTTTGACGATACGGCAGCAAATTAAGTCAATTCGACGTTACATACGGCGGATAAGACGTTTTAGCGGCTACACATCGACAGCACCCGGGCATAGGATAAGGCCACTTCCCCCCTCTTCCCCGCAGGAGCCCGCGCCATGTCCACCGCTACCCCCCGTCCCATCCTTCTCCTGGGCGCCGGAAAAATCGGTTTCGCCATTGCCCTGATGCTGGAACGCAGCGGCGACTATTCGGTGCTGGTCGCCGACCAGGATCCCGATCGGCTGCGCACCGTGGCCGAGCTCGGTTGCGATACCCGGCAGATTTCGGACGACGATTCGCTGGCGCGCTGCATCGAAGGCCGCTACGCCGTCGTCAATGCACTGCCCTTCCACCGCGCAATCGCCGTCGCCGGCCTGTGCGCCAAGGCGGGCGTGCACTACTTCGACCTGACCGAGGACGTGGCCAGCACGCACGCCATCCAGTCGCTGGCGGCGGACGCCCGCAGCGTGCTGATGCCGCAATGCGGCCTGGCGCCCGGCTTCATCGGCATCGTCGGCAATGCGCTGGCGCGCCGCTTCGATACCTTGCTGGACCTGCGCATGCGCGTCGGCGCCCTGCCGCGCTACCCTTCCAACAGCCTGCGCTACAACCTGACCTGGAGCACCGAAGGGCTTATCAACGAATACTGCAATCCCTGCGAAGCCATCGTCGATGGGCAGCTCACGACCGTGCCCGCCCTCGAAGGCTATGAAACCTTCGCGCTGGACGGCGTGGAATACGAGGCCTTCAACACCTCGGGCGGGCTGGGCACGCTGCCCGCGACCCTGCTCGGCCGCGCGCGCAACGTGGATTACAAATCCGTGCGCTACCCCGGCCACTGCGGCATCATGAAGCTGCTGCTCAACGACCTGCGCCTGCGCGACCGCCGCGACCTGCTGAAGGAAATTTTCGAGGCAGCCATTCCCACCACCGAACAGGACGTGATCGTGATCCAGGCTTCGGCCTCGGGCCGCCGCAACGGCCGGCTGGAGGAAGAATCCTACCCGGTCCGCATCTTCGGCGCGGACGTCGGCGGCCACCGCCTCAGCGCGATCCAGCTTTCCACGGCGGCGGGCATCTGCGCCGCGCTAGACCTGGTGGCGCAGGGTGTCCTGCCGCAGCGGGGGTTCGTGGGCCAGGAAGCCATCGACCTGGAGACCTTCGTGCACAACCGCTACGGCCGGGTCTACGCCGGCAAGCCGCTGGCCCTGGGCGACAAGGCCACGGCCGACCGCTGAACCGGCCGGGCCGACCCGCCGGCCTGAACGGCCTAAAGCCCAGGACCTAGGTCCAGCCTTCCAGGCGCAGCGTCGCGCGCACCAGGCGCTGCTCTTCCTGCTCGATGTCCGCGAGGCTCTGGCGCACGCTGTCCACGTGATCCGCCGCCGCCTTGCGCGCCTGCTCGGGCTGGCGTCCCGTGACGGCATTGAACAGCCGGGTATGCTGGCGGTCGATCTGCCGTTTCTCGGGTTGCCGGTGGTACAGGTTGTTCACGCAAGCGAACACGGACCCCAGCAGCAGGTCCGTCAGGGATTGCAGCGTATGCACCAGCACCGGGTTGTGCGAGGCCTCGCAGATGGCCAGGTGGAAGGCGTGGTCCAGGTGGGCATGCGTCGTCGTATCGGTGGCCGCCCCCTGCGCGGCCACCATTTCGTCATAGCGGCGGCGGATCATGATGAAATCCGCCTCGGTGCCGCGGATGGCCGCCAGCCGCGCCGACTCGGCTTCCAGCAGCGAGCGCACTTCCAGCAGGTCGTACAGGGTGCGCGGCTGCGAATTGAACAAGTGCATCAGCGGCCCGGCGTCCACCTTGGAGATCTGCGCCACGAAGGAACCCTTGCCCTGCGACGTGTGGATGATCTCGCGCGCGCGCAGCAGCTTCAGCCCTTCGCGCAGCGCCGTGCGCGACACGCCCAGCTTTTCGGTGAGGCGCCGTTCGGACGGCAGCGCCTGGCCGGCCTTGAGCACGCCGTCCAGGATCAGGCGTTCGATGCGCTCGGCGACCTCGTCGGCCACCTGGCGGGGTTTTTCTTCTGTTTCAGCGTACATGCGCGCTCCGGCCCAGTGGTATGACCAAGTCCGGTCCTGACAGGAACCAGCAGATCACGCCTCGGTAAGTAGCTGATATAAAACCATAAAAATTCCATGTTTGCCGGGACCAGGAAAAATAAACTGGTATGACCACCTGGTTTTGATATGGACATTGCGGCAGGCGCGAACGATGATGTCACGACAGATCCGCCCGGCGCGCGGCGCCGGCCAGCTTCACCTACCGCTAGAGAACCGCATGACTCAACGCATCCAGCATCACGGCCTGCAAGTGGCGGCCGATCTCAACCAATTCATCGAACAGGAAGCGCTGCCCGGCACCGGCCTGGATGCCGACGGTTTCTGGCAAGGATTCGCGGCCCTGGTGGAAGACCTGGCCCCCAAGAACCGCGCGCTGCTGGCCGAGCGCGACCGCCTGCAGGCCGAACTCGACGCCTGGCACCGCGCCAACCCCGGCCCCATCGCCGACCCGGCGGCCTACCGCAAGTTCCTCGAAGGCATCGGCTACCTGCTGCCGCAGCCCGCTGACGTGCGCGCCACCACCGACAACGTCGACACCGAGATCTCGCAGCAGGCAGGCCCGCAGTTGGTCGTGCCCATGTCCAATCCGCGCTACGCCCTGAACGCCGCCAACGCGCGCTGGGGCAGCCTGTACGACGCCCTCTACGGCACCGACGCCATCCCGGCCACGCCGGGCGACACCGGCGGCGGCTACAACCCGCAGCGCGGCGCCGCCGTGATCGCGCGCGCCCGCGCTTTCCTCGACGCAGCCGCCCCGCTGGCCCAGGGCTCGCACGCCGACGCCCGCGGCTATGCCGTCGAAGACGGCCAGTTGCGCGTCGCGCTGGCCGATGGCGCGACCGGCCTGAAGTCCGCCGCGCAATTCGTCGGCTACCAGGGCGACGCGTCCGCGCCGTCGGCCATCCTGCTCAAGAACAACGGCCTGCATTTCGAGATCCAGGTCGACCGCAACCACGCCATCGGCGCCACCGACGCCGCCGGCGTCAAAGATGTGCTGGTGGAAGCCGCGCTGACCACCATCATGGATTGCGAGGACTCCGTCGCCGCCGTGGACGCCGCCGACAAGGTCCAGATCTACCGCAACTGGCTCGGCCTGATGAAGGGCGACCTGACCGAGCAGGTCACCAAGGGCGGCAAGACCTTCACCCGCAAGCTGAACGCAGACCGCGAATACACGCGCCCCGACGGCTCGCCGCTGACCTTGCACGGCCGTTCGCTCATGTTCGTGCGCAACGTGGGCCACCTGATGACCAATCCGGCCATCCTGGAGCGCGATGGCGGGGAGATCCCCGAAGGCATCCTGGATGCCGTGGTCACCAGCCTGGCCGCGCTGCACGACCGCGAACGCAAGCTGAATTCGCGCACCGGCTCCGTCTATATCGTGAAGCCCAAGATGCACGGCCCCGCCGAGGCCGCCTTCGCCAGCGAACTCTTCGACCGCGTCGAAGACCTGCTGAAGCTGCCGCGCAACACCCTGAAGATGGGCATCATGGACGAGGAGCGCCGCACCAGCATCAACCTCAAGGCCTGCATCGGCGCCGCAGCCGGCCGCGTGGCCTTCATCAACACGGGCTTTCTGGACCGCACCGGCGACGAAATGCATTCCAGCATGGAAGCCGGCCCCATGCAGCGCAAGGGCGACATGAAATCCACCGCCTGGATCGCCGCCTACGAACGCAACAACGTGCTGGTCGGCCTGGACACGGGCCTGCGCGGCCGCGCCCAGATCGGCAAGGGCATGTGGGCCATGCCTGACATGATGGCCGCCATGCTGGAACAGAAGATCGCGCATCCCAAGGCCGGCGCCAACACCGCCTGGGTGCCCTCGCCCACGGCCGCCACGCTGCACGCGCTGCACTACCACCAGGTCGACGTGCAGGCCGTCCAGCAGGAACTCGAACGCACCAGGCTGGACAGCGTGCGCGACGATCTGCTGAACGGCCTGCTGACCGTGCCGGTGGGCGATCCGTCCAAATGGTCCGCCGTAGACATCCAGCAGGAACTGGACAATAACGTGCAAGGCATCCTGGGCTACGTGGTCCGCTGGATCGACCAGGGCGTGGGCTGCTCGAAGGTGCCGGACATCCACAACGTCGGCCTCATGGAAGACCGCGCCACGCTGCGCATTTCCAGCCAGCACATCGCCAACTGGCTGCGCCACGGCGTGACCAACCGCGAACAGGTCATGGAAACCTTCAAGCGGATGGCCAAGGTGGTCGACGGGCAGAACGCCGGGGACGCGCTCTACCGCCCGATGGCCGGCCACTTCGACACTTCGCTGGCGTTCAAGGCGGCGTGCGCGCTGGTGTTCGAAGGGCTGACGCAGCCCAACGGCTATACCGAGCCGCTGCTGCACAAGTACCGCCTCGAATTCAAGGCCGCGCAGGCCTGACGGCCAGCCCCGCGGCAACAGGGCCGGACAGCATCGCTGTCCGGCCCTTTCGTTTTGCGGATAAAAATATCGGCCAATTTCGCACGATCGTGCTAAATTAGCCCCATGACTGCCAAGACCGAAAAAAGCGAGCTGACCTTCACGGCCATCGTGGACGCCGCGCTGGACATGGCCGCCGCGCAGGGCATGGAAAGCCTGTCGCTGGGCCAGGTCGCCAAGCGCCTGGGCATCAGCAAGAGCGGCGTGTTCTCGCGCGTGGGCTCGCTGGAGGCCTTGCAGCAGGCGGTGCTGGACGAATACGACCGCCGCTTCGTGGAGGCCGTATTCACGCCGGCCATGGCCTTCCCCCGCGGCCTGCCGCGGCTGAACGCCCTGGTCTCGCTGTGGATCGAGCGCGCCAGCAACGTCGAAATGCTGACAGGCTGCATCTACGTGGCCGGCGCCTTCGAGTACGACGATGTGGAGTCGCCGCTGCGCTCGGTGCTGGAAAGCAACCTCAGGCGGTGGCGCGCCGCCATGGTGCGCACCGTGAACCAGGCGCTGGAAGCCGGCCACCTGCGGCCGGATACGGATCCCGAACAGCTCGTGTTCGAGGTCTACAGCCTGATGGTCGGACTGATGCACGACGCCCGCTTCCTGCGGGACCCCAAGGCCCACCAGCGCGTGCGCGCCGCCTATGAACGCCTGATTTCCACTTACCGCAGTTTCAAGTACATCGAGTAGCGCCCGCGCAGCATGCAGTCCGGGCGCATTGCCTTCCCTTAATTTCGCACGATCGTGCGAAATTTTCAGGAGTCTCTGACCATGTGGATCGTTATCGCCGTCATCGCCATCGCCGCCGGCGCAAGAATCTGGCTGCAATGGCGCGCCCTCCTGCGCCAGTTGCCGGACCGCGCCGAGCATCTGGTACTTTTCTAGGTAGCCATGGCCCGCCCGTTCTATATTTCCAGTTCGCCTTCCCTGAACGTCGTCATGCCGCGCTCCAATCATCTATTGATCATCGACCCGCAGAATGACTTCTGCGACCTCCCCCAGGCCTATCTGCCGGCGGACCCGCTTACAGGCAATCCGCATGCGCCCGCCCTGCCGGTCGCGGGCGCGCACGCCGACATGCAGCGGCTGGCGCGCTTCATCGACGCCGCCGCGTCCGTGCTGACGTCCATCACGGTCACGCTGGATTCGCACCATAGGCTGGACATTGCGCATCCCACGTTCTGGAGCACGGGGGACGGCCAACCCGTTCCGCCCTTCACGCCGATCACCGCGGCGCAGGTGCGCGCGGGCGCGTTCCGGCCCCGGCACGTCGACGACCTGCCGCGCACCCTGTCCTATCTGGATGAACTGGAAGCCCGCGGCCGCTACACGCTGATGGTCTGGCCCGTGCATTGTGAAATCGGCACCTGGGGCCATAACGTGCATGCCGACGTGCGCGCCGCCTACAGCCGCTGGGAGGACGAGCGCCAGTTCATCGTGCGCAAGGTGCCCAAGGGCACGAACCCCTGGACCGAGCACTACAGCGCGCTGATGGCCGAAGTGCCCGACGCCGACGATCCCCGCAGCCAGCTCAACCGCAGCCTGCTGGATTCGCTGGACCGCGCCGAGCTCATCCTCATCGCCGGCGAGGCCGGCAGCCATTGCGTCAAGGCCACCGTCGAGCACCTGGCCGAGCACTTGCCCGGCCGCGACCTGTCGCGCCTGGTGCTACTGACGGACTGCATGAGCCCCGTCGCCGGCTTCGCGGACGCGCAGGCGGTCTTCCAGCAGCGCATGCGCGACCTGGGCGTGCAGCAGCGGACCAGCGTCGACATGGCGCGCGCCCTGCTCGCGGCCTGAGCGCCAGCAGGGCCGCGCAAACGCAACGGCCGCCTGCAATACGCATGGCGGCCGTCGGTACCTGGCGGGAATGGGCGCGTCAGCCGGCCTGGTCCGCCTTGCCTTCGCACTGCACGTACAGGGCGCCGATCGCCTCGCACAAGGCGGCCGGCTGCTGGAACAGGCGCGACACCAGGATGCAGCCCTGCACGGTGGCGAACACCGCGCGGCCGGCGACCTCGGGCGTGCCGGAGAACTTCAGGGATCCTTGGGCCGCGCCTTCGGCCAGCACGCGGGCCAGCCAGGCTTCATGCGCCCGGAAAAATCCTTGCAGCGCGCCGCGCACGCGTTCGGGCAGCGAATTGACCTCGGCGGCCAGCATGCCGCCCAGGCAAAGCTCGCCCGATCCGCAGGCGCGCGATTCCATCAGCGACAGGTATTCATCGAGCTGCGCCTGCGCGGGCTGCGCCGTGTCGATGCCGCGCACAGCCGCCAGGGCGCGCGCGCTATAGGCCTCGACGGCCTCGTAGAGCAGGTCGTCCTTGCCCGGAAAATAATAGTGGATGCTGGACGTCTTCACGCCCACGTGCTCAGCCAGGTCCCGGTAGCTGAAACCGTTGCATCCGCGCGTGCGGATCAGCTTCTCGGCGTGGGCCAGAAGCAGTTCGCGAGTGGTGCTGGGAGTCGGAGTGTCCATGGCTGAATATTACCTACTAATAGGTCGGTCCGTCATCGGTTTCGGCGGGTCTCTCGCCCGCCCGCACGGGCCCCGGCCGGGAATTATCCCGCCCCCCGGGGCCCGTATGCGTCGGCATTACGCTCAGCCTTGCACGGGCGGATAGTCCAGTTCGCCGCTGCCGGTCAGGCCATGGGCGCGGGCAGCCGCCAGTTCTTGCTGTACCTGGCCGCGGGTCTTGTCGCCGGCATGGGCAAAGGCGGTCGCGGGATAGCCTTCTTCGCCGAACGCCAGTTCACCGTTGGCGCGCGCGGCAGCCAGTTCCTGCTGCACCTGGGCGCGGGTCACCGTGCTTTCGATGTTCAGGGGAGGCGGATAGTCCAGCTCGCCGGCTTGGGCGGCGCCGATGAAGGAAGCGGACAGGATCAGGGCGGATACGAGGGTCTTCATGGTCAATCTCCAGAAAGGATGGGTACGGCTTGGGGTTTAGGCTATCTATGTATAGATAGATTCGAGGTTAAAAACTCAGCCTTGCACGGGCGGGTAGGCCAGCTCGGCGCTTTCGGTCAGGCCTTGGGCGCGCGCGGCAGCCAGTTCCTGCTGCACCTGGGCGCGGGTCTTGTCGGCCGTGGCGGCATAGGCGGTGGCAGCGTAGCCTTCTTCGCCGAACGCCAGCTCGCCGTTGGCGCGGGCCGCGGCCAGCTCTTGCTGCACCTGGGCGCGGGTCACCGTGCTTTCGGTGTTCAGGGGAGGCGGATAGTCCAGTTCGCCGGCTTGGGCGGCGCCGATGAAGGAAGCAGACAGGATCAGGGCGGATACGAGGGTCTTCATGGTCGATCTCCAGATAAAGGTCGGTGTTGCGGTTCGGATAAAAACTATCTACTTATAGATAGATAACTAGGGAAATAAAAAAAGCGGACTACTGTATTTCTGATGTCGACGGCGGCGGATTCGGTTGGGTGCGCTGCGTCGATGGATGAATCTTACCTACTACTAGATAGATGAACCAAGCGAATTTGTGAAACTAAATATTTCACTCCAGCCCGTCTTTATCGGCATGCGCGAGGTAGAACGCCACGAAGTCACGCGCCGACATCGGCCTTGCGTACAACCACCCCTGCCCGGCATGCACTCCGAGATAACGCAGCCTCTCCTCCTGCCCGGAACGTTCCACCCCTTCGGCAATCAGGGTCAGCCCCAGGTCCAGGGCCAGGCGGACGATATGCGCGGTAATCCGTGCCTCCACGCCGGCCACGTCGAGCGGATCGACGAAAGACTTGTCTATCTTCAACACATCCAGCGGCAGCGTGCGCAGATAACGCAGGCTGGAATAGCCCGTGCCGAAATCGTCGAGCGCGATCCGATGGCCCGCGCTTTGCGCGGCCTCCAACGTGGCGGTGGCCCGATCCAGATCGATAAAGCTGCGCTCGGTCACTTCCAGCCAGAACTGGGAATTTCTCAGGCCGAGTCCGGCCATGGCCTTGTGCAGATAGTCGATGGCCAGGCCCGAGGCAAGGTCGTCGGGACTCAGGTTGATGGCGATATGGACGGAAGGCGCCGACCGCAACAGCGCCGCCATATCGCTCAATGCCTCGTCGATGACCAGGCGGGTCAAGGCCTGCGCCTGCCCGCTGGCCTCGACAAGGCCTATGAAGTCCGCGGGCCCCAGCAGCGTGCCGTCCTGCCGCTGCCAGCGCACCAGCGCCTCCGCGCCGATGCAGCGGCGCGTCCGCAGGTCCATGACGGGCTGGTATTGGAGCTTGAATTCGCGCCGGCGGATGCCCGCCGCCAATTCCCGCTCCGGGGACAGGCGCTTGCGAACGACACAGGCCACCGGCACCAGGCACAGCCCCGCAAGAAGATATCCGGCAGGCAGGTAGCGCCTGCTCAATTGTTTCGCGTGCTTGTCGAGCCTGGCTTGCCGGCGCGCAACGACCACCTTCCAGTATGGGTCCTGCAGGACGGTCACGAGTTGGCCGTCCACGCGCCGCGTGCCCGGCGGCGATTCCAGCGAAGCCGGCCATGACGCGGCGGCATTCAGCGCGGCCAGCGGCGTCCCGTCGTTGCCGATGATGGCCAGCCGCAGATCCGCGTTCACGAATGGGTCGGTGTAGCGGGCAGGATGCACCAGAATGACGGTCTGCCCTTTCATGAAGGCCACCCGCCAGCCGCCCTCCTCCGGCAGCCCTGGCCCGCGATAAGCGAAGACATCGATGCCGTCGGCATTCGGCCGGCCCGGCGCCGCCAACAGACTCGGGCGCTTCGCCATTCCCCACGAGCTGCAGGCCGAGTATCCATCGCGCACCACCTTGACCTCGTCGACGAAGTCGCTGTCCAACGCGACCTGGCGCAGTAGCGCGAGGCGGCCGGCCGAACAGGGTTCCCCGTCCTGCGCCGCAAGCATCGCAAGCGCCGCCTTGACGTTCCGGTAGATCAGGGTGGCTCGCTCCGACGCGATGGCGGCCAGCCTTTCATTGCGGCGCGTCTGGTCGGCGATGGCATGAGCCGCGGCCAGATAGCGCGACGCCAGTATGGGCGTGCAAAGAATGACGGCCGCGAAGAGGACTGCCGGCAACAGGATGCGCGCCCGGCACCAGCGTCCATGCGGACTAAGCCGAGGAATCTCCGTGATGGTCCTCTCTGTAGTCAAGACTGGATATGGACACCGCATCGACGGCGAGCGCCAGGCCGAACCGCCGCTTCTCGTGCAGCACGACGTCCGCGATGAAGGCGCCGCGCACCGACACGCTTTCGCCATGGGTAAGCTTCAGCAGGGACGTCGCGATCCTGGGCATCATCGAATACACGTGGATCATCAGCCGCTCGCCGTTGCCGGAAATGGCCTGAACTTCGGCGCTGGCGCAAAGCGTGCCGTCGACGCAGATCCGCGACGCCGGAGCACCCACGACGGTGCCGATCATGGACAGGTTCAACATATCGATCCGCGCCGCGGCTAGCCGGTAGCCCCGCCCCTGCCGGTCTCCGGCTGCTTCAGCGCGGCCGGCACCTCGTTCTTCAGGATGTCCAGGATCGCCCGTACCCGCGGCGGCGTAGGACGCGCCGCCTGCACCAGCGCATGGAGCGGAAACGGCGGAATCCGATAGCGGGGCAGCACCTCGACCAGCCTGCCCTGCCTGAGCGCCGCGATGCAGGCCGGGCTCTGCACGACCCCGATGCCCGCTCCGGAGGCGAGCATCTCGAACATGGGACGCCAATGGCTGGTTGTCAGGGCGGTGCTTATCGGAACGGCCTCGAGCTGCCCATCCTCGCGTACCAAAGGCAGATGATCATTGCCGAAAATTCCCTTGACCCGGATGAAGGGATGTTTCCGGATGTCCGCGGGCATTTCCACGGAACCATGGCGGGCGAGATAGGACGGCGCCGCCACCAGGGTCCTGCCCACCTGGCCCAGGGGATGAGCGATATATCCGCCTTCGCCGAGCTGTCCCAACCGCAGGGAAATATCCACGCCTTCCGTGACGGGATCGACCAGCGCATCGTTGAGCACGACATCCATGCGCAACTGCGGATGCTGTTCGCGCACGCGCAGCAGCATCCACGGAAGCACGACTTCCCCGAAACACTGGGCCGAAGCAATGCGCACGGATCCGTCCAGCGCGGCCCTCTGGGCGGTAACCGCTGTGATCGCCCGGTCCGCCGCGTCCAGCAGCTCCCGGCCGCGAAGGTAAAAGATATGTCCTTCTTCGGTGCAACTGAGCGTGCGAGCGCTGCGCATCAACAGCCGGGTCCCCAGGAACTTCTCCAGCTTGTGGATGCGTTCACTGACCGCAGGCTGCCCCATCTCCAACTCCCTCGCGGCACCCGACATGCTGCCGCGCTCGACCACTCGCGTAAAGATACGCACCGTTGCCAGCAAATCCATGTATATGCCCCACGCTTCCTGAACCGGACGCTTCCTGGCCGAAGCGCTGACGACAAGCCCGGCCGCCTGCGGCCGGAGACACCGAACCGGCGCCCTGCGGCAAAGCGCGGGCGGGATCGCGGCTACGCGCGGGTCATTCCGAATTCCTGGCAGTTGATCGCGCTGGCGCTGACTGGATGATCGGGAAGCCACCGGGCTGTGTGTACGGGCTTCCTCTTGCGAATGCCAAGACGTTCTTGTGCACTGATCGTACTAAAGGTCTAAACGCCGTTCCATGGCCTTCATCTGATAGTAAGTATCGGAGGATCTGCCTATTCGCGCGTTGCCTCCGCACGTAAGCTGGCGACCATTTCAGCCAATGGGCGCATACGAATGGCGTATGCGCCCATGAGCTGAGCGGCGCGGAAGTCAAGGCCCAAGTCGTCATCCGTAGCAAGCGGTCAGGAATCTTGCGCACGTTCCGTCCGGGACGATTCTGCTTTTCTCACTCGATGTTTGCCACAGTTCCTGGCCTTGTTCCTTTCCTTCCGGCATCGACCTCCCCCGCGGATCGGTCATCTCAACCCGTAACGAGAGTAGATTTATGAACAAGGCTCACAAGACCATCTGGAGCGAGGCTTCCGGAACATGGATCGCGGTCAGCGAAAACACGAATGCGCGCGGCAAGCCGTCGCGCAGCGCCCGCCACCTGGGCAAATCGCTTGCGATCGCCGGCTTGTCGGTCGCGGGATTGCTCGCCTTGATGCCCGACGCGCAGGCGACGACCTACGGACCCAGCACCTGCAATAACCCAAGCGGCGCGGGGCCTGACGGCCTCACCAGCGGTGCCGGCACGGCGCCGACGGATGGCTCCGGCCAGCTATCGAATGTCATCGGCTGCAATGCCAGCGGCGGCAACTATCTGGGCGTGCAGATCCTGGGCTACAACGCCGCCGCCACGGGCGCCGGCGCGGTCGCGCTGGGATATGCCGCAAGAGGCGCCCAGCGTGGCACCGGCGTCGGCATGCAGGCCCAGGCGACGGGCGCAGGCTCGACCGCCCTGGGCCAATGGACGCGCGCCACCGCTCCGGGCAGCGTGGCCATCGGCGGCGACACCTCGTCCAACACCGCGGCCGCCGGCGCGCAGGCCACCGGCGCCGGCGCCGTCGCAATAGCCGGGCAGGCGCAAGCCGCCGGGGACTCTTCGGTGGCGATCGGCCAGCGGGCCAATGCCGTTCGCAATGGCGACGTCGCCATCGGCGCGGACAGCCGCGCGGACGGCACGACGGCCAATCTTTCCGCAGTGGCGGTGGGCCGGGGAAGCACGGCCATCGGAGAAGATGCGATTGCGCTGGGCAATTCCTCCAACACCCAGGCGAACTATGGCGCGGCCATCGGCAACTTCGCGACCGTGACGGCGCGCAATGCCACCGCCATCGGCAATTCGGCCAACTCCGGCGGCGTGGCCGCCACGGCCATCGGCAACTTCTCCAATGCTTCGGCCGCCAATGCCGTGGCCATCGGCGGCGGCGGACAGCCCGGATCCTTCGCCGGCGCGCAAGCCTCCGGCAGCGGCGCCGTCGCCATCGGCGGCAACAATGTCAGGGGAGCCGTCGCCGCGGCCGCTTCCGGCATCGCCCTGGGCGGGGAGTCCAACGTCCAGGCCGGCGCGGATTCCGGCATTGCCATCGGGCGCGGCGCGCAAGTGCTGGACGCAGCCGATTACGGCATCGCCCAAGGCGATGGCGCCATCGCGCGCAGCCAGAACGACATCGCCATCGGCCGGAACGCCGCCACCGCGGCGGACTCCGACGGCAACAACATCGCGCTCGGCAATGGTGTCGCGACGGGGAACCAAGGCCACAACGTCGCCATCGGCTCGGGCGCCACCACGGCCAACTCGTCCTCCGCCAGCGGCGGCGCCGTGGCCATCGGCCGCGACCAGAAGGCCATCGGCGACGGCGCGGTCGCGCTGGGCGATCCCAATACCGCCAACGGCACGGGCGCGGTTGCGCTCGGCGCGCAGAACGTCGCCGCCGGAAACGCTGCCGGCGACACGGCGGCCAACGGCTCCGTGGCGATAGGCAGCAACAACAGGGCCATCGGCCAGGGCTCGGTCGCGCTGGGCAATGGCTCCACCACCACGGACGCGGGCGGTATCGCCCTGGGCGATACCGCCGCCACTTCCGCGGCCAACGCGATCGCTATCGGTTCGGGCTCATCGGCAGCGAACGCCGGAGATGTCGCGCTGGGCTCGCAATCCCGGACCGCGGCGGCCGTCGCCACGACGGCAACCACCATCGACGGCCGCAGCTATCAATTCGCCGGCACCGCTCCGGCCAGCACGGTCAGCGTGGGAGATGCGGGCGCGGAACGCACGATCACCAACGTGGCCGCCGGCCGCGTCGACGCAAGCAGCACGGACGCCATCAACGGCTCCCAACTGTTCGCGGCCAACCAGGCCATCGAGGCGGTCAGCGACAGCGCGGTCAAGTACGACCGCAATCCGGACGACAGCATCAATTATGGAAGCGTGACGCTGAACCCGGGTGGCGACCCCGCCCGGTTGGGCAACGTGGCCGCCGGGGATGTGTCGGAGAACAGCACCGACGCCATCAACGGCTCGCAACTGCACGAGACCAACCAGCAGGTCGCGCAGAACACCGGTGACATTGCGCAGATCGGCGACACCATCACCAATATCGCGGGTGACACCAGCCAAGCCAATACCGACGCCAACGGCTTGGGCATCCGCTACGCGCGTACGAATGAGGCCGGCCTAGCGCAAAGCGATGCCTTTGCCCAAGGCGAAGGCAGCACCGCCGTCGGCTATAACGCCACCGCCTCGGCCGACAGCGCACTGGCGCTGGGCCGCGAGGCCCAGGCCAGCCATGCCGGCAGCGTGGCGCTTGGCGCCAATGCCGTGGCCGATGGGTCCACTCTCGGCACCGCCGCCTACAACCCCGGCACAGCCGCTATCGCCGGCACGGCACCCGTCGGTGAAGTCAGCATTGGCTCGGCTGGCGCTGAACGCCGCATCACGAACGTGGCAGCAGGCGCCACCGATACCGATGCCGTCAACGTCAGCCAACTCAAATCAGTTGCTTCCGACGTGAGCGACTTGGGCGACCGCGCCGTGCGCTAT
>Ga0222420_100195_pt1 | contig 75939 bp, 76 predicted proteins | sample 3A2ome_FD_182470 | JGI IMG/M metagenome (GOLD analysis project Ga0222420, IMG submission 182470) | Enriched microbial communities from leaf-cutter ant dump, University of Wisconsin, Madison, United States - 3A200A (version 2) | ecosystem: Environmental > Terrestrial > Nest > Insects nest > Nest...
ATACCCGTGCATGACGAAGGGCATCTCCTAGGGTGTCAGACACGAGTGTCAGGCACGAGGGTAGAGCCGCAGGTGTCTGACACCCAATGCGACGCCCGTACAGGATGAAGCCGGGCTTCCCGGGTGTCTGACACCAGCCGTGTGCAAGTGCCGTGTCAGACACCCATGTAATACCCGTGCATGACGAAGGGCATCTCCTAGGGTGTCAGACACGAGTGTCTGACACGAGGGTGGAGCAGTGTCAGACACGACGGTAGAGCAGTGTCTCCTAGGGTGTCAGACACTCACCCAGGCCTGGGTCAGAACAGCAGGCGGATAAACCTTTTACCGCCCATGGCTCCCATACTGTTCTCCCCCGTCCAGATCGATCACCGTCCCACTTAGATAACCCGCTCGCCGCGACGAGCAGAAGACGATCATGTCGGCCACTTCCTCGGGTTCCATCAGGCGGCCGAAGGGCAGGTCGGACAGCGTTTCCTGCCAGCGGCTTTCGTCGCCCCAGCGGGCCTGGGCCCGCTGCCGGGCCAGGGTCAGCACGCGGTCGGTGCGGGTGCGCGAGGGGTTCACGCCGAAGACGCGCACGCCATGGCGCGGCGCCTCGCCGCCCAGCGCGCGGGTGAAGGCGATGAGCGAGGCGTTGGCCGCCGCGCCGCAGATGTAGTCCGCGCGCGGCGCGGATCCGGCCATGCCGATGATGTTGGCGATGACGCCCGCGCCGGCCTCGCGCATGCGCGGGTAGTAATGGCGCGCCAGCGCGATATAGCCGTGCACCTTCAGTTCCCAGCCGGCGCGCCAGCGCTCGTCCTGCACCTGGTCCAGCGATCCGCCCGGCACCGCGCCGGCGTTGTTCACCAGGATGTCGATGTCGCCCGCTTCCTTGCCCAGGCGTTCGGCCGCGCCGGGCTGGGCCAGGTCCAGCGTGTGCACGCGGGCCTGCCTGCCGGTCTGGGCGCTGATGGCCTGCGAGGCGGCATGCAGGGCCGCGTCGTCGCGCGCCACCAGGATGGGTTCGGCGCCTTCGCGCGCGAACGCGACGGCGCAGGCCAGGCCGATGCCCTTGGATGCGCCCGTGATGAGCACGCGTTTACCGCCAAGCTGGAAATCCATGAAGCCCTCCGGTCGGTTCTCGTCCGCGACAGCGCGGGACACCAGGAGGTTGTAAACCAGTTGTGCCCATATGTGCCAGTGCATGCAAGGCGCGGCTATACGCGCGAGCCGCCTGCTATGCTGGCTGCACCATTTCCCTCGAGGAGGCGGCGATGTCGGAAGTCTGGCTGGAAATCTGGTCCACGGTGCGCAGCGAGTTCGCCGACATCCCCGACGCGGGCGAGGCGACCCGCATCGTGCTGCGCCTGGGCATGGCGGTGCTGCTGGGCGGCCTATTGGGCTACGAGCGCGAGCGCAGCGGCAAGGCGGCGGGCTTGCGCACCCATATGCTGGTGGCCCTGGGCGCCGCCATTTTCGTGCTGGTGCCGCTGCAGGGCGGCATGGAAGTCGGGGACCTGAGCCGCGTGCTGCAAGGCGTGATCGCGGGCATCGGCTTCCTGGGCGCGGGCGCCATCATCAAGCTCGGCGACGAACGCGAAATCCATGGCCTGACCACCTCGGCCAGCATCTGGATGACGGCCGCCATCGGCGTGGCGGCGGGCATGGGGCGCGAAGCCACCGCGCTGGTCAGCACCCTGATGGCCTTGTTCGTGCTGGCCGTGCTGCGCCGCGTCGAGGCGCGCATCTCCGCGAAGGAACAGAACCGGGTCATCTCGCCGGGGCCCGAATAGCCCGGGCGGCGCGGCCTCAGTTGCCGCCGGACACGTCGATGAACGAGCCGCTGGTGTAGCCGGCCTCGTCCGAGAACAGCCACATCACCGCGCCCGCCACTTCTTCCACGGTGCCGCCGCGGCGCAGCGGTATCACGCTCTTCAGCCGGTCCACGCGGCCGGGCTCGCCGCCGCTGGCATGCATCTCGGTATAGATGGTGCCGGGGCGCACGCCGTTCACGCGTATGCCTTCGGGCGCCACCTCCTTGGACAGGCCGATGGTCATGGTGTCCATCGCGCCCTTGGACGCGGCATAGTCCACGTATTCGTTGGGCGAGCCCAGGCGGGCGGCGACGGAGGAAACGTTGACGATGGCGCCTCCGTGGCCGCCGTGGCGGGTCGACATCCGCAGCACCGCTTCGCGGGCGCACAGGAAGGCGCCCACGACGTTGGTGGACAGCACCCGCAGCAGGCGCTCGGCGCTCATGCCGTCCACGCGCATCTGCCGCTCCAGGATGCCGGCATTGTTCACCAGCGCGTCGATGCGGCCCAGTTCTTCGTCCAGGGCGCGGAACATGCGCACCACCTGCTCCTCTTGCGAGACGTCGGCCTGCAGGGCGACGGCGCGGCCGCCCTCGCTGCGGATCTCTTCCACCACCGCCTCGGCCGCGTCCGGCCTGGCATGGTAGTTGACGCCCACCGCGTAGCCGCGGCGGGCGGCGAGCCTGGCGATGGCGGCGCCGATGCCCCGGCTGCCGCCGGTGACGAGCATGACTTTGGACATGGTTTTCCCCTGGTCGGATTCAATAGTGGGCCGGAGGCGAGCGGCCGCCGATTTACTGCTTCATTTGTACCAGCACGAATTCGTTGCCGTACAGATCGATGAAATGCGCGTACACGGTGGCGGCGTCATGGACCGGCTCCTTGGTGAAGCGCACGCCCCGGGCGGTGAAGCGGGCATGGTCGCGCACCACGTCGTCGGTATAGAAGACGCCTACCGGCTGGCCGCCGGTCTGGTCGCCGACGCGGTCGCGCTGCGCCTGGGTTGAGGCCAGCAGCAGCCACACGCCTACCGAAGGCTGCTCGGGCAGCCGCAGGTGCACATAGCGTTGCTGGCCCACGGGCAGATCCGCGTAGACCTCCATCTCCAGTTTGTCGCGGTAGAAGGCGATGGCGGTGTCGTAGTCGTTCACGAGCAGGACGAGACGGCCCAGCGAATGCATGTCAGGTTTCTCTTTGTAGTTAGGCTTGCGGCTATGCTAACCCGTACGCGGGGGTTTTCCCGTTTGCCGGGCTTGCGCCGGTCAGCCCGCCTTGCGGATGGTGAAGTTGATGCGCAGGCTGCCCAGCCGCGGATGCGGCAGGTCTTTCATGGGCATGACGCCGTGGTAGCGCAGCCGGTCGACGCCGCCCCAGACGACCACGTCGCCATGGAACAGCGGGGTGCGCGAGGCCTTGTCCCCGCGCGCGTCGCCGCCGAACAGGAAGACGGCGGGCATGCCCAGCGATACCGACACGATGGGCGCGCCATAGTCGCGCTCGTTCTTGTCCTGGTGCAGCGACAGCCGCGATCCCGGTTCGTAGCGGTTCACCAGGCAGGCGTCCGGCGCGAAGCCGGGAAAGCCCGCCTCGGCCGCCGCGGCCTGGGCCAGCCGGACGAAAGCCTCGGGCATGCTGGGCCAGGGCCGGCCCGTCAGCGGATCCCGGCCGGTGTAGCGATAGCCGCGGGCGTCGCTGGTCCAGCCCAGGCTGCCGCAGTTGGTCAGCGCGACCGACATGGTGTAGCCGCCCGGCGTCTCCATGTGCCGGAACGGCGCCTGCGCGGTCACGGCATCGACCCCGGCCAACAGCGCGTCGGCCCAGGGCAGGGCATAGCCGCGCAGCACCACGGACTGCGGCCCCAGGGCGATGCGTCCGTCTTGCGCGGGCGCGCCATCGCCGAAGAGGTCCAGGTTCGACGCCATGTCCGGCGCCTACAGCAGCGGTTCCAGCGGCAGCAGCGACACGAACCATACCGAGAGGCGTTGCCACAAGGTGGTGCCGGGCTCGGTGTCGTGGCGGATGGTTTCGCCGCCGCGCTGTTCCAGCCAATAGAGATCGCCCTTGTCGTCCAGGCAGACGCGGTAGGCGGTGGCGGGCACCTCGCGTTGGAAGGCCTCGGCGATGCGGCTTGCCAGCGTGGGGCTGTCGATGACGAATCCCAGTTCGGTATTCAATTTGGCCGAGCGGGGATCGAAGTTGAACGAACCCACGAAGATCCGCCGGCCGTCGACGGCGAAGGTCTTGGCGTGCAGGCTGGAGCCGGAGCTGCCGAATGGGCCCATGCTCTTGTTGCGCTCGGCTTCGGCCGACAGGCGCTTCATTTCGAACAGTTCGACGCCGCTGGCCAGCAGGTCCTTGCGGCGCTTCGCGTAGCCGGAATGCACCACCGCCACGTCGGTCGCTTCCAGCGCGTTGGTCAGCACCTTGACCTTGACGCCGCGCTGCGCCATTTGCGCGAACGCCTGGGTGCCGGTGGCCGTGGGCACGAAATAGGGAGACACCAGTTCCAGGTTCGTCGTGGGCGTGCCGACGATCTCGTGCACCAGGTGCGGCAGCATCGCCTCGGGCGGCGCGGTGCCCAGCGTCTTGCGCGGATCGTCGCTCACCATGCGGGTGTCGGCCCATTCCAGCTCCAGTTCGCCTTGCAGCAACTGCTTGATGAACGGCAGCTTGCGCATGGCCTCGGCATAGGCGGCGGCTTCCGGGGAGCGTTCGACCTGCGTGGCGGCCCGCTCCAGTTCCTCCAGCCTGCCGGGCGCGGGTTGCTTTAGCAGCCGGTCCACCGGGTAGGCGGAATCGCTGGCCCAGTAGCGGTCGAAATCCATGGATACGTCATTCACCGCGGCGCCGATGGCCAGCACGTCCAGGTCGGTGAAGAGCACGCCGCTGGCCGCGCCGAAATACTCGTCGCCGACGTTGCGGCCGCCGATGATGGTGGCCTGGTTGTCCGCGGTGAAGGATTTGTTGTGCATGCGGCGGTTCAGGCGGCTGAAGTCGGTCACGTAGCCCAGCGGCTTGGGCCAGCGCAGCACGAAGGGGTTGTACAGCCGCACCTCGATGTTCGGGTGCGCGTCCAGCGCGGACAGCTCGCCGTCCAGCCCGGAGGTGCCGTTGTCATCGAGCAGCAGCCGCACCCGCACGCCCCGTTCGGCCGCCTCGTGCAGGGCTTCCAGCAGCATGGTGCCCGTCATGTCCTTGTGCCAGATGTAGTACTGCACGTCCAGGCTGCGCTCGGCCGCTCGCGCCAGCATCATGCGCGCGGCGAACGCGTCGTACGCGTCGGGCAGCGGATGGATGCCCGACTTGCCCGGATGCGCGGCCGCCAGGGGCGCGATGGCCCGGCCCAGCGGGGTGTCTTGCGACGCCTCGGGCGTCAGGGCGCGCGATTCGCTGCGCTTGTCCAGCGTAGGCAGGGCGCAGCCGCTCAGGAAGCTCAGGCAGAGGGCGGTCATGATGAGGGGTTTGGCCGATTGCATGACCCGTATTGTGCCGAAATCGCGGCGAAGGCCACGAGTGGGGCTTGAGGGTATCTCTAATTTGAGATAAATTTCCGGATATGGAAAAAACAATGGATTCCGCCTCCAGCCTGGACCGTCGCATCGCCGACCGGCTCAAGGCGCTGCGCCAGGAGCGCGGCTGGTCCCTGGACGAGCTCGCCGGCCGTGCCGGCGTCAGCCGCGCCACGCTGTCCCGGCTGGAGAACGCCGAGGTCAGCGCCACGGCCGGCGCGCTCGGCAAGCTGTGCGCCGCCTATGGGCTGACCATGTCGCGCCTCATGCTCATGGTCGAGGACGAATTCGCGCCGCTGGTGCCGCAGCAGGCGCAGGCCGTGTGGGTGGACGACAGCGCGGGCTTCCGCCGCCGCTCGGTGTCGCCGCCCGCGCAGCAACTGGCGGGCGAGGTGCTGGCCTGCGAACTGGCGGCCGGCGCGCGCATCGCGTACGAGCGCTCGCCCCGGCCGGGCCTGGAACATCACCTGCTGATGCTGGAGGGCGAGCTGGCCCTTACCGTCGACGGCCAGGCCTATCGCCTGGCTCCGGGCGATTGCCTGCGCTACCAGCTCTTCGGCGCCAGCGAGTTCATCACCCCGCCGCACAGCGGCGCCCGATACCTGCTCTTTATCGTCTGAGCCTGCCATGCACCCACGGAATCTTGAATTGACGCTTCTGTCGGCGGAAGACGCCGGCGCCTTGCTGGCGGAACTGGCCGAGCTGCTGCACGCTTGCGTGCAGGGCGGCGCCAGTGTCAGCTTCGTCTTGCCCTACGCCCCGGAAGACGCGCGGGATTTCTGGCGCGCCAAGGTGCTGCCCGCGGTCGCGGGCGGCGGACTGGCGCTGTGGGTGGCCCGCCAGGACGGGCGGGTGGCGGGGTCGGTGCAACTGGACTGCGATACGCCGCCCAACCAGCGGCACCGCGCCGAAGTGCGCAAGCTGCTGGTGCATCCGGATTTCCGCCGCCGCGGCATTGCGCGTGCGCTGCTGGCCGAGGCCGAGGCCATGGCGGTCCGGCGGGGCCGCAGCCTGATCACGCTGGACACGCGGACGGGAGACAGCGCGGAGCCCTTGTACGCGTCGATGGGATACCAGGCCGTGGGCCGGATTCCGGGTTTCAGCCGCGACCCGCGAGACGCGGGCAAGCTGGACGCGACGACGATCATGTACAAGCAGCTATAGGCGGCTCAGGCCAGGGGCTTGATGCCCACGCTGTACGGCGGGGCGTTGCCGCGCGCGGCCGCCTTGATCTTCAGCATCGAGCCGCCGGGCGTGAATTCGAATTCCTGGTAGGGCACTTCGAACCATTGATGGAAGCTGGTACGCGAGAACTCGGGCACCCATACCTTGGCGCGCTTGGGGTCGCAGTGGAATTCCACCAGCGTGCGGTCTATGCCCAGCGGCCGGGTATTGCCGATGCGGTAGCTGACCTTGAGTTCGGCGCGTTCGGTCGAGCCGGGGCTCCACGTCAGCCCGATGGATTCCATGAAATGTTCGATCGCCTCGATGCCGCGATACATAGAGCAAGCTCCCAAAAATAGCTGCCGCCGCGCCGGGGACAGGATCTCCCCTCGGGCGCATACAAGGCAGGATTATCCGCTATTCAGGCCCCCGGGCGGCCGCCAACGGCTTGCATCCCGTCAATCGCCGCCATTGACCAAAGCAAATGGACGCCGCGCGCCATGGCCCGCAACATGACGCCATGATGCAACAGACAAGGAGCCGTCATGTCGAATCTGATCCTCGCGCTGGTCAGCGCAGAACTCTCTCTTTTCGGCGTCGCCACGCCTGACGAGCCGGGCGCCGCGCCCGCGGCCGCGGATGCGGATGCAGGCACCGCGCCGCGCTTCGACAGCGAGCACTACCGCAGCGCGCTGGGCTGAGCGGGCCGCGCCCATCGCCGCAGGAATAGGCAGATTTCACGCAAGAACGAGCCTGTACGCCCGGGCTCGCGATTCTTACTATCGCTTCACTGGATCGGAGTCTCTCGCAGGCCAAGCGCATGCGCGGGATTGCGCCGGACATGCGGGCATGTGGCCGGCATGGCAAGCAAGGGAAGGGAATCGCATGAATACCGAGAAAATCTGGTTGGTGACGGGCGCGTCGGCGGGACTGGGCCTGATCCTGGTGAAGATGCTGCTGGACCAGGGGCACAAGGTGGCCGCGACGTCCCGCGACGGCGATGCGCTGCTGGACGCAGTGGGCGCCAAGCTGGAAGGCAGCTTCCTGCCGCTGACGGTGGACCTGGCGGACGAGCACAATGTCCGGCGGGCGGTGGACGCCACGGTCGCCGCCTTCGGCAGGCTGGACGTGGTGGTCAACAACGCGGGCTACGGCCTGCAGGGCGAGCTGCACAGCCTGTCGGACCAAGACCTGCGCGGCAATTTCGACGTCAATGTGTTCGGGGTGCTGAACGTGATCCGGGCGGCGCTGCCGCGCCTGCGCGCGCAGCGCGGCGGGCACGTGTTCAACATATCGTCGATCCTGGGCTTTGACGGCGGCTGCGCGGAATGGGGCGCCTACAGCGCCACCAAGTTCGCCGTCGGCGGCCTGACCGAGGCGCTGGCGGCGGAGGCCGCGCCCTACGGCATCCGCGTGTCGCTCGTGTATCCGGGCGCGATGCGCGGGGCGCGTCGTGCAGAGGGACGCGGGCCGGGCGGCGATCCCGCCAAGATGGCGCAGGCGCTGATCAACGCGGCGCAGGCGCAGTACGCGCCCCTGCATCTGTTCCTGGGGCGCGATGCCTTCGACCAGGCGCGCGCCAAGATCCAGTCGGTGCAGCAGGAACTGGCGCGCTGGCGCGAGATGTCCGTGTCCATCGGCTTCGCGGACGAAAGGCGGCTGGCCGCGTGACGGCGGCTCCTACGGCGCCAGGCCGCGCGCGACCTGGTACGCGCCCAGCAGCGCCAGGCTGACCATGAAACACAGCTTGAACGTCCGCGCCGAGAGCCTGGCGCGCAGCCATTGGCCCAGGGCCATGCCCGCCAGCGCGGGCAGCAGCATCAGGACGGACGCGCCCGCGGCTTCGGGCGTGTAGCCGCCGTTGAGCCACAGCCCCGCGGCCAGCGCCACGGTGGATACCGTGAACGAAATCCCCATGGCCTGTATCAGGTCGTCCTTGTCCAGCTTGAGGGCCTGCAGGTAGGGCACGGCGGGGATCACGAACACGCCGGTCGCCGCCGTGATCAGGCCGGTGACCGCGCCGACCGCGGCGCCCAGCCAGCCTTCGTGCCGGGCCGGCACGGCGGGCGGCGATCCGAACAGGCCCCAGGCGGCGTAGGCCGCCAGCGCCAGCCCCAGGCAGACGCCGGCCCACTGGCCGGAGGGCGCGCCCAGCCACAGCGCTCCGGCGACGGTGCCGGCGCAGATGCCCGCCTGCATGCCGGCGATGCGGCGCAGGACCGCCGGCAGCGCGGGCCAGGGCCGGGCCTGCCACAGATTGGTGACGAGCGAAGGCACGATGAGCAGGGCGGCGGCCTGGGCCGGCGCCATGACCAGCGCCAGCAGGGCCATGGAAATGGTGGGCAGGCCCAGGCCCACCACGCCCTTCACTACGCCGGCCAGCACGAACACGGACACGATGGCGGCCAGCAGGGCCGGCGTGCCCCCGGGCAGCAGTTCGAACGCCGTCATGAGGCCTCGCACGCCGCGGTCTGCGCATCGCCGCGCGGACGGCCGAAAAGGGCATAGGCCACGTCCGTCTTGCCCGTGCCCTCCTGGCGCGCGGCGCGCAGCAGCCACTGCCGTCCTTCGCACAGGTCGGCCGGCAGGACGGAACCGTAGAGCGCGGGGCCGCCGATCAGCGCCATGCCCAGCATGCGCTGCGCGGGCTCGTGGCCGCCGCCGGCGGCGGCGCGCAGCCATTGCGCCATGCCGGCATAGTCGCCCGCGGTCTGGGCTTCCAGCGCCAGCGCGTACTGCTGGGCGGGACTGATGGCCGGGCCGAGGCCGTTGCCGGCTTCGGCCATTCCTGAGGCGTGCAGCGACCAGGCCAGCAAGGCCAGTCCGGGCCATCGCGCCGCGGCGCGGCATGTCTTTAGCTTTCCCATGGATTTTCCTGAGATTTCGTTGAGCCGGGTTCCATTGTCGAGTCTGCCGCCGCGAAACACGCATCGGGATCTCGCGTAGCAAGCCTATGGCTGGGCCTGAGGCTTGCGTGCTACGCTTTTCGCATGCGATTCGATCTTACCGACCTGCGGCTCTTCCTCAATGTGCACGAAACGGGCTCCATCACGGCCGGCGCCCGGCGCTCCCACATGACGCTGGCCTCGGCCAGCGAACGCATCCGCGGCATGGAGGACACGCTGGGCGTGCCCTTGCTGCTGCGCGGCCCGCGCGGCGCCGAGCCCACGCCGGCCGGCCGCACCCTGGCGCACCATGCGCGGCTGGTGTTGGCGCAGATGGACCGGATGCGGGGCGAACTGGACCACTACGGGCAGGGGCTGAAGGGGCATGTGCGCGTGCTCTGCAACACCACGGCGCTGAGCGAATACCTGCCGCCGGTCCTGGGCGAATTCCTCAAGGACCATCCGCGCGTATCCGTCGACCTGGAAGAGCGCCTGAGCCACGAGATCGCCGATGCGCTGCGCGCCGGCGCCTGCGATATCGGCGTGCTGGCCGATTCCGCCGACCTGCACGGCTTGCGGACGACCACGTTCCGGCACGATCCCCTGACGCTGGTCGTGCCGGCGGGCCATCCGCTGGCCGGGCGCCAGGCGGTCATGCTGGCGGACGCGGCGGACCAGGAGTTCGTGGGGCTGGTCGAGGGCAGCGCCTTGCAGGAGCACATCGCGCACCACGCGCGGCGCGGCGGCAAAGTCCTGTCCTACCGCGTGCGGCTGCGCAGCTTCGACGCCGTATGCCGGATGGTGGGACAGGGCGTGGGCATCGGCATCGTGCCGCGCGTGGCCGCGGCGCGCTACGGCCGTGCGGCCGGCGTGCGGCGCGTGGCGCTGTCCGACGATTGGGCGGCGCGCGACCTGGTGCTGTGCGTGCGGGATACGCTGCCGGCCTACGCGGCCGCACTGGTGGAGTACGCCCTGCGCGACGCGCCCCCGGCCTGAGGCGCCGGGGCGGGGAAAACGCGCGCGCCCTGGACGGCGGCGCTTCCCGGGGGTAGCGTTAAGCCCTTGCCGGTTCCGCTCCTTCTTCCGAGCCTGTCATGTCCGATGACCCGTCCCCCGCCGCCGTCCCGTTCAATGTGTCCGATCCGCTGGTCTGCAACGGCACGGCGCTGCGCAAGGCGACCCGGCGGGTGTCGCAACTGTACGACGCGGTGCTGGCGCCCTGCGGGCTGAAGGTGTCGCAGCATTCCATCCTGACGCACATCGCGCGCGCGGGCACGCCGTCGATGACGGACCTGGCGCGCGCCATGGTGCTGGACCGGTCCGCGCTGGCCCACAACCTGAAGCCCCTGGAGCGCGACGGCTATGTGCAGACCTCGCGCGATCCGCTGGACGGCCGCAGCCGCCGCGTGGCGCTGACCGATGCCGGGCGCGCCAAGCTGGCGGAATCCAGGCGCCTGTGGAAAGAGGCCCAGCGCCGCTTCGAGTCCGCCTATGGCGCCGAGCGCGCCGCCGCCTTGCGGCGCTCGCTGGGCGAGATCGTTTCCGAGGAATTCGCGCTGGCCTTCAGCCGCGGTTAGGCGGGATACGACGCCGGCCCGCCCCCAGCAGCACGACCGCGCCGAGCACGCAGGCCATGCCCGCCACCTGCCGGGCGGCCAGGGGCTCGTCCAGCAGGCCGGCTGCCAGCGCCACCGCCGATGCCGGCGCCAGCGCGGTGAAGAGCGCGGCTTCCGCGCCCTGCACGCGGGCCGCGCCCGCATACCAGAGCAGGAAGCCGCCCACCGTGGGCACCAGCGCGTAATAGCCCACGGCCGCCAGCGCGGGCAGCGGCAGGGGCAGGGTCCACGGCGCTTCCGCGATGCTGGCGATCGCGGAAAACGCCAGGCCGAAGGCGGCCATGACGGTGGAGAGCGCCAGCGGCGCCACCGGCACGCGCAGCCGTTTGTTGAGCAGGATGAACAGGCCTTCGCATACCACCGCGCCCAGCACCAGCGCATTGCCCGCGAGCGAAGATCCGCCTTGCGCGGCGGCGGCGTGGCGCGCCATGAGCCAGACGCCGAAGCCGGCCGCGGCGATGGCGGCCAGGGTGGCTTTGGCCGGACGTTCGCCCAGCAGCAGGATGGCGATCGCGGCCGAGACCAGGGGCAGCGTGCCCAGGACGATGCCGCCGTCGACCGCCGACGCGCGCTGCAGTCCGGCGATCAGCAGCGCGGTGTAGCCCACGCTGCCGGCGATGGCCTGCGCCGCCAGCAGCAGCCAGTCGCGGCGGTCCAGCCGCGGCAGCCGCGCGCCGGTCAGCGCCATCAGCAGTGCGAAGCAGGGCAGGGCGACGGCAAAGCGGAGGGCGGTCGCGGTGAAGGGCGGCAGGCCCGTTCCGATGATCTTGCTGGCGACCACGGTGCTGCCCACCAGCACCATGGCGGCCGCCAGGCAGCCATAACCCCGCATCCTGTCGTTCATGGCCTCGTCCACGCCTTTCCGGTGAAAAGCCGCAGCGTAGGCGGCGGGCCTGGGCCCGGTCTTGAATGAAATTGCGGGATTCGGGTGAGCCGGCCTTAGCCCGCCGCCAGCGCGTAGCGCCCGGGAGAGACGCCGTAGGCGCGCACGAACAGGCGGGTCATGTGGCTCTGGTCGGCGAAGCCGCCCGCCGCGGCGGCGTCCGCCAGCGGCGTTCCCCGCCGGATCAGGCTGCGCGCCAGCAGCAGCCGGCGCTGCATCTGGTAGGCATGGGGCGTCAGGCCGGTGGCGCTGGCGAAGGCCCGCAGCACCTGGTATCGGCTGAGGCCGCAGGCCGCGGCCAGATCGGCCAGCGACACGGCGGCGGCCGGGTCGTCGTCGATCAGGCCGCGCGCATGGCGGATGGCCTCGGGGACGGCGCGCGGCTCATGCCGGCGGGCGCAGGCGGGCGGCACGCCCGCCTGCGCGAGGATGCGCAGCAGCAGGCCCTCGCAGGCCAGGGGCGCGGCGCCGGCCGTGGCGTGGGCATAGAGCGCCAGCACATCGCGGGCCAGCGCGGGGCGATCCAGCGCGGGGTGTTCGAATTCGAAGCCACGTGCGTCTGCGCGCAGCTCGTCCGCGGCCCGGGCGACCACGTCCGGGTCCAGGTACAGCATCTGCCAGGCGCGCCCGCCGTCGCCTATCGGGGCGCCGTCGTGCACTTCGCCGGGATTCACCGTGATGACGTGTCCGGGGCCGGCCTGGACCAGGCCGCGGCCGCTGTGGGAAACCTGCGCGCCCCGGCGGATGACGCCGATGCCGAACTGTTCGTGCGTATGCCGCGCGAAGGCGTGCCGGCTGTGCGCGGCCACGGCCTGCACGCCGGCGAGCGCGCTGCGGTGCATGACGAACTGGCCTGGGCTCATGGGGGAGGAATGCGTATTGGCTCGCGGGCAGTATCGCCCGCAAGTCCCGGCCCGATCAAGCTATTGCAGCCCGTTCCAGCGAGCCACGGAGGGTTCCGCGGCGGCCCACTTCCATTGGCCGCCGGGCTGCCGGCAGATCAGGCTGGCATAGGCGGGCGCGGGAGCGTCGTCCTGCTCCACCGTGAACAGGACTTCGCGGCAGCGGGCCAGCGGCGTGTCGATGTCGCGCACCACCTGGATGCCGCCGCGCTCGTTGCCCACGGGCAGCGCATGGCGGATCTGCCATTGCCGGACCTGGCCGATGGGCAGCTCGCCCGCCGCATTGGCCATGACGTTCTGCTGGTCGTTCTTCCATTCGCGCAGCACATATTTCACGGTGGCGTCCACGGCTGCCTGCACCGTGACGCCGATGGCGTAGCCCGCCACGGGATTGGCGGTGGCGGCGCCGCTGACGGTGCCGACCACGGCGCCGGTCGCGCCGCCGATGGAGGAGCTCTGGCATCCGGCCAGTCCCAGGCTGGCGGCCGCCGCCAGCAGGCAGGCTGCGCGCATCACTGCAGCGAGCCCCAGCGGCCGGTGGCCGGCTCGGCGCTGGCCCAGCGCCAGTGCTCGCCGTCCCGGCAGACCGTGGTGATGTAGAACTCGCGCGCGGGCGGGTCGCCGGCCTTGTCGGCGGGGGTGTCCACCGAGAACACCACTTCCTTGCATTCCAGGTCCACGCCGCCGATCACCCGGCTGACGGTGACCTGGCCTTGCGCGTCGCTTTCGATGGGAAGCTGGTGGCGGACCTGCCAGTTGGCGACTTTCCCCACTTCCAGCGGGCCGGCGGCCATGGCGATCGCGTCCTGTTCCTCGCCGCGGGTCTTGCGCTGCGCATAGGCCAGCGCGGCCTTCGCTCCGGCCTGCACGCCCAGGCCGATGCCGGTGGCCACCGTGGCGTTGTCCGTGACCTTGTTGGCGATGGCCGTGCCGGCGATGCCGGCGGCGGCGCCCGTGCCCTCGCTCAGCAGCGAACTGCAGCCGGACAGCGCGGCGAGTGCGGCCAGGCCGGCGAGGGCCAGCGCGCCCCGGGCTAGCGCGCCCCGGCCTGCGGCGATAGGCGGGAATGTGAACGACAAGCTGCTTGCCCTCCTGCGTGATGCTTGGCGCGGCAAGTATAGGAGGGCATGCGGCCGCGCAGATAGCGCATTTGCATTTGTTGGCAATTTTGCTTTGCGCGGCCCCCAGGCAAAAAAGCCTCCTGCGGTTCAGGCGGGCGGGCGCGTGCCTTTGGTGTAGACCTCGCGCAGCGCGGCGGCGAACAGCGCGTCCACGTTGCGGTGCAGCCCGTCCGAGCGGGTGAACAGCGAGATCGGCGGCAGGGTCCAGTCGAACGAATACGGCACGATGGCCGCGCCGGCGATGCGCACCAGCTCGTCGGCGATGTCGGCGGGCAGGATGGTGACCGCCCGGTCGCTGGCGACGATCATTTCCCCGATCAGCTTGGACGAGTCGCTCTGCACCGAGGGCGGCGGCGGCGCCAGCCCGGCGCGCAGGAAGATGTCGGCCACCTGCTCGCGGATCGGGCTGCCGGGCGTGCCGAGGATCCAGTCCAGGTCGGCCAGCCGGTTCCATTCCAGCCGCGACCGGCCCAGCCTGGCGGCCAGCCGGCGGCTGGCGATCAGCCGCGGCTGCTGCCGGTAAAGGACCTCGAACGAGATATTCGCCATGTCCACGGAAGGCGTGGCCCAGCCGACCACCAGGTCCAGCGTGTGGTCGCGCAGTTGGCGCAGCAGGGCGGGGCCCTGGCCTTCGTGGATGGTGGCGGTGATCCGGCGCCCCGCCGACCGCGTGCGGCCGATGGCCGACGACAGCATCTGGCCCGAGACGAACGGGATGACGCCGATGTGCAGGTGGGCCGCGTGGCCGGCGGCGACCGCCTCCATTTCCTGGACCAGGTGCCCCAGGTCGTGGACCAGGGCGCGGGCCCGGGCCAGCACCACGGCGCCCAGCGGGGTCGGCGTCATGCCCCGGACCGAGCGGTCGAACAGGGGCACGCCGAACATGTTTTCCAGTTCGGCCAGGGCATTGGTGACGGCGGGCTGGCTGGTGGCCATATGTTCGGCCACCCGGGTCAGGGAGCCGTGCTGCTCGATCTGCAGCAGCAGCATCAGGTGGCGCATCTTCAGCCGCGAAGTCAGTTTCCGGAGCGCGAGATCCGGATCGAAGGCGGTCATAGTTAATGCATAAGGAAAAGGTGATGGAATAATATTAAATCCGAATGATCTCCTTATGTCTCCGGCCCTAGAATTTTCCGACATCGAGACTAGGAGGCCTTGCCCCATGAATAACCAGTCGGACCGCCAGGCGGCATTGGACTATCACGAATTCCCCACCCCGGGGAAAATCTCCGTCACGGCGTCCAAGCCGCTGGTCAACCAGCGCGACCTGGCGCTGGCGTATTCGCCCGGCGTGGCGGCGGCCTGTGAAGAGATCGTGGCCGATCCGGTCAATGTGTTCCGCTACACCGGCCGCGGCAACCTGGTGGGGGTGATCACCAACGGCACGGCGGTGCTGGGCCTGGGCAATATCGGCGCGCTGGCCTCCAAGCCGGTGATGGAAGGCAAGGCGGTGCTGTTCAAGAAGTTCGCCGGCCTGGATGTCTTCGACATCGAGATCAACGAGACCGACCCGGACAAGCTGGTCGAGATCATCGCGGGCCTGGAAGCCACCTTCGGCGGCATCAATCTCGAAGACATCAAGGCGCCGGAATGCTTCATCGTCGAGCGCAAGCTGCGCGACCGCATGAAGATCCCCGTCTTCCACGACGACCAGCACGGCACCGCGATTACCGTGTCGGCGGCCTTCATCAACGGCCTGAAGGTGGTGGGCAAGGACATCAAGCAGGTCAAGGTGGTGACCTCCGGGGCCGGCGCGGCCGCGCTGGCCTGCCTGGACCTGATGGTGGACCTGGGCCTGCCGCTGGAGAACATCTGGGTGACCGACATCGAGGGCGTGGTCTACGAGGGCCGCACGGTGCTGATGGACCCGGACAAGGCGCGCTTTGCGCAGAAGACCGAGGCGCGCAAGCTGGCCGAGGTGATCCAGGACGCCGACGTGTTCCTGGGCTTGTCGGCCGGGGGCGTGCTCAAGCCGGAGATGGTCGCGGCGATGGGCCCGCGCCCGCTGATCCTGGCGCTGGCCAATCCCACGCCGGAGATCCTGCCGGAAGTGGCGCACGGGGTGCGCGACGACGTGGTGATGGCCACGGGCCGTTCGGACTACCCGAACCAGGTCAACAACGTGCTGTGCTTCCCGTACATCTTCCGCGGCGCGCTGGACGTGGGGGCCACCACGATCACACGCGAGATGGAGAAGGCGGCGGTCTACGCCATCGCGCAACTGGCCGAGGAAGAGCAGAACGAGGTGGTGGCGGCGGCCTACGGCACCTACGACATCTCGTTCGGCCCGGACTACCTGATTCCCAAGCCGTTCGATCCGCGCCTGATCGTGCGCATCGCGCCGGCGGTGGCCAAGGCGGCGATGGAGGACGGCGTGGCCACGCGTCCGCTGGCCGACCTGGAAGCCTACGAAGCGCAGTTGCAGCAGTTCGTGTACCACTCGGGCGCGTTCATGAAGCCGCTGTTCTCGGCGGCCAAGCGCATCGTGCGCGAGGGCGGCAAGGCCCGCATCGTGTTCACGGAAGGCGAGGACGAGCGCGTGCTGCGCGCGGTGCAGGTGGTGGTCGACGAAGGCCTGGCCCGTCCCATCCTGGTGGGCCGGCCCGCGGTCCTGTTGTCGCGCATCGAGAAGTTCGGCCTGCGCCTGCGCCTGGGCGAGGACGTCGAAGTCACCAACCCCGAATACGACGAGCGCTTCCACCAGTACTGGACCACGTACTGGGAGCTGATGTGCCGCCGCGGCATCACCAAGGAGATGGCGCGCGTGGAAATGCGCCGCCGCCTGACGCTGATCGGCGCGATGATGGTGCGCCTGGGCGATGCCGACGGCATGGTCTGCGGCACGGTGGGCGCCTACCACGACCACCTGCGCTTCGTGGACGAGGTGATCGGCCGCCGTCCGGGCCACAATGTGTACGCGGCGATGAACATCCTGCTGCTCAACGAGCGCACGGTGGTGCTGGTGGACACGCACGTGAACGATGAGCCCTCGGCCGAGCAGATCGCCGAGTTCACGGTGATGGCGGCTCAGGAAATGGCCCGCATGAACCTGGCGCCCAAGGCGGCGCTGCTGTCGCGGTCGAACTTCGGCTCGGGCAGCTCGGCGTCGGGGGCGAAGATGCGCCGGGCGCTGGAGCTGGTGCGCGAGATCGCGCCGGACCTGGAGATCGACGGCGAGATGCACGGCGACTGCGCGCTGGACGAGGCGCTGCGCACGCGCATCCTGCCGTCGTCGTCGCTCAAGGGCGAGGCCAACCTGCTGGTGTGCCCGAATGTGGATTCCGGCAACATCGCCTACAACCTGCTCAAGACGGCGGCGGGCGGCAATGTGGCGGTGGGCCCGTTCCTGCTGGGCGCGAACGCGCCGGTGCACATCCTGACCTCCAGCTCCACCGTGCGCCGCATCATCAATATGGCGGCGATGACGGTGCTGGACGCCAACCGGATCGACGTCTAGGGCCTGAGCGGGTTCCCGACTGGCGGCGCGGACCGCGTCGTCAGTTGCTGCTGGCCTTCCAGGTGCCGTCCGGCTGCTTGCAGAACCAGAACTGCCATTTTTCCGCGGTGGCGCCGCGCGCGAAGTCGCCGACGAGGAAGCGGCAGGTCTGGTCGTTCTTGACCTTGCTGGTCTGGGTGGGCGTCAGTTGCACCGTGATCGGCAGGGCCTTGTTGCGCTGGTGCGTGCTGGCCCATTCGGTGCGCTGGCCGTCGGCGGAGCCGTTCAGCGACTGTGCCACGGCCTCGCGGAACGATGGCTGGTCGGCCTTGGGGATCTGGGTGATGATGGCGTTGTTCAGCATCACCGGAGGCGCGGCCGCCGCCGTCGCCGAGATGCCGCCTGCCACGAGCAAAGAAGCAAGAATGCGGGTGGTTTTCAAGATGAGGCTCCCTGGTTTGTAGAGTCGTTGTGCCATGCCGGATCTTGAGCCGATAGTACCGCGAAAGAAAAGGGCGCTTGCTTCTTGCCGGGCCGCAAGCAAAAAAGGCCGCCCAACTGCTGGCGGCCAAGGTACAACAAGGGGAGGGGTAAATCTGCGCGGGCTCAGTTCGCGTGGTAGACGCCGGCGAACGGCATGTCATTGGGCTCGACGTCCGACACCAGGCCGGCGGCCTTCGCGGCGGCCAGTTCGGCGCGCACTTCGGCGCGGGTCTTGCCCGTGTGCGGGGTGCCGTAAACGCCTTGGAAAGGCATATCGTTCGGTTCGACGTCGCTGACCTGGCCGGCGGCCTTGGCGGCAGCCAGTTCGGCTTGCACCTGGGCGCGGGTCGGGCCTTCGTACGGCGTGCCGTAAACGCCCTGGAACGGGACGTTGTTGGGTTCGATGTTGGGCGAGGCGGCGTAGGCGCCGGCGCTCAGCGCGGCCAGGGACATCATCAAAGCGGTAGCAAGGGTCTTCATGGTAAATCTCCGATTTCAAGAGCTTTGGGAGCGAATCCGGCGGCCTATCCGTCGTGCTTCGTTGCTGTTTCCCGATGGCTCAATATTGCGCTGAATCGGAGTAGGGATAAACCCGTATATCGGTAAAAGATATTTCCACTGGTGGGAAGAACTGTCGTCTATTGGCCAATAGATACCATTTATGGAACCGATAGGCGGGCCGCGCAGGCAGCGTACGGCCCGGAAACAGGGCGTTCCGGGCGGATCGGCAGAGGGCGGGGAATAGCCGCGCCGAGCGGCGCGTCAGTAGTGCGGCGGCAGTTCGTCGCGCAGGCTGCGGAAGGGCGCGGCGCCCTCGGGCGCCTGCTGGCGCAGGTCGGCCACTTCGCGCAATAGCCGGTCTATCTGCTGTTGCTGGCGGACGATGATCTGGTTGAGCTGTTCCAGCAGGTCGTCGGCGAAACTGGCCTTGACTTCCAGGTCCAGCAGGCGGCGTTCGATGTCTTGCGAGTTATCCATGGGACCATTAGAACCGATTCCCCAGAGAATGCGTGTCTGGCCGAGGAGGCGGGTGTGGCTGAACGAGAATGGTGGCGTGTAGGGGCGGGGCGCTGGGCCGTGCAGGGGCTGCTGGCGTCGGTGCCGGCCGCCGCGTGGGCGCAGCCGGCGGAGCCCGAATTGCCCGCCGTGGTGGTGACGGGCACGCGCCTGGGCGCGTCGGTGATGGACACGCCGGCCTCGGTGGACGTGGTGGAAGGCGCGGCGATGCGCCGGGGCCAGCCCGGAATCAACCTGTCCGAAGGGCTGGCCGGCGTGCCCGGGCTGCAGATCCAGAACCGCCAGAACTATGCGCAGGACCTGCAGATATCCAGCCGCGGCTTCGGGGCGCGTTCCACCTTCGGCGTGCGCGGCGTGCGCCTGTACGTGGACGGCATACCGGCCACCATGCCGGACGGGCAGGGGCAGACTTCCAATATCGATATCGGTTCCATCGGCCAGGTCGAGGTGTTGCGCGGGCCGTTTTCCGCGCTTTACGGCAATTCCTCGGGCGGCGTCATCCAGGTGACCACCGAGGACGGCATCCGGCCGCCGTCGCTGTCCGCCACGGGCTGGGGCGGCAGCTACGGCACCTGGCGCTACGGCCTGCGCGCCAACGGCGCCTCCGGCTCCGGCGGGCTGGACTATGTGCTGGACCTGACCCGGTTCACCACCGACGGCTACCGCGGCCATAGCGCCGCCCGCAAGAACCTGGGCAACGCCAAGCTGGGCCTGCAACTGGACGACGCCAGCCGGCTGACGCTGGTGGCCAACAGCGTGGACCTGAAGGCGCAGGATCCGCTGGGCCTGACCTACCGGCAATTCCAGGACGACCCGCGCGCCGCGCCGCTGGCCGAGGAATACGACACGCGCAAGACCGTCAGGCAGACGCAGGGCGGCGCCGTCTACGAGCGCCAGGTGGACGGCCGCAACACCCTGCGCGTGATGGTCTATTACGGCCAGCGCGACACCACGCAGTACCAGTCGATTCCGCCGGCCGCGCAGATGGCGCCGTCCCAGGCGGGTGGCGTCATCGACCTGAAGCGCCAGTACGGCGGGGCGGACCTGCGCTGGACCTCGGAAACGGCGATAGGCGGCCGGCCGCTGACGCTGGTCGGCGGCTTTTCCTACGACACCCTGCGCGAAGACCGCAAGGGATACCAGAACTACACCGGCTCCGGCGCCCAGCGCCAGTTGGGCGTGCGCGGCGCGCTCCGGCGCGACGAGACCAACACCGTCTATAACGCCGATCCCTATCTGCAAGCGTCCTGGAAGGTCTCGGAGCGATGGACGCTGGACGCCGGCCTGCGCTACAGCACGGTGAACTTCGAATCCGACGACCATTACGTCGCGCCCGGCAACGCCGACGACAGCGGCGCCGCGCGCTATCGCAAGGCCTTGCCGGTGGCGGCGGTCCGCTATGCCCCGGATCCCGGCCTGAGCCTCTACGCCTCGTACGGCCGCGGCTTCGAAACGCCGACCCTGAACGAACTCTCGTATCGTCCGGACGGCCAGCCCGGCCTGAACTTCGGGCTGGCGCCCGCGCTCAGCACCAACCTGGAGGCGGGCGTGAAGGCGCGACTGGCCGGCGGGCTCCTGACGGCGGCGGTGTTCCATGCGGGCACCGACGACGAGATCGTGTCGGCGGGCAGTGCCGGCGGGCGGACCAGCTACCGGAACGCCGGGCGTACGCGGCGCGACGGCGTCGAGCTGGGCTGGTCGGGCGAATTCGCGCGGCACGGCCGCGCCCAGTTCGCCTATACCTGGCTGAACGCGCGCTATGCCGACGACGGGCCGGGCGATATCCGGGCCGGCAACCGCATCCCCGGCATCGCGCGCCAGGCCGTGTTCGCGTCCCTGGCCTGGGCGCCGCCGGAAGGCTGGCAGGCCTCGGCAGAGGGGAGGCTGCTGGGCAAGGTCTACGTCGACGACGCCAACGACGGCGACGCGCCGGGCTACTTCGTAGCGGCGCTGAGCGCGGGCTATGTGAAAAAACTGGGCGCCTGGGAGCTGAACGCCTATGCGCGCGTGGACAATCTGTTCGATCGCCGCTACGCCGGTTCCGTGATCGTCAACGAGGCCAACGGACGCTATTACGAACCGGCCGCGGGACGCAGCCTGGGCGCGGGCATCGGGGCGACCTATCGCTACTGACGGGGAGCGCCGGGCGGATAGCAGACGCCGTAGTCCTCGCAGGCCGGACAGCCCGGCGCCTCCGAAGGCGGCTGGCCGGCATGTTCGCGGGCGGAGTAGGCCAGGAACTGTTTCCATCGCAGGTTGCGCACGTTGCGCGCCATCAGGCCGGGGTAGTGGCGCGCCAGCAGGGCGGTCACGTCTTCGCGGCCGGACAGGCCCAGGTCGCGCCACAAGTGGTCGGGCCGCAGACAGGCCTGGACCAGCACGCTGCTTACCCAGGGCGTGGTGTCCGTCGCCGGCGCGCGCCAGGCGTCCAGCAGCGCGCGCAGCAGCCGCGTGAATTCCGCCTGCGCGTCGTCCAGGATGGGGGCGGCGCGCTGTTCGCGCAGCGTGGAGAGCGCGTCGTCGCCGGGAGCCGGCGCGCCGGGGAACAGGCGCGCCAGCAGCGCGTCCAGTTCCCGGGGCGACAGGCCGCAGCCCGCCAGGTCGTCCTGCGCCAGCCGCTTGCCCAGCACCGTGGCGAAGAATTCCGCATCGGGATGCCCGGCCCGCGCATGGCGCAGCAGCGCCTGGGCAAGCCGCCGGGCGGCCTCGGGGCTATCGGGTCGGGTGTCGGGACAGGCGGTCGGAAGGGCGGACATGGCGGGCGCGGCAGGGTTCGGGCATGGGGCGATTGTTATGTAGTCGAATATATAACGAAGTGTCTGGCACGGCCTTGGCCGCGCGCAAACCGGGAGCGCGGGACTCCGCCGCGCCCGGCCGGCCCGGGTATGATCGGCGCGTTGCCATCCGTCCCCCGTGGATTTCCGCATGCCGCGTTCCTTCCGCCCCGCAGTTTCACGTTCATTCGGCGCCGTCGCGCTGGCGCTGGCCGGCCTGGCGGCCGCGCCGCCGGCGGCCGAGGCCTCCGACATCGGCGCGGCCATCGAGGCCATCCGCCTGTCCCGCTATTCGGTCCGGGAGCCGGAGCGGCGCGTCTGGGGCACGGAGAACGCCAGGGACGCGGTGCTGGTGGGCCAGTTGGAGAACCGCCTGTTCCTGTACCGCTACGTGCGCGGCGCGGGCGGCGAATTCAAGCTGGATTTCCGCTCGCGGCCGCTGGCCATCGACCCGGCCGCGTGGCGGGCCGCGCGCGCGGAACGCGTGGAGGTAAGGACGCCGCGCAATGCCGAGACCCTTTACTGGGTGGGATATACCTACAACGATGCGGAAGACGGGAAAGCCGTCGGTTTCCTGGTGGACGGGACGGGCGAGGCGGCCAGCGTCGCCGCGGACGCCGCGCTTGCCGTGGTGACCGCCGGCCGGCCCTGGGACGAGGCGCGCAAGGCGCAGGCCCTGGCCGCGCTGCGGCTGGCGCTGCTGGACTATCCCTTGCGCCTGAAGGCGTTTCCCGCAGAAGTGCGGTTCGAATATCGCGAGCCGGAGGACGCCACCGCCCGGTTCCTCGCCCTGCACCAGGCGGCGCGCGCCGTTCCGCGCGCCCAGGCCGCCGAGTTCGGGCGCGCGCTGTCGGCGCTGCGCCGCTTCGTGCTGGAGCGCGACTACCGCGAGATCGATCCCCGCGGCGCCGATCCCGAGGTGTTGACGGCCCTGAACGACTACGGATTCTGGCTCGCCGAATCGGGCGACGCGTCGGAAGCGGACCGCGTCCTCAGCGAGGTGCTGCGGCGGGCGCCGGCGCGCACGGCGGCCTACCTGAACCGCGCCGACGCGCGCTGGAAGCAGCGCACGAAGGCGGACGACGAGCGCGCCTACTTCGAGGCGCTGGCCCGCGAGGACTACCGCCTGTATTGCTCGCGCCGCCTGGCCGCCGGGGATGCCATTCCCGGCAACATCGCCGGCCGCATCGCGCAGGCGCTGGGCGAGCCCACCCTGGATGCCGGCGCCTGCCGGCCGAGGCTGGCGATTTTCGAGGCGATCCGGGCCGGCGATCCGGCGGCGGTGCGCGCCGAGCTCGCGGCGGGACAGGACCCCGACGGCGTGAACGAGTATGGGAGTTCGGCGCTGGAAGTGGCGGTGTCCCGCAAGCAGTTGGAGGCGGTGCGCATCCTGCTGGCGGCGGGAGCCAGGGCCAACGGCCCGGACCACGGTTCTCCGCTGCTCGGGCGCGCCTTGCCGGACCGCGGCGACACGCGTCCGCCGGCGGAGCGCTACGCCCTGGCCGACGCGCTGATCGCCGCGGGGGCGCCGGTGAATGCCGTGGACTCCAACGGTACGCCTCTGCTGATGCAGCGCGTTTCCTACTACAGCGAGGACCGGGACAGCCTGGCCTATCTGCTGGACAAGGGCGCGGATCCGAACGCGCGCGCCAGGAATGGCCGGTCGCTGCTGCACGCCGCCATGCAGAGCCCCAAGACCTTGTGGTTCGCCGAGAAGCTGCTGGCGCGCGGCGCGGACATCGACGCGGCCTACATCCGCATGTATTACGGCGACCGGGCCATGTGGGAGACGCCGCTGCTGGAAGCGCTGCGCGAATCGGCGCGCGGGGAACTGGCGCCGGACACGGTCTATCCGGTTTCCGAGCGGGTGGCGTTCGCGCTGGCCCATGGGGCGGATCCGGCGGCGGGCGGCTACGGCACGGGCAAGGCCCAGGAGCGCAACGGGCTCAATGAAGCGCTGAGCATCGCCTCGCGCGCGCCGCAGCCCGGATTGGTGGACCGGCTGGCGCAGGCGGCCCGGCAGCCGCGGGTTCCGCTGACGCCCGAATCCCTGTCCAGCCTGCTGTCGGCCTGGAACCAGCTTGAATCGCGCGCCGCCGCCAGGCAGGACGGCCCGGCCTGGGACGGGCAGCGCGCCCGGTTCCGCGCCACGGCCGAACGGCTGCTGGCGGCCGGCGTGCCGCTGGCCTGGCCCGGCGACGCGACCGGCCTGCGCGCCAATGCCATCGCGCCGCTCAGCCTGCCCTGGCTGCCCGACGATCTCTACCGGGCATGGCTGGAGGCCGGCGCCGACGCGTCGGACCGCAGCGATCCGAACTTCCGCATCGAGGGCGTCGCCGACCCCGATGCGCTGCCCCTGGTGACCATGCTGCGCCTGGGCAAGGAGGCCAAGGCCGCAATGCTGCTCGCGCACGGCGAGGGCATGTACCGGACGCCGCAGCGCTGCGGCATGGCGGTGGCGGACGTGCTGGCCTGGCAGTTGGGCGACGGCGGGCCGCTGAGCCCGGCGGGCGCGCGCGCCGTCAGCCAGGTGCTGGACGGCGCCGGGCGCGCGGCCGGCTGCGACCTGGGCCAGGCCGCGCGCGTCCAGCCATACGCGGGCATGGCCGCCGGCGAACTGATGCGGCGGGCGAACGTGGCGCTGAAGGCGCAGCCGCGGGAGTAGCTGGCCGTCGTTCGTCAAAAAAGAAAAGCGCCCGAAGGCGCTTTTCTTGCTTCAACGGCTGGCCGCCGTTACATGGCGTGGCCCATGTTGACGTTCATGTTGTACAGCACCCATGCCGAACCGCCGACGATGATGGCGATGATCAGCACGGTGAAGACGAACGTGGCCAGGTTGTCGCGGGCCGACTTCGATGCGCCCATGTGCAGGAAGTACACCAACTGCACCAGCAGTTGGAGCACGCACAGCGCCACCACGCCGATGATCGTGGCGGTGTGGGACAGCGCGCCGTTCATCACCAGGCCGAAGGAGCCGAAGGTGAGAAGCAGCGAGAGCACGAAACCGATGATGTAGGACTTCAGGCTGCCGTGGTCGGCGGCGTGGTCGTCGTGGCCGTGTGCGGCCGCAGCGGAGTGCGACATCAGAGGGCTCCCAGGAGATAAACGAAGGTGAAGACGCAGATCCAGACGATGTCCAGGAAGTGCCAGAACAGGCTCAGGCACGCCAGGCGGCGCTTGTTGATCGAGTCCAGGCCATGGCGGCGGATCATGTCGAGCATGACGATGATCCAGATCAGGCCGAAGGTGACGTGCAGGCCGTGCGTGCCGATCAGCGTGAAGAACGCGGACAGGTAGGCGCTGCGGCCGGGGCCGGCGCCTTCGGCGATCAGGTGATGGAATTCATAGACTTCCATCGCGATGAAGCCCGCGCCGAACAGGAACGTCACCATCAGCCAGCCCATGGCGCGGCTCTTGTTGCCGGCGTGCACGTTCAGGTTGGCCATGCCGAAGGTGAAGCTGGAGAACAGCAGCAACAGCGTTTCGACCAGCACGAACTTCAGGTCGAACAGTTCCTTGCCCGTGGGGCCGCCCGCGGTGGCGTTGGACAACACCGCGAACGTGGCGAACAGGACCGAAAAGATCAGCAAGTCGCTCATCAGGTAGACCCAGAAACCGAAAACGGTCTTGGATCCATCGTCGTGATGCGCGTGATCGTCGTGACCCGCGTGGGGGTGGGTGGCTACGGCTTGAATCATGGCTCAGGCGGCCTTCTGCATTTTGTCAAAGTGAGCGTTTTCGATGCGTTCGACTTCCGCGGCCGGGACCCAGTAGTCGACGTCGCGGTCATAGGCGCGGACGATGAACGAACCGATCATGCCGACGAAACCGACGATGGACAGCCACCAGATGTGCCAGATCAGCGCAAAGCACATGACCAGGCCGAAGGCGCCGATGAATACGCCGGCGGCGGTGTTCCTGGGCATGTGGATGTCTTCGTACTTGGCGGGACGCTTGTACGCCTTGCCGCTTTGCTTGTCTTCCCAGAACTGGTCCAGTTCATCGACGTGAGGAACGTGGGCGAAGTTGTAGAAAGGAGCGGGCGAGGAGATCGACCATTCCAGCGTGCGGCCGTCCCAGGGATCGCCGGTGACGTCCTGGTTCTGCTTGCGCTGGCGGACCGACACGAACACTTGCTGCAGCAGGAACCAGATGCCCAGCATGATCAGCGCGGCGCCGGCCAGGGCGACCAGCAGGTAGGGTTGCCATTCGGGGTTGTCGTAGTGGTTCAGGCGGCGCGTCATGCCCTTGAAGCCCAGGATGTACAGGGGCATGAAGGCCATGAAGAAACCGACGAACCAGCAGTAGAACGAATAGCGGCCCAGGCGCTCGTTCAGCGTGAAGCCGAAGGCCTTGGGGAACCAGTAGGTCATGCCGGCGATGCAGCCGAAGACCACGCCGCCGATGATGGTGTTGTGGAAGTGGGCGATCAGGAACAGGCTGTTGTGCAGCACGAACGACACGCCGGGGATGGCCAGCATCACGCCGGTCATGCCGCCGATGACGAACACGATCATGAAGCCCAGCGTCCACAGGACGGGCGTCGTGATGCGCAGGCGGCCGCGGTAGATGGTGAACAGCCAGTTGAAGATCTTGGCCCCGGTCGGGATCGAGATGATCATTGTCGCGATGCCGAAGAAGGCATTGACGTTGGCTCCCGCGCCCATGGTGAAGAAGTGGTGCAGCCAGACCAGGAACGACAGCACGCCGATGGCGGCCGTGGCGTAGACCATGGACTTATAGCCGAACAGGGTCTTGCGGGCGAAGGTGGCGACGATTTCCGAATACACGCCGAACGCCGGCAGCACCAGGATGTAGACCTCGGGGTGGCCCCAGATCCAGATCAGGTTCACGTACATCATGACGTTGCCGCCCATGTCGTTCGTGAAGAAGTGCGTGCCCAGGTAGCGGTCCATCGTCAGTAGCGCGAGCGTTGCGGCCAGCACGGGGAAGGCGGCGACGATCAGGACGTTGGTGACCAGCGAGGTCCAGGTGAAGATCGGCATCTTCATCAGGCTCATGCCCGGCGCGCGCATGCGCAGGATGGTCACGATGAAGTTGATGCCGGAAAGCGTGGTGCCCAACCCGGATATCTGCAGCGCCCAGATGTAGTAGTCCACCCCCACGCTCGGGCTGTAGTCCAGCCCGGACAGCGGCGGATAGGCGAGCCAGCCGGTCGCGGCGAATTCGCCCACGAACAGCGAGATCATCATCAGCGCGACGCCGGCGCCGAACAGCCAGAAGCTCAGCGAGTTCAGGAACGGGTAGGCCACGTCGCGGGCGCCGATCTGCAGCGGCACGACGAGGTTCATCAGCCCGGTGATGAAGGGCATCGCCATGAAGAAAATCATGATGACGCCGTGGGCGGTGAAGATCTGGTCGTAGTGGTGGGGCGGCAGGAAGCCGGCGGAGTCGGCGGAGGCGACCGCCAACTGGGTACGCATCATGATGGCGTCGGCGAAGCCGCGCAGCAGCATGATCAGCGCGACGATGATGTACATCACGCCGATGCGCTTGTGGTCGACCGTGGTCAGCCACTCCGTCCAGAGATACTTCCATTTCTGGAAGTAGGTGATGGCGCCGAAGACCGCTAGGCCTCCCAGGCACACGGCGGCCAGCGTAACCATGACGATGGGTTCATGGTACGGAATGGCCTCGAGGGTGAGTTTCCCGAGCATTGTTAGTTAATTCCTGCGATCAGATTGTTCGACGTGGGGGTGCACGTGGCGGAGTCCACGCCGGCCATCTTGGTCATGGTGCTGCCAAGAATGAAATCGAACATGGCGGGGGGCGCCGAGGAGTACTTGACGACCGCGTTGTGCTCGCTGCGCTTGGTCAGCTCGGCATAGACCTCGGGGGTCAGCGCGGTCGGGGCGGCCTTGGCTTCCTTGACCCAGTTGTCGAACCCTTCCTGCGGCATGGCGATGGCCTTGAAGCGCATGCCGGAGAAACCGGCGCCGCTGTAGTTGGCCGAGATGCCCGCATAGGTGCCGGCTTCGCGCGCGTTCAGGTGCAGTTTGGTCTCCATGCCCGCCATCGAGTAGATCTGGCTGCCCAGTTGGGGGATGAAGAACGAGTTCATGACCGTGGCCGAGGTGATCCGGAAATTGACCGGCACATCGACGGGGAAGGCGATCTCGTTGACCGTGGCGATGTCGTACTCGGGGTAGATGAAGAGCCACTTCCAATCCAGCGAAACCACCTCGATGGTCACCGGCTTGTGTTCGGACACGAGCGGCTTGTAGGGGTCCAGCGCATGCGTGGAGCGCCAGGTGATCACGGCCAGGATGGCCACGATGATACAAGGGATGGTCCAGACCACGACTTCGATCGCCGTGGAGTGGGCCCACTTGGGCTGGTAGTCGGCTTTGGTGTTGGATGCGCGGTATTTCCAGGCAAAAGTCAGGATCATGACAATGACCGGAATCACGACGATGAGCATCAGCCCGGTCGTCGTGAACAGCAAAGTCCTTTCCTGCATGCCGATATCTCCCTTGGGGGAGAGGATTTCCATGTTGCAGCCGCCAAGCAGCATGACCGCGCCGACGCCAATAATGCGCGTAAGGGTCGCAAGGAGGGGGTGTTTCACGTACAGCCTTGGATGGAAGGTGGAAAATGCTGCGAAGCAGCAATCGGAAGTGCTGCGAGGCAGCAACGTCCATCCTATCGGCTTGATATGGGTCAAACGTGCGACGAATGGTCGCATTGCCCGGGAGGATTCCGCCCCAAGAGGGCCAGATTCAGGGTTTTCCTAGGGGGGCAGGGGCGTGCCGCCGGGTTCCGGGGTGCGACGATATGTCGCACCTGCACATGCGGAGTGTGCGACGTTTTGTCGCATCCGCACAAATCAGTCCATCAGCACTTCGCGTTCCGGCCCCGGTTTCTTGGCCAGCTTGCGCTGCAGGGAGCGCCGGTGCATGCCCAGCAGGCGGGCGGCGGCCGAGACGTTGCCGCCGGTTTCGTGCAGCGCCTGGTGGATGTGCTCCCATTCCAGGCGGTGCAACGGCGTCATGGTCGTTTCGATCGCAACGGATTCCGGCTTCACCAGGCCCAGCGTGCGCAGGATCATCGGCGCGGTGGCCGGCTTGGGCAGATAGTCGTCGGCGCCGCGCTTGATGGCCTCGACCGCGGTGGCCACGCTGGCGTAGCCGGTGACCAGCAGGATCCGCATGTCCGGGCGCAGGGCGCGCAGGGGGCGGATCAGGGTCAGGCCGGAGTCCTCGCCCAGCCGCAGGTCCACCAGCGCGAAGGCGGGGCGGATTTCCTCGGCCACGCGCAGCGCTTCCGCGATGCCGGTGGCCGTGCGGGTTTCCAGGCCGCGGCGCGACAGGCTGCGCTGCAGCGTGCGCACGTACAGTTCGTCGTCGTCGATCAACAGGCCAAGATCGGTTGGATTCATCACATTCAAGTCCCGAGGGGCAAGTAGAAGCGGATGCGGGTGCCCCCTTCTTCGGCGGCGGTCATGGTCATTTCGCCTCCCAGTTGCTCGACCGTGGCGTGCGACAGCGCCAGGCCCACGCCCAGCCCTCCCGGCTTGCCGCTGTTGAACAGGCTGGTGGCCGGCAGCAGGGTCTGGTCGGGGTCGAAGCCCCGCCCGTAGTCCCGGACTTCGCCGCGCAAGGCGCCATAGCCGTATTCCAGATGCAGGTCCACGCGGGGGGCGTTGGCGGCTTCGCCGGCGTCCGCCGCATTGTTCAAGAGCGCCTGCAGCAAATGGGCGATGGCCGGATCGACGCGCAGGCTGCTGGGCAGGGTGCCCGAGCGCTGCAGGTCGATGGTCGGCCGGATCAGGCGCCATTGTCCCACCACGCGGACCAGGTCCACGGCGGTTGGGACCGCCAGATTGCGGATACGTTCCCGGCACAGGGCCAGTAGCTGGCTGAGGGTGGAGACATCGGCGCGCAGGTCTTCGTCCTTGACCTCGGCGGCGATCTCGTCGGCCAGCAGCGTCATGGTGGCCAGCGGGGTGTTCAGCTCATGCGCCATCGCCGCCGCATGGGTGGCCAGCGCGACGATGCCTTCGTTGCGGGTGAAGCGCTCGCGCAGCCTGGCCAGTTCGCGCTCGCGCTCGCGCAGGTCCGAGGCCAGCCGGGTCGAGAACACCAGCACCACCACCACCGAGATCAGGAAGTTGGCGCCCATGCCCCACAGCAGCAGATTGTGGGTGTCGACCTCGCCGCGCAGCGGCTGGCCGAAGATCGCGGCCGCCGCGTATCCGGAAATCCCGGCCACGGCCGCCGCCAGCGCCCAGTTGCGCGGCAGCGCCAGGGCCGCCAGCGCGGTCAGGATCAGGAACATCATGCCGAACGGGTTGTTGATGCCCCCGCTCCAGCCCACCATCCAGGCGAGCACGGCCATGTCCACGAACAGGTGGCCGAACGCCGTGGCATGCGACAGGTCGCGGCGATGGCGCAGGCGCAGGCTGGCATACACGTTGAACCCGATCAGCGCGCCCACGCCCAGCCACAGCGGCTCCAGCGGCAGGGCGATGCCCAGCACGCCGCTGGCCAGCAGAATGGTGGCGGCCTGGCCCGCGATGGCGAGCCAGCGCAGGCTGCAGAGGGTACGCAGGAATGAAAAGGCGGAACTACCGGGCATATCCAGATACAGAGGGGCCGGCCTGTCGGCCGGCGGGACGAGCGCCCGGCTGCGCGGAACGCTGGCATCCGGGGCGCGGCGCGGCGGGCGCCGGCCGCCGGCGCGCTCCTGCGGGGCGCCGGCATCGGAGGTGGTGGCATTGTATGGCGAATCAGGGGGAGCCGCCGGCAGACGGCGGGGTGAGGCCGTCCCTAATATTCAGCCGCCCGCGCGGCGGCCGGCGTCAGCGGATGGCGCTGGCGCCGCTGTGGGCGACCGCGGCCGGAGGATAGTCTTCCTGGTCGGAGGCCATCTCGCCCTGCATCCGCGCCTGCCGCAGTTCCTGTTCCACCTGGGCGCGGCTCTCCGGCCGCGAGGCGGCCGCCGCGGGCGGATAGTCTTCCTGGCCGAAGGCATACGTGCCGTCGGCTTTCGCCCGGGCCAGCTCGGCGCTGACCTGGGCCGCGGTCTTGGCGGCGGGGGCGGCGTAGGTGGCGCGCCAGTCGCCGTAGAGGTCGCGCGTGTATTGCGCGGGCTGGGCCTGGGCGGCGCCGGCGGCCGCCAGGCCGGCGCACAGCAATAAGGTATAGGCTTTCATGAAATGCTCCTGACAATAGAGGCTTGCGGCCGGGGCCGGCCGCGCCGTCGTCCGCGATGCTGCGCGCGGACGATTTCCGAACCTTCAGGTTCGACCCGGCGCGCGGCCCGGCGTTGCGCGCCGGGCCGGCCCGTTGCACGGAAGGTGTTTCAGCCGTGCAGCACAGGTGTCATCCCGCTTTCATGGGGACGGCTTGCGCCTCAATGGCCGTGGCCGGCCGCGGGCGCGGCCTTCGCGTTCAGGGGGCGCGCCACCGCGTCCACCGCGACGCGTCGCTGCTGCCGCTGGGCGTCCTCGAGCACCAGGGTCAGGGCCACGTGTTCGCCCGGCGCGATCTGGCGGGCCAGGTCGATCAGCATCACGTGGTAGCCGCCGGGCTTGAGCTCGACCGCCTGGCCGGCGGGCAGGTCGATGCCCGGCACCTGCCGCATCTTCATCACGTTGTCCTGCATGGCCATTTCGTGGATTTCCACGTGCTTGGCGGCCTGCGATTCCACCGCGACGAGCCGGCCCGGCGCGGCGGAGGTCAGGCGCATGAATGCGCCGGTGGCGTGCTGGTCGGGCACGGTGGCGCGGACCCAGGGGTCTTCCACCGACAGGGACGCGTCCTGGGCGAACGCGGCGGGGGCGGCGGCCAGCGCGCAGAAGGCGAAGGCGGCGGCCAGGGATTTGATAGCGGTCGATTTCATGGCGATTCCTTTTCGATGAGCGGGGCGTCAGAGCACGGTGCGCAGGTCGTCCGCGCATTCCTGCGCGGTCTGCTGGTGGCGCAGGGCCAGGCGCAGCTTGCCTTTGGCGTCGATGACGTAGGTCAGCGCGGTGTGGTCCATGGTGTAGGACGAGCCGGTGGGGACTTTCTGGTAGAAGACCTTGAACGATTGGGCGGCCGCGCGCGTCTGCTGCGCGTCGCCGCGCAGGCCGATGAATTCCGGATCGAAGACCTGCGTGTAGGCGCGCAGGATCTCGGGCGTGTCGCGCTCGGGGTCGACCGTGATGAACAGGACGCGCAGCCTGGCGGCGTCCGCGCCCAGCAGGCCCTTGGTCTCGACGGCGCGCGTGAGCGCGGTGGGGCAGATGTCCGGGCATTGCGTGAAGCCGAAGAACAGCATCACCGGGTGGCCGCGGTAGTCGGCCAGGCGGCGCTGCCGGCCTTCGGTGTCTTCCAGCAGGAAGTCGCCGTCCGGCATGCCGGACAGATCCATGCCGTTCAGTTTCGGGGCGTCCGGGCCGCAGCCCGCCAGGGCCAGCAGGGCGAAGGAGGACAGCAGCAGGCGGCGCCGCGGATCGGGCGCGGGCGCAGTCGCGCCGGCGGGCGCGCGCAGGAAGGGGGATTGCATGAAAACCTCGTCGGTTGACGTGTCGGCAAGGCGCGCGGGCAATGCCGCGCGGTCAGGCGGAGTCAGGCGAGGGCGGGCGGGGCGCGGGAGCCTAGCGGCGGGCCCTGGGCGCCTTGGGCGGGCAGGGCCCGGTGGGTGGGTTTGGGCGGCGCCTGCCGGCTGGCGGCAAGCACGAGGGGAGCGAGCGCGGCGGAGGGCGCGGGCGTCAGGTGCGCCAGCAGGCCGAAGGGGCATTGCGCGCCGGAGCCGGCGGCATCGTGCGCGGCCTTGTCCTTGTCCGCCGGCAACGCCAGCGCGAAGGATGGCAGGTCGCCGGCGGCCGAGCAGAACGTCACTTCCAGGCGGCCGTCGTGCAGCGCGCGGGCGTCGGGCATGTAGCCCGCCGGCACCAGCGCGCGCAGCGTCAGCGCCAGGAGCGCCAGCCACAGCACGGCCCGGACGCGCGCTGCGCTTCCGAAGAGCTGGAGACGGATGAGGCTGGGCATGCCAGGCATTCTACCCGCGCGTTCCAAGCTTCGTCATTCGGCGCGGAACCGCGAAAATCTTGGTACCCTTGAACGCACTTCGTCCCGACATCCGATTTCAGTGCCCCAGGTTTCAGTGCTTTCCTCGTCCGTTCCGGCCTTGTCCGTTCCCGTCCCGCCCCTTGCCGCGCCAGCCGCCGGCACAGGCCGGCCGGGCCCGACCTTCCGCCTGTGGATGGGCATCCTGGGCGTCGCGCTGCTGGCCCTGCTGTCCGCCTGCGGCACCACCAAGGTCCAGCCCGGCTACTACCGCGTCCAGTCGGGCGACACGCTGACCCAGATCGCGCGCAAGCAGGGCGCGAGCGTGACCGACCTGGTGCGCTGGAACAAATTGTCGAACGCCAATTCCATCGAGGTCGGGCAGGTGCTGCGGGTGGAGCCGCCCGCCGGGCAGGCGCGCACGCCGGCGCCCGGCAAGGCCAGGACCAGGGCCCAGACCCCATCGAAGCCGGCAACCACGTCCTCGGCGCGCCGGCGCACGGCGCCGCCGGGCGCGATCTCGCTGGTCTGGCCCGCCCAGGGCAAGGTCACGCGCAACTATGACGGGTCCGGCTCCAACGGCATCGTCATCAGCAACGCCTCCGGCACGCCGGTGGTGGCCGCCGCGCCCGGCACGGTCGCCTATTCCGGCAGCGGCCTGCGCGGCTACGGCCATCTGGTGATCGTGAAGCACAACGCCAGCTTCCTCAGCATCTACGCGCACAACAGCAAGCTGCTGGTCAAGGAAGGGCAGCGCGTGAGCCAGGGCCAGAAGATCGCCGAAATGGGCAATAGCGACAGCAAGCAGGTGGGGCTGTACTTTGAGCTGCGCTACGACGGCCAGGCGGTGGACCCGGCGGGATCCTTGCCTCCGAAATAAAGGGCGTTGCCACATGGCCGCAGTGTCTGACACCCTGAAATATGGCAGGTGTCTGACCCCCTGGGGAGACGCCCTTCGGCGTGCGGCGCTGCCTCCAGATATATATGGCAGGTGTCTGACACCCTGGGGAGATGCCCTTCGGCGTGCGACGCTGCTTCGCAGGGTGTCTGACACCAACCGCATGCAGACACAGGTTCCTATTGGTGTCAGACACCCGGGTAGCGATGCCGAGGTTTGCAGCGGCATCTCATAGGGGTGTCAGACACTTGTCTCTTGGCCTGTACCGTCGCATCCAGATATGGGGCAAGTGTCTGACACCCTGAAATATGGCAAGTGTCTGACCCTTGAGATATGGCAGGTGCCTGACACCCTGGGGAGATGTCCTTCGGCGTGCGGCGCTGCATCGCAGGGTGTCTGACACCAACCGCACGAAGACACTGGTTCCTATCAGTGCCAGACACCAACCGCACGAAGACACAGGTTCCTATCAGTGCCAGACACCCGCGTAGCGATGCCGCGGTTTGCAGCGGCATCTCGTAGGCGTGTCAGACACTTGGCGTCTCTTTGCGTCTGCCCGCGCCTACACCGCCGCTTCCTGCGTCAACGTCGATATAAACGCCGCGGTGCGTGGATCCGTCGGCCGTGTGAACAGCGTGCGGGAATCTCCCGATTCGACCACGCTGCCATCCAGCAGGAATACCACCTCGCGCGACACGCTGGCCGCCAGGCGCAGGTCGTGCGTGGCCATCAGCATGGTCATGCCTTCCGCGGCCAACTGGCGCAGCACGTCCACCACTTCGGCCGCCAGGCCGGGGTCGAGCGCCGAGGTCGGTTCGTCGCAGAGCAGCACGCGCGGCGCCGGCGCCAGCGCGCGGGCGATGGCCACGCGCTGCTGCTGGCCGCCCGACAGGTTGGCGGGCCAGGCGTCCGCCTTCTCCAGCATGCCGACCTTGCGCAGCAATTCCTCGGCGCGGGTCCGCGCGCGGTCGACGGGCCATTTCTGCACCGTCAGCAGGCCTTCCATCACGTTGCCGATCACCGTCTGGTGCGGGAAGAGCTGGAAATTCTGGAACACCATGCCGGTCTGCATGCGGACCCGCTGGACCTGGTCGCGCGCGAGCTTGAGGCCAGGCTGGAACTCCACGGTTTCCGGGCCGATGACCAGTGTGCCGCGGTCCGGCACCTCCAGCAGGTTCACGCAGCGCAGCAGGGTGCTCTTGCCGCTGCCGGAGGGGCCGATCAGGGCGGTGACGCTGCCTTCGGCGATGCTCACGTCCACTTGCTTGAGCACGGGATTGCCGCCGAACGCCTTTTCTATCTTGTCTAGGCGGATCATCGGTTCTTCTCGGAAAACACCGCGTGCTGGCCGAAGCGCCTTTCCAGGCGGACCTGGGCGGCCGACAGGACGGAACTGAACACCAGGTAGATCAGCGCGGCCTCGGTGTAGAGGATCAGCGGTTCATACGTGACCGCGGCGATGCGCTGCGCGGCCTGGAAAATCTCGGGCACGGTCAGGACCGCGGCCAGCGAGGTGTCCTTCACCAGCGCGATGAAGGAGTTCGACAGGGGCGGCACGGCGACGCGGGCGGCCTGCGGCAGGACGGTGCGGCGCAGCGCCTGCCCGCGCGTCATGCTCAGCGAATAGGCGGCTTCCCATTGGCCTTTGCTGATGGATTCGATGGCGCCGCGGATGACTTCCGAGTTGTAGGCGCCCACATTGAGCGTGAAGCCGATCAGCGCGGCCGGCAACGGATCCAGGACGATGCCCGCGCTGGGCAGTCCGTAGAAAATCACGAACAACTGCACCAGCAGCGGCGTGCCGCGGATCAGCCAGACGTAGAAGCGCACAACGGCCACCAGCGGCGCGGGGCCGAACAGCCGTATCAGCGCGACCACGAAAGCCAGCGCCAGGCCCAGCGCGAAGGACATCAGCGTCAGCGGAACCGTGAACATCAGCCCCGCCTTGAGCAGGGGCCAGAACGAATCCGCCATGAGCTGCAGCCAGGACGGCACCGCCCACCCGTCGACTTGCGCCAGCAGCCAGTCGGGCAGGAAGGCTTGCAGCCAGGAAGGTGGCGTCATGTGGGCTCCAGCCGCTTACTGCGCCGACAGGTCCGTGCCGAAGTATTTGACCGAGATGGTCTTGTAGGTGCCGTCCGCCTTGATGTCGGCCAGCGCCTTGTTGATGGCGGCCTGGAGTTCGGGATTGCCCTTGCGGATCAGCACGCCCGAGTTGCTGAACTCGGCCGTCTTGTCGGTGGCGGCGATCTTGACGCGGGCGCTGGGCTTCTGTTTCTTGAAGTCCAGGAACGACAGGTTGTCGTTCACGGTGGCTTCGACCCGGCCGGAGGTGAGCAGGTCGATGGCCTCGTTGAAGCCCTGCACGGCGACGACTTCCGCGCCGTGGCTTTGCGCCAGCTTGCCGAAGTTGCTGGTCAGCGTGTTGGCGGACTTTTTGCCCTTCAGGTCGTCGAAGGACTTGATGCTGGTGTTGTCTTCGCGCACGATGAGCACGGCGGCCGAAGAAATGTAGGGATCGGAGAAGTCGTACTTGGCGCGGCGCGCGTCGGTGATGCCCACCTGGTTGATCACGGCGTCGTAGCGCTTGGCGTCCAGGCCGGCGATCAGCCCGTCCCACTTGCCTTCGACGAACTGGGCCTTCACGCCCAGGCGTTCGGCGATGGCGCGGCCGATGTCCACGTCAAAACCGGTAAGCTGCCCGGATGCGTCGTGGAAGGTGAAGGGAGCGTAGGTGCCTTCGGTGCCGATCTTGAACACGCCCGCGGATTTGATCTGGTCCAGGCCGGACTGGGCATGGGCGGCGGACAAGGCGGCGAGCTGGACGAGGCCGGCGGCAAATAGCGTGCGTAAGCGTTTCATGGCGGTGCTCCACGGATGGCAGGTATCACTGTGGAGAGCATGTGGGCCTGCGATGCCCTCCGGCGTAGCCGCACTCTAACAACGCGCCTATTTTTCCACAAAGCATGAGGAATAGTAAAAATATAGCTGGAAGTCATATGGAGCTACCTATGCCTCGGCGCGGTCCGGCCGGGGCTGGTTCATCCCAAGGAGATCGGTGTGGAACAGCGATGGAACAGGCGGGCATTCATGGTGGCGGCCGCGGGGGCGGCAGCGGCCGGCGCGATGCCGGCCCAGGGAGCCAACGGCTCGCGGCTGATGCCGGGCGGCGGCAGCATCACGGACGTGGCGGGCCTGAGCGTGGGCCACTACACCGATACGCGGCGCCCCACGGGCTGCACCGTCATCATTGCCGAAGCCGGCGCGGTCGGTGGGGTCGACGTGCGCGGCGCGGCGCCCGGCACCCGGGAAACGGACCTGCTCAATCCCACCAACCTGGTGGAGAAAGTGCATGCGGTCATGCTGGCCGGCGGCAGCGCGTTCGGGCTGGACGCGGCATCCGGGGTCATGCGCTACCTGGAGGAAAAGAAGATCGGCTTCGACGTGGGCGTGGCGCACGTGCCCATCGTGCCCTCGGCCATTCTGTTCGACCTGGGGGTGGGCGACGCGTCGATCCGGCCCGATGCGGACGCGGGCTACCAGGCCTGCAAGTCGGCCAGGGCCGAGCCGCCAGAAGAAGGCAACGTGGGCGCGGGGGCGGGCGCCACGGTGGGCAAGCTGTACGGGCCCAAGCGTGCCATGAAGGGCGGCCTCGGCACCGCGTCGCTGACCGTGGCGGGCGTGACCGTCGGCGCCATCGTGGCGGTCAATGCGGTGGGCGACGTGCTGGACCCTGCCTCCGGCCGCATCCTGGCCGGGGCGCGCACCGCCGACGGCAAGATGCTGCTGGACACCCGCGCGGCGATCCTGGCCGGCGACCTGCCCAAATCGATGCGTGAAGGCGCCGCCACCACCATTGGCGCGGTCGCCACCGATGCCCGGCTCACCAAGGCGCAGGCGCAGAAGATGGCGGGCATGGCGCACGACGGCCTGGCCCGCACGATCAACCCCATCCACACCATGCTGGACGGCGACACCATCTTCGCGCTGGGCACGGGCGTCTCCGGCAAGACCGCCAATCTCATGCTGCTGGGCGTCATGGCGGCCGAGGCCATGGCGATCGCGGTGCAGCGCGCCATCCTCTCGGCCCGCGCCCTGGAAGGCTATCCGGCCGCCGTCGACTTCATCGCCTGAGCCGCCTCCCGGCGCCGCGCTGACCCCTGCCTGTCACAGTGCGGGTCCATGATGGAGGGCGCCGGCGCGTGGCCGGCGGGCGGAGGGGCGCATGTACAAAGGCGAACGGTTCAATGGCGCGACGCATCTGGCCGGCCTGGCGCTGGCGGTGACCGCGTCGGGCGCGTTGATCTCGCGGGCGGCCGAATTGAACGTGGACACGCGGCAGATCGTCGGTTGCGCCGTGTTCGCCGCGTCGATGATCGCCGTCTACGCGTCTTCGGTACTGTTCCATTGCTCGCGCGGCCGCCGCAAGGCGCTATGGGCCAAGGCGGACCATTGCGCGATCTACCTGCTGATCGCGGGCACCTACACGCCGCTGGCGTTCGGGCCGGTGGAGCACGGCTGGGGCGCGGCCATGGGCGTGGCGATCTGGCTGCTGGCCGCGGTCGGCATCGGCCGCGAGTTGTGGTGGGCGCGCGGCGCGGCGCCCGCCTTGCCGCTGTATCTGGCGATGGGCTGGCTGGGCGTGATGTTCGCCGCGCCGATCGCGGGCGCGCTGTCGTCGGCGGGGCTGTCCTGGCTGCTGGCGGGCGCGGGCGTCTACACCGTCGGCACGCTGTTCTACGTGAACGACCATCGTTGGCGGCATGCGCACGGCATCTGGCATCTGTTCGTCATGGGCGGCACGGCCTGCCATTTCGTGACTGTGTTTGGCTTCCTGCGCTTCGGCGCGGCCTAGGTCCTGTTCGGACTGCAAGGAGCCTTGCACAGGCCCTAGCGCCAACTGCCCAGCGGCAGCATGCCGCCGCGGCTTTTCACTTTGCGCATGACGATATGCGAGCACAGGTCGCGCACGCCCGGGATCCTGCTGAGTTTGTCCTCCGCGAATTGCGAGAACGCGGCCAGGTTGCGGGTGCGCACCGTCAGGATGTAGTTGGACGCGCCCGTCACGATACTGGCCTCGGTGATTTCGTCGTGCAGCGCGATGCCGGCCAGGAATTCCTCGTGCCACCCCGGCCGCGACTGGTCCAGCGACACGTGGACCACCGCCTCCAGTTCGAAACCGAGTTTTTCGGCGTCCAGCACGGCGCGATAGCCGCGGATCAGCCCGGCTTCCTCCAGCGCGCGCACGCGCCGCAGGCAGGCCGACGGCGACAGCGCCACCTGCTCCGCCAGGTCCTGGTTGCTGAGGTGGCCGTTCTCCTGCAGGCGGTAGAGAATCCGCTGGTCTATGGCGTCTATCTGCATGGCGCAATCCAATTCGAAAAAGATGAATTCAGTGCAATTCGATGCGGAAACCTAGGGTAATCCGCGCCCGGATTTGCAATATATCAGCCTGCTCGCGCTGATAGTATGTGTCCAGGAAATTGCCCGATGGAGCTGCCATGAATACCCGCGACGACTGCATGAACGCCGACCGCCAGGATCCCCTGGCGCCCCTGAAAGACCGGTTCGACCTGCCCCCGGGGGTACTGTACATGGACGGCAACTCCCTGGGCGTGCTGCCCAAGGCCGCCGCCGCCCGCGCCGCCGTCGTCATCGGCCAGGAATGGGGCGAGGGCCTGATCCGTAGCTGGAACACCGCGGGATGGTTCGAGCTTCCGGCCCGCCTGGGCGACAAGCTGGGCAGCCTGCTGGGCGCGCGCGAGGGCGAACTGGTCGTTACCGACACGACCTCGCTGAACATCTTCAAGGCCCTGGCCGCCGCGCTGCGCATCCAGCAGCAGAAGCAGCCTTCGCGCCGGGTCATCCTGTCCGAGCGCGACAACTTCCCCACCGATCTCTACATGATCCAGGGCATGATAGACCTGCTGCAGCAGGGCTACGAAATGCGCCTGATCGACGAGACCCGTCCGCTGGAAGAGGCGCTGGACGATTCCGTGGCGGTGATGCTGCTGTCGCACGTGAACTACCGCAGCGGCCAGATGCACGACATGGCCGCCGTCACCGCGCTGGCGCACGAACGCGGCGCGCTGGCCATCTGGGACCTGGCGCACGCCGCGGGCGCGGTGCCGGTGGACCTCAACGGCGCCGATGCCGATTTCGCCGTGGGCTGCACCTATAAATACCTGAACGGCGGCCCCGGCTCGCCGGCCTTCATCTGGGTGGCGCCGCGCCACACTCAGGACTTCCGGCAGCCGCTGTCCGGCTGGTGGGGCCATACGCGGCCCTTCGACATGGCCGTGGCCTACGAGCCCGCGGGCGGCATCCGCCGCTACCTGTGCGGCACCCAGCCCATCGTGTCGCTGTCGCTGGTGGAATGCGGCCTGGACGTGGCCCTTGCGGCCGACATGGCCGAGGTGCGCAGGAAGTCGCTGGCGCTGGGCGACCTGTTCATCGCGCTGGTCGAGCAGCGCTGCGCGGGCCATCCCCTGACGCTGGTGACGCCGCGCGATCACGCCGAGCGAGGCAGCCACGTCAGCTTCCGCCATCCGCACGGCTTCGAGGTGATGCAGGCCCTGATCGCGCGCGGCGTCATCGGCGACTACCGCGAACCCGAGGTGCTGCGCTTCGGCCTGACGCCGCTGTATTTCGGCTATGCCGACGTGTGGGACGCGGTCGACATCCTGAAGGACGTGCTGGACAGCCGCGCCTGGGACAAGCCGGAATTCAAGCATCGCGCCGCCGTGACCTGAGCGCCGCGGCAACGTCCAGCAGCGCGGGCCGCACCGGCCCTGAATCCATGAAGAGCGCGCAGAACGAGGAGGAGACAATGCAACAACAAAGTTTCGACCGGATCGCCGAACGCGAGCAGGGGCTCAAGCGCCGCCTGACCTCCGGGCAGATGAGCATGATCGCCATCGGGGGAGCCATCGGCACGGGGCTTTTCCTGGGCAGCAAGTTCGCCATCGGCTTCGCCGGGCCCAGCGTGATCCTCAGCTACGCCATCGGCGGGGTGATCACGCTGCTGCTCATGGGCTGCCTGGCCGAGATGACGGTGGCGCATTCCACGTCCGGCTCCTTCGGCGCCTACGCCGAGCACTACATCGGCCCGCTGGCCGGCTTCCTGGTGCGCTACGCGTACTGGTCGTGCGTGGTGCTGGCGGTGGGCACCGAGGTCACCGCGGTGGCCGAATACATGAAGCTCTGGTTTCCGGCGGTGCCGGGCTGGCAGTGGGTCTGCCTGTTCTCGGCCGCGCTCATCTTCATCAACGCCATGAGCGTCAAGGCCTTCGGCACCGTGGAATACTGGTTCTCCACGATCAAGGTCAGCGCCATCGTGGCCTTCATCGTCCTGGGCGCCTACGTGGTCTGGGGCGAGCCCCGCTACGGCGCGGCGCTGTACACCTCGCACGGCGGGTTCTTTCCCAACGGGGTGTGGGGCATGTGGATCGCCGTGGTGATCTCGATCTTCAGCTACCTGAGCGTGGAGATGATCGCGGTGGCGGCGGGCGAGGCCGAGGACCCGGAGCGCGCCGTCAAGCAGGCATTCCGGGCCACCATCGTCCGGTTGGTGGTGTTCTACCTGCTGACGCTGGCGCTGATCCTGGCCATCGTGCCCTGGGACGAGGCCGGCAAGGGCGGCAGCCCCTTCGTGAAGGTGATGCAGGCGCTGGGGATTCCCGGCGCGGCGGATGTCATCAACTTCATCGTGCTGGTGGCCGCGCTGTCGGCGATGAACAGCCAGTTGTACATCACCACGCGCATGATGTTCAGCCTGTCGCGCGCCGGCCATGCGCCGTCGGCGCTGGGCCGGCTCACGCGCAGCGGCACGCCGCTGAACGCGCTGCTGCTGTCCACCAGCGGCATCGGCATCGCGGCCGTGCTGAACGTGCTGTATCCCGAAACCGCCTTCACGCTGATGATGGCGATTTCGATGTTCGGCGCGCTGTTCACGTGGATGATGATTTTCGTGACCCACTATTTCTTCCGGCGCCGCTGGGCGCGCGAAGGCGGCGCGCCGCTGTCGTTCCGCATGCCCGGCTTTCCGGTGCTGACGCTGCTGGGCGCGGGCGCCATGCTGGCCATCCTGGCCACCACCTATTTCACCAGCGTCTTCAAGATGACGCTGGTGTTCGGCCTGCCTTTCCTGGTGATCCTGTCGGCCTTGTACGGGCTGCTGCTGCGCAAGCGGGCCGGGCCGGCGGCGGCCCTGGACGCGCGCGAACAGCGTTCCTGATCCGGCCCGGCCCGGCATGGCCTGGCCTGGCCCGCGCCGCGTCAGGCGACCGCGAGGCTGGCCATGTGCCGCGCGGGCGCCGGCTCTTGCGGGGCGGGCGCGAAGACCCGCAAGCGGTGGCCGTCGGGGTCCAGCGCGACGAACGTGCGGCCGAAATCCATGTCGGTGGGCGCCTGCAGGATGGGCAGGCCGCGCAGGCTCCAGTCCAGGTGGCGGCGGTCCAGCGCTTCGGCGTTGGCCACGGTGAACGCCAGCTCGGACGCGCCGCCCCGGCCGGCCGCCGCGGGTTCCACGGTGTGGCGCGACCACAGGCCCAGCATCAGGCCGGAATCCAGCGCGAACAGGGCGAAGGTGGGGGAGCTTTCGAGGGGCGGGCGCTGCAGCAGCGCGCTGTAGAACGCGGCGCTGGCCGCCGGCTTGTCCACGTAGAGAATGACGAAATGGGTGTCTGACATGATGCGCTCCTGGGAGATGACGCGCTCATAGTAGACAGGGTTGCTGTCAGTTTTTGGCAGTAGCCTTCAGCCGGATTTGCCGGACTCGCGATTGATCGCGCGCCACTCCTTCAAGAGCGCGTGCCGGCGCCTGGGATAGCGCGGGCCGGGCACCAGCGTGGCGATGCGGTCGGTGCGGAAATGGCGGAAATCCCGGCGCAGTTCGCACCAGGCCATGACGATGCGCACGCTGTCGAAAAAGCCCAGCGCGAAGGGCCAGATCACGCGGGCGGAATCGGCGCCCTTGTCGTCCCGGTAGGTGATGTCGATTTTCTGCTCGTCGCGGATCGCCTGGCGGATGAGCGACAGGTCCACGCGGTCCACCACCGCCGCCGAGCTGGGGCCGACCAGCAGCGGGATGGCGTCCAGTCCGTCGCGCAGTTCGGCGGGCAGCACCGCGCCGATCTTGGCCAGCGCGTTGCGGGCGGCCTGTCCCAGCCTGGGGTCGGAGCGGTCCGCCACCCAGCGGGTGCCCAGCACCAGCGCCTCGATTTCCTCGGTGCTGAACATCAGCGGCGGCAGCATGAAGCCGGGCCGCAGCACGTAGCCCACGCCCGGCTCGCCCTCGATCTCGGCGCCCTGCGCCTGCAGGGCGGCGATGTCGCGGTACAGCGTGCGGATGCTGATGCCCAGGTCGGCGGCCAACCGGCGCCCGCTGACGGGACGGCGGTGGCAGCGCAGGGTCTGGAGCAGGCCCAGGAGTCGTTCGGCGCGGGACATGGGGCGGGGGAGGGCGGGTGGCGGATCGCGTAATGCTGCCATGAAACGGCAGCATGCGGGATCCGTTTGCGCCAGGCGGGCCCGGCTCAGGCGCCGGGCGTCTTGCCGGTAGCCACCTCGAGCACCGAGCCGTCTTCCAGGCTGATGCGGTAGATCTCGCGCACCACATTGCCGGCGAAGCCGATCTCGACGATGGACACGTCCTTGAACGTCGTGGCGATGCCCTCGGGCAGCGCGGCGTTGAATTTGTCCGCTTCCTGCTTCATGGCGTCCTGCAGGCGGGCGTCGTAGGGCGTCATGCTGTAGACCAGCGTGGTGTGCGGATTGTGCGCGCGCACCTCTTTGCCGTCCTGCACGATGTTCACGCCGCTCACGCCCTGGGTACGGACCAGGTCCTTGCCGGCATCGCCCATCTTGGCGTAGACGGGGCCGGTCACGCGCGGCAGGGGCCCGTCGCGCAGGGGCGCCAGCGCGGCGGTGGCCACGGTGTTGTAGCGCATCATGTCCTCGAAGCCCTGGCCGCTCTTGACCACGCCCAGGTCCAGCCACCAGGGATGGCCCGCGCCCTTGGCGGCCTCGGTGGGGTAGAAGTTTTTCAGCGTGACCTGCAGCGGGGCGGGCGGCTTGGGCAGCGCCTTCAGCATGCGGGCGGGCGTCCCGGGATCGGCGCTGTGGATGTGCACCACCGTCACGTGCGGCATGTTGGGCGTTTCGGCTTCGGCCTTGAGTCCCAGCTTGACCAGGTCGGCCTTGAGCGCGCCATTGACCTTGGCGTCCAGCACGGCGTTGACCTCCTGGGGCAAGCGGTACACCACGCCGTAAGTGGCCTTGTGCTCGCGGAATCCGGGCTGGTCCAGCGCGCTGTTGTCGATGGGCGCCGCGGCATGCGCGGCGAGCGTGGAGGCGAACAGGCCGAGGGCGGCCAGTTGGAAAACGCGCTTGATCATGGAGATTCCTTTTGTTGTGGAGGCCCGCGAGGGTCATCCGCAGTGTGGGGACCGCGGATGTACGGCGTATTGCACCAAGCAAAAGAATCCCGATACCAGCCGCCGCATGCCCGATGGCAGGCCGGCGCCGGCCGATATCCGGCTACCCCAGGAAGACGATGGCGACGATGGCGATGCCCAGCAGCAGGTTCACGCCCACCCAGCGGCGCACGCCGCCCATGGCCTGGCCGCCCGCGGGCCAGTCGGACCGGGCGACCGCCGCGCTCAGCCGCGGGTAGAGGCCGAACCGGATGTAGGCGTAGATGGCCATCATGACGAGGCCGCCGGCGGCCATGGCGGTCCAGCTCCGCGGCATGAAGAAGGCGCCGCCCGTCTGCGCCGCCTGGGCGGCCTCCTGGCCGATCATCGCCATGCCCGACAGCAGGATGAGCACGATGGCCGCCAGTACGGCGTTGAGGAACGGGCCCAGCACCGAGGCCATGAGCCGCAGACGGACGGGAGGTTCCAGCCGGGCCGCGGCCGGGCGCAGGAAACAGTGGGCGAACAGCATGCCGCCGACCCAGAGGATCACGGCCATGACGTGGATGAATTTGAGCGCGCTGTAGAACATGGGAACCGGCCTTTGGGAAGGAGGGCCGCCGGGCGCGGCGCAGCCTGTCCCCATCATATCTCCGTCATGCCCGGCGCGCGGACTTGACCTGGATCATGGTTTTCCATTTAGAATGAGATTGATTTTTATTTAGTAAAAGAGTCCAGGGAGCCTTCCGTGCCGAATCCCGTGCTCGCTTCGAGCGACACCGTCCATCTGTTGTACCGCGCGCATCACGGATGGCTGCATGGCTGGCTGCGCGCCAAGCTGGGGAACACCTTCGACGCGGCCGACCTGGCGCAGGACACATTCGTCCGGGTGCTGCGGCACCGCCATGAACTGGACGCGCTGCGCGAACCGCGCGCCTACCTCACCACCATCGCCAAGCGCCTGCTCATGAACCACCACCGGCGCCGGTCGGTGGAGCAGGCCTACCTCGAGGCCCTGGCCCTGATGCCCGAGCCACTGGCCCCCTCGGCGGAGCAGCGGCTGATCATCCTGGAAGCGCTGCAGGAGATCGACGCGATGCTGGCGGGCCTGTCGCTGCCCGCCCGCCAGGCCTTCCTGATGGCGCAGCTCGAGGGCCTGAGCCACGGCGAGATCGCGGCCAGGCTCAACGTGTCGCTGCGTTCGGTGCACCGCTATATCGCCAAGGGATTCGAACAATGCATCATGGCGGAGATCTGAGCGCCGCGCCCGAGGCGGGCGTCGAACTGCCGGCGGTGGAGCGCAGCGTGGCGCGCGAAGCCGCGCGCTGGCTGCTGCGACTGAGTTCGGGCCGGGCCACCGAAGCCGATCAGCGGGCCTGTGACCAGTGGCGCGCCAGCAAGGCCGAGCACGAGCACGCCTGGCAGCGCGCGCAACGCGTGAACGAGCGCTTCGGCCTGATTCCTTCCGCCCTGGGCATGGCCACCCTGAACCGGCCGGCGCTCAAGAGCCGCCGCGCCGCGCTGAAGACGCTGGCGGCGCTGGTCGCGGCCGGCCCGGCGGCCTGGGTCGCGTGGCGCGCGGATCCCCTGGACTGGAGCGCCGACTACCGCAGCGCGGCGGGCGAGCGGCGCGAAGTGGCGTTGGCCGACGGCTCCACGCTGCACATGAATACCGGCAGCGCCGTGGACGTGATGTTCAGCGACACGGCCCGGCTGCTGCGGCTGCGCTCCGGCGAGATCGCCGTGCACGTGGTGGCAGACACGGCGGCGCATCCCAGGCCCTTCGTGGTGCGCACGAGCCTGGGCGACATCGAGGCCCAGGCCTCGCGCTTTTGCGTGCGGCAGGAAGGCGCGTTCTGCCGCGTCAGCGTGCAGGAAGGGCGGGTCAGGGTCAGCAGCGCGGCGCAGGCCGGCGGCGCCGTCATCCTGTCGGAGGGAGAACAGGGCAGCCTGACGGAGGCGGGCGTTTCGCCGCCGTCGCCCGCGGATTCCCATGCCAGCGACTGGCTGCGCGGCGTGCTGTACGCCGACCGCATGCGCCTGGACGCCTTCGCCGCGGAACTGGACCGCTACCGCCCGGGGATACTGCGCTGCGACCCCGAGGTGGCGCACCTGCGGATCTCGGGCGCCTTCCAGTTGCGCGACACCGACGCGGTGCTGGCCGCCCTGCCGGCGACCTTGCCGGTACAGGTGCGCTACCGCACGCCTTACTGGGTGACCATCGGGCCGCGCGCCGCGGCCGATACCTGAAACCGGGCCGGCAACGGCCGCAACGAAATTTTTTTGGCAAAGCTGTCCGATTTGGAATTCACGCGGGTCATGGTCTGTGTAGGCAAACGGATGCCTACACCTTCTGGATCGAAAGGACGACCATGGCTCATCTATCCGCCGGCCGCGCAAGCGGCTCCCGACCAGCGCGAGGCTCGCAATGCCGCCTGACCCGTCTTGCCGCCGCCATGCATGCGGCGCTGGCCCTGACCGCTCTTTCCGGCGCGATGCTGCCGGCCGCCGGCGCATGGGCCCAGGCCACGGAACAGGCGCAGGCCCGCAACTACCGCATTCCCGCCGGCCCGCTGGCCGAGGCGCTGCCTCGCTACGCCGACAGCGCGGGCGTGACGGTGCTGTTCGACGCCGCGCTGGTGGGGCAACGCCGCACGGCCGGGCTCGAAGGAGTCTATTCGGTGCATGAAGGCTTTTCCCGATTGCTGGCGGGCAGCGGCCTGGGCGTGCGCGAACGCAGCGCCCGGGTCTACGTCCTCGAGACGCTGGCGCCGGCCGGCGTCACGCAGCTCTCTCCCGTCAAGGTGGAAGGCGAGGGCACGGCGACCGCGCCCGCCTGGGAAACCAGTACCGACCGCAAGCGCCTGGACGATCTGCAGATCAGGAACTGGAGCGACCTGGGCAAGCGCGCCGAGCCGGGCGTGAGCTACAACCGGCAGAACAACAGCATCAACATCCGCGGCCTGGACCAGGACCGCGTGCTGACGCGCGTGGACGGCATCCGCCTGCCGTGGCTGGACGACGGCGCGCGCGGCGTGAAGGGCGGCCTGGAAGCGGTGGATTTCAACAGCCTGTCGCGGCTGGACATCGTGCGCGGCGCGGACGCCAGCCGCGGCGGTTCCGGCGCGATCTCCGGCATCGCCGACCTGCACACGCTGGAACCCTCGGACCTGCTGGGCGACGACAAGGCCTTCGGCGCGCTGGCCAAGACGGACTACGATTCCGCCGACAGCAGTTGGGGCGCCAACGCGGCGCTGGCCGGGCAGATCCACAGCAACACGTTCTGGCTGGTGCAGGCGGGCGTGCGCAACGGCCACGCGCTGGACAACCGCGGCGACGTGGGCGGCTACGGCTCCGCGCGCAGCGAGCCCAGCCCCGAGGACTACGACCAGCGCAGTTTCCTGCTCAAGCTGCAGCAGCGCGTCGAAGGCGGGCACCGTTTCGGCCTGACGGGCGAATACTTCAAGCGCAACGCCGACATCGACAGCATGTTCGAGCAGGGCGCGGGCACCAGCTATCTCTACGGCGAAAACAGCACGCGCAAGGAAACGGAACGCGAGCGCGTGTCGCTCGACTATTCCTACAAGGCGCCAGGCGCGGGCGGCTTCATCGATACGGCCTCCGCCGTCGTCTACTGGCAGCGCCTGCGGCTGGACAATTCGCTGGACGGCGTGCGCGGCGTCGATTCCCGCGCTGCCATCATCCCCGGCGATCCCTTCCGCTACGGCTTCCCCAGCGGCCCCTATGGCCGCAGCAACTCCATCCAGCAGACGCTGTTCGGCGCGGACGTTGAATTCACCAAGCGCCTGGCCGGCTCGGCCGTGTCGCAATTGTGGACCTTCGGCGGCGAGTGGTACGGCAACAAGACCGAGCAGAATTCCAGCGGCTACGACAATTGCCCCGCGATCCCGCTGGGCCTGCCGGCGCCGTTCGGCCCGCGCGCCTGCGACATGCTGCACACCAACCAGGCGGACGTGCCGCAATCCAAGGGCAAGCAATGGGCCTTGTGGGTGCAGGACGAATTCAGCTTCGACGACGGCCGCTACACCGTCATGCCGGCGCTGCGCTACGACCACTACGAACAGAAGCCGCAATCCACGCCCGGCTACGAGAGCAACCCGAACGCGGGCGCGCTGCCGCCGTCCAATAGCGGCAGCCGCTTCTCGCCCAAGCTCCTGGCCACGTGGAAGGCGCGCGACGACCTGAGCTTCTACGCCCAGTACGCCTACGGCTTCAAGGCGCCCAGCCCGACGCAGCTCTACACCAACTACGGCGGCCCGGGCACCTACCTGCGCGTGGGCAATCCCTATCTGAAGCCCGAGACCAGCAAAGGCTGGGAGCTGGGCGCCAAGCTGGGGTCGGACGATCTCGGGGGCGCGGTATCGTTCTTCGACAACCGCTACCAGAACTTCATCGACGGCGACGTGCCGCTGGACGCGAACTCGCCGCAGTGGCAGCCGGGGTGGGAAGGCCAGTATCCTTTGGGGGTGACCGGCAACGTGAACCGCGCCAAGGTGCGCATCTACGGCGCGGAGGCCAGCGCGCACTGGAAGTTCTCGCCGGGCTGGCGCACCTGGGGCTCGCTGGCGTGGACCGTGGGCAAGGACGAAGGCACGGGGCAGTACCTGAACTCCGTGGCGCCGCTGAAAGCGGTGCTGGGGGTGGGCTACAGCCGCGACGTCTGGGGCGTGGACGCGATGCTGACAGCCGCGCTGCAACGCAACAAGGTCGAGTACCCCGAGGCCACGTCCGAAACCCCCAATCCGGATTTCCAGGCGCCGGGCTATGGCGTGGTCGACCTGATGGGCTATTGGCGTCCTGCGTCCGTGAAGGGACTGCAGGTGCAGGCAGGCGTTTTCAACCTGTTCGACAAGAAATACTGGGAGGCCATCAATGTGCCGACCGCCGGCGCGATCGCGATTCCGCGTCCGGTCGATTGGTACACGGAACCGGGGCGCAGCGTCCGCGTCTCATTGACATACCAGTATTGATCCCGATCCGCCGCCGCCGGCCGGCGGCGGCTTGTGCAACCCGATTCAACGGCCGGAGGGCCCACTATGAGCAACACCGATTTCACGTCCCGCGCGCAGGCGCTGCGCGCCCGCAACGAGGCCCTGGCGGCCTCGCAACCCGGGCTGCGCGCCCGCAACCTCGCCCAGGCGCTGGGCGTGTCCGAAGCCGAATGGGTGGCGGCGGGCTGCGGCGGCGTGAAGGCCACCGCCTTGCGCGGCACGCCCCAGGAGATCTTCCGCGAATTCGGCACGCTGGGCCAGGTCATGGCCCTGACGCGCAACGACTGGTGTGTGCACGAGCGCCACGGCGTGTATGAAGACATCCAGGCCGAAGGTCCGGTGGGCCTGGTGCTGGGACCGGACATCGACCTGCGCGTGTTCTTCACGGCATGGAAGTCGGCCTGGGCGGTCGAGCAGGACGGCCGCCACAGCCTGCAGTTCTTCGACGGCGCGGGCGTGGCCGTGCACAAGGTCTACCGTACCGATGCGACCGACGCGGCCGCCTACGACGCGCTGGTCGCGAAGTTCGCGGGCGAGGCCGAATGGCCCGAGACCGCGCCCTACGCTCCGGCCGCCGACGCGGACCGCGTGGAGGACAGCGCGCAGTGGCGCGAGGCCTGGCTGGCCATGCAGGACACCCACGAATTCTTTCCGCTGCTGCGCAAGTTCAAGGTGTCGCGCCTGGCCGCGCTGGCGGCGGCGGGCGAGGACCTGGCCCAGCCCGTTCCCGCGGAATCCGTCGAACGCATGCTGGAATCGGCGGCGCAGTCGGGCCTGTCCATCATGTGCTTCGTGGGCAACCGCGGCATGATCCAGATCCATACCGGCCCGGTGCAGCAACTGCGCCGCACCGGCCCCTGGTACAACGTGCTGGACCCGAAGTTCAACCTGCACCTGGACACCACGGCCATCGCGTCGGCCTGGGTGGTGAACAAGCCCACGTCGGACGGCTGGGTCACGTCGCTGGAGCTCTACTCTTCCACCGGCGACCTGATCGCGCAGTTCTTCGGCGAACGCAAGCCCGGCAAGCCGGAACTGGCGCAATGGCGCGAACTGATGGCCAGCCTGTGCAGCGTGCCGCTGGCCGCCTGAGGACGACGCGATGAAGACATGGTTGGCAGTGGCATTCGGTTGGGCGCTGGCCGCGCACGCGGCGCCGCCCGAACGGGTGGTGACGCTGGGCGGCAGCGTGACCGAGATCGTCTATCAGCTCGGCCAGGGCGAGCGCCTGGTGGGAGACGACCTCTCCAGCCTCTACCCGGAGGCGGCGACCAAGCTGCCGCGCATCGGCTATTACCGCGCGGTGCCGGTGGAGGGCGTGCTGGCGCTGAAGCCCGACCTGGTGCTGGCCTCCGAGCAGGCCGGCCCGCCCGAGGCGCTCAAGCGCCTGGGCGAGGTCGGCGTGCGCGTGGTGACGGTGCCGGATTCGCCTTCGGTCGATTCGCTCAAGGCGCGCATCCGCAATATTGCCGAGGCCCTGGGCGCGGCCGCCGAGGGCGAGCGCATGGTGGAAGGCATCGAGCGCGACCTCAAGCAGGTCGAGGCGATCCCGGTCACCCATGCGCGCGCCATCCTGCTGATCAACCGCACCGGCGCCTTGCAGGGCGCCGGGCGCGGCACCGCGGCCAACGAAGTCATGTCGATGGCGGGCCTGGTCAACGTGCTGAAGGACCAGCAGGGCTACAAGCCGGTTTCCGCCGAGGCGGTCAGCGCGCTGGCGCCGGACGTGATCGTGGTGACGAAAACCTCGCTCGACGCCACCGGCGGAACGGAGAAACTGCTGAGCATGCCCGGCATCGCGTCCACGCCCGCCGCGGCCCGCAAACGAGTCATCGTCATGGACGACCTGCTGCTCCTGGGCCTGGGCCCGCGGCTGCCGCTGGCGCTGACCGAACTCAAGCAGGAGGCCGCCGGTGCAATGGCGCGCTAGCGCCGGCCGCGTGAAGCCGCCGCTGGCCTTGCTGCTGCTGGGCGTGGCCGTCGTCGCGGTGGCCTTGGCCGCCGCCAGCAGCGGCGCGGTCCGGATTCCGCTGCGCGAACTGCCTGCCCTGTTGTGGGGAACGCCGGCCCCCGGCAGCGAACTCTGGCGCAACGTGCTGATCGACATCCGCCTGCCGCGGGTGCTGTTCGCGCTGGTCGCGGGGGCGGCGCTGGCGATTTCCGGCGCGTCCATGCAGGCCCTGTTCCGCAATCCGCTGGCCGAGCCCGGCCTGATCGGCATCTCGGCCGGCGGCGCGCTGGGCGCGGTCGGGGCCATCGTCCTGACCTCGGGCGGCTTCTGGATCCTGGCGCCCGCGGCCTTCGCGGGCAGCCTGCTCGCGACCTTCTGCGCCTATGTCCTGGGCCGCCGGGTGCCCGGCGTGGCGGGCCTGCTGCTGGCCGGCATCGCGATCAACGCGGTGGCGGGCGCCATGATCGGCCTGTTCACCTTCGTCGCCAACGACGCCCAGTTGCGCGACCTGACATTCTGGAGCATGGGCAGCCTGGCGGGCGCCAACTGGACGCTGCTGGCGTTCCTCGGGCCCTGGGTGCTGCTGATGTCGCTGTGGCTCATGGGCCAATGGCGCGTCATGAACGCCCTGCTGCTGGGCGAGCGCGAGGCGCAGCACCTGGGCTACGCGCTCAAGCGCGTGCGGGCCAAGCTGGTGCTGGCGTGCGCGCTGATCGTCGGTCCGCTGGTGGCGGCCACGGGCGGCATCGCCTTCGTGGGCCTGGTGGTGCCGCACCTGGTGCGCATGACGCTGGGCGCCAACCACCGCTGGCTGCTGCCCGCCTGCGTGCTGGGCGGCGCGCTCGCCCTGGCGCTGGCCGACTGGCTGTCGCGGGTGGCGGTGGTGCCGGCCGAATTGCCGATCGGGCTGGTCACCAGTCTGGTGGGCGGCCCGTTCTTCCTGTGGCTGCTGGCGCGCGGCAGGAGGCACGGATGATGCTGGCGGCCGAGAACCTGACATTGGCGCGCGGCGGCAACCGCATCCTGGACCGGGTGTCGCTGGCGCTGCGGCCCGGCGAAGTCGTGGGCCTGCTGGGCGCCAACGGCGCGGGCAAGTCGACGCTGCTGGGCGCGCTGTCTTCCGAACTGGCGCCCGACGACGGCCAGGTAAGGCTGGGCGAGGCCGACCTGGCGCGGCTGCCGCACCGGCAGCAGGCCCGCCGCCGCGCGGTGCTGCCGCAGAAGCCCGGGCTGACCTTCGACCTGGACGTGCGCGAAGTGGTGGCGATGGGCGCCTACCCGTTTCCCGAACTGTCGCCGGCGGCCGTGGACGCGCTGGTGGAGCAGGCGCTGGAACGGGCCGACGTGAAGCATCTGCGCGCCCGGCGCTATCCCGAACTGTCCGGCGGCGAGCAGCAGCGCGTGCAGTTCGCCCGCGTGCTGGTGCAATGCAACGCGGCGCGCGCCCCGGGCGAACCGCGCTACCTGCTGCTGGACGAGCCCACCGCCAGCCTGGACCCCAAGCACCAGGGCGACCTGCTGCGGGTGGCGGCGGAGCTGGCGCACGCCGGCGATACCGGCGTACTGGTGATCCTGCACGACATGAACCTGGCCGCGCGCTGGTGCGACCGCCTGCTGCTGCTTTGCGGGGGGCGCGCCATCGCCGCGGGCACGCCCGCCGAGGTGCTGACTCCCGGCAATCTGTACCTGGCCTACGGGATCGACGCGCAGGTCATCGCGCATCCGCTGCAGGCGGGGCGCCTGCTGGTGGTCATGGCGTGACGCGGGGCGCGGCGCCGGTAAAATGGCGGGAAAGTTCACTTCACCCACCATTCCACAGGATCCCGTGTCATGCCTACTTTTGACGTCGTCTCCGAAGTCGACAAACACGAACTCACCAACGCCGTCGACCAGGCCAACCGCGAACTGTCCACCCGCTTCGATTTCAAGGGCACCGACGCCAAGTTCGAACTGGAAGGCTATGTCGTGACGCAGGTCGCGTCCAGCGCGTTCCAGCTCAAGCAGATGCTGGACATCCTGCGCGGCCGCCTGTCGGCCCGCGGCATCGACGTGCGCTGCCTGGACGTGGCCGATCCCCTCGAGAACCTGGGCGGCGCGCGCCAGAAGGTCACCATCAAGCAAGGCATCGAGCAGCCGGTGGCCAAAAAGCTCATCGCCGCCATCAAGAACGCCAAGCTCAAGGTGGAATCCCAGATCAACGGCGACAAGCTGCGCATCAGCGGCAAGAAGCGCGACGACCTGCAAACCGCCATCGCGCTGCTGAAGAAAACCGACGTCGACCTGCCGCTGCAGTTCGAGAATTTCCGGGACTGAAGGGCGGTAGGCGCGCGGGCAAGTCAGTATCTGACATCCGTCCGTAAGGCAGTGTCTGACACCCGTCCTTAAGGCAGTGTCAGACACCCGTACGAGACGCCGGCACATGCTGAAGCGAATCCCTCCCGGGTGTCTGACACAGGCAGGATGCAAAGGCGGCCGGAATCTTGTCTGTGGGTGGGGTTTCTTCACTTGCGGGGTGTCAGACACCCGCGTGGCGGCACGGCACCGTGAAGGCCATTTCGTACGGGTGTCAGACACCTTTCCGAGAGACACCTTTCCATGCCGTAACGCAGTGTCTGACCCGTAACGCAGTGTCTGACACCCGTACGAGACGCCGGCACATGCTGAAGCGAATCCCTCCCGGGTGTCTGACACAGGCAGGATGCAAAGGCGGCCGGAATCTTGTCTGTGGGTGGGGTTTCTTCACTTGCGGGGTGTCAGACACCCGCGTGGCGGCACGGCATCGTGAAGGCCATTTCGTACGGGTGTCAGACACCTTTCCGAGAGACACCTTTCCGTACCGTAACGCAGTGTCTGACCCGTAACGCAGTGTCTGACACCCGTACGAGACGCCGGCACGTGCTGACGCCAATCTCCCCGGGTGTCTGACACATACGAGCGCCAGACACCTTTGACTGGGGGCGGGTTTTTCATCCATGGGACATTCCAACGAACTGCTGCTGATCGTCGAGCTGGCGCGCGCCGGCGGCATGTCGGCGGCGGCGCGGGAGCTGGGGGTTACGCCTGCCGCGGTCAGCAAGCGGCTGGCCCAGATCGAGGCGCGGCTGGGCGTCAGGCTGGTCAACCGCAGCACGCGGCGCCTGAGCCTGACGGCGGAAGGCGAGGTCTACCTGGAGAACGCCCGCCGCATCCTGGGCGACATCGAAGACCTGGACCAGTTGATCGCCAGCCGCCAGGCCAGTCCGCGCGGGCTTTTGAAGGTCAACGCGCCGCTGGGCTTCGGCCGCAGCTATATCGCGCCGGCGATCGCCGAATTTGCGCAGCAATATCCCGAGGTGTCGCTGCAATTGCAGCTCACCGACAGCCCGGCGGATTTCGTGCAGGACGCCTTCGACGTGGCGGTGCGTTTCGGCGACCTGCCCGACACGCGCCTGATCGCGCGCAAGATCGCGCCCAACCGCCGCCTGGTCTGCGCGTCGCCGGGCTATCTCAAGCGCCATGGCGTGCCGGCCGCGCCGCACGACCTGGCGCGCCACCAGTGCATCGTGCTGCGCCAGAACGAAGCCGCGTACGGCCTGTGGCGCTTCACCAAGGGAGGCCGCAGCGAAACCGTGAAAGTGCGCGGCAGCCTCAGCAGCAACGACGGCGAGGTCACGCTGACCTGGGGCCTGGCGGGCCTGGGCATTCTGCAGCGCGCCGAATGGGACCTGGCGCGCTACCTGCGCAGCGGCCGGCTGGTGCGCGTGCTCGAGGACTATGCCTTGCCGCAGGCCGACATCTACGCCGTGTTCCCGGAAAGGCACCACCTTTCCACCAAGGTGCGGGTGTTCGTGGATTTCCTGGTGGGCTACTTCCAGAAGGACGCGGAAAGCCAGTGGTGAACGGCGGCCCGGCTCAGGCCGCCCAGAGATGCTGCGCCGCGTAGGCGCGCCAGGGCCGCCAGGCCTCGGCGCGGGCCAGCAGTTGCGCGGGCGTGTACTCGCGGGATTCCAGGCGTTCCAGCGCGCGGATCAATCCGATGTCGGCCGACGGAAAGGCGTCGGGTTCGCGCAGTTGGCGCAGGGCGATGTACTGGCCCGTCCATTCTCCGATGCCGCGGATCGCGCGCAAGCGCAGGACGGACTCGCTCAGCCCGCTGCCGGCGTCGAACAGGCGCGGGTCGGCGACCGCGGCGGCGGCCACCGCGGACAGCGTCGCGGCGCGGCTGCGCGGCATGCCCAGGGACGCCAGCTCGGCGACGGCGACGGCTTCGGGCCGGGGGAAAACGTGCGTCAGGCTGCCGTCGGGCTGCGCCATGGGCTCGCCGTGCGCGGAGACCAGCTTGCCGGCCAATCGGATCGCCGCGGCCACGGTGATCTGCTGGCCCAGCACGGCGCGCATCGCCAGCTCGAAACCGTCCCAGGCGCCGGGCACGCGCAGTCCCGGCCTGGCCTGGACCAGCGAGGCCATGACGGGATCCGCGGAAAACTGCGCGGCCATGGCGACCGGGTCGCTGGCCAGGTCGAACACGCGCCGCAGGCGGGCGATGATGGCGGGCAGGGCCTGCAGCCGCGGAAAGCGCACGACGGCCTGCAGCGCATTGCCTGTGCCGGGCCGCAGGGCCACGGTTCCCTGGTGGCCGTCCAGGCAGATGGTGCGCGCATAGGTGTCGTCCGTGACCCGTTCGATGCCGGGGATGGCCCGCAGCCTCAGGAAGTCCAGCATGGCGGCCCAATCGTAGGGCGGGCGGTAGCGCAGCAGCAGCTTGATCTCGCCCTCGTGCTCCGCGGACACTTCCGGTTTCCCGGAGCGCCGGAGCTCGCCCGGCGCGCGTCCGAACAGGTCGTGGAAGATCTCGTTGAAGCGGCGGATGCTGCCGAAGCCCGAGGCGAAGGCGATTTCCGCCATGGGCAGGCGGGTTTCGTGGATCAATTGCTTGGCGAGCAGCACGCGCCGCGTCTGGGCGACGGCGACGGGCGAAGCGCCCAGGTGCTGGCGGAACTGGCGCCGCAACTGGCGTTCGCCCACGCCCAGGCGCCGGGCCAGCCCGTCCACGCCATCCTCGTCCAGCGCGCCCAGTTCGATCAGTTGCAGCGCGCGCGATACGCTGTCGGGCAGTTCGTGCCCCGGTCCCGGCTCCGGCGCGGTTTCAGGCCGGCAGCGCAGGCAGGGATGGTAGCCGGCCTCCTGGGCCGCGGCCGCCGTGGAGTAGAACGTGACGTTCTTCGATAGCGGCGTGCGCGCCGGGCAGACCGGGCGGCAGTAGATGCGCGTGGTCTTCACGGCAGTGAAGAAGCGGCCGTCGTAACGGGCGTCGCGCACTTGGATGGCGCTGTAGCAGGCGTCGTGGTTCAGGTCCATGCGGCCATGCTACGCCGACGGCCCGGCCGGATCTAGCGGTTTTCGGACAATGTTGTGCGGGCAGCATTCCTGTCCGAAAACCGCCAGCGACGCGTGGCCGCCGGGTCTATATTGCGCAGATCCATCCACCCGCCGGAGTCCGCGCATGTCCCCGCAACCCGAAACCTTTTTCCTGGAACGCATCCCCACGCCCATCGGCCTGATGCTGGTCCTCAGCGATGGCGGGCAGCGGCTGCGCGCGGTCGATTGGGAGGATTTCGAAACGCGCATGCACAGGCTGCTGCGCACCCAATACCGCAAGCAGGACATCCGCCTGCGCGATGCGGCGCAGGCCTCGCCCGCGCGGCGCGCGCTCGACGCCTATTTCGAAGGCGACGTCCGCGCCGTCGACACGCTGGACGTGGCCACCGGCGGCACCGATTTCCAGCGCCAGGTATGGCGGGCGCTGCGCGGCATCGCGGGCGGCGCGCCCATCACGTACGGCGTGCTGGCAGACCGTATCGCGCGTCCCACGGCGGTGCGCGCGGTGGGGCTGGCCAATGGCGCGAACCCCATCGGCATCGTCGTGCCCTGCCATCGCGTAGTGGGCGCCAACGCCTCCCTGACCGGTTATGGCGGCGGGCTGCACCGCAAGCGCTGGCTGCTGGACCACGAAGCGCGCTGGTGCGCCGGCCGGCAGGCCTGAACCGCGGCGGCACGGCGCGTCATCCGCAGCCGGTCGCAGCTTGAAAATTCTTGTGACAGGGCTGAATGATTTTGTAGCGAGTTAAGCGGCAGGCGGGCATATCATGCGTCCCCTTCATAGCAACCCGCAACAGGAAATGAAAATGCTTATGTCGCGCTCCTTGCGCATGTCCGCCGTTCTGGCCGCTACGCTGGCGCTCGCCGCGTGCGGCGACGATAGCGCCAAGAAGGAGGCGAAGGCGGCCGAGCCCACCACCGCCCAGGCCGAGATCATCAAGTACAACCAATACGTCGACGCCGCCAACGGCATCTCCACGTCCTTCGAAGAAACCCTGGACCGCTACGAAGCCTACGCGGTGCCGAAGCTCAAGGAAGGCAAGCCCATCAAGGACTTCCCCATCGGCAACGATTCCACCATCCTGCGCACCAAGGAAAAACTCGACAAGGCGCTGGCGATGAAAGAGCCGATAGCCGAAATCGACGCGCCTGCCAAGGCGTTCTCGGACGCCCTGGGCACGCTGGCGCCGCTGAGCAACGAATTGCAGAACTACTCGGCCGCCAAGACCTTCCTGTCGGACGGCGGCGCGCTGGCGCGCGAGAAAAGCCCGGCCTATGTCGCGGCGCTGACCGAGGTCGTCAAGGCGGAAAACGACTTCTATCGCGGCATCTCCGTGAAGGACACGGCCAACACCAAGGAAGCTTTCGAAAAGGCCAAGAAGGACACGGTGGCCTACTACCGCGCCGGCCTGGTCTATTACGGCAAGTCCACCCTGGACAAGGCCTCGGGCGTGTTCGACGGCACCGGCCTGGGAGCCGACCAGGAAGCGTTCAAGCAAGCGCTGGACAAGATGAACGAAATGGCGCTGGGCTTCGACAAGAAAACGCGCGAAGCCGATCCCAAGGGCTGCAGCGGCACGATGATGCAGGTCAACAGCTTCCTGGCCGCCGGCCGCAAGGTGCTGGAAAACACGGACAACGGCCGCTACAAGGAAGACGCCGCGCGCACGGGCGCCTTCAAGCTGATGCGCCCCACCATCGTGGAAGACGCCAATACCCTGCGCCAGAACTTCAACAACCTGATCTCGAACCTGAACGTGGGCCGCTGCTGAGCGCCATCTTCAACTTCAGGTAAAAGTTGTTTTGAATTCTGCGGCGGTCGCGCCCCGGCCGCCTCAGTACAGTGCCGACAGACTCACACCTGCAAGGAGCCTGTCGGCACATGAAGACCTATCGCATCGCAACCATACCCGGCGACGGCATCGGCAAGGAAGTGATTCCCGCCGGGCGGCGGATCATGCAGGAACTCGCCCGGCAGGGCGGCCTGCGCTTCGAGTTCCAGGATTTCGACTGGGGCGGCGACTACTACCGCAAGCACGGCGAGATGATGCCCGCCGACGGGCTGGACGCCCTGCGCGACAAGGACGCGATCCTGTTCGGTTCCGCCGGCGATCCGCACATCGCCGACCACATCACGCTGTGGGGCCTGCGGCTGAAGATCTGCCAGGGCTTCGACCAGTACGCCAACGTGCGCCCGACCCGCATCCTGCCCGGCATCGACGCGCCGCTCAAGCGCTGCGCGCCGGAGCAGCTCGACTGGGTCATCGTGCGCGAGAACTCCGAAGGCGAGTATTCGGGCGTGGGCGGACGGGTGCACCAGGGCCATCCCATAGAGGCCGCGACGGACGTGTCCATCATGACCCGCGCCGGCGTGGAGCGCATTCTGCGCTTCGCGTTCAAGCTGGCGCAATCGCGTCCGCGCAAGCTGCTGACGGTGATCACGAAATCCAACGCGCAGCGCCATGCCATGGTGATGTGGGACGAGATCGCGCTGCAGGTCAGCCGTGAATTCCCCGACGTGAACTGGGACAGGGAACTGGTCGACGCCGCCACGGCGCGCATGGTGAACCGCCCCGCGTCGCTGGACACCATCGTCGCCACCAACCTGCACGCCGATATCCTGAGCGACCTGGCCGCGGCGCTGGCGGGCAGCCTGGGCATCGCGCCCACCGGCAATATCGATCCCGAACGCCGTTATCCGTCCATGTTCGAGCCCATCCACGGCTCCGCCTTCGACATCATGGGCAAGGGGCTGGCGAATCCGGTCGGCACCTTCTGGTCGGTGGTCATGCTGCTGGAGCACCTGGGCGAAACCCAGGCCGCCGGCCGCCTCATGCAGGCGATCGAAAGCGTCACCGCCGATCCCTCGCTGCATACCGGCGACCTGGGCGGCAGCGCGACCACCGCGCAGGTCACCGAGGCGGTGTGCGCCAAGCTGGCGGAACTGGCCCCGGCCCAGGCCGCCTAGCGGCGCCGCGGGACGAGGGCACAGACCCTCGTCCGCGCCGCCTCGCGGCAAAAACAAGAAGCGAAATCCCTATTCGTATCGAGGAGACAACCATGCATCGGAAAACCGCATCCGCGCGCGCCCTGGCGTTCGCCTGCCTGCTGAGCCTGTCTTTCGCGGGGGGCGCGCTGGCGCAGACCTATCCCGCAAGGCCGATCAACCTGGTCGTGCCGTTCCCGGCCGGCGGAACCACGGACGTGCTGGCCCGCGCGCTGGGACAGGAACTGGCCAAGAGCCTGGGCCAGCCCGTGGTGGTGGAGAACAAGCCTGGCGCGGGTTCGACGCTGGGCGCGGACTACGTAGCCAAGGCGGCGCCCGACGGTTACACCCTGCTGATGGGGGCGGTGCACCACACCATCGCCACCAGCGTCTACAAGAACCTGCACTACGACTTCCAGAAGGATTTCGCGCCGGTCACCACGGTGGCGCTGGTGCCCAACGTCCTGGTGGTGAATCCCAAACTGGACGCCAAGGACGTGCAGGGCCTGCTGACCATGGCGCGGGCCGCGCCTGGCAAGCTGACCTACGGCTCGAACGGCATGGGCACGGGCCAGCACCTGATCGGCTCGCAATTCGAAAAGGAAGGCCACGTGAAACTGCTGCACGTGCCCTACAAGGGCAGCGGGCCGCTGACCACCGACCTGCTGGGCGGCCAGATCGACATGTCGTTCGACACGGTCACGCCGGTGCTGGCCCACATCCAGAGCGGCAAGCTGCGCGCGCTGGCCGTGACCACCCGCAAGCGCTCGGCGGCGCTGCCCGACGTGCCGACAATGGAAGAGGCGGGCCTGAAGCCCTTCGACATGGGCACCTGGTTCGGCGTGCTGGCGCCGGCCGCCGCGCCCAAGGACGTGGTCGAACGGTTGAATGCGGAGATGGTGAAGATCATCCGTTCGCCGGACTTCTCGCGCCGGATGGCGGAGATCGGCGCGGTGCCCATCGGCGACAGTCCCGCGGAAATGCAGGCCCGGATCGGCGCGGATACCGAGAACTACGCCAAGCTGGTCAAGGACGCCAAGGTCGCCATCAACTGAGCCTTAAGCGCGGCTGCCCTGCGCTCGGGTGCCCTACGCTCGGTGCCCTACGCGCGGATCCAGCCGCGGGCGATGGGCAGGGCCAGCACCTTGCGGTACAGGCCCTGGGCGGCCGCGGTCAGCGGCGCGCCCGCAAGATTCCACAGCGGCACGGCGGCGCCCGCGGCCAGCGGCGCCAGCAGCAACCCGCCCGCGATGTCCAGCGGGAAGTGCACGCCGAGATGGACGCGCGACGCGCCCACCAGCGCGGCCAGCGCCAGCGCGGCCCAGCCCAGGCCGGCCCAGCGCCGGTCGAAGATCAGCGTGAAGGCCAGGGTGGCGATGATGATGGTGTGGTTGCTGGGAAACGACGCGGTCGCGGCATGCGGGAAAAACGCGTGCCCCAGCCCGACGACGAAGGGACGCGGATGCGGCCACAGCACGCCGCACAGATAGCTGGCGCACAGGCCCAGGCCGATGCCGGCCAGCGCCTTCAGCGCCAGGTTGCGCTGCGCTTCGCCGCCCCACAGCCAGGCCGCGGCCAGCGCGCCGGGAACGAGCAGGATCAGCCTGTTGGCCACCAGCATGGCGGCCTGGATCCGCCAGGCCGGCGCGCCGGGGTCGGCATTGGCCAGAAGGAACAGGGACTGGTTGAGGCTTTCCAGGAAATTCATGACTCGTCATCGCGCTGCAATAAAACAATAGCCGCGATGGTAGTGACGATTCCCGTCAGTCTGCTTACAAAATGCGCCGAATCCCGTGGTTTTACTTCTGGATGCGTTTGCCCTGCGCGTCGATCACGGCCTCGCCGTCCTCTTTGGCGAAGGCGCCTTGCTGGGGAGCCGGCAGGATGTCCAGCACGAGTTCCGACGGGCGGCACAGGCGGGCGCCCAGCGGCGTCGAGACGAAGGGGCGGTTCAGCAGGATGGGGTGCCGTTCGATGGCGTCCAGCAGCGCCTCGTCCGAGAGGGACGCGTCGTCCAGGCCCAGTTCTTGATACGGCGTTCCTTTCTCGCGCAGCGCGTCGCGCACGCCAATCCCCGCCTGCTTGAACAGCGCCTTCAGCGTCGCGCGCGAGGGCGGCGTTTCCAGGTACAGCACGACATCGGGCTCGATGCCGGCGTTGCGGATCATGGCCAGGGTATTGCGGGAGGTGCCGCACTTGGGATTGTGATAGATGGTTACGTCGGACATGGGGGCTCCTCTTTCCGGTGAATCGTCATGCGAGGCAATGAGCATAGTGCATCCGCGCCTGCGCTTCAGGCGCGCAGTTTTTTCCCCAGGCGGCGCCAGCCTATGACCACGCCGGTCAGGCTGAGGGCCGCGCCGCCCAGGCTCAGGAAGATCAGCAGGGCGTCCCACAGCGGGCGGCGGGCCAGCAGCCCGGTCCAGTCCCAGCTATGCAGGAAGGCGAACAGCCAGCGGCTGGCGCGGGCGCCGCGGTCCTGGCGTCCCAGGACCTGGCCCGTGCGCGGATCCAGGTAGACCCAGGTCGCCTGCGCGTCGCCGAAGAGCAACCGCCAGGCGGGCAGCGGTTTTTCGATATGGCCCAGCATTGCGTGGGCGTCGCGCGCGTAGTAGTAGAGGTCGTAGGCGTCCAGCACCTCGATGCCGCGCAACGGCGCGCCGGGCAGCAGGCGCGCGGCCGCGGCGCGCAGCGCCGCCTCATCGAAAGCGTATGGAGCCGCGTCGCCCGCGGACAGGACCTGCGGCGCGCCCGGCCCGCTGCGTGCCAGCACCAGGTCGCGGCCGTCCACGCGGGTCCAGTCCATTTGGCGGGGCGCCGCCGGCAGGGCCGCGATCAGCGCACCGGGCGGGGCCAGGGCAGGCGCGCCCTCGGGCTCGCCGGCGTAGGCCGCCAGGGCCAGCGGCGCCGCGTTCCCGGTAAAGAGCTTCCACGGATTCATCGACATCAGCCCGCTGAAGATCCAGGTGATGGTGATGACGGCGAACAGCAGGCCGCTGAGATGATGCCAGCGCATCATGGATTCGCGGTAGGGCGAGCGGCTGCCGCTGGCGTACGGTCGCGAGAAGCGCCAGCGCAGCACGCCGACCACCGTGCCCGTCAGCGCGACCAGCACGCCGGCCACGGAAAGCCAGACCACGATGTCGTGCCACCAGGGATCCAGGGCATTGCCGCGCAAGGGGTAGAGCCAGTGGATCCAGGCGCCGGCGTAGTTCCAGAGGCGTTCGGCTCGCGTGGCGTCCAGCACCACCATGCCGGTGGCGGACGAAACGTACAGGCGCGTGCGCGCCGGGTCGTCCATGTCCACCCGGTGCAGCGGGCGGTCGGCGTCGAGCCCGCGGGAATGGGTGTAGGCGTCCTCGTCCACCGTGCCACCGTAGTGTGCGGCGTAACGTCCGCCGAACCAGGCCGCCGCCGTCGCCCGCGCGACCGCGGCATCGGCGGGGGGCAGGAGGGCGCCGGTGGCGGCATCCACCACCTTGGGCGCCTCGCGCCTGCCGCCGGGCACCAGGTACACGGGCGCGCCGCCGCGCGCGGCGGCCAGGCTGAGCCCCGACGCATCGCCGGCGCCCGCCGCCGCCAGGGCCCGGGCCGGCGTCACGGCGATGGCGGCGGCGTCCAGCGGCGCCAGATGGGCCAGCCGTTCCTGCTGCGCCAGCTTGGGATAGCCCACGTACATCATCACCATGCCGGAGAGGAACCACATGGCGAAGAACAGGCACAGCACGACGCCCGCCCACCGGTGGATCAGGTAGAGCCAGCGCTTGGCGCGGGCGGACAGCGGCGGGGCGTGGGGCCGCCTTGCGGTTGAACGGGAAGTGCTGGCGCTCATGGAAACTCTCGGTAGCGGACCGGTATGCGCGCGACGGTTCGCAGGATGCGGAACGGATGCGGGCGCAGGAGGCCGACGGGATCGCGCCGGCGTCCAGGCGCGCGGCGATCGGGGTTCGGCGAGGACGCGGCCGTTCCGCCTGCGGGCGGAGGGCCGGGCCGGGTCAGGCCGCGGGAGGGCCGCGCGGCCGAGCCGCGCTCCAGACATGGAGGGGATGCGCCGCGACGAAAAACAGCGGCGGATAGCTGACGCCGCGCGCGGCCGGGGCGGGCAGCACAGGCACGGGGGCGGGCAGGATGCCGGCGCCGGCCTGCGGGTTGCGGCAGAACGGGCAGTGCTGGCCGTCGCCGTGCGCGCCGTCCTGGCCCGCGCCGTGATCGTCGCTGCCCACGTCCAGCGATACCGAGGCCGGGCCTTCCGCCGCGCAATACTCGATGCGGATGCGCTGGCCGGTCCCGCCCTCGTGGCCCAGGCCCAGCGCGTGCGCCAGCGAGGGCGCGAGCGACGCCCACAGGATGGCGGCGAGCGCGATCCAGAGGGCCGGGCGGGTCAGGAAGGTTGCGTTGCGCATGGCCGCCGATTATATCGGAGCGCCCCGAGGGGCGCCCTATACCGACAGGTGCCGCCGCACGTCTTCCCCATCGATTTCGCCGCGGCCGCCGCGGGCCACCACCTCGCCGCGCGACAGCACCACGAACTGGTCCGCCAGCTCGCGGGCGAAGTCGAAGTACTGCTCGCACAGCAGGATGGCGATGTCGCCGCGCTGCCGCAGCATGTGGATGACGCGGGCGATGTCCTTGATGATGGACGGCTGGATGCCTTCCGTGGGCTCGTCCAGGATGATGAGCCGGGGTTCGGCCACCAGCGCCCGCGCGATCGCCAGTTGCTGCTGCTGTCCGCCGGACAGGTCGCCGCCGCGGCGCGACAGCATGGTCGCGAGCACCGGGAACAGCTCGAACACCTCGTCCTTGATGCGGCGCGCGCGGGCGGCGGGCCTGGAGGCCATGCCCATCAGGATGTTCTCGTGCACCGTAAGGCGGGCGAAGATGTCGCGTCCCTGCGGCACGTAGGCCATGCCGCGCGCGGCGCGCTGGTGCGGCGCCAGCCGCGTGATGTCCTCGCCGCCGAAGGCGATGCGGCCCCGCGCCACCGGCAGCACGCCCATCAGGCATTTGAGCAGCGTGGTCTTGCCCACGCCGTTGCGGCCCAGCAGCGCCAGGCACTCGCCCTGCCGCAAGGACAGCGACACGCCGCGCAAGGTGTGGCTGCCGCCGTAGTATTGGTCGATCGCGGTCACGTCCAGCATGTCAGCGTCCCAGGTAGACTTCGATGACGCGCGGATCGGCCTGGACCTTGCTCATCGGCCCTTCGGCCAGCACCGAGCCCTCGTGCAGCACCGTCACCTTGCCGTCGCCGGCGATCTGGTTCACGAAGTCCATGTCGTGCTCCACGACCATCAGCGAATGGCGCCCGCGCAGTTCGTTGAGCAACTCGCCGGTGCGTTCGGTCTCGGCATCCGTCATGCCGGCCACCGGCTCGTCCAGCAGCAGCAACTGCGGTTCCTGCATCAGCAGCATGCCGATCTCCAGCCATTGCTTCTGGCCGTGCGACAGCAGCCCGGCCGGCAGCGCGGCCTCGGGCCGCAGCCGGATCAGTTCCAGCGTCTCGCCTATCCTGTCCGCCTGTTCGCCGCTCAGGCGGGAGAACAGCGTGGGACGCACGCGCTTGTCGGTCTTCATCGCCAGCTCCAGGTTCTCGAAGACGGTGTGCTGTTCGAACACGGTAGGGCGCTGGAACTTGCGCCCGATGCCGGCGTGCGCGATCTGCGCTTCGTTCAGCGTGGTCAGGTCTATGCTCTGGCCGAAGTAGACCGTGCCCGCGGTGGGGCGCGTCTTGCCCGTGATCACGTCCATCATCGTGGTCTTGCCCGCGCCGTTGGGGCCGATGATGCAGCGCAGCTCGCCCACGCCGATGTCCAGCGTCAGGTCGTTCAGCGCCTTGAAGCCGTCGAAGCTGACCGTGATGCCTTCCAGGTAGAGGATCGCGCCGTGGCTGGTGTCCAGCCCGCCGGGACTGACGCGGCCGTAGCCGGCCTCGCCGCTGGGGCCGCCGTCCAGCATGGCGGATTCGGTGTGCGTGCTCGTCATGCCTTTCTCTCCTGGAACCGGACGGCGAGGCGGCGCGCCAGGCCCACGATGCCGGTGGGCAGGAACAGCGTCACCAGCACGAAGATGAGGCCCAGCGCGTACAGCCAGAATTCCGGCAGCACGCTGGTGAACCAGGTCTTCAGCCCGTTGACCGCGCCCGCGCCGATGATGGGGCCGACCAGCGTGCCGCGTCCGCCGGTGGCGACCCAGATCACCATTTCGATGGAGGTCTCGGTGGACATTTCGCTGGGGTTGATGATGCCGACCTGCGGCACGTAGAGCGCGCCCGCGACGCCGCAGAGCACGGCCGAAAGCGTCCACACGAACAGCTTGAAGCCCAGCGGGTCGTAGCCGATGAAGCGCAGGCGGCTTTCGGAATCGCGCACGGCGGTCAACACCCGGCCCAGCTTGCTCTGCGTGACCGCGCGTGCCAGGACCAGCGCGCCGGCCAGCGCCGCCAGCGTGATCCAGTACAGCGCCGCGCGTGTGCCGGGCGCGGTGATGTCGAAGCCCAGGATGCGCTTGAAGTCGGTGAAGCCGTTGTTGCCGCCGAAACCGGTATCGTTGCGGAAGAACAGCAGCATCGCGGCGAAGGTCAGCGCCTGCGTGATGATGGAAAAGTACACGCCCTTGATGCGCGAACGGAAGGCGAAGTAGCCGAACACGAAGGCCAGCAGGCCCGGCACCAGCACGACCAGCAGCATGGCGTACCAGAAGTGTTCGGTGAAGGACCAGTACCAGGGGTAGGCCTTCCAGTCCAGGAACACCATGAAGTCCGGCAGGTCGCTCTGGTAGACGCCGTCGCGGCCGATGGCGCGCATCAGGTACATGCCGTGCGCGTAGCCGCCCAGTGCGAAGAACAGGCCATGGCCCAGCGACAGAATGCCGGCATAGCCCCAGACCAGGTCCAGCGCCAGCGCCGCCATGGCGTAGCACATGAATTTGCCCAGCAGGGCCACCGCGTAGGCGGACACGTGCAGCGCGTGGCCGGGCGGGAATGCCAGGTTGAGCAGCGGCAGCAGGGCCAGCACGGCCGCCGCCGCGGCCAGCGCGGCCCACGCGCGGCCCGAATACAGCGGGCGGCGCGCCAGGAGGTGCAGATCGGTCAGCGCGGTCTGTTTCATTCGACGCTCCGGCCGCGGGGGGCGAACAGGCCTTGCGGCCGCTTTTGCACGAACAGCACGATGAGCGCCAGGATGGTGATCTTGGCCATGACGGCTCCGGCATAGGGTTCCAGGAATTTGTTGACGCCGCCCAGGCCCAGCGCGGCGATGACGGTGCCGGCCAATTGGCCCACGCCGCCCAGCACCACCACCATGAAGGAATCCACGATGTAGGCGCGTCCCAGGTCCGGTCCGACGTTGCCCAGTTGGGACAGCGCCACGCCCGCGAGCCCGGCGATGCCGGAGCCCAGCCCGAAGGCCAGCATGTCCACGCGGCCCGTGGGCACGCCCACGCAGTCGGCCATGCGGCGGTTCTGCGTGATGGCGCGCACGAACAGGCCCAGGCGGGTGTGGTTCAGCAGCGCCCAGACGAGGAACACGACGAAGAGGGCGAAGCCGATGATCACGAGGCGGTTGTAGGTCAGCACCAGGCCGTCCAGCACCGTGATGCCGCCGGACATCCAACTGGGGTTGCCCACCTCCACGTTCTGCGCGCCGAACAGCGTGCGCACGCCCTGCATCAGCATCAGGCTGATGCCCCAGGTGGCCAGCAGCGTTTCCAGCGGCCGGCCGTAGAGCCAGCGGATGACGGTGCGCTCCAGCGCCATGCCCACCAGCGCGGTCACGACGAAGGCCAGGGGCAGCGCGGCCAGCACGTACCAGTCCATCCAGCCCGGCAGCCAGGCGCGGAACAGCGTCTGCGCCACATAGGTCACGTAGGCGCCGATCATCAGCAGTTCGCCGTGGGCCATATTGATGACGCCCATCAGGCCGAAGGTAATGGCCAGGCCCAGGGCCGCCAGCAGCAGGACGCTGCCCAGGCTGATGCCGTAGAAAAGATTGCCGGCCCACTCTATCGTCGCCAGGTGGCGGTCGATCTGCCGCAGCGCTTGGGCCGCGGCCTCGCGCACTTCCGCGTCCGGTTCGGCCTGGGGGCCGTCGGCCTGCTGCGCGAGCGCCGCGAGGGTGGAGCGGAAGGCGGGATTGCCGGTGCGGCCCAGCAATTCGACCGCATGGCGGCGCACCGCGGGGTCGGCGCTCTTCAGTTCCAGGTTGGCGACCGCGATCTCCAGCGCGCCGCGCACCTCGTCGTGCTTTTCGACCGCCAGCGCCTTTTCCAGCATCGGCAGGCGCGCGGGGTCGCCGGCCTGCTGCAGCCGGCGGGCGGCGGCCAGGCGTTCGCGGGCATCGGCGGAGTACAGGCGCGAACCCGCCAGCGCCGCTTCGATGGCCCGCCGCAGCCGGTTGTTGATGCCGATGGCGCCCGCGTCCGCGGGCAGGTCGGCGGCGGCGCCGGTGGCGGGGTCGATGGCGCGCGCGCCGTCCCCGACCAGCACGCGGCCGTCGGCCGTTGCGTAGAGCCGGTCATTGCCCAGCGCCTGCAAGACCGCCGCCGCGCCTGGATCGGGCAGTTGGCCCAGCGCGGCAATCGCCCGCAGCTTGGCGTCCGTGTCGTCGCCGGCCAGCGGCGCGAGCAGCGCCGGGTCCACGCCGGCCGCCGGCGCCGGCGCGCTCAGCAGCGGCACGGCCAGCAGCCAGCCCAGCAGGAAACGGCGCAGGAAGTGTGCGATTGCCGCGATGCGCATGGCTACAGGCCCTGTTTGCTTTCGTTGCCCGGGATGTACGGGCTCCAGGGCTGGGCGCGGATCGGGCCCTTGCTCTTCCACACCACGTTGAACTGGCCGTCCGCCCGGATCTCGCCGATATAGACCGGCTTGTGCAGGTGGTGATTGGTCTTGTCCATTTCGATGGTGTAGCCGTCGGGCGCGTCGAACTTCTGCCCGCCCATGCTGGCGATCACCTTGTCCACCTCGGTGCTCTTGGCCTGTTCCACCGCCTGCTTCCACATGTGGATGCCGATGTAGGTGGCTTCCATGGGGTCGTTGGTCACGACCGTGTTGGCGTTGGGCAGGTTCTTGGCCTGGGCGTAGGCCTTCCACTTCTTGATGAAGTCCTGGTTGACGGGATTCTTGATCGATTCGAAGTAGTTCCACGCGGCCAGGTGCCCGACCAGCGGCTTGGTGTCGACGCCGCGCAGCTCCTCTTCGCCCACCGAGAACGCCACCACCGGCACGTCGGTGGCCTTCAGGCCGGCATTGCCCAGTTCCTTGTAGAAGGGCACGTTGGAGTCGCCGTTGATGGTGGAGACCACGGCCGTCTTGCCGCCCGTGGCGAACTTCTTGATGTTGGCTACGATGGTCTGGTAGTCCGAATGGCCGAAGGGCGTGTAGACCTCGTCGATGTCGCTGTCCTTCACGCCCTTGGAGTGCAGGAAGGCGCGCAGGATCTTGTTGGTGGTGCGCGGATAGACGTAGTCGGTGCCCAGCAGCACGAAGCGCTTCGCGCCGCCGCCGTCCTCGCTCATCAGGTATTCGACGGCGGGAATCGCTTGCTGGTTGGGCGCGGCGCCGGTGTAGAACACGTTCTTCTCCAGCTCTTCGCCTTCGTATTGCACGGGATAGAAGAGCAGGCCGTTCAACTCCTTGAACACGGGCAGCACCGACTTGCGCGATACCGAGGTCCAGCAGCCGAAGACCACCGCGACCTTGTCCTGGGACAGCAACTGGCGCGACTTCTCGGCGAACAGCGGCCAGTTCGAGGCAGGATCCACCACCACGGGTTCGAGCTTCTTGCCCAGCACGCCGCCGTTGGCGTTGATTTCTTCGATGGCCATCAGGGCAACGTCTTTCAGCGACGTTTCCGAGATCGCCATCGTGCCCGACAGGGAATGCAGGATGCCGACCTTGATGGTGTCGCCGGCGGCGTGTACCTGCGGCATCCAGCCGGACATGGCCAATAGGCTCACGGCGGTCAGTTGCTTGAGGGCTAGTCTGCGTTTCATGATGACTCCTGAATGGAATGCGCCGGCCTGGCCGGCGGGAACGATCTGAACAACACCCGACAACGCAGGACTTCAAAGCAAAACCCGTGCCAACCGCAGTTGCGGCCGCGATCCACCATATAAGGGGAGGAAGCGGGGCGCCGGCCGCCGCGCGCCGCGCGCGCGGCGGCCGGGATCATGCTGGTGCCGCGCGCACAACATGGGTGCGCGGAATGCCCGCTGGCGGTGCGCGCGTTCGGCATATGCGTGGGATGCCTGCGGCGCGCGGGGCGGGGATCAGAGGGAGAGACGCAGGCGCGGCCGACATGGCACGCCGATTGCTTGGGAATCCGTACTTGTATACAAGAAAGGATTCCAGCATGAACGCCGTGGCAACGCAGAAGGGCCCCAGGGGTTGGACGATCGCGCAGTGGCAGGCTGCGTACCGCGACGAGGGCGCCACGCCCGAAACGCTATTGGCCGCTTGGGCCGAACGCGGCGATCCGTCGGACCACGCCTGGATCAGCCGCGTGGACGGCGTGGCGCTGGCGCGGCAACTGGAGGCGCTGAGCGGCTTGCTCGCCGCCGTGGACGGCGATCTGGCGCGCCTGCCGCTGTATGGCGTGCCCTTCGCCATCAAGGACAACATCGACGCCGCGGGCTGGCCCACCACGGCCGCCTGCCCCGAATTCGCCTATGTGCCCGATGAGGACGCCACCGTCGTGCGCCGCCTGCGCGCGGCCGGCGCCATCCTGGTGGGCAAGACCAACCTGGACCAGTTCGCCACCGGCCTGGTGGGCACGCGTTCGCCGCTGGGCGCCGTGGCCAACGCCTTCAAGCCGGAGTACATCAGCGGCGGTTCCAGTTCCGGCTCCGCGTCCGTGGTGGCGCGCGGGCTGGCGGCGTTTTCCCTGGGCACGGACACCGCGGGCTCGGGCCGCGTGCCGGCCGGCTTCAACAATATCGTCGGCCTGAAGCCCACCCGGGGCTGGCTCAGCACGGCGGGCGTGGTGCCGGCGTGCCGCACGCTGGATTGCGTGTCGGTGTTCGCATTGACGGTGGACGACGCCGAGCTCGTGGCCGGCATCGCGGGCGGCTACGACGAGCGCGATCCCTATTCGCGCCCGCGGCCGGCCGACAGCGGGCGCCCCTGGCCCGATGCGCCTCGGCTGGCCGTCCCCGCGCAACTGGAGTTCTTCGGCGACGCGCAAGCGGCGGCCGCCTTCGACGAGGCGGTGCGTGCCTTGCGCGAGGACGGCGCGACCGTGGAGGCGATCGATTTCGCGCCTTTCGGCGAACTGGCGGCCTTGCTGTATTCGGGCCCGTGGGTGGCCGAACGTTTTGCCGCGGTGGAAGGCTTGTGGAACAAGGCGCCGGACGCCATACATCCGGTGGTGCGCGGCATCGTCGAGCAGGCCGCACGCTACACCGCGCTGGACGCGTTCAAGGCCGAATACCGGCGCGCCGAGCTTTCGCGGCGGATCCAGCGGTCGCTGGAGGGCTTCGACGCGCTGGTCGTGCCGACCGCGCCGTCCATCTATACCATCGCCGAACTGCAGGCCGATCCCGTCGAGCTGAATTCGCGGCTGGGCGTCTATACCAACTTCGCCAACCTGGCGGACCTGTCGGCGCTGGCCGTGCCCGCCGGCATGCGCGAGGACGGCCTGCCCGCGGGCATCACGCTGATCGGCCCGGCCTGGCAGGACGCCGCCCTGGCGCAGTTCGGCCGCCGGTGGCAGGCCCGCCGCGGCCTGCCGCTGGGCGCGACCGGCGCGCCCCTGCCCGCGCACGGCGCCCGGCCCGAGGCGGCGGCGGATTCGGTGCGCGTGTCCGTCGTGGGCGCCCATCTCACCGGCATGCCGCTGAACCACCAACTGACCTCGCGCCGCGCCGTGTTCGTCGAGAAGGCGCGGACCGCGGGCGATTACCGGCTGTATGCGCTGGCCAACACCGCGCCGCCCAAGCCGGGCCTGGTGAAGTCGGCAACCGGCGCGTCCATCGAGGTCGAACTCTGGGATGTGCCGCTGTCGGCCTTCGGCGCCTTCGTGGCCGAGATCCCCGCGCCGCTGGGCATCGGCACGCTGGAGCTGGAGGACGGCCGCCTGGTCAAGGGCTTCATCTGCGAGCCGCGCGGCCTGGACGGCGCACGCGACATCACCGCGTTCGGCGGCTGGCGCGCCTATCTGGCCAGCCTCGACGCCTCGCCCCGCTAATCCGCCAGACACCAGACACATCAGGGAGCCGAACCGTGTTCGATACCGTTTTGATTGCCAACCGCGGCGAGATCGCCGTCCGCGCCATCCGCAGCCTCAAGCGCCTGGGCATCCGCAGCGTGGCCGTCCATTCCGATCCAGACCGCAACGCGGCGCACGTGCGCGAGGCGGACGTGGCCGTGGCCCTGGGCGGCGAAAAGGCGGCCGACAGCTATCTGCGCATGGACCTGCTGCTGGCGGCCGCGCGCGAGCACGGCGCGCAGGCCATCTATCCCGGCTACGGCTTTCTGTCCGAGAGCGCCGAATTCGCCCAGGCCTGCGAGGCGGCGGGCATTGCGTTCGTGGGCCCCACGCCGCTGCAGATCCGCGAATTCGGCCTGAAGCACCGTTCGCGCGAACTGGCCGCCGCGGCCGGCGTGCCCATGACGCCCGGCACCGGCCTGCTGTCCAGCCTGGGCGAGGCGCTGTCGCAGGCCGAGCGCATCGGCTACCCGGTGATGCTCAAGAGCACGGCGGGCGGCGGCGGCATCGGCCTGTCGCGCTGCGACAACGAGGCCGAACTGACGGTGGCCTTCGACAGCGTGCAGCGCATGGGCGAGCACTTCTTCCGCGACGGCGGCGCGTTCCTGGAACGCTATGTGGACAATGCCCGCCACGTCGAGGTGCAGATCTTCGGCGACGGCGCCGGCCGCGTGCTGGCGCTGGGCGAGCGGGACTGCTCGGTGCAGCGCCGCAACCAGAAGGTCATCGAGGAAACGCCGGCGCCCCTGCTGCCCGCCGCCACGCGCGCGGCGCTGCACGCGGCGGCCGTGCAACTGGGCGCTTCGGTCAACTACCGTTCGGCCGGCACGGTGGAATTCATCTACGACCCCGCGCGCGACAGCTTCTACTTCCTGGAAGTGAATACCCGCCTGCAGGTCGAGCATCCGGTGACGGAGGAAGTCACCGGCCTGGACCTGGTGGAATGCATGCTGCGGGTGGCGGCGGGCGAGCCGCTGGACTTCGCCGCCATGTCGCGCGCCCCGCAGGGCGCGTCGATCGAGGTGCGGCTGTATGCAGAAGACCCGCTGCGCCAGTTCCAGCCGTCGCCGGGCGTGCTGACCGAGGTTTGCTTTCCGGACGGCGTGCGGGTGGACGGCTGGGTCGAGACGGGCACCGAGGTGCCGGCCTTCTACGACCCGCTGCTGGCCAAGCTGATCGTGCGCGCGGACACGCGCGAGGCCGCGCTGGACAAGCTGTCCGACGCGCTGGCCAGGACGCGCCTGCATGGCATCGCCACCAACCTGGATTATCTGCGGCAGATCGTGGCCGACGCGCGTTTCCGCGCCGGCGAGATGTCCACGCGCTTCCTGGAAGCCTTCGCCTACCGGCCCTCGGCGATCGAGGTGCTGGAAGCCGGCACCTATACCAGCGTGCAGGACTATCCGGGGCGCACCGGCTACTGGGACATCGGCGTGCCGCCATCCGGACCCATGGACGATTATGCATTCCGCATGGCCAACCGCATCGTCGGCAACGCGCCGGACGCGGCGGGCATAGAGACCACCCTGGCCGGGCCGACCCTGCGCTTCCATGGAGACGCCGTCGTGGCGCTGACGGGAGCGGCCTGCGCGGCCACGCTGGACGGCGAGCCGGTGCCGATGTGGCAGCCGGTGGCGGTGCGTTCCGGCCAGGTGCTCGCCACCGGCCGGGCGCTGTCGGGCTGCCGCGGCTACCTGGCGGTGCGCAACGGCCTGGACGTGCCCGTCTACCTGGGCAGCCGCTCGACGTTCGCGCTGGGCCAGTTCGGCGGCCATGCCGGCCGCACGCTGCGCGTGGGCGACATGCTGCCCCTGGTGCGCCCGGAACTGCCGGGCGCCAACGCGACCCTGCCCGCCACGCAGCCGCAAGCCGCGCCGGCGGAACTCATTCCCACCTACGGCGACACCTGGGAAATCGGCGTGCTCTACGGCCCGCATGGCGCGCCGGATTTCTTCCGGCCCGAAGCCATGGACGCCTTCTTCGCCGCCGACTGGGAAGTGCACTACAACTCCAACCGGCTGGGCGTGCGGCTGATCGGCCCCAAGCCCGCGTGGGCGCGCGAGGACGGCGGCGAGGCCGGCCTGCATCCGTCCAATATCCACGACTGCGAATACGCCATCGGCAGCATCAACTTCACGGGCGACAGCCCCGTCATCCTGACCCGCGACGGCCCCAGCCTGGGCGGCTTCGTTTGCCCCGCGACCATCGCGCGCGCCGAGCTGTGGAAGGTCGGCCAGGTCAAGCCCGGCGACCGCATCCGTTTCGTGCGCATCGACTATGCGCGGGCCGTGGCGCTGGAGCAGGCGCAGGACCGCAGCGTGGCGGAGCTGGCGGCCGCCGCGCCTGCCGCGACCGGCGCGTCCGCGGCGCCGGCGACCGTGTCCGAGGCCGTCATCGCGGCCCTGCCGGCCGGCGACGGGCGGCCCGCGGTGTCGTACCGGCAGGCGGGCGACGGCTACCTGCTGCTGGAGTACGGCGACAATGTGCTGGACCTGGCGCTGCGCATGCGCATCCACCTGCTGATGGAAGCGCTGCATGCCGATCCCGTCGCCGGCGTGCTGGAGCTGTCGCCGGGCGTGCGCTCGCTGCAGATCCGCTACGACAGCGGCGTGATCGCGCAGGACCGCCTGATCGCCCGCCTGCTGGAGATCGAGGCGGGCCTGGCCGACGTGGCCAGCCTGAAGGTGCCCACGCGGGTCGTGCACCTGCCCATGGCCTTCGAGGATTCCGCCACCCTGGGCGCCGTGCAACGCTACCAGGAGACCGTGCGCGCGAGCGCGCCCTGGCTGCCCAACAATGTGGATTTCATCCGGCGCATCAACGGCCTGGCCCGGCGCGAGGATGTGCGCCGCATCGTGTTCGACGCCAGCTACCTGGTCATGGGCCTGGGCGACGTCTACCTGGGCGCGCCTTGCGCGGTGCCGATAGACCCGCGCCATCGCCTGCTGACTTCCAAGTACAACCCGGCGCGCACGTACACGGCGGAAGGCACGGTGGGGATAGGCGGGGTCTACATGTGCATCTACGGCATGGATTCTCCCGGCGGCTATCAACTGGTCGGCCGCACGCTGCCGATCTGGAACAAGTTCCTGAAGAATCCGGCGTTCCAGGATGGCAAGCCCTGGCTGCTGCGCTTCTTCGACCAGGTGCGCTTCTATCCGGTGGCCGAGGCCGAGCTGGACCGGCTGCGCGAGGATTTCCGCGCGGGCCGCGCCACCGTGCGGATCGAGGAAGAAGTGTTCGACTTCGCGGCCCACCGGCGCTTCCTGGAGGAGCAGGCCGACAGCATCGCCGCGTTCCAGACGCGGCAGAAGGCCGCCTTCGATGCCGAGGTCGCGCTGTGGAAGACCGAGGAGCCCGCCGCGGAGCCCGAGGCCCCGGAGTCGGAGGCGGCGGCGGTCCTGCGGGACGGCGAACGCCTGGTCAGCGCGGATATGTGCGGCAATATCTGGAAGATCCCGGTGCAGGTGGGGCAGAGCGTTTCGGCCGGCGACACGCTGGTGGTCGTCGAGGCCATGAAGATGGAGCTGTCGGTCATCGCGCCCGCGTCCGGCACCGTCACCGCGATCCGCTGCACGCCCGGCAAGCCGGTGAACGCCGGCGATCCGCTGATCGTCCTGGCCGAAGACGCCGCCTGCGCCGTGGCCGGATGATGCGCCTGGAATCCGTGCAGATCGGTCCGGGCATCCGGCAAGCGCCGGCCCTGGCCGGCTCGCTGGCGGACCAGGTCTACCTGCGCATCAAGGACGACCTGTTCGATTTCCGCATGTTGCCGGGCGAACGTTTCACCGAAGCCGACCTGGCGGCGCGCCTGGGCGTCAGCCGCACGCCGGTGCGGCTGGGCCTGGCGCGGCTGGAACGCGAGGGCTTCGTGCTGGCGCAGCCCCGCAGCGGCTGGCAGGTGCGGCCCTTCGACTTCGAGCGCTTCGAGGCCTTGTACGACGTGCGCGTGGTGCTGGAGCAGGCGGCCGTGGAAAAGCTGTGTGCGCGCGAGCGGATGGACGAGGCGGGCGTGCTGGGCGCGCTCACGGACGTGTGGCTGGCGCCGCCTGCGCAGCGCATCCTGGACGGCCGCCTGGTGGCGCAACTGGACGAGGCTTTCCATTGCTCGCTCGTCGCCGCCGCCGGCAACCCCGAGATGGCGCAGATCCACCGCGACGTGACCGAGAAGATCCGTATCGTGCGGCGCCTGGACTTCACCAAGGATTTCCGCGTGGACGCCACCTACGAGGAACACGCGGCCATCCTGCGCGCGGTGCTGGCGCGGCGCGCCGACGAGGCGGCGCGCATGCTGCGGTCCCATATCGGCATGAGCAAGGCCGAAGTCCGCAGGATCACGCTGCACATGCTGCACGAGGCGCGGGAACGGGGCCGGCCTGCGGATAGGACAGGTGTCTGACACCCACAACCCAGTGTCAGACACCCGGGAAGGCCGTCTTCACCTGGACCTGTATCTCGTATGGGTGTCAGACACTTGTTGAGCGGGGACAGGTGTCTGACACCCATACGAGATGCACG